>Ga0209698_10002800_pt1 | contig 19554 bp, 17 predicted proteins | sample LitLauG_LLR_2012_FD_187203 | JGI IMG/M metagenome (GOLD analysis project Ga0209698, IMG submission 187203) | Freshwater sediment microbial communities from Pennsylvania, USA - Little Laurel Run_MetaG_LLR_2012 (SPAdes) (version 2) | ecosystem: Environmental > Aquatic > Freshwater > Creek >...
TGGCGGAGGAAGAGGGATTCGAACCCCCGGAACCCGCAAAGGTTCAACGGTTTTCAAGACCGCCGGTTTCAACCACTCACCCATTCCTCCACTCACCATCTTACCCGACGTATGCTGACTGTGTGAAGAAGATCCTGTTAGCCGCCCTCGCGCTGGCGCCCCTATTTGCCCAGGAAAGCCCCATTCCGCAGATCGTCAAAAACGACGGGCGCTTCGCGCTGTTTGTGGATGGCGCTCCGTACCTGATGCTTGGCGCGCAGGTGCATAATTCCAGCGCATGGCCGGCGATGCTGCCCAAAGTGTGGTCCGCGATGAAGGACCTGAGCGTCAACACCGTGGAAATTCCCATTTATTGGGAGCAGTTCGAGCCCCGGCCAGGACAGTACGATTACGCGGTGATGGACACGCTGTTGCGCGAGGCACGGCAGCATCAACTACGCCTGGTTCTGCTGTGGTTCGGTACGTGGAAGAACGGCAGCCAGCATTACATGCCGCAGTGGATGAAGCTCCAGCCGGACAAATATCCGCGCATTGCGGACCGCAGTGGCCGCGCCGTCGATTCGCCGTCGCCGTACGCCGAAGCGACGCTGGAGGCCGATAAAAAGGCCTTCGCGGCGTTGATGCGGCATTTGAAAGAGACCGATCCACACCGCACCGTGATCATGGTGCAGGTGGAAAACGAACCGGGCACATGGGGCGCGGTCCGCGATTATTCGCCCGCGGCGCAGAAGCTGTTTGAGGCTCTGGTACCGCGCGAAATTCTGGACGCCATGGGCGTCAAGGAGCCGGGCAACTGGACGCAGGCGTTCGGCGCGGAGGCCGAGGTGTGTTTCCACGCATGGTCCGTGGCGCGATACGTGGGCCAGGTGGCGGCCGCGGGCAAGAAAATTTATCCGCTGCCGCTGTACGCCAACGCCGCGCTGCGCGATCCATTGAAGCCGGGCACGCCCGGGAGTTACGAAAGCGGAGGGCCTACGGACAACGTGCTCGCGATCTGGAAGGCCGCGGCTCCTGCGCTGGATGTTCTCGCGCCGGATATTTATCAGGACAATCCCGCAGCCTATTTGAGGGTGCTGGAGCTGTATCGCCGCGACGACAATCCTCTGTTCGTTCCGGAGACGGCGGGCGCACCCAACGCTCGGTTCCTGTTTTCCGCGCTTGGGATGGGAGCCATCGGATTTGCGCCATTCGGGATGGATGGCAACGAACCTGCGGCGAATGAGCCTTGGGCAATGAACAATCGTCTGCTGCTGCCGATGCAGCGCGAGGTCGCGAGGCTCAATTTCGAGGGCAAGCTGCGGGCCGTCGCGGAGGAGAAAGGCAAGCTGACCGAGACGCTCGTGTTCACGGGCTGGAACGCGGCAGTGTCTTATGGCGTTACGTTGAATCACCCGCCACAAGGAAATGCGCAGCCAATGGGACGCGCGTTGGTGGCTCAGACGAAGGATAATGAATTTCTGGTCACGGGCTATTTTTGCCGCGTGGACTTCCGGACGCCTGCGAAACAACGCCAGTTCCTGGCGGTGGAGGAAGGTTCGTTTGAGCAGGGCGTTTTCAAGTTTCGCCGCATCTGGAATGGCGATGAAACCGATTGGGGCCTGAACTTCGGCGCGGAGCCGGTGGTGCTGCGGGTCAAGCTGGGGACGTATTAGAGCGGTGTGAATTTGTAAAGGCGGCTGATCAGTTCGATCTTTTCGCGGATCATTTTTTCGTACATCACGCGCATGGAACTGGTTACGGTGCGCGCTGCGGGCTGCTCCTCCGACAAATCGAACCAGGAGTCTTTCAAGTTCACCGCGTCCGAGGTATAGAGAAACCTGCCCTCGCCGCTGAGGATGCCGTAGACCGCTGCGTAGCTCGATGCGATCAGATAGTTTTCCTGCTTGTACGCGTTCAGCTCCTCGCGCTTCTCGGCGAACAGCGGTTTGCCTAAAAACTCACTGTTTTCGATGGGCCTGTGACCCAACATATAGTAGAGCGACGGCGTGACATCGGAGTTGAACGCCAGCGCGTCGGGATTGGCTTTGTATTTCTCCTGCCATGCTTTCGGCAAATGCATGATCAAAGGAATGCGCATGATCTCCGGATAAATGGTGTACGCATGGCCCCAGCGACCCTGTTCGCCGAGCGAATCGCCGTGATCTGCCGTCAGCACCACGACGCTGTTGTCGTAAAGGCCGCGTTGCTTCAGCGTTTCAATGAAGCCTCCGAAGCATCCGTCGATGCGGCGCAGACGGCTGGCGTAGGGGGCGTAAACATTGCGATAGGTATGGTCGTCAATCGATCGCTGGCCCTGTCGCGAAATTACGGAAATATGGACGTTCTGCGGCTGTGTGTAGGCGAAGACGGGGCCGTTTTGCGCCACACCCAGATCGCCCGAGAGTTCGTTCAGAGAATTGCAGAAGTCCAACTCCATCGTCTCGGACTTGGTGTCGAGCTCGGTCAGTTTCGGCCACGGCGAGACCACGGTTTGCAGAATCGAATCGCGGGTGACGAAGGCTTGGTAGCCGTGCTGCTCGATCAGCTTCTGCAGGGAGTTCATGGGCGCGAACGGCGTTACGTATTGCTTGTGGATCATCGCGCCGCCCACCCAGATAGACGGTTCCGATAAACCCGTGCCACCGTAGCGCGTGAACGCGTTGCGCATTACCGTGCTCTCGGCGGCGAATTTCTCGATGTTGGGCGTGAAGTCGACCTTGGTGTTGTAGGGCGAAAGATAATCGCGCCGCAGGCTGTCCACCACAAAGATGAATATGTGCGGCGGAGCCTCGGTCAGCGGTGTCGATTCCAAGGCCAGCTTGATCTCCACTGGCTCCACGTGCGTCGAGCGCGGCAGATTCGTGTTGCGCGCCAGGAACTGGTAGAAGCTGGGGTCCACCACCACGGTGGACATGCTGTCGTGTACCAGCTTGAAAGACGGATCGAAGCCCGAATAACTGTCGAGGAAGCGAGAGAACGCCTCCTGCGATCCGGTGTTGGCCCACAGCGTCCGTTCGCCGGCTTCGAGCGCGCGCTGCACGGGCAGAACCGCCAGCGCGACCAGCAACAGGCGTCCGGTATGCGCTGGAGCACGCGATAAACGCGTGCGGCTCATGGCGTAGAACACGCGGAACGTCGCTACCCAGATCGCCAGAGCGGTCAGTTTCTGGAAAAGGTGATTCCAGTCGTTCTTGGCACTGCCGAGTGCCAGAATGATTGCGGCGGCAGCTAATGCAGCGGTGGTCAGAACGGGACGCCACCAGCGGCGGACGCCCGTTGCCCGGACCCATAATGCCAGATCGAAACCATTTTCCACGGGAGCCGGAGCGGCGCGCCTCATCCACACCGAGACGCCTGCTGAAACCAGGGCCAAGGAGACGCCGAACACCGCCGCATACATCTGCGCCATGGAACTGGAGAAAGAGATCGAAGGAAATACCAACCCGGTCATCACCGAGTAAAGCACCCACGCGGCGAGCGTGTGGCAGAACAGGAACAGCATCCGCTGCGGGTTCTTGAACCATCCGGCGACCACGGTCAACAAATTCAGCGCGACGAAAAACGCCGCAAACACGAGCAAGTGCGACGTGAGGCTGCTGGCGACGGCCAGCGTCCGCTGTAAGGGCGTCCAGGTCTGCGCGGCACGCCAGTTCGCCAGCGCGGCGTAAATCACCGAAAGAAAAATCGCCGATGCGCAGGTGGCCGTGAACAGGCGAGGCTCGCCGTAGGAAGGCTTCGCGCCCCATTCGATCTGCGGCCAGTGTTCCCAAAGCACGATGCCGGTGAGGTAAAGCAGGGGCTCCAACAACGCCAGGGACCACGCGTAGCTAAAGGAGCTGTTTTCCATCGCACCCAGCACCGGATGGGTGGAAAAATAGACTGCGGCGGGCACATGCAGATACCAGAACCAGCGCCGCAGTTTGATGGCACGCCCCTGCCGCGGACCTGTGGGCAAAGGCTCCAGGCAGAGAATGATCGCAACCGCGGCCAGCGCGGCCCAAAACAACAAGGGATGCAAGCGTCCGAAGGCATTCAGCGCGGGAACGAGTCCGCCTTTGTGCACTTGCTGATACGTGAACGGGACATAGGCCAGCAGCGCCCATAGCGAGCTGAGCAAAAAGAAAAACGAGACGCCGCAGCGTAGCGCCAATGCGACGGGGCTCATGAGCGAGACCTCCGCCGCGCGGGACGCCCGTTGATCGCGGCCAGCGCCAGCCGCATGTCCAAATAATTCGGCGAAACCTCGACGCCGTGCTGCAGATACTTGCGAGCGGTCTGCCTGTCGCCGCTGCGGGTAAAGATAATTCCCGCAGCGAGCAGCGCGTCAGGGTTATCGGGCGTGCGCTCCAGCGCTTCGAGGATCAGGTTCCGGGCCTGGGACGGATTGCCGCGATGCAGCTCCGTGCGTGCCAGCCCGACCGTCATGTCGGCATAGCGCGGGCTGATCTGGTGGCCCTTCACGTATAAATCGTGCGCCAGGTTTTCATCGCCGTGATGCTCGAGCTCCAGGGCATAGAACAGGATCATGTCGGAATTGGTTGGCTCGAATTCCCAGCAGCGTTTCAAGGCGTCCAGCGCCTTGGCTCCCTGGTGGGCGGAGCGATACGCCTCGCCGATCTGCGGGCAGCCTTCGACGGGCGTTGGCGAGTGCTGGACGAAATCCTCCCACAGCTCGGCTTCTTCTTCGAATCGCCCTTGGGCGTGGCGGATCTTTGCCAGTTCGCCGGAATATACGGAGTTGTCGGCGAACTCTTTGTGCAGGCGGATGTAGATTTCTTCCGCCTCATTGTACTGCTGCGCTTCCATCAGGCTCGCGCCCTTCCAGCGCATCACCTTGACGTCCTCGGGCGACAAACCCTGGTGCCGGTCGTCATCCTCCACCGGTGGATTGATCACCAGCGTGTAAAAGAATACGTACAAAATGGCGCACGGTACAAAGAACCTGAGAAAGGGGATTTCGAACATAGTCAGTACCGGAAATACAAGGTGCAATCGGCTTCGTACTGCCACAGCGGACCAATGTAAAGACGCGTCTGCCGCGCCACGCCCACACTGGCGCGCAGCCGTATCTGATTTTTGAACTTCCACAGCGATTCAACCGCTGCGGACGCGGAATGCTGAATGCCCAGGTCGTTGATGCTCTGCACTTCAAATGGCGATGCACCCTCGCCCAGCCGCAGGCCAATGTAATGGTCGGCGTCGGTATAATACTTGCGAAATTGAAGCTGGTAGCTGTTAGAAGTGCTGAACGTGGAACTGGGCGTAATGAACGTCCGCGCCAGAATCCAGTAGTTGCCGTACCATTTTCCGACCGACGCGGTGTACAGCATCACGTTGTCGTTGAAGCGCATGTACCGGATGCCGGCGGACGCCTCAAACCCCTTGGGCAGGCTCTGGAATAGCTCCGCGCCAAAGCGGCGATGTGTGTAGAGCCTGTGGTCGGGCGAAAAAGCGGCGTCGAAAAATGCGTAGCGGCCCTTACCCAGGCTGGGATAAGACTGCAGGTCGATCAGGTTGCTGTTTTGGCCGAACCAGTTGACCTGGGAAACCGTTGCCGTCACCCATCCGGCGGTGAAGCGGCGGGAGAAGTTGACGGCGGTTTCATGCCAGCTCGAACGCTTGTCGCTGAATAAGATGGTCGATTCGGCGACGCCTGTTTCCCAGTTCGGTTCGTCGGAGGAGCCGGGGGGCGTCTGGCGCACGGTCTCAGCCGAGACGCGGGCAGGGGACAGAGCCGCGTCCACTTTGGCCAACGCCGCTTTATACTCCAAATCCTGAGGCCGGGCGGCAATTGCCTTCACTGCTAAGGCTTTTGCCCTTGCCGGATGGCCGGACCAGAGCTCCAGATTGATCAGTCCGAGAACGGCATCCTTGTAATTCCCGTCGGAGGCCAGAACCGCCTGAAACGCGCGCCTGCCGTCCTCCCATCGCCCGTCCCAGGAACAGATCAGGCCCAGCAGTACGCGCGCGTCCAGGTCCTCCGGGGCTTCGCTAACATATTGATTTAAGAACACAATAGCGTCCTTGGTGCGGCCCTGATTCACCATCTCGCGCGCCTCAGTCAAAGCATCCGCGCCGTACGCGGCGTGGCAGGCGAGCAATATCAGGCTGAGGAATGGCATCCGCATCGAGTTCACCGGAATTCATCTGACCGTAGACATAGGAGCCATCGGCGTACTGGGGAAAACGCTTTAGATCATCCCTAATAAAATCACTTAGCCCAAGGTCTAATGCCCAGGGGTAGTCCTGACGAACACTTACGTTAGAAACGGTGCTCGTCCGTCTGCAAATGAAGTTCCCGAGCCTGGAGACTGTTAGGCTCTTGAAACCTCGCCTTGGCTTTGGTTCGCCCGAGGTGTGTACGGACACCGATATCGGCGGACCGGCGCTGGCCGCATCGGAACCTGACGCCGCAGCAGAAGCTGTCTCTGCACCGGAACCGAGCTTAGATGCAGCCCTGGAGGAAGTGCCTTCCTCGCTGATCCAACTTGCGGAGCACATGGCTCGATCATTCGAGCCGGCTCCTGAGATCGTTCCGGAACCTGTTCCCATAAGCGCGCCGAAGCCGCAGGCCGGACCGTTGCAGGGCCGAAAAGTGGCCGCCATCGGATTTGGGCGCCAGGACATCGCGGGCCTGGCCTCCGCCATGCTGGAGGAGCGCGCCCGCATCCAGTTCCTGCCTCGGGGCGAGCTCGGCGAGCCTGGCGAATTCGACCTCTATTTTTTGAACTGCCCGTCAGCGGAGGCGATGAAACGCGACCCTTCGTTCCTGCGCGCCATCCTCAGCTCCGGCGTTCCGGCGGTGGCCGTGGGCAGCCGCGCGGTGGTTTCCACGCTGCGCTCCTCGGGCGACCCGCGCCGCTGGGATTTCGCCGCCCGCCCGCTGCACATGGACGAGATCGTGTGGCGCGCGGCCAATCTGATCGTGCGCTGCGAGGAAGCCGGACTGGCGCGCACGATGCCGCGTCGCGTGGTGGTGGCCGATAACGATCTTTTTACGCGCTCGCTGGTCGAATCCGCCCTGGCGCGCAATGGATTCACGTGCGAACTGGCAGAGGACGGCGAGGCCGCCTGGTCCGCGGTCGAGAAAACGGAACCCGGAGTGGTGATTCTGGACCTGACGCTGCCCAATCGCGACGGATTCCAGCTGATGGCGGACATTCGGCGGATGGACGGCCGCAAGCCCAAGGTTGTGGTGCTCTCGGCTCGCCAATCGGAGGCCGATATTTTGCGCGCGTTTGCCCTCGGCGCGGACGATTACATCACCAAGCCCTTTTCGCCCCTGGAATTGCACGCCCGGCTGATACGGCTGGTTGGAGATGCGGCCGCCCATGCGTGAGCGATGGCAGCGGGGCAGGCAGTTCCTGAAGGGCCAGGGCGGCGCGGCGCTGGTGGCGCTGGCGAAGGCCGCGGCGCTGCTGGGCGCACTGTCGGAGGTGGGCTGGCTGCTCCAGACGCACTATTTCTCGCGCTATTTTCCGCAGTTGCCGATCTCACTCGCATGGTCGCTGCTGAGCATGATCTTCTTCATCGTCGTCGCGCAATTGACCGTCTCCGTGGGATGGAAAGTCACCGGAGCGCGGCGCCAGAAACAACGCGCCGCCGCGACCGCGCGCACCACCGAGCTCCTGACGGTCTATCTTGCCGGCGCGGATTGTCACCAGTCGATCGAACAGGCCGCCGGCAATTCGCCGCGCGCCTTCGAAACCTGTGTGGCTGGAGCGCTGCTGCGTCTCCGAGGCTCGGCTCTGAACCGGCTGTGCGACCTGCCCGACGTAATGGAACTGCGCGACCGTTGGATCGCATCCGCGCGCTCCGGCGGCGAGGGCGAGCGCCGCAGCGCCGTGGAGCAACTCAGCCTGATGAACGATCCTGCGGCGATTTCCGCGCTTGAAGCCGCGCTGGACGATCCTGCGGCGACCGTGGCCGCATCCGCTGTCCGCGGACTGCTGCGTATGCCCGACTATGCCGGCCGCGATGCTCTGGTTCAGTCATTGCCGCAGCGTCCTTATCTGGTGCGCGTTCTGACGGCTTGTGAAAATCGGACCATGCAGGAACGGGCCCAGCCTGAGAATCGCGTCCGCGCCGCACTCCTCGAACTGGCGGCTCGCGGGCCTCGGGGCCGCAGCGCTCTCCGGCGCATGTCTGCCGCCGGCGTGGCGGGCGACGCGCCGGCCGAAGCGCTGAGCGCTGAACTGGCCTCTGCCGTGCGAGGAGGAAGATCGTGATTCCCCCCATTGTGGACATCTACGTCCACCGCGTTTATTTTTTCTTTGAGTCGGGTATCATTATTTACGTTTTTCTCATCAACCTGATCTATCTCTTTCTGGTCTCGCTGGGAGCGTTTGCGCTGCGCAAGCATCACGCCCCGTTCACCCCGGCCGACCGCGACGCCATCCGCCGGTCGCCTCTTACGCCCTCGATTTCGCTGATTGTGCCGTCCTACAACGAGGAAGTGTCCGTGCGCGATAGCGTCGGCTGCATGCTGCGGTTGGATTATCCCAACTACGAAGTCATCGTGGTGAACGACGGCTCCAAGGACCGCACGCTGGAGTTTCTGATTGACGAGTTCAAGCTTTTCAAATCCGCCCGCTCCGTGGCAGGACCGCTGGAGACCAAGAACGTCCGCCGCGTCTATGAGTCCACTGAGCCGGTCCGCCTGCTGGTGATCGACAAGGAGAACGGGGGCAAGGCCGATTCCATCAACGCCGGCATCAACGCCGCCCGCTGCGACCTGGTGATGGTAGTGGATTCCGACTCCCTCATCGAGCGCGACGGCCTCTTCGAGATGGTCAAGCCGTTTCTGGAGGACCCCGAGCGCACCGTCGCCGTGGGCGGCACCGTCCGCGCCGTGAACGATTGCGAAGTCCGTAACGGCATGGTGCACCAGATTCGGACGTCTAAATCGATGCTGGCCAATTTTCAGTCGGTCGAGTATCTGCGCGCCTTTTTCGGGGGACGTATCGGTTTCAGTCTGTTCAACTGCATGCTGATCATCTCCGGAGCCTTCGGCCTTTTCCGCCGCGACCGGGCGATTGAAGTGGGAGGATTCGACCATTCCTCCATCGGCGAGGATATGGAACTCGTGGTCCGCATGCATCACTTTTATAGCGATGCCAAGCGACCGTACCGCATCGCCTACGTGGCCGTACCCGTGTGCTGGACGGAGGTTCCCCAGGACTGGAAAATCCTGCACCGGCAGCGCAAGCGCTGGCAAAGGGGCACGGTGGACAGCCTCTGGCGTCATCGCGAAATGTTCATGAATCCGCGCTACGGCGGAGTGGGGTTGTTCGCGTTTCCTTACTTCACGCTATTCGAAATGTTCGGACCGCTGGTGGAATCGTTGGGCTACCTGCTGACGGTTGTCGGGGTGATGTTCCACATCATCTCCACTTACGTGGCGATCCTGTTCTTCACCGTATCGATCGCCTTCGGTATCCTGCTCTCGACCAGCGCTGTCCTCCTGGACGAATTGACGCCGTGCAAGTTCCCCAACTGGAGGCACACGCTGACGCTGTTCGGCGCTGCGATTCTGGAAAACTTTGGCTTCCGCCAGGTCCTAACCGTATGGCGGGCACAAGGCCTGTGGGAAGGGGTGCGCGGCAAAAAGGCCACCTGGGGGGTCATGACCCGCCGGGGATTCTCTTCTGCCCCTGCTGCGCCGCGCCCACAGGAGCGCGCCCCCGCCGAGGCCGGTTAACTTAACTCTTACTTTATATAGTCCACGGTTGCACATTGATTTAACGACGGTTGACTGCTGCCAGAAAAGCTGCGTACGATCGCGGAGCCTGTCTGGCGTGCTCGAAACTAACCATTTAACAGTTGCTCGTATCTTATTGAGTATGTGCGGCTATAGCAATCTTCTTGTGGGATGAATGAAGTTATGAGATGATGTAAAGGATTTGAAGCCCTACTTCATTGGGATTGCAGGCCTTTCCGGCTCTGGCAAGACCGCCCTCGCCCGCCAGCTTGTGCATCATATTCCCGACTCGGAGACGATCACGCTGGACTCCTACTACCACTCGCAGTCGCACCTTAAGCTGGAGCAGCGGGCGGAGCTGAACTACGATCATCCTGATTCCCTGGACTGGTCCCTCCTCTCGCGCCACCTGGTGGCTCTGACCTCCGGTGAGCCGATCGAGGAGCCGGTTTACCTGTTCGACCAACATACGCGCGGACCCCAGAGCCGGAGGGTGGAGCCGCGTCCGTTCGTCATCGTGGAAGGGATTTTGGCACTTCACCACCCCGAGGTCAGAAGCCAGTACGACCTGAGCGTGTTTGTGACCACGGACGACGCCGAGTGCCTCCGCCGACGGCTGGAGCGCGACATCGCGGAGAGGGGCCGGACGCGGGAAAGCGTCCTGCATCAATACTATGGAACGGTGTGGCCCATGGCGCTGGAATACGTCCTGCCGAGCCGGGAGCATGCGACGCTAGTGGTGAGCGGCGAGGAGCCGCTGGACAGCTCCGTTGCCTCGGTGCTCAGAATGCTTCCGATCCGCCTGGCGGCCACGGCGTAGCAATCCTTAGATGTTTTTGAACCTCTCCAGCGCCCAGAGGGCATGCTCGGCCACGACTTCATCGGCCGACTCCGCCAGACGCGCCAAAGCGTCCGGATCCCGCCCATCGCCGGAGTTTCCCATGGCGACAGCCAGGTTTCGCAGGAACCCGGAATACTTCGCCCTCAAAACAGGGCTGTCCGCGAATGTTCTTTTGAACTGTTCGGCCGAAAGAGTGGCGAGATCGGGCAGCGGCCGGGGCTGGAATGCCTCTTCGTCCGTCTCCGGCGCACGCGAGTTCCACGGGCAGACTTCCTGGCAGATGTCGCAGCCGAAGACGTGCTCGCCGACGCCTTGTCGATGCTCATTCGGGATCGGGCCGCGCAGCTCGATCGTCAGGTAGGAAATGCACCGCCGCGAATCGACGGTCCAACCATCGCCCTCGGGCACGATGGCCTGGGTGGGGCAGGCGTCGATGCAGTGTGTGCAGGTCCCGCAGCGATCCGGCGGAGGCGAATCCGCCGCGAACTCCAGCGACGTAACGATTGCGCCGAGGAAGAACCAAGACCCCTGCGGCTCATTGATCAGGCAGGTATTCTTGCCGATCCAGCCGAGGCCGGCCTCACGGGCGTAGCTTCGCTCCAACAACGGCGCGGTGTCGATGCAGATTTTGTGTTCGCCGTTGCCCAGCATCGCGACGAGCCGTTCCAGACCGCGGCGCATCACCAGGTGGTAATCCTCGCCCCAGGCGTAGCGCGAAATCGGACCCGCTGGGCCCCCTGGTGGTTCAGGAGTTTTGTACAGCTTGCCGACGCAGATAATCGACCGCGCGCTGGGCAGCAGGTTCCTGGGATCAGCACGAACACCGGCGCGGCGATCGGTGAGGTAGCGCATCTCCCCCGCGTGCCCGGCGTCTACCCATTTCAGGTAGCGGGCGAAGTCGGGATGGGGCTTCGCCGCGGCAATACCGGCGAGCTCGAATCCACACTCCCGCGCCAGGGTTTTCAGGGTGTCAGCGGTCACTTCCGCCATGGTACCTTGAACAGTTGCCCATGCCGCCATTCCTGGTCCGAGCCGTCAACACCGCTGCCGATTCCGAGAATCGCATCCATGACGACCGCGTCGCCGCCGAGTATGGGTTTCAAGGCGGGCTCGTCCCCGGCGTGACGGTCTACGGCTACATGGCGTCCGCGCTGCTCGACAAAATCGGCATCGAATGGCTCAGGCGCGGCGCCATGGATGTCCGCTTTTTCGAACCGTTTTATGAAGGCGAACAAGTTGCGGTATCCGTTGAGGAAAAATCGGCGGGGCGTTGGACATTGAAAGCGGGCTCGCGGGCCACGGCGACCGCATCGTTGGCGGACGATGCTCCAGCGGCAGGCGAGCTTAAACAGACGTCGATAGACCGAAAAGAGCCTTCGCGCGAGATGATTTACGCCAGCGCGCTGCTCGGGAGTTTTGAAAAGACTCTGGACTTGTCCGAGCCGGGCATGGCGGCGCCGCTCGATGCGTTTATCGGCGACGAGCGGTTCGCCCATCCGGCGATTCTTCTGGCGCTGGCGAACGAACTGCTGGTGCGTAATTTCGTCCTCGGCCCCTGGATTCACTCCTCGAGCGAGGTCCGCAATGCGAGCGCGGTGCGCGATGGCGAAACCGTCACCGTCCATGGCCGGATCGCCGACGCGTTCGAGCGCAAAGGCCACGAGATCGCCGTGTGCGATGTAGCGCTGTGGTGCAACTCGCGTCTGGTGGCGACCATCAGGCATACGGCGATTTGGAAGCCTCGCAAGGTGTGATAAAAGAGAGAGGACCGCGCGGTCTCCCTATGAAATTCTCCACGATCGCCATTCTACTCGCGGCCGGGGTTGCCGCGTACGCGAAGAAGATGCCGCTGCAACTGGCCGGGGTTGCCTGCCAAGCGCCTCCCCCGATGCATTGCCCGGACGCAAATTGTCCAGGGCCTCTGGTGATCGAATCGGGGACGGCAACGGAGCCTAAGTCCGGCCGCAAGTTCTTTTTAGACTATCCGTGCGACTTGAAAAAGGGCGAGAAGGTCACGTTCATTCTGTTGCTGCACGGCTTCGGATCCTACGGCAACTGGCAGCGCCACTATTTTCCGGCGATGGATTACAAAGAAAAATACCGGCTGGTGATCGCCACGCCGAATGCGTCCGCGCCTCCACCCAAGGCCTGGGCTCCGGTGGACGACGAGTACCTGCAGGGCATCGTCAACCTGGTCTACGATCAGGTGGGCAAGGAAAACATCAAGGCGTTCTGGCTGGTGGGGCATTCGCAAGGCGGCATGACGTCGAATCGGCTGGTGCGCACGGATTTTTTCAAACAAAGAGTCGACGGCTGGCTCAGCCTTTCCGGAGGACGCCTGGGCGGGAATCCGGGACGCGGCTCATTTTCCAATTTAGCTGCGCGCGGCCCCGCTCCCGCAGCTGGACGCGGCGCCCCGCCGGCCGCGCAGCCGCTGCCGGAGAACGCGTTCTCCTTTATCTATGAAACGGGCCAGCATGAAATGGACGACAAAGGTTTGCCCGTAACATCGGAATGGGCCTCAAAGCTGGGCTGCGGCGCGCGGGTGCGGAAGGCTGATGTTGTGGATACCAAGGCTGGCTACGTTTACGATTCCACGCGGCAGGATCCAGGATCGGACGCCTGGGGCCGCTTGCCGCGTCCCGGCTCGGCGGAGGTCTTCGAATACCCGCACTGCGCCGGTGGACGCATCGTGTCCGACGTGGTTCGCGAAAACAAAGGCCACACCGAAGGGCTGGAGCCTCATATCACCGAGCAACTCATCAAACTGATGCTCTCGGCAAAAAAGAAATAATGGACGGACTCCGCTTCACGTGCCAGAAGGGCTGCATCAACTGCTGCGATCAGGATGGGTTCGCGTATCTGACCGAAAACGACCTGGTGCGTGCGGCCAAGTTCGTGCGTATGACACCCAAGGCGTTCGAGAAGAAGTACGTCTACCGCACTCGTTACACGCTGCGCTTTCGGAAGCCGCGCGATAAACAGTGCCCGTTCTTGCTGGAACACGCCTGCAGCATCCATCCCGCCAAACCGACGCAGTGCAGCACCTTTCCGTTCTGGCCGGAGCTGGTGGAAGACCGCAAGGCCTGGGAGCGCACCGGGAAATATTGCCCGGGTATCGGCAAAGGACCGCTCATTCAGATCGGCACAGCGATGGAAATGGCGGAGGATCACCGCAAGGCGTACCCGGGCGATTATCGCTGACTGAGTCCGCCGTCCACCGCAAGTAACTGTCCCGTGACGAAGTTCGTCGCGGTGAGGAAATACATCACTGCATCGGCGATTTCGTCGCCTGTGCCTGCGCGTCCCGCAGGGGTTGCGGCGATCAGGTGCTCAATGCGCTCGTCGCGCGGGCCAAAGGGAATCACGCCCGGCGCAACCGTATTCACGGTGATCTTTGGAGCCCAGGCTTTGGCCAGCGCGCGCGTCAGCATCACGACTCCGGCCTTCGACGCGCAATAATGCGCATGATGGGCCCACGGCTTGATCGCCCCCAGCGAACTGAGGTTGACGATCTTGCCTCCGTCGCCCGCGAGCATATGCTTCGCCGCTTGCTGGCAGCAGAAGAACGTGGCCTTGAGGTTGATGTCGTGGATGAAATCCCAGTCGGCCTCGGTGACTTTCAGCGGGTCGATGCGTGTGAAGCGGGCCGCGTTATTCACCAGGGCGTCGATGCGTCCATGATCGCGCACGACCGCGTCGAACAGCTCCGCAATAGCCGCAACGCTGCCCAAATCGGCGCGATAGAGGCTCGCGCCGCCGCATTCCTCTGCCGTCTTACGCGCTTCCGCTTCGCTTCCGTTGTAATGAATCGCCACGCGCGCGCCTTCTTTAGCCAGGCGCAGCGCGATCGCGCGTCCGATGCGCTTGGCCGCTCCCGTCACCACAACTACGCGACTGTCCAATGCCGCCACGTTTTCAGTTTAGACCGTCAGCTCGTCGTGGACGTCCACGTCGTCAGGGTCGACGCCTGAGAGCGCGGGCTCCGGCAGCCGCCCGGTCCAGTTCGCCCAGGCCCAGAAGATCGCAGTGGAGGAGCTGAACACGCCGCTCCAGGCCCCGATCACGCGTGGGCTCACGTGCGTGGACGCGAGGCCCGCCACACCCATGGAAAGCATCTGCGTCATCCAGCCCCAGCTATCGATGGTGGAGAACACGCGTCCCCGAAACTCGTCGGAGACGTGCCGCAGTTGCTGCGTGATGTTCAACACGCTGCTGACCGCAACGGCCGCACGCGACAGGCCTATGAAAAAGAGCGCCCATCCGAACGTCTTCGACTGGCTGAACAGCACATAAGATCCGCCGTGGATCACATAACTGACCGAGATGATCCGCTTGTACGTTTCGAAGCTGATTTTCTTTCCAATGCGGTGCGCCACCATCGCGCCGGCGATCAGGCCGAGGCCCGCGCATCCCCAGATGATGCCGATGCCCGTCGGTCCGCGCTTAAAAACGACCTCCCCGAACAGGCTGAATAACACCTGCGCCGCGCCCCCGCCCGTGGCCCAGCCGACGGCGACTAGTCCGATGCCCAGGATCAGGGGCGAAGCCTTCATGTAGCGCAGACCTTCGGTGTATTCGTGCCAGGGCCGCAGGACGGTTATGCTTGACCGCTCCGCGCGGAAGCCGCCATCCACATGAAGGCGCGAAATGCACCACGCTGAAAACAGAAACGAGAAGGCGTTGAACAGGAACGCCAGCTTGTAGCCAAACTGCGAGACCGACGCGCCTCCCAGGAACGCGCCGACGGTCAACGTGGTCCACTGCGTCAACTGCGTCAGCGAATTGGCTGAGTGCAACTCGTCTTTCGTGGCGATGGTGGGTAAAATTGATGCTCGGCCGCTGGAAAAGAATGGCGACGCGAACATCAACGCGCCGCTGAGCACGAATAATAGCCAGGTGCGTCCGTGAGGCACGCCGAGGATGAACAGGATCGCCACCACCGCGCGGACCAGATCGCTGGCGATCATGATGCGCTTGCGGTCCATGCGGTCCAGCAGCACTCCGGCGATGGGTCCGGCCAACACCGCGCAGATCGCGCGCGAAATCAGGATTCCCGCCACCACCAATCCGGAGCCGGTGTTTGCCAGCGCCAGCGCGAATACCGCGACGTTGTTGAAATGGTCGCCCACCTCGCTGACCACTTGCCCCGACCAGGTGAAGCGGTAGTTTCGGTTGGTGCGGACCAGATCGGTGAAACTGCTCAACTCACCGTTTCCTCTCGCACCGTGACGGATTTGAGATATTCGTGATCGATCTCGTAGCCGAAGCCGACGCCCGTCGGCACGGTGATGGTGCCTTGCGCCGATACTTCCACGTCGGGAGTAATAATATCGCGCGACCAGTAGCGCTTGCTCGCGGAAACGTCGCCGGGCAGAACAAAATTGGGCAGCGTCGATAAAGCGATGTTATGCGCGCGGCCAATGCCGGATTCGAGCATGCCTCCGCACCACACGGGAATACCATGCTGCTGCGCCACGTCGTGAACGCGCTTCGCTCCCGCGAATCCGCCAACACGTCCCAGCTTGATATTGATAATGCCGCAGGCCTTCATGCGGATGGCCTGTTCGGCCTGATGAGCGCTGCGGATGCACTCGTCAAGACAAATCGGCGTCGTCAGGGCGGCTTGCAGCGCCACGTGATCGATGATTTCGTCGTGCGCCAGAGGCTGCTCGATCATCATCAGGTTAAACTCGTCGAGGCGCTTCAGGCGGTCGATATCGTTCAGCGTGTACGCGGAGTTCGCGTCGGCCATCAGGCGGATGTTGGGGAACGCGGCGCGCACTTCGCGAATGACGTCTATGTCCCAGCCCGGCTTGATCTTCATTTTGATGCGCTGATAGCCCGCGTTGACCTCGGTCTCAATCTTCTTGATCAACTGTGGGACCGAGTCCTGGATGCCGATCGACACGCCGCAGCCGATCTCAGCGCGAGCGCCTCCGCCGATCTGCTTCGTTAACGAAACGCCTTTCTGGCGCGCCGCCAAATCCCACACGGCGACCTCGAGCCCACCGCGCGCCATCAGATGCCCGCGAATGTGCGACGACCGCGACGCCGTTTCCTCCGGGCCTGCCAGGTCGTAATTGAGCACACGCGGCGCGACGTAATCGCGCACGATCATCCACGCGGCGTCTGTCCACTCCTCGTTATAGAAAGGATTCTCGCCCGCGGTGACTTCGCCCCATCCGGAGACGCCGCCCGAAGAGACCTCGACTAGCACGATATGGCGCTCGTACGTGCGGCCAAAGCTCGTTTCAAAGAAATGCACCAGAGGCATGCGGATCTGGCGCAGAGTGATGCGGTCTATTTTGATTCCCATTGTGTGAAAAGGTAGGTTCCGTTTTCCGCCGACCGTTCGAATCCGGTCACGGCCAAGTTATTCGAAAAATATTCCAGAAATTGCTGCGCTACACGCTTTTGAATGTCGCGCGCCTGGGCGAAGTCGTTCGCTTTGATGTTGTAAATGTCGTTCGTGATGGAGATGCGGCCCACTACTTCCGAGCGCTGTGGCTCACGCCCGGCGAGAATCGCCTCGACGCGGTCGGAGGCGAGCCACCACTCCGCCGTGCAGCGGTCCGTTGGTAGGCCCGCGTTTAAGGGGCTGGACGTGGTGCCATATTGGTTTAACACGAAGCGCCGCACCACCGCACCCAGCCGCTCGATATTGAAAAACGCGTTCTTGATCTCCAATGGATCGAAGGTCCACTCGATCAAATCGAGCCCTTCACCAATGGCATCAGTGCGCTGTGCCAGCTTCAATTTGCGGCCGAGTCCGGCGTCGCGATAGTCCTTCATCACGCCCAGCATGTGGCTGTGCAGATAGCTCTTCGCGCCCGGCTTAATGCCCGGAATCGCCAAGGTAAAACCCACCATGCGGTCGCCGTCGAAGGCTCCGAAGCTGTGGCCGCCGATCTTGCTGGCGGTGACGAACAGGCGGGTCGGCAGCAGGTCCAGCTCGTCGAAGTTCCAGATCAGCTTTTGCAGCTTGACAGCTTCAGCGAATTCGGGCAACTGCGTCAATTTGCGGATTTCGATCATAGATTATTCTTCTTCGCGTCCTGCCAGAGCGCCTCCATTTCCTCGATGTTGGAATCCTGCGGAGCTTTTCCTTGGGCGGCTAACTGCTGCTCGACGTAACCGAAGCGCGAGCGGAATTTGCGATTTGCACGTCGCAGCGCCTGTTCCGGATCTACCTTCAAGAATCGGGCAAGATTGACCATCACGAACAGCATGTCGCCCAGCTCGTCTTCTTTTTCATCCTGAGATTCGGCTGCTTTCAGCTCCGCCAGTTCTTCATTCAACTTGTCGAACACCTGATCGGCGTTTTCCCAATCGAACCCGGCAGTCGCGGCGCGGGAAGCGATCTGCTGGGCCTCCACCAACGCCGGCAACGTGCGCGGAACGCCCGCCAGCAGCCCTTGCGGGCGCGGCTTCTCCGTTTTCTTGATGGCGTCCCAAGTCCGCTTCACGTCGTCCGGAGTCTTAGCGTCGCCATCGCCAAACACATGCGGATGACGGCGTACCAGCTTGCTGTTGATGGCGTCCAAAGAGTCGCGGATATCGAAGTGGCCCTCTTCAGACGCCATCTGCGCGAAGAAAACGCTTTGCAGCAGCAGGTCGCCCAGTTCTTCGGAGAGCCCCTTCCAATCGCGCGAGTCGATGGCGTCCAACACTTCATACGTTTCTTCTAGAAGATAGGGCTTGATGGTGTCGAAGTTCTGATCGCGATCCCAAGGACAGCCGTCAGGAGCGCGCAGGCGGGCCATGATTTCAACGAGACGCGTAAATCCCTCGGCGGGCGACGGTTTTTCAGATGTTGGCACGGAAATTTCAGGTTAACATGGCAGGCCATGATGTGATAGAATTCAAGGCGTGACGTCGAAGGCTGTTCTGTTCCTTGCGTGCGCGGCATTTGCCCAATCCGGGGAGCCTCACTTCGAAGACTATCCGGTGAAGGAGATGTTCGAGGGCACCCCGGCTGCGCCCATTCTTGAGACCAGGGAACAGCGCATGTTTCGGACCCGGATTCGAGAGGGCGTAGCCAAGGGCGCGAATGTGTGGCGTGATGGAGAGGAGCTGCCGGGCCCGAACTTTGCGGGCCACTACATCATCGTTGACTGGCAGTTTGGCGGACCAGGCGCGCTCAGGGCGATGGTCGACGCCGCGACGGGAAAAATCTATGAACTGCCGCTTTCGAAAGGCCTTCAACAGGCGTACTTTACGCCCGGCGATCCACAGCCTTGCTGGCAAGGATGGGGTCCGTCCGCCATCGATTTCAGACGGGACAGCAGGCTGATGATCGTCGAGGGAAACCCAGATCCGGTCAAAGAGAAGCGTAACTATAAGAGCTTCTATCTTTGGGAAAAGGATCGCTGGATTTTGCTGGGCCGGGTTCCTCTTTGCCGACTCCCAGGAGCATCCCCGCACTGACGTGCGAGGCTGCATGGCTGAGCAGCCTCCGGCGTCAGCCGGGGGACACGCCGAACCATAAAGGGCAGGCCCAGGCAGGACCGATCCTATTCCTCACGAGATCCGTGGAGTCAACATCCACTGCAGCACACCCACTGGCGAGGCTCCCGCGCGCACGTCGATCCGCACGAGGGCTCCCTTTCTGAACTCCACCATCTGGCGCGTTGAGCCGAGCAGCCACGCCACCGTGGACGAAAACAGCGGCTCATGCCCGGCCATTAAGATCGCCGCTTCGTCGCGATGCTCGCGGATGGTTGACCACACTGCGGGCGGGGAAGAGTCCGGCGTGAGCGAATCCACGCCGAGGATCTGTCCTTTATAGTTGAGTTCCGACGCCGCCAGTTCTGCCGTTTGCAGAGCCCTCGCGTAGGGGCTCGAAAGGATTAGCGACGGTTCGACGCCGGCCTGCGCGGCGCGCTTCAACACGCGCTTCAATTTATCGCGGCCCTCCTCCGTCAAGCGGCGATCCGAATCGTGGCCTGTCGGCGAATGATCCTCGGCGATGCCGTGACGGAGGAGGTAGAGTTCCAAAGCGTTACTGGTTTTCCTTCCGGGGCACCGAGAC
>Ga0209698_10002801_pt1 | contig 19539 bp, 14 predicted proteins | sample LitLauG_LLR_2012_FD_187203 | JGI IMG/M metagenome (GOLD analysis project Ga0209698, IMG submission 187203) | Freshwater sediment microbial communities from Pennsylvania, USA - Little Laurel Run_MetaG_LLR_2012 (SPAdes) (version 2) | ecosystem: Environmental > Aquatic > Freshwater > Creek >...
GGACCACTAAATTCAATTGCGCACGCATCCAATTCCGCAGATGATGGGAGCAGTCCAAGAAGCTCTACACCGCATCGTATGACCAAACCAGTCTTATTCATTTCCCACGGATGTGCTCTGTGCGCCATCTTTGCTTTCACGCTCGCACTGGCCTCCTGTGGAGGTTCTTCGTCTTCGACTACCACGACGCCGCCAGGAAATCCTGTGGGATCGAATCTCATTCAGATCAGTTCTGATCCGTTCACGGTTGCTCCCGGGCAGCACGCGACTGAGGTTGAGCCTCATCTGCAGGCGAACGGCACGACGATGGTCGCGGCGTTCCAGGTAGGAAGAATCGCTCCCGGTGGCGCGACAGATATCGGCTGGGCAGCCTCGATGGACGGCGGTGTGACCTGGAAGAACGGTTCGTTGCCGGGCCTGACCAAAGGGGAGGGAACCGGCCCCTACGACGCGGCCAGCGATCCCGCGGTCGCCTACGATCCGAAACTCAAAGTCTGGATGATCGCGTCGCTGCCGCTGTCGAGCACGTCGCAAACACCGGCGGTTGTCGTCAGCCGATCCACCGATGGAGGGGTAACTTGGGGAAATCCAGTTAGCGTTGATCCCGCTTCGGTGAGCTCCGACAAGAACTGGATCGTCTGCGACTCGTGGCCAAATAGCCCGCACTACGGGAACTGCTACGTGGAGTGGGACGATCCGTTCAACAACGACGAGATCCTAATGAGCACATCGGAAGATGGCGGGCTGACTTGGGGAGCGGCGACGCCGACGGCGAACTCCGCCAGCGGCATTGGCGGACAGCCACTGGTACAGCCGAACGGAACTGTCGTCGTGCCGATTGAGACGAATGTGATGGCTGCGTTCCTCTCAAGCGACGGAGGAGCCAGTTGGACAGCTCCGGTCACGATTTCGAATATTCAGTTCCACGCCGATGCAGGAAGAATCCGCAGCGGGCCGTTGCCAACGGCTGCTGTCGATGGCGGCGGAACGATTTGGACCGTCTGGGAAGACTGCCGCTTCCGCACAAACTGTTCTACCAACGACCTCGTCTACAGCACATCCACAGACGGAGTGAATTGGAGCGCGGTCACGCGTATTCCGATTGAGGACACCTCGAGTACCGTCGATCACTTCATTCCCGGGATTGGAATCGATCCGGCAACGTCAGGCGCGACGGCGCATGTGGCGCTGCATTATTACTACTACTCGCAAAGCAACTGTACAGCATCGACCTGCCAGCTTTTCGTGGGATACATCTCCTCGGCGAATGGCGGTACGAGCTGGAATACTCCGGCAACGCTGACCGCTGCCCCGATGCTGCTCGGCTGGCTACCGAATTCGCAAAACGGACTGATGGTCGGAGATTACATTGCCACCGCGTTCGTGAATGGCGTACCGCATGGTGTGTTCGCGGTCGCTCAACAGACTTCTGTGAGTTTCGGCGGGAACCCCACCTTCAAAGAGGCCATGTATACGGCCACGGGCCTGACCGTGACCGCGTCAGCACGGCAGCTTTCGTCCGCGCACGACAAGCCATTACACAAACTGTCGGACAAGATCGAAAGGGAAGTCCCAGAAAAGGGAATCGTTCCGCCCTCACGTCGTCGAGCCAGACAAAGCGCGAAGTAGGCTAAGACTTTCCACGGGTATAAACGGGGCGCGCGGTTCTGTGTGCTCTTTTCGAGAAAAGTAGGTGCACGGACCACAAAGGACACGAAGGTGCACGAAGGCAAGCGAACAGCTACGCCTTCGTGGTACTTCGTGTCCTTCGTGGTTCTTGGATCCGATCTCCGTGGTCCAGATCGAGCCCGGTATCCGGGACGTGGTTGGGGGGTAATCCGTCTCTCGGCACCCGGGTTAGAAGCGGTCGTTGGTGTCGATGCCGAAGCCGAGGATGGCAGTGACTTCTACCGGCTGGTTGTTTCGCGTGGCGGGCTGAAATTTCCAACTGCGAAGGGCGGCCAGCACCTTGGCGGTCATTTGAGCCGAGCTGTTTTCAAGCACACGCGGGTTCTTGACATTGCCGGAGGCGTCGAGGGTGCAGGTCACGACCATGCGCCCCTTCGGCAGACCCTCTGGCAGATCGGTGCGCAGAGCGGAGGGAGCACTGAGCGCAAACCGATGACCGGTGTCCGACTCGTCGGCATATTCCATCACCACGACGCCGATCGTCGTGTCGATATAGTTAATGTGTTTCTCGCCATGCAGAAGATTCTTGTAAGGCTCGAATGCTCCCGCGGCGTTCGCAGAGCTGACTATATCCACGTCGAAGGTGCGCTTGTTTTGTTTAAGCGACGAGCGGCCTGGAGTTGCTGGATCGTTGCTGGACGGATCTGAGCCGAAGCTGGGAAGATTGATAATTCCCTTGCCGCCGCTGATATCCACGCCGGGAACCGGAGGCTTGCCGGCGGGAATATTACCCGCGCCGCCCGGGCCGTTCGCAGGAGAGATGCCTCCGTGAGCGTTCGGATCGGCCCCGCGTCCTGCACCGGCCTTGCCTGCCCCCGTTCCAGCGCCGGTCATTCCGCTGCCGGGGCCACTGCCGCGCCCGATACCAGTGCCTCCGCCCACTCCACTCAAGCCCGGCTTGTCGCCGCCAGCCGGTGACATGGCAAGCGATCCAGTCTTCGGGTCAGGCGGCACGCCGATCTTCGTGCCAGGTTGGCTCGACATCACCGTGCCCGAATCTTTGCCGCTGCCTCCATTCGAAGGAGGCGTCAACTCTGATGCGGCATCGAGAGGTGCTCCCAAGCCAGATCCTTTGCGGCCCAATCCTGATCCCGTTGCGGCGGGACCTCCACCAATGGACGGAGGCGGAGGTACAACGTTGTCCGCCAGCAGTCGCCCGCCGGTTGCTCCCGCGCCGCCACCGGTCTTTCCAGTCCCCGCGCCCGATCCAGCGAGGGTGGGCGGCGGCGGAACGACGCTGGGATTTCCAACATAAGGCGCGGCCGCTGCCCGCGACGGAGTTCCCGTGCCTCCGTTCAAGCCGACCGAGGGCGGCGGAGCTACGACGTTCGGGGTTAATGACGCGCCCGCACCGTTGCGATTACCGCGAGTGCTGCCGCCGCCATCTGAGCTGACAGAGGATGGCGGGGGCGCGACGTTGTCGGCAAGCGTAGGCCGCGATCCGCTGCCGGTCCCCTTTGGATTTACTGAGATCGGCGGCGGTGCGACTACTTCCGCGGGACCGAAGACTCGGCCTATCAAGCTGCTCATGAACGATCCGCTGGCCGAGGGCGACGGAGGCGGTGGTGCAACTGCTTTCGAAGGATCGGGAGCGCTGCCGCTGGCCGGGTGCCGCACATCAGCAGCCACGTCGGTCGATGGCGGTGGGGCGACCACAACAGGGGCCGGCAAGTTGAGCTTGGAGCTGCGTACACTCGCCCGCTCCGGTGCCGAAACTGGCGGCGGAACCACGGCGGGATCCATGGTTTGATTTGGTACCGAGGAAAGCTGGCGGCTCACTGCGCCGGGAGCCGGGGGCACTAGGTTGGCGGCCAGCGCTGGAGCGGCGCGGAAGGGGTCGCGCTGGACGTTCTGAGCGGGCGGCGCGACGGAGGGTTCCAAAGACGGCGCAACCAGAGGATGATCCCGCGACACCGTAGGCGCCGGAGGAATTACCGCCGGGGCAAGTGCTGGCGCGACCAGCGTATGATCGCTCGAGACATTCGGCGCGGGTGGAATCAGCGTCGTGTTGAGACTTGGCGCCGTCAGAGGCTGATCGCGCCTTACCGAGGGCGCGGGAGCGATCACCGGATCAAGCCGGATTCCGTTCCGAGTGTAATCACGAATGACATTCGGAGCAGGTGCGATGAGAGTCGCGGTGAGATTCGGCGACGAGCGAGTTGAGCGCAGTCCTTCAGCCGGTGGCGGACCGGGATCGGGCCTGATCGCCAGTAAGTTAGCGACCGCATCGCGCGAGGAAGGCAGCTTCAAGTTCGGCGCATCGACCACCTTGGGCGCAAGCGTGCCGCCGCGCGCCACCTTGATGGTTTGGGTGCGATGGTGCGCCTCTTCGCCACCGGCTTCGCCGGTGCGCCCAGCTTCTGCTCCGCCGAGATCCTGGGTGCGTGGGAGTTCGTCTCCGCTGTAATAGATCACGTCGTGGCTGGAGATCGCGGGCGCGACATACGGCCGCAATTCGTCGATCTTCACCTTCACAAAAATTGCGGCCATGATCAGGAACGCCTCCAACACATAGGAAGGGATCATGATGCGCAAGGGAATCAGGCCGAACGGGGCCTCCCCCGCAAGCCGGGCTTCCGAACGAGTCAGGGCAGGCTTGATGGAGCCGACGAACTCTTCCCATGGCGAGGACCATCTCACGAGCAACTTCGGGGTTGCGTCGCGGGTCTCGACCGCTTCTTCGAGTTCGAGAGTCGGGCTCATGCGGGAAGCTGATTGCAATCCTTGGAGAGGGTTATCTCAATTGTATCGCCCAACGCGGTCTTTGTTTCGGCAGCGGTGCCGCACGGGAGTTCCAGTACTGACGTAGCCTGCCGTAGCACCGGAACGAAACGCCACGGCCGCACTTCAGGTTGGATGCCAACAACCTTCAATTCTTGATCAAGATAGAGGACATCAATCGGAAAACCCATGCCGAGCGTGTGAATGCCGTGGCAGGGGACGATCCAGAGTCCCGAGCCGTTACGGAAGTCATTGGTGCCGAGGCCGAGCAGGCCACGGAGCCGCCTCCAGTGCGTGTCGGCAACGGCAAGAGCCGTGGCGAGATGCGCCTGGCGCGTGCGATTGAATGCTTGCCCGTCAGCGGGGAAAAACGCCATTCGTGCCCCGTGTCTGAAAGATTGCGATCTCGCTACCGGCCGCCCGAAATCGGTCCCAGCTGCCGAACGAGCTCGATGACGGCAGGACCGATCGTGACGAAGATAATCGACGGCAGAACGAAGATCACCAGCGGGGGAACCATCTTGATCGTGGTTTTAGCTGCTTGCTCTTCGGCGCGCTGCCTGCGTTCCGTGCGGAGGGAGTCGGAATGCACCCGGAGGGCCTGTGCCACGCTCGTGCCGAAGCGATCTGTCTGTATCAGTGTACCAACCAGGGATCGGATATCGTCAACACCGGTTCGATCCACGAGATTACGCAGCGCCTCGGCGCGGGGCTTGCCCGCCCGCATCTCGAGGTTGACCAGGTGGAATTCGTCGCTTAGATCGGGGTGAGCGTGATGAAGATCCTGGCCCACCCGCATCAGCGCCTGATCGAGCGCCAGGCCGGCCTCAACGCAAATCACGGTTAGGTCCAACGCGTCGGGCAGTCCCAGGCGAATACGATTCTGCCGTTCACGAATCATGCGCTTCATAATGAAGCGCGGCAGCAGAAATCCCAGCGCCGTGATGCCAATGAGCAGGGGAGGATTGTCGAATCCATTCCACAGCGCAACCGCCAGGAATCCAATGGCCGCCGTTAAGACACGGGCGCCGAAGTAGTAGTTGACGTCGATGGCGTCGCGGAATCCAGCCTGAATCAGCCAGCGGCGAGTGCGGGAAACGTCGGCCGGGGAAAGCGGGATCGCTCTGCTGAGCGGGTCGAGGGCCTGCTCGATGCGTTCGCGAATAGCTGGTTTGTTCTGTGCCTGGCGCGGTTGCTGGCCGCCCAAAGCGCGCAGACGTGCACCCAGCATCGAACTCGGCGTGAACATGGCCGAGCCAAAAGCGAACACCGCTACCACGACGATCAGGAATACCAAGATAACGAGGGCCAAAGAGGGTGTCATAACTGGGCTACACCTGAATCCGGATAATCTTGCGGATCACAAAATATCCAATTGTCTGTAACGTGATTCCAGCGACCAGCAAAAAGTGGCCAATGGGATCGGAAAACAAAGGGCGAATGAAGCTGGGATTCAGCAGTAACATCACGGTGACAATGATCGGTGGCATGCCCATCAGCAACGCCATGGTGAGCCGGCCCTGGGCAGTGTAAACGCGCACCTGCCGCTGAATTTTGAAGCGTTCACGAATCACGTAGGACAGATTGTCTAGAATCTCTGCGAGATTGCCGCCGGTTTCGCGCTGCAACATCACGGCCGTGACGAAGAACTTCACGTCGACCAGCGGCATGCGGTCGGTCAAATTCAAAAGAGCATCCCGCACCGGCATGCCGAATTTCTGTTCTTCATAGAGCTGGCGAAATTCTCCAGCTACCGGTTCGGAGACCTCTGCTGTGATCATCTCGATTGCCGTGGTGAAGGCGTGTCCGGCACGGACCGCGCGGGCAAGAGTATCGATGGCTTCTGGGAAGAGTTCCTCGAACTTTTCGAAGCGCTTGTTCCGCCGGATCGATGCGTACGAGTAAGGCAGCACAAAGCCAACCAGCAATGCGATCCCAGCCACCTCTACCCGCTTGCTGAGGACATATGCGAGGATCGTGGCCGCGAGCCCGGTCAAGGCGGAAATTCCCAGGAAGTTGCCCGCGCGCAAGGACGACAGGTCCGCCTGCGCCAGCATCTTCTGCAAATCGGAGATTCGCGTGGAACGCCGCAGAAGGGTGTCGAGGGCAGGGATCTCGCTGAGTTGCTCGTCTCGCAGAAGGGCGAGTTCCTCTTCGGGGGCGCGCTCTGGAGCCTTGCGCTCGGCGGCCAACCGATCTTTGATAATGCGGGCGCGCGAGTTGCGGCGGTCGAATAGCCACGCCACAGCGAACGTCGCCAGCGCGACGATCACCAGAACCGCGAGCGCCATGAGTTTGGCAGCCATATCGGAAGCCTACACCTCAGCCTTTGATTCAAACAGCGCGGGCCGCAAGCGGGCTCCGGAGGTCGCCAGCCGATCGGCAAATTGCGGACGGATGCCGGTTGCGCGGAACACGCCACGAACCTTGCCATTTTCGTCGATACCGGTGCGGTCAAAGACGAAGATGTCCTGCATCGCGATGCTCTCGTTGTCCATCCCCGTAATCTCCGAGACGGTGACCACCTTGCGCGTGCCGTCGGAAAGGCGCGCAATCTGAATCACGGCATGAACGGCGGAGGCAATCTGATGGCGCACTGCCCGCTCGGGAATATTCAGGTTGGCCATCGAAACCATGTTTTCGACACGCGCCATGGCATCGCGAGGAGAGTTCGCGTGCACTGTGGTCAGCGATCCTTCGTGGCCGGTGTTCATAGCTTGAAGCATGTCGAAGGCTTCCTCGCCGCGCACCTCGCCCACCACGATGCGGTCGGGACGCATACGCAAGCTGTTGATCACGAGCTGCCGTTGCCGCACGGCGCCCTTTCCTTCGATGTTGGGCGGCCGCGTTTCCAGGCGCACAACGTGTTCCTGCTTCATCTGCAGTTCGGCGGCGTCTTCGATGGTGACGATACGGTCGGAGTTGGGAATGTAGCCGGAGAGCACATTGAGCAGCGTCGTTTTTCCGGCGCCCGTTCCGCCCGAGACCAATAGGTTCAACCGGCCCTTCACCATGGACGAAAGCAATTCCAGCATCGACTCGGTCAGGGTCTGGTTTTCGATCATCTGGCGGGCCGTAACCGGGTCGCGTCCGAAGCGGCGGATGGAGAGGCAGGGGCCGTCGATAGCGAGCGGCGGAATGATCGCGTTCACACGAGAGCCGTCAGCCAGGCGCGCGTCAACCATCGGCGACGATTCGTCGACCCGTCGGCCCACCCGGGAAACGATGCGCTCGATGATCTGCATCAGGTGGGTGCTGTCTTTGAAGGTCAACGTCGTGAGTTCGAGTTTCCCGGCCTTCTCGATGTAGACGCGATCGTGGCGGTTGACCAGAATATCGGAGACGCTGGGATCTTTCAGCAACTGCTCCAGCGGGCCAAGGCCGAAGATTTCGTCGAGGATTTCCCGCGAAACCTGCTCGCGTTCGGCAAAGCTGAGGGGGACGACTTCGCTGTTGTTGACGACCGAACGTATGACGACCAACACTTCGTCACGCGCCGAATCGCCAGAAGTCTTGCCGAGTTTTTCCAGGTCGAGACGGTCGAGAACTTTTCGGTGCAGGTCGGCTTTTACCTGCTGGATATCGGTCCGCTCGAAGGATTGAAGATTTGCCATGGCACCCTAACTCTACACCGACTTAAACAACGACCATGCTGCGCGCTTCACATCAGCATCGTTGCGGGTTAACTCCTGCGCCAATCCGGCGAAGCACCGGGCGATCTCAGAATTCCGCTGATCCATGACCGGCGTTCCACGATCGATGGCGCTGGAAATGGCGAAATACTGATTCGGTACCCGCCACAGCACCTTAGCGCCAACTGCCGCCTCAGCATCGGCCTCACTGAATCCCGGAACCTTGCGGAAGCGATTCAAAATCAGGCGAACCCGTTCCCGACTCCCGGTCTCTCCCATATACTGCTGAACTCTGGCAGCGCTCCAAAGTGAAGCGACATCGCTGCAGGCCACCAAAAGCACATTTTCCGACAGGCTTGCAATGAGCCTTGTTGCAGCGTCGAACCGCGAGGAAGAATCGACGACCACGTAGCGATAGTGCGTCACCAGCATGTCGAAGAGGCGTACGAACTCGGCTGTCGATGGATCGATCGCTGCTGGGATATTCGTTCCCGCCAACAGCTGCAGCCCGCCGCTGTGGCGCGTCATGAAGCTCTCGAGCAGGGAAGAGTCCATACGATGCAGGTTGCGGGTCGCATCGGCCACCGTGAACGCCGGCTTCAAGTTCATGTGCAACGCGGCGTGGCCGAGCGGTGCCAGATCGACAAGCGCGGTCTGTCCGTACGCGGACTGCAGAGCCAGCGCCAGGTTGACGGCTACCGTGGTCGCGCCGTTCCCGCCCTTGGCATTGATCACGGAGAAGACTTTGCCGCGCGTTCCCTCTTGTCGGCTTCGGCGCTGGGCCGTCGTCAGTCGGACGAATGCTTCCAACAAGTCCGTCGTGGTCGTAGGCCGCTCGATGAATTCCCGCGCGCCGGCTCGCATGGCGTTAACGATCACCTGAGGCTGGTTGAGGTTGCCGATGGCGAAAATCGCGCTTTCGGGCACCTCCTGGTGCAGAAGTTCAATCGCGCGCAGAGCGAATTGCGAGTTATCGGCCGGGATGTCGACCAAGGTCACATCAGGATTCGCTGCCCGCACCCGACGCGTCACCGGATCAGCGCCCGCCACCGGGAAATTGATGCACGTCTGCACCGTCCGCGCCACGCTGGTGCCGTCGACTAGCACCTGCAGCAGAGCGCGCTGTTCGTTATCGGTAGCGACAATTACGACTGACAATTCTGGCATGCGAATCTGCCATTACATGAGAATCTCGTGTCCCCAAACTACTTATTGCTTTTGTCGAACTTCGCCGGATCCATATACGGTTTCGGCAATGTCGGTCCTGCAGTCGGTTCGTTGCTGGGAGAGATCCGCTTCACCGTGCATAGCACCATGAGTTCGGAATTGTTCTTCTGCACGCTCTTGCTGCGAAAAAAGTTCCCCAGGATCGGGATGTCGCCCAGCCCCGGAATCTTGTTGTAGATGTCGGTGACCCGGTTGTCCATCAATCCGGCGATTACGAAACTCTGCCCATCCTGCAATTCGAACTCTGTTTCGGCCCGGCGCGTACTCAGCGCGGGCACAGTGAATCCGGAAATAGTCAGGGCATTCGCGAAGTCCAGTGTGCTGACTTCGGGTGCAACCTTCAAGTGGATGTTCCCGTTGGGCATGATCACCGGCGTGAACTGCAACCGGACACCGAATTCCTTGAACGAAATCGTCACTGCAGTAAAACCGTTGCCCGGCTGCACGATCGGGAAAGGGAACTGGCCGCCGGCGAGGAAGCTGGCTTCCTTGCCGTTTACCGCAATCAGATTAGGTTCGGCAAGAATCTGCAGGAGATTTTTCGTCTGGAGCGCCTGGATCACTACTCCGAAGTTGATGTCGGGACGGAACAGGAACAGGTTCAAGACGTTGTTAATCGTTTCGCCGCTGGTGGTCGTAGTTCCGCTTCCACCGTTTTTCTGGCTCAACGATTGCGTACCGAAGCCGCCGAACTGTCCGGTAGTGACCGTGCCGATGGTATTGCCGCCGCCCGTGGAAATGAAATTCACTCCCAGCTGAGTGAGCGCAGTGCGGTCGACTTCCGCGAATTTAACCTGCAGCAGGACTTCCTGCGCACCCACCGGGCCGAAGGTCAACACGTTCACAACTTTAGGCGAATATGCGTTCGCCAGTTCTCCCGCGCGCTTGGCAACATCTTCGGTGGAAACATGGCCCGAAAGAACGATCGCCGCTCGCGAAGGCGTCACCGTGATCTGCTCATCGGGGAACACGCGATGTTCTTCCTCTGAGCAGGCGCTGACGTCCACATCCACGCGCAGATCGAAACTGCGCGAACGTTCCGACTCATCCCAAATCAGCAGAGAGATTTCACCCGGAGTCCTGCCATGTACCAGAATCTGCGTTGGAGTGATCACTTGGGCCCAGGCAATTGCAGGGTCCGTCAGGGAGACGCGTTTCAAACGCTCAGTCGTGTTAATCAGCAGCGACTTGCCGACCATCACGCGCAGGGGTGCTGAACCCTGTGCGGGAGCTTGGGCGGGCACAGTCGTCGTCTGCGTACCGCTTGGGGGTGGGCTCTGGGCCTGTGCTCCGCTGTCGGCCTGCTGCACGATTTCGGAATAAGCCGGGACGAATGAAATGACCGCGAGCACCAGTGCCCCGAGCAGAGTCTCTCGAACCTTCATATTCCGATAGGTCTCCATTTGAGGAAACTTCCGGCCGATCAAGGCGGCTTTCAGACTGGGCCCCTTATGCATCACTGGCTTTTAGAGCCCTCGTCATCTGGGAATTTTGTCTCTGTTTTCTTGTCGCCCTGATAAACCTCGACGCTAACACCGGTGGAAGGTCGGGCGGGTGGCGTATCTATGTGGGGAACAATATGGCGAAAGGGTACGTGCACGGCCGCCGGAGTGGGTAACCCGCGGTACAGGCCTCTTGCATTGGAGGCCGGTACATCGTCCTGTTTGGTATCGAGCGGGTTGCGCAGTGCCAGTTGGATGTGCCCCTCGGTGCTCGCGAGAGTTAGGCGCTGGGCGTCGTCGGGAGTGACCAGCAGTGTGATGACGGCGGTATTCTGCGCCTCACCGCTGGAAGTCCGCTCCAGAGTATGCCCGGAGGCCAGTACCGCCACATTCTGCAAAACGGTAGTGGTTTGCTGCTCGCCCGAACCGGTAGGCGCTCCTGTCATCAGAACGTCGACGCGCGTCCCCGCGGTCACGAAGCCGGCGACCGAAACAATTTCGTTCACCCGCACCGAGACGGCGCGCATGCCGGGCGGAATCAGCGCAGGAAGTCCAGACCCGGCATTCTCACCGGCGAGCCGGGTGGAAAGAATGAAATCACCTTTCGACATGGGAATGATGACCCCGTGTCCCACCACGTCGGCTTTCTTGCGCGGCGCTCCGGGCGGCATGTCGGTACTCTGAATACGGATGATCTTAACGTCGTGATCCTCAACCCTGGCTCCGACCTGCAGATCATTCGCCGCGACCATAACTTCCGCCGTGTCCGCAGCCGCGCTGTTTTTCGGCTGTAGATTCTTGTAGACATAGATAGCCGCAAGCAGCCCGGCAGCGAGCGCTAGAAATCCGATCATCAACAGACGTGTGCGATTCATTACCTTTTCCTGGGACGGACTCCTACAGCCGCCACCCCTGGCTGGTGAATAGTACCTGTTCCCCGACTGTTGTCAATTTAGCTCAGTGTATCGAGCTGGCTACGTTGGAAAACACGTTATTGGCGTTGGACCCGATCAAACGGATGGTCCCGACGACAATCACGAGTATCACTGCCAGCATCACCGCGTACTCAGCGATGTCCTGCCCTTCCTGCTCAGACCATAGCTTGAGCGCAAGCTCTTTGAACATTGTCCTTTTCTCCTGCCAGCCTTATTTGAATGGTCGATAGGGAATGGTTATTCGGAGCCCAGGCTGGGACTCCTGCGCGAATAGCGCCACCACTCGACTGGCTAATCATAACCTGCAATTGAGCCAGAAGTGACAAATTCTTGCACATCCTGGGGCAATCGTCAGTAACCGGTTGAATGCCACCCCAATCTGTCTCAATACCCGGAAAGACGGGTCCATGACCTAGGAATACCGGTAATTTTCGGCGATATGGGGCACGAGCGTCATAGCGATAACTGGCCCCCGCGCGTTAGAATCGCCTACCGCTCTGAGCACCGTTCAAAAGTCGGCCCCTAGGCTGTGGCGCAGTCGAAAAGCGCTCTTGTGGCTTTTTGTGGCCGCAATGATCGCCACCCACATTTTTTTTCTATGGCGCGTTCGCGATCGGATCGCCCGTGGAGATCCGGATTTCACGGTCTTCTATACCGCCGGCAAGATGATGCGAGAGGGACTCGGATCTCAACTCTACAACCCACGCGCACAACTGGCTGTCCAGGCGGAGTTCGCGAGAAATTCCGACATTCGCCGTGGCCCCCTGCCCTATATCCACCCGCCTTTTGAAGCATTATTCTTCCTGCCATTGACGTTCTTGCCGTACACGCACGCCTTTATCGCGTGGAACCTCATCAATCTCGCGGTCCTTTTTGGCGTGGCCATGCTCCTGAAGAATTCTCTGCTCTCGTTGCAGGCGATTCCCATCGGGCAGATGGTCCCGCTCGGTCTGGCATTTTTTCCGGTTTTTGCAAACTTCCACCAGGGACAGGATGCAATCTTGCTGCTGCTGCTTGTCACCCTGAGTTTTCGAGCGTTCGATCGCGATGCCGACTTCCTTGCCGGATGCTGGCTGGCTTTCGGCCTCTTCAAATACCATTTGATCCTTCCATTAGCCCTTATTCTCGCCCTTTGGCGGGGAAGAAGATTCATCCTGGGATTTGGTGTTGTGAGTTCGACCGTACTACTGATCTCGTTGGGATTGGTGGGTTGGAAAGGCACGTTGCAATATCCGGCTTATGCCTGGACCGTGGTTTCTCAGCCGGCATTCGGAGGAATACCGCCCAGGCAACTGCCGAGTCTCTACGGATTGTTGGCGGGCTGGCCTTTCTCGCAGGAGGCGGGTTCCGCCATGCACGTTGTGGTGGCAGTAGTCTCGGCCGCTCTCCTGTTGGCTGTTGCCGGCTTGCGGAAGCACGCGCACGAGAAAGGATTTTCCCGGCTCTGCTTCGCCGCCGCGCTAATCGTGGGCCTTCTGGCGGGATACAGCACGAACAGTTATGACCTTTCCCTGCTGGTCCTGCCGCTGGCTGTGATCGTGAACTGGCGCCTGGAAAGCCCGCCGGAAGGGAAATCGCTCCTTGCGCCGGCCATCCCGCTATTCATAAGTCCCTTGTGGTTCTTTCTTTGGATGCGCTGGCAGAGAATCAATCTGATGGCTCTGTTTCTGTTGTGGTGGCTTTTTGCCCTGATAGCCGAGGTTCGGCGTTTGAGGCGTCCCAGGGAAGAAGAGCCATTTCCCCAGTCGCCCCTGATCGCGAATGTCTAGACACACTTATCTTGTGTTCGGAGCGCTGTTGCTGTCTGCGGCCATGTGGATATGGGTGCAGGCCATCGCGGTACCGCATCAGCAGGCGGAGTCGGCCGAGCGCGGCGCTCCCAGGGGCAATCTCTCCGATCTCTATCCTCGCTGGCTGGGCGCGCGCGAATTGTTGCTGCACCACCGGGATCCTTATGGTTCTGACGTCGCTCGCGAAATTCAGATCGGATATTACGGTCGCCCACTCGACCCAACGCGCCCTAACGATCCCAAAGACCAGCAGGGCTTCGCCTATCCAATTTATGTGGTCCTGATGCTGGCTCCGACGGTTACGCTGCCGTTTTCAACGGTGCACAGGATATTCTTTTGGCTGCTCGCCCTGCTCACGGCGGTGTCAGTCCCACTCTGGTTGCGCACCATCAGATGGCGAATTTCTGGAACCGCCACCTTGATCTGGACTCTGCTTACGCTGAGTTGTTTTCCTGCGATTCAGGGGCTGAAGCTGCAGCAGCTGACGGTGCTGGTCGCGGCCCTGATTGCGGGTTCGATGTATGCGCTGGCTCGTCGGCGTTTCGTACGGGCGGGGATATTACTGGCGCTGGCTACAATTAAGCCGCAACTAGTCTTCCTGCTGATCCTCTGGTTGTGCATCTGGGCGCTGGGTAATTGGCGTGAGCGGCAGCGCGTGCTGTGGGGTTTCGCCATAACCATGGCAGTTCTTGTCGTCGCAGGAGAGTTCCTGTTACCCGGCTGGATCACGGAGTTCCGCGCGGCTATGAAGGAGTACTACCGTTACACCGGCGGTGGAAATTCGGTGCTCGATGTCGTGTTCTCGCCCCTATGGGGGCGGATCACCTCGGTGTTATTAGTTGCCATGGCGATCGTCTTTGTTTGGCGGAAAAGACGCCTCAGTGAGGACACGATCGCTTTCCAGTGGTCACTGGGATTCATCCTTGCTACAACTTTGCTGGTGATCCCCATGTTCGCCCCCTATAACCAGCTTCTGCTGCTGCCCGGAGTGATGATGGCTGTGCGAGCGCGACGTGCACTCTGGCAGAACAGCCGCTTCTTGCGATTCTTTTGCTCGATGACCGCGCTGTCGGTCGGCTGGCCATTTTTTGCTGCCGCCTGCCTGGCGATCGCGCTGGCGTTGCTGCCCGGCCCTACGGTTCAGAAAGCCTGGGGACTGCCGTTCTATCCGAGTTTCGCAATCCCCATCACGATCTACGCATTGCTGCTGGTCTCCAGAAATGTCTTAGTCGACCAGTCTGGAGCCGCATAGCGGTGAGCGGAGGTCTTTCTCGGCCCTCTTCCGCGAGGTTTCTCAGCGATCTCAGCGCTTGAAAGCTTTTACCGCACAGGTCGCTGAGAAAATCCGCAAAGGACGCCGAGGCCAACCGAACCTACCCTGCGTAACTGGCGAGCTATCCTCATCTGCGCGGCTTGCGACATAACGCGGCGTCAGAGTAGTCTGTTGACGGAGATTCCGACTCAGCAGCGTTGCGGGAATGACGCGCTGAGCAAGCATTTTTGCCCGCTTAGCCCATGGCCCTCAACACAATCAGCCATCACAGCTCCGGTTCCGGAGTGTTTCCCGCGCTCGTTTTCGTGCAGGGCAGCGAGCAGAAGAACATCATTCTGAATCGCACTCCATTTACCGTCGGACGCAAGGTGGATAAGGACCTGGTAATCGCCGATCCCCGGGTCTCGCGCGACCACGCGCAGATCATGCAGGAGGGCCAGGAATTCTTTATCGAGGACCTGAGCAGCAAGCACGGGACGTTCGTGAATGGGGAACGCATTCAGCGCCAGAAGCTGGAGCGCGGCGACCGGATGGAATTCGGTGCGCGCGATTCGGCCTATGTTCTCTTTAATCCAGCGCATGCGACTTCCAACACGGCCCGGGAATTCCTGAGCCAAATATCGGTCATCGGCGGCATCAAGCCCGAGACCACGGAACTGGAAACCCTGCGCCTGTTCCTCGAAGCCGCACGCAAGCTGAATACTGCCGGTGTTCTCGATGAAATTCTGATCACGATGCTCGACGTGACCTTGGAACTGACTAAGGCCGAGCGCGCGTTCGTTTTTCTCAAGGACGAGGACGGCAAACTCAGTCTCAAGGCCGGGCGCAATTCCAAGAAAGAGCCGCTGCTCGACGACAAAACAATTTCGCACTCGATTCTGGAAGAGTCGATGCGCTCAAATTCCGAATTCCTGCTGACCGACACCAGCCAGTCACTCGATCTTTCCGGACGGCAGAGCATTGTGGCTTACGATCTGCGGACCGTGGTTTGCATCCCCCTGCGCAAGCTGCAGCTGCAGCAGACGCGTGACGCGCAAACACCGGCGCCAGGAATCAACGCGCAAGCCATGGGTGTTCTCTACGTCGATTCCCGCTTCGCCTCGCGCGACATCAGCGATATCAGCCGGGACATCCTGCATGCGATCGCGACAGAAGCTGCGTCGCTCATCGAAAATGCGCGGCTAGTGCAGGCCGAGGAAGAAGCCCGCCGCTATCAGCAGGAATTAAGCATCGCGGCCAGCATGCAGCAGCGTCTGATGCAGGTGAAAATTCCCGAGGTTCCATTTGCGCGCCTGCGGGGCAGGAACCTTTCCTGTAAAGAAATCGGCGGAGATTTTTTTGACGCCGTGAACACTAAAGAGGGACTCGCCGTCGTGCTCGCCGACGTCAGCGGCAAGGGAGTCTCGGCTGCTCTGCTGGCTTCCACCCTGCAGGGAATGATTTATTCGCACCTGAGCGCGGGCATGCCGCTCCTTGACGTGGTTTCGGCTGTGAATCGATTTTTCACCGACAAGCTCGTAGGCGAAAAATATGCCACGGTGCTGCTGGTGCGCCTGAGGCGGGACGGCGAACTCGAATATGTGAATTGCGGACACGTGCCGCCGTTGCTGGTGTGCGGTGGAGAGGTCATTCGTCCCACGCATGGGAACGTTCCCGTGGGGCTACTCGCCGACGCTACCTTCGAGAGTTCTACCTGCCAGATGAAATCCGGCGACCGCTTCATCCTGGTGACTGATGGCGTCACGGAAGCGGAAAACGCCATGGGAGATTTCTTCGAAGACTTCCGCCTGGAAGCGGCAGCTTCGAAGTCTCCGACGTTGGAAGGAATCTTTTCTGCGGTCACCGAGTTCTGCGCCGGGAATCCCCTGAGTGATGACTGCACCGTCGTCGAGCTGTGCTATGTCAACGCCGAGGCGTGAGTCACTAGTAAGAGCGAGTCTCTTATATCCCTCCTAGCAGCCTGGAGAGCGATTCACCCATCTCAATGAATTTGCCCATTTTGTTGGGGCAATACTGCGTTGGATCTCCGTTACTCACACGAAATTCGAAGCTTCTCCGGATGGTAAGACACTAACCGTCACGATTCACGAAACCGGACAGCCGAAAGCGTTGAGCATCGTTTACGACAAGATGTAGGTCTCCGCTGGTAATCGCGGGCCTCAAGGGGAGCAATAGGCAACAGGCTAGGTGTGGCGCGAGTCGTACCTAGCCTGCTTCTACCTCGACCTTGTAATCCGTCCCTTCCCAGCGATTCTCATTCGGCCAGAAGAAGGTGAAGACTGCTTCTCCTCCTGCCGGCAGGGAAGCCGTCGGCAGATCCAGCACGTGGATCCCCAGCCCTGTGTCGCGCGTGTCGGTGTCGTGGGCGGTCTTCCAGTTGTCGATGCTCCAACGCACGCGGCCCAGTGAGAGCAACACGATCCGCAGAGTTTTATTGCGCGGCACGCTGCGCGTCTTGTTGTTGAACCTCCAGCCGAAAAATTGCCGGACGTGCTTCTCCTTTAGATATCTCTGCACGGTTTGCGGTGGCTGGTCGAAGATCTTGCCGTCGCGAATCGAGCGCCGCAGCTTGATGTACTCCGAGTGCGCCCAGACCAGCGGACAAGCCGAACCGGTGGGCTTTCCCCGAAACAACTCCAGGGCCGGAATGTCAGCTGCATCCCAGACTTGCTCCGGAAGCAGACGGCTGCTGCCTGCGGTGGAATTCTCCATGACCGTTAGCAGAGCCTCGGCCTCATCCCGGTGCCCGGCCGCCAGACAATAGTGCGCCCGTTCGCCCGCCAAAAGCGGCCAGGGACGCCCGATTCCAGTCCCATCAAAGGCCGCCCCGTCTTTGTGCTCGCCGTAGCCGTCGCCGTTGTAGCGATACCAGCACGGCCCCTGCGGTAATTCGACGGCGAGCAAGGCGTCGATCGCGCGGAGCGTATTTACAATTCGTGGATCGTCCGGCGCCCGCAGTCCGAAGCGCACCAGCGCCAGCGCGTCGGGGCTGATGATGTGATACGCACGTTCTCCATCCTGGCCCGGCGGTTTGTTCTTAATGGGAACGAATCCCTGGGTCGGCGACGCCGCGCCATCGGTGTCCGGCGGGGCGATGCGTACGTAATATCCCGAGATCCCGAGTTGTTGCGCCAGGTCGCCGCCGTTGGCATAAGTCCAGCGCTCGATGTTGTCGTTCCAGGCGTCGGCTACGTCGCGCATCGTCTGCGCTTGATCGGAGTGCTCCGTCAGGTCTGCAATCTCTGCCCCAGCCAGCAAAGCTGAGATCTCCGCTGCCAGTGTGAAAGGAGAATATCCGCCGTCCTCTTCCCAGCGATCCTGCTGCGTGACCGGGCCGTTGCGAATGATGAAGCTCACCGCCTTGCGCACCATCGGCCACCAGCGGTCGAGCTTCCCCAAAGCATCCGGAGCTTCGCGCCGCATGAGATCGATCAGAAGGATGGGGAAAGCCGTCTCATCCATCTGAATGCCGCTCCAATACGGACGCCCATCGAGCCACAGGTTCTGCGCCCAATTGCCGGGGGCCTCCTGCGTGGCTTCGAGATACCGCAACACTCGCACGGCATCAGTGACCGCGCCAGCCGCCACCAACGCACCCGCGGTTTCGACTAGATCGCGCGGCCAGACCAGGTGATATCCGCCGAGATCCTCGTCGCCTTTGTTGAAGCCCCAGGGAATGGAAAGGCTGGCGATGATTCCGCCAAGAAAATCTTTCGACTCGTGCGTGCGCAATACGGCAGTCGAGGTGCGATACAGATCGTTTTGCCGCCGCGGTTTGTCCAGCATGAGCAGTTTCTCGTGCCAATTCTTCCACTGCGAGACATAGTGGGCCCGCACCTCGCCGTAGTCTTCGAACAGGCTTGATCGGGTTTGCTGCCCCGCTTCGGTCCAGATCGAGCCGAAACCGAGCGCCAAAACGAATTCGCCGTTGCACGCCGCGAGATCGATCTCTCCCGTGCATGCGATGTTTCCGTTCTCGGCGCGCGTGTATTCCCATTCCATCTGGAAATGCTGCGAGATATCCTGCCAGCCGTCGGAGGTGCCGACAAATCCGACGGACATTTTCTTCCACGGCGTCGACGAAGCCAGGCTCAGGGTGGCGCCACCGTGCTCAGCAAAAAACATCGGGAAACCTTTGTAGTCGCCGATCCAGCCCGTGTTGCCGTATCCGCAATTCGCCAGATGCGGAGAGAGCAGGGCAAACAGCCGGTAATCGGAAGGCGCTCCCTTCAGCGGCTCAAAACGAACTTTCTGCAGCACTACGTTGCGATAAGGATCGGTGAGTACCTCTTTGAGAATCCGGTATCGGCCGGATATGTCTGTGTTGGTCAACTCGAAGACTGGAATGCCGGGCTCGTAGGGATGGTTCTCAAACGTGCAATGCCGCTTTTCCTCGGAGAAGAACTCGTGTCCGTCGGTTACGATGAATCCCATATCGCGCGTGCAGGCCTGATCCACACGGGGGAAGTAGATTTCGTTAAGGATGCCGTGGCTCAGCGTGAACCAGACTTTGCTGTGCTGGTTGAGAGCCGTGCCGACGCCGGTTTTGGCGCTTGAAGTCCAGCGCGGTGGAATGCCCGGCCATCCGGGCGCATAGCGAGTTTCAGCCATGAATCTCAGTCTCCCGAAGACAAACCAACCCACCCAGAGCGATTTGCCATAACATTTGCAAACTGAAGCGGCGTTCTCGGCTACCTGTGAATCCAAATAGTTGAGTGCTAGACGGCTTTTGATTGCAAGCAAACGGAGTTGAAAGATAATAGACCAGCGCGGGGAACATGCGTAAAGCAATAGATGCACGAGGGTGGGTCTTGGCGGCAATCTTCGGGG
>Ga0209698_10002803_pt1 | contig 19530 bp, 20 predicted proteins | sample LitLauG_LLR_2012_FD_187203 | JGI IMG/M metagenome (GOLD analysis project Ga0209698, IMG submission 187203) | Freshwater sediment microbial communities from Pennsylvania, USA - Little Laurel Run_MetaG_LLR_2012 (SPAdes) (version 2) | ecosystem: Environmental > Aquatic > Freshwater > Creek >...
GACGTGGCCGGGCCGCATGTTCGAGCCCGTCGCATTGGTCGCGACGCTGCCCATCGTGCGCAACGCAGCCGCGAGGCACGCCGTCGTCGTCGTCTTGCCGTTGGTGCCGGTCACGAGCGCGACTGTCGTGCCCGCCGCGAGCCTGCCGAGCAGGCCGGGGGCGAGTCGGAGCGCGACCCTGCCGCCCGCGACCGTGCCGGCGCCGCGCCCTGCGCGCCGCGACGCGGCGTTCACCGCGCGCATCGCGGCGACCGCAACGCGGTCCCTCGGCGTCGCCTCAGCCATTGCCTGCGGGCGCGCGGCCCGGCGGGTAGGTCCGCGCGAGCTCCTCGGCGCTCGGCGTGCGCGCGACGCGCGCCTCGTCGGGCAGCAGCGCGGAGATCGCCGACATCAGCTCTGCGGTCGCCTCGGCCGCGGACTCCCCAAGGAGCGCCGCGGGCGCTCCGACGGTGACGCTGACGCGCGGCGGGCTGCGCAGGGTCGAGACGTCCGGGAGCCTCGAGGAGCGCGGCCAGACCTGCTCGGTGCCCCACAGCCCCACCGGCACCACCTCGGCGCCCGACTCGCGGGCGAGCCGCACCGCGCCGGTGTGCCCGACGAGGAGCGGATCAAAGAACCGCTCCCCCCTCGGGATCGTCCCTTGGGGCAGCACGAAGACGACGCCGCCCTGGCGCAGCCAGTCGCCCGCGGCGGCGAAGGCCGCGGTGCCCGAGTGGCCCCGGTCGACCGGCAGCCCGCCGAGCGCGCGCAGCAGCGGCGCAGCGAGCGGCACGTCGAACAGCTCTCGCTTTGCGAGCGCCCGCACGGGACGGCCGAGCTTGGCCGCCAGCAGCGCCAGGGCGGCGACGTCGAAGTAGCTGCGGTGGTTCGCCGCCACGACCACCGGGCCGCTCTTCGGGACGTGCTCGACGCCACGGAACTCGAAGCGCGCGTAGGGGAACAGCTGCTCTCTGAGCAGGGGTCGAAGTGCCGTGAACGGCTCGATCCCCGCGAGGCGCGGGACCCCGCCGTCGAGCGACCACTGCTCGCAGCGCCAGCGCAGCGCGGCGGCGACGAGCCGCAGGCGCGGGTCTGGGTTCACCACGAGCGGCCGGCCCACCGCGCGCAGTAAGGGCAGGTCGAAGACCGAGTCCGAGACCGCGACGCAGCGCGACAGGTCGATTCCGTGCGCTGCCGCGTACGCGCGGACCTTGTCCAGCTTGCCGGTGCCCCACGCGAACCCTCCGTCCAGCGCCCCGGTGTACGCGCCGTCGCGCTGCTCGTAGCGCGTCGCGATGACGTCGTCGGCGCCGACGGCGGCGGCGAAGGGGGCCACGAGGTGCTCGGGCGTCGTGGTGACGATCACGATGCGCAGCCCCTCCTCGCGCCACCGTTCGAAAGCACCGGGTGCGCCGGGCGCGACGAGCTCGAGAAGACCGGGGACCGCCGCGGCGGCGGCCTCGGCCACGCGCTCGACGTCCCAGCCCCTCGACGCCGTCGCCGCCGCACGGGCCAGCCCCATGGACGCGACCGTCTCGCCGAAGCGGTTGTAGAAGGACCACCACAGCTGGTCGCCCGGGTAGTGACGGTCCGCCCCGGGCAGCCCCCGGGCCGCGAGCGCGGCGGCGAGGACCCGGCCGCTGCCCTCTCGCAGCAGCGTGCGATCCAGGTCCACGAAGGCGGCGTCCATCGGCGGTGACGCTAGCGCCGGGCGCAAAAGGCCCCCCGGACGAGACGAAGGGACTGCACCGGGGGGGTGGGGCAGTCCCTTCATCGTGCCGCTTCGGACCTAGGAGGGGGGGTTCCTGTGACGAGCGACTGGAGACAGTCTGGCGCAAACAGTCTCATCATTCAAGCCGCTAAGGAAGATACTTAGCATCTGCTTTTGCGATACCCTAGCGCGTGGAGTTCCGTCAGCTCGAGGCGCTCGTCGAGATCGAGGTTCGCGGGTCCTTCTCCGCCGCCGCGGTGGCGCTCGGCACGGTGCAGTCCAACGTCTCGGCGCGGATCGCGCGGCTCGAGCGCGAGCTCGGCTGCGTGCTGGTGGACCGCTCCACGGGGCGGCTGACCCACGACGGCGCGACGGTCGCGGCCCGGGGCCGGCGCATCCTCGCGGAGGTCGACGCCGCCGTCGCCGACGTCGTCGCCGCGAACTCCGAGGTCGCCGGCACCGTCGGCGTCGGCGTGATCGGCACGACCGGCCGGTGGCTGGTCCCCCAGCTGCTCTCGCTGCTTCGAGCGACGCACCCGAGAGTGAGCCTCCGAATCGTCGAGGGGACCTCGAGCACCCTCGAGCCACAGCTGTCGACCGGCCAGCTCGACCTCGCTGTCGTCACGCTGCCGCTGACCGCCGACAGCCTCTCGACGTCGCACCTGTTCGACGAGGACCTCGTCCTGGTCCTGCCCGCCGGGCACCCCCTGACCCGCGCCACGTCGCCGGTGTCCTTCGCTGCGCTCGGCGATCTCGAGCTGCTGCTGCCGCTCAAGGGCACGGCGCTGCGCGACGAGCTCGACGACGCCGCGGCGCGCGAGGGCGTCACGCTGCGCGCCTCGATCGAGCTCGACGGACTGCGCACGCTCGCCTCGCTCGTCTTCGACGGCTACGGCCCGGCCATCCTCCCGGCGACCGCCGTGCCGCGCCACCTGCGCGACCGGTTCGCCCTCGTGGGAGTCTCGGGGCTGGGTCGGCGCCACGTCGGCATCGCGGTGCGCCGCCACGGGCTCCCCTCCGCGCCGTCGCGGGCGGTTCGCGCCCTGCTCGAGAGCCTCATCGAGAGCGGCGAGCTGCCGACGGGGCTGCATGCTGCCGCCTAGGTGCAGTGCAGCCGCACCCACCACCGCGGTGTCGACACGGGGAAGCCGCCGGGCACCCATCCCCCGCCACCTGCGACGCGCGAGGACCCCGCGAGCGCCCAGAGCCGCGGGTACAGGTCGGCTCCGACGATCATCCCGGCCTCCGCGGTCACGTGGACCCCGTCGACGCAGCGAAGCGGGATCCCCTGGGCCGACGAGCGGTACGTGAGCCTCGGGGTCAGCAGCGCAGAGAGGTCATAGACGCTCACGTCGCCGTGCCCGACCGCCGAGACCCGCAGGAGCCTCGCGTCGCGCCACACGCGACGGGGGCTGTCCTCGGGACGCGCGCGCAGCGTGTTCTGCGAGGAGACCGGCACGGTCATGAGGACCACCTTCGCCCCCCGCGAGGACAGCACCGAGATCCCCGCGCGCAGGCGCGAGAGGAACCACGAGTTGAAGTAGCGGTGCCCGACGTAGGTCCAGCGCCCCTTGACCTCCTGGTCGAGCAGGTCGCCGCGGGCGACGTAGAGCACGACGTCGGGGCGGAACGCGTCGACCCAGCGCTGCCAGGTCGACAAGAGGTGCGAGGGATCGCCCTTCACGCACGGCCACCCCGGGGCGTCGATGAAGTAGGTCAGCTGGATGTAGCCGTCCATCGACAGCGAGCAGCCCGGCATGCCCGCGTTCGCGAACCGGACGTTGTAGGCCCCGGCCAGGTCGCCGAGACCCACGCCCAGGGAGCCTGCGAGCGAGTCGCCGACGAGCAGCACCTTGAGCGGCCGCTCGCCGTAGTGCACGGCGCTGATCGACACGGGGTGCGGCAGGCCCAGCGGCCCCGCTCCCGCCGAGCTCGGCTGGCCGAGCGCCAGCATCGACACGCTGAGCGCGCCCAGCAGCGCGGCCGCCGAGACCACGACGCGCAGCAGCGAGGCGGAGGCACGCGGCACCCGCCAACTCTAGGCATCGTCGGGTTGGTAGGTTCCCGCGGGCATGGCGACGCCCGAACTCGATGTCGCACGCGCGGTGCGACGCGCCGACCGCGCCTTCGGGCCCGTGACGCGTCGGCACGGCGCGCCGCCGACGCGCCGTGCGATCCCCGTCGCGAAGCGATTCTCGATGCTCGCGACCGCGATCCTGTACCAGCAGCTCCACGGCGCGGCGGCCAGGGCGATCCACGGGCGCGTCGAGGCGACCCTGGGCGGCCCGATCTCGGCCGAGGGCCTCCTCGGCGCAGGCGAGGACACGCTCGCGGCGTGCGGGGTGAGCGCACCCAAACGACGCTCGCTGTTCGACCTCGCGCAGCGCAGCCTCGACGGCACGGTGGACCTCGCCGGCATGGGCCGGCGATCCGACGACGAGGTGGTGGCCCAGCTCGTGACCGTCAGGGGCATCGGCGTGTGGACCGCGCAGATGTTCTGCCTCGAGGCCCTCGCCCGCCGCGACGTCTGGCCCTCAGGTGATTACGGCGTACGTGCCGGATGGACCTTGCTGCACGGCGGCGGGGAGCTCATCGGCGCGAGGGAGCTCGACGCGCTCGGCGACAGGTTCCGCCCGGTTCGCAGCGCGGTGGCCTGGTACTGCTGGCGCGCCGCGAACGACGCGCGCGACGAACGCGCGAGCCGCTGACCGGTAGGGTCGTGCGGTGCCGCGCCGCGTGACGCAGGAGTCCTTCATCGAGCGTGCGCTCCCGGTGCTCGATCGCTACGCGCGGATCCCGTGCCTCTCGCCCAACTTCGATCCCGAGTGGCATGCCAACGGCCACCTTGACGCGGCCATCGCCCTGTACGAGGGCTTCGCGCGCGACCTGGGGCTCCGCGGCGCGACGGTCACGGTCCAGCGCATCGAGGCGAGGACGCCGATGCTCGTCGTCGACGTGCCGGCGACCCCGGGCGCCGAGGGGACCGTCGTGCTCTACGGCCACCTCGACAAGCAGCCCGCGCTCGGCGAGTGGGCCGAGGGCCTCGCGCCGTTCGAGCCTGTCCTGCGCGACGAGATGCTCTTCGCGCGCGGTGTCGCCGACGACGGGTACGCGCTGTTCGCCGCGCTGCTCGCGATCGCCGCGCTGCAGCGCGACGGCGTCGAGCACGCGCGGTGCGTCGTGCTGATCGAGGCCTCCGAGGAGTCCGGCAGCATCGACCTCGACGCGCACCTCGACCGGATCGCGCCGAGCCTGGGGGAGGTCGACCTGCTCGTGTGCCTCGACTCGGGCGCGCTGACCTACGACCGGCTCTGGGTGACCACCTCGCTGCGCGGGCACGCGCTCGTCACCGTGACGATCGAGGTCCTCCGCCACGCCGTGCACTCGGGGACCGCCGGGGGCATCGTGCCGTCGTCGTTCCGCATCCTTCGCGAGCTGCTCGACCGCATCGAGAGCCCGCGCACCGGGGAGGTCCTCGTGCGCGAGCTGCACGCGATGATCCCCGACAGCCACCTCGCCGCGGCGGGCCTCGTCGCGCGCGACCTCGGTGACGTCGCCGCCGAGGACCTTCCCTGCGTCGGGGGGCTCGAGCTGCTCGGTCGCGACGCCGCGGACCGCCTCGTGCGCCGGACCTGGGAGCCCTCGGTGTCGGTCGTCGGGATCGACGGGATCCCCGCGGTGCGCGACGGCGCCAACGTCGTGCGCCCCTCGACGACCGTGCGCCTGGGCGTGCGCCTCCCCCCCACCGTGGACCCCGAGGTCGCCTGCGCGCGGCTCGTCGAGGTCCTGACCGCCGATCCGCCGGCGGGTGCCGTGGTCACCGCGACCGCGGAGGGCGCCGCGGGCTGGGTGACGCCGACCCCCGCACCCTGGCTGCGCGACGCGCTCGACGCGGCGTCGCTCGGCGCGTTCGGCAAGGAGCCCGGGTTCGTGGGCGAGGGCGGGACGATCCCGTTCCTCGCGTCGCTCGGCGAGCGATTCCCCAGGGTGCAGTTCCTCGCCACAGGGGTCCTCGGCCCGGGCTCCAACGCCCACGGACCCGACGAGTGCCTGCACCTGCCCACCGCGGCGAACGTCTCGGACGCGGTGGCCTGCGTCGTCGAGGCGCACGCCAGATGGCGCCGCACGAGCGGCACCGGGTCGAACTGAAAACCCCGCACCGACAGAGAGGATGTGACGTGACCGCGACGGCCGTGACCCCCGATGGTCCGATGGACCTGTTCACCGCAGGCGACCCAGGCACCGCGCGTGCCGCGGTGGTCGTCATCCAAGAGGCGTTCGGCGTGACCAGCCACATCGAGCGGTGCACCACGAGGATCGCCGAGGCGGGCTACTACGCCGTGGCGCCCGCGCTGTTCCACCGCCTCGGCGGCCCGGTGTTCGCCTACGACAACTTCGAGCCCGTCGCGCCCGCGATGCAGTCGCTCACCGCCGAGGGGATCCGCGCGGACCTCGCGGCGACGACCTCGCACCTCGAGTGGCTCGGCTTCACGCCCGCGTCCACGGGCATCGTGGGGTTCTGCATGGGCGGCTCGGTCGCCCTCGCCGGGGCGACCTCTGGCAGCTTCGGCGCGTCGGTCAGCTTCTACGGCGGCGGCGTGCTAGAGGGGCGCTTCGGATTCCCCCCGCTCGTCGAGCTCGCCCCGCAGCTCGCCTGCGCGTGGCTCGGCTGCTATGGGGACCTCGACAAGGGCATCCCCGTCGAGCAGGTCGAGGCGCTCCGTGCCGCCGCGGCGAGCTCCGCGCAGCGCACCGAGCTTGTCCGCTACCCCGACGCCGAGCACGGGTTCAACTGCGACGACCGCCCCGCGGTGTACAACCCGGCCGCGGCCAGCGACGCCTGGGCCAGGATGCTCGCGTTCTTCGCCGAGCACCTCGCGACGCGCTCGTGACGTGACGGAGCCCCGGGTCGCCCCGGGGCTCCGCTTCGAACTTCGGTGCTCGTCAGGCGCTCGCGCCCACGGTCTCCTTGGGCGCGTCGGCCTTCTCGCCGCGATCCGGGTCCTTGAGCACGACGCCCGCGAGGAACTCCTCGTCCTCGGGGACCTTGCGGTAGTGGCGCCAGCCGAGGATGGTCAGCACCAGCATGACCAGGCCCAAGAACAGCGACGCGAATGCCGCGATGTACGCGATCGTCCCGATGGTCCAGAAGGCGTAGGCGTTGAGCAGCAGGCCGCGCAGCGTGGAGCCCTTGAACATCAGGTCCGCGGTGGTGGCGGCGGCCGTGTTGGTGGGGTCGGCCTTGGCGAGGCCGCTCCAGTACGCGTAGGTGTGCCCCTGGCCGATCTCTTCGAGGTGCACCTTGATGAAGTGGTCCGCGTAGACCTCCGCCTGGGCGCCGGTCAGCAGCTGCTGGCCCGCGTAGGGCGAGAGGTAGGGCCCGATGAGCGGGTTCTGCAGCTGGGGGTCGCCCTTGGCCGGGAAGGTGATCTGCTGCTGGGAGAGCTGTGTCTTCACACTCGACTGGGTGAAGCTGGCGCCCCAGAGCAGCAGTCCTCCTGCCACGAAGAGGACGACCGTGAGGACGAGGCCGATTCCTGTGGCCAGAAGGTCGAAAGTCCGCCTGCGCATGTCGGCGCTCCTTTGGTTGGTCGAACAGGACCATCCTGTTGACCACCTCCGGGCGCCACTAGGGACGAATGGCCCAAGGCGCGGCGCGCACTAGGGCACAAGGACCCTTGTGGGCGCTCAGGACTTCGGGACGTCCTTCCATGCGATGCCCTTGTCGACGCGCACGTCGCCGGGCAGCCCGAGCACCCGCTCGCCGAGGATGTTGCGCATCACCTCGGAGGTGCCGCCCTCGATCGAGTTCGCCTGGGAGCGCAGGAACGCCTTGCGGATGTCCGAGGAGCCGATCGCGGACTCCGTGGGGCGCACGAGCGCGTAGTCGCTCAGGTACAGCATCGCGTCGGCGCCCATGAGGTCCATGCACAGCGAGTAGATCCGCTTGTTCTCCTCGGCGTAGGCGAGCTTGGCGACCGAGCCCTCGGGCCCGGGGGTGCCACGGCGGCGCGCGTCGGCGGCACGCTGGTTCGTCAGGCGCAGCACCTCGGAGCGGACCCAGGCCGAGAGCACCTCGTCGCGGAGCGCCTCGGCGCGCTGGTCGCCGTGGCCCGAGAGGTACTCGCGGTACAGGCGCACGGCGTCGCCGATCGGCCCCGCGCCGCGCGGCACGGAGTTGCCGCCGATCGAGACGCGCTCGTTCATCAGCGTCGTCAGCGCGACGGCCCAGCCCTCGCCCACCCCGCCGAGTCGCTCCGAGTCCGGCACGCGCACGTCGGTGAAGAAGCACTCGTTGAACTCCGCCTCGCCGGTGATCTGGTACAGCGGGCGGACCTCCACGCCCGGTGCCTCCATGTCGACGAGGAACATCGTCATCCCGGCGTGCTTGGCCGCCTCGGGGTCCGTGCGCGCGACGAGCAGCCCGAACTTCGAGAGGTGCGCGAGCGTCGTCCAGACCTTCTGGCCGTTGATGGTCCACTCGTCGCCGTCGCGGACCGCGCGCGACGAGAGGCCCGCGACGTCCGAGCCCGCGCCGGGCTCGCTGAACAGCTGGCACCAGATCTCCTCGCCCGTGAACAGCGGGCGCAGGTAGCGCGACTTCTGGGCGTCGGTGCCGTGCACCGCGATCGTCGGGGCGACCATGCCGTAGCCGATGATGTTGCGCATCGCGGCGACCGGCGCGCCCGCGCCGATCAGCGCGCGCTGGGCGCGGACCTGGTCCGCCGGCGAGCCGCCGAGGCCGCCGCAGCCCTCGGGGAAGTGCACCCAGGCGAGCCCGCGGTCGAACTGGGCCCCGAGGAACGTGACGGGATCCGTGCTCGCCGGCGGCAGGTCGGCGAGCAGCTGGCCCACCAGCTCGTCGACGTGCTGGGTCGTGGTCGTCTCGTCGATCGCCGTCATGGGGCCTCCTGTGGTCGCGGCCACATCATACGAACGCGGGCGACGGGCGCCTAACCTCGATGCGTGGCGCGCCCGGTCAGCACCGCATCAGCCATGCTCGTGACCGCCATCGTCGTGGTCGGCGCGGGATCGCTCGTCATGCACCGCCTGGACGGCCCGGCGCCGACGACGACGACCACCGCGGCCCCCACGACCACGACGACGGTGCCCCCGACGACAACGACGACCGTCGTCCCGGTGGGCGATCTCCCCCAGACCACCAAGCTGCCGCCCGCGATCACCCCGTCGCTGACCAAGCGGATGCGCGACCTCGTGGCCGCCGTGGCGACGGGCGTGCCCTCCAAGGGCTACCCGGCGTTCTTCCCCGTCGCCGCGTACGTCCAGACCAAGGCGGGGTGGAACAACGCGGTGGACTGGCACTACCGGCTCATCGGCCACTTCGACGAGGACGTGCTGGCCCTGCACCGCGCGCTCGACCCCTCCGGCGCGCCGGCGACCATGCTCGGCTACTCGATCGACGACGGCGCGGCGAGCTGGGTGCTGCCGGGCGAGGAGATGAACAAGGGTCCGTACTGGCGCGTGTACAACTCCACGGTCGCCTACGGGATCGGCGCGACGCGCGGCTACCTCAACGTGACGACGATGATCTCGTGGCGCGGCGAGTGGTACGTCGTGCACCTCTCGGGCTACAACTCCTAGCCGCTCATCCCCGTATCGCCGAGAGGATCCGGTCCCTGGTCGCCTCGCGGGGCAGGCCCGACAGCACGAGGGTCGTGACGCACGACGCGCGCCAGTCGCGCTCGATCTCCTCGACGATCTTGTCGGCGGGCCCGACGAGCGCGACGTCCTCGACCATCGCCGTGGGCACGAGCGCGGCCGCGCCCTCGCGGTCCCCCGCCAGATAGGCGGCCTGGATCGCCTCGCAGGCCTCGCCCCAGCCCATCCGGACGAACACCTCGTGGTGGAAGTTCGCCCCGCGCGCCCCCATCCCGCCCACGTACAGCGCGACGAAGGGCTTGAGCATCGAAGCGGCGACCTCGACGTCGTCGTGCTCGACCATCGGGACCGTCGCTGCGACCTCGAAGTCCGATACCGCGCTGCCCTCGGCGCGGGCCGCGAACCCCGTCGCCAGCGCGTCGCGGTAGAACGCGTCGGACTTCGGCGAGAGCCACAGCGCGAGCCACCCGTCGGCGATCTCGCCGGCCAGCGCCACGTTCTTCGGTCCCTCGGCGCCCAGGAGGATCGGGATGGACGCGCGCAGCGGGTGGATCGTCGAGCGCAGGGCCTTGCCGAGCCCGGTCCCGCCCCTCGCGGGAAGCTGGTAGTGCGCGCCGTCGTAGGTCACGGGGGCACCGCGGGCGATCACGGCGCGCAGGATCTCGACGTACTCGCGCGTGCGCTCCAAGGGCCGCGGGTAGGGCTGGCCGTACCAGCCCTCGACGACCTGCGGGCCCGACGCGCCGATGCCGAGCAGCACGCGTCCGCCCGAGAGGTGGTCCAGGGTCATCGCCGCCATCGCGAGCGCCGTGGGCGTGCGCGCGGACAGCTGGCAGATCGACGTGCCGAGCTTGATCGAGGTCGTCTTTGACCCCCACCACGCGAGGGGCGTGAGCGCGTCGGAACCGTAGGCCTCCGCGGTCCAGAAGCTGTCGACGCCCAGCGCCTCGGCCTCGGCGAGCTGGGCCTCGACGCCTGCAGGGGGCCCCGCGCCCCAGTACCCCGCGGACAGGCCCACCTTCATGTGCGTCCTGCCTGGGCGGCCGGGTACACGGGTGCGCCGCAGTACCGGCAGAACTTGTCGTCGCTGGACGCGTCGTGGCCGTTCGCGCACCTCGAGGCGACCGGCGGGGCCGCCGCGGTCGCGGTCTGCGGAGCGAACGGCGCGAACCCCGGCGCCCCCGCCGTCGCGTAGCCCACCACCGCGAGCTCGGCGCGCCGTCGACGCGAGCGCTGGGTGGCGCGCAGGATCGTCATGACCAGGCCGAGGATCGCGAGCAGCACGCCGAGCAGGGTGAGGCTGAGCCAGGAGGTCCCGCCCGAGAGCAGCGTCTGGAAGCTGGGCGCGACGAAGGCCGGGACCGGGTTGCCCGACGGGCTCGCGACGCGGATCGTGTACGTCGCGCTCGACGCGACCGTGAAGCCGACCGCCGGGACGAAGACGGACGTAGAGATGATCCGGGTCTCGCCCCCGCTGTAGGCGAACACCGCCACGCGCGAGCCGTCGCTGCTCGTCACCGTGACGTCGCCCACGGACAGCTGCAGCCCCGAGGACGGGAAGCCAGAGGACCCCCCGTTGACGTCCGCGCGGTCCTCGAAGACGTAGTAGGTGCCCGGTCCGAGGCGCTGTTGGACGCTGAAGGGCGTCTGGCGCGGGTCGGCCGAGAACAGCGCGGAGATCTTGGACCCGGCGAACAGCCCGACGCCCAGGGGCATGAGCAGCACGCCGACGACCAGCACGATGACCCACGGCCACACCCGACGGGTCCTGCCCGCGGGTGGCGGAGGGGATGCGTACGCGGCGCCCATGTGAAGATCCTTCCACTTGTCGGGCGTCGCGCGGCGCCCGTTGTCGCTCAGGCAGCCTCGGTGCCGCGGTGCTCGACCGTCGCGGCGAGCCGGCGGTCTGGGATCAGCCACATGATCGCCACCACCCAGTACAGGCCGAGCGCCAGCCAGCGCGACAGCGGGGTGAGCGCGATGGCGACGGCGTAGATGCCGACGGAGGCCTTGCCCTTCAGGTCGCTGCCGAGCGCCGCAGCCAGCACCGAGTCCTCGCCGTTGGCACGCTTGATCGCCCACTGCAGCGTGTAGTACGCGGCACCGCAGGCGAACAGGTCGATGCCGTAGACCGCCACGGGGAGCGCGGCGAAGTGGTTCTGCGCGACGTACGCGGTGGTGAACGGGATGAGCGACAGCCAGAACAGCAGGTTCAGGTTCGCCCACATCACCCCGCCCGTGACCCTGGTGACGGTCTTGAGGAGGTGATGGTGGTTCACCCAGTAGATCCCGATGTTGACGAAGCTCAGCGCGTAGCAGGCGAAGTCCGTCGCGACAGGGCGCAGGTCCGCGAGCGCCGAGCCGTGCGGGACGCGCAGCCCGAGGACCATGATCGTGATCAGGATCGCGAGGACCCCGTCGCTGAAGGCCTCGAGGCGCCCGGCACTCACGAGCCGGGTCGCCTGCGCGGAGGGCTGTCCCCCAGCGTCACGCCGCACCTCGGGGTCCCGCGTCGATCACCGCGCGAAGTTCATCGGCCACGAGGCTGCGCGGGCCGAAGGAGGCCAGCAGCCACGTCACGCCGGCGTCTGCCCACGGTGAGGGGTCCGCGTCCGGACGCGCGATGGTGACGACGTCGAATCGCGCGAGGTCCGCTCCGGACTCTTCGAGGCGCTCTCGCAGCGCGGTGACCTGGTCGGGGGCCTCGAGGGAGATCACGAAGACCCCGTCGTAGCGAGCCGCCCGGCGAAGCGGCGCCGCGTTGGGCCACCTCGCCGCCAGCCAGATGGGGATGCCCCCCTCGCGGAGCGGACGCGGCAGGAACTCGACGTCGTCGGCGCGGTAGTGCGCGCCGTCGTGGACGACCCGGTCTCCAGAGAGCAGGCCCCGTAGGACCTCGAGGCCCTCGCTGAGCGCCCGGCCGCGCTCCGGGGCGTCGGTCAGCTCGCCGAACTTCGACAGCTCGCCGTACCCGTCGTCGCCGATGCCGAAGCCGAGCACGAGTCGGCCCTCGCTGAGCAGGTCGAGCGCCACCGCCTGGCGGGCGAGCACGGCGGGCCGGCGCCGAACGAGCGGCGTGACCATCGTCCCGAGCTCGATGCGCGAGGTGGCCGACGCGACAGCCGCAAGGGCGATGGAGGGATCCGTGATCTCGGTCACGCCGCCGTAGACGAGGTGGTCCCAGAGGAACACGCCGTCCCATCCCGCGTCCTCGGCGCGCACTGCGAGCTCGGCGAGCACCCGCGGGTCCGCGAGCTCACCGAAGGGCGGCAGGAACAGTCCACGTCGCATGAGGCCGACACCTTACGGTCGCCGCGTCGTGCGCGACGGCCCTCCGCCTGCATGAGCCGATACCCCCGCCGGTATCATGGGGGAACGGGGGAAGTCCGACGGGAGCGTTGATGCAGTCCAAGACGGCGCAGCAGCGCCCAGCGCGCCGGGTGGTGATCATCGGCGGCGTCGCCGGCGGCATGTCCGCGGCGACCCGGCTTCGCCGACTCGACGCCGAGGTCGACATCGTGGTCCTCGAGCGATCCGGGCACGTCTCGTTCGCCAACTGCGGACTCCCCTACTTCGTCGGCGGGCTCATCGAGGCCGAGGACGACCTGACCCTTCAGACGCCCGAGCAGCTGTTCGACCGCTTCCGCCTCGACGTGCGCGTCAACGCCGAGGCGACGAGCATCGACCTCGCCGCACGCGAGGTTGCGGTTCGCGACACCCTGGACGGAGCGGTGAGCACGCTGTCCTACGACAAGCTCGTCGTCTCCACCGGTGCGGCGCCTGTGCGACCCCAGATCCCCGGCTACGACCGGGTGCGAACGCTTCGCACCGTCGAGGACGCGGCACGGCTGGTCGACGATCTCGACGTGCGACCCGGCTCGGCGGTGGTCATCGGCGCGGGATTCATCGGCCTCGAGATGACAGAGAACCTCGTCGCCCAAGGCATCGACGTCGCCGTCGTCGAGGCCGCCGGGCAGGTGCTGCCGCCGCTGGACCCCGAGCTCGCCATCCTCGTCTACGACGAGCTGGTCGCACACGCCGTGTCGGTGCACACAGGTGTCTCGGTCAAGTCGATCCAGTCGAGCACCGTGACGCTCTCGGACGGGCGCCTCCTCGACGCGGACCTCGTCGTCGGCGCGATCGGCGTGCGCCCCGACGTCGGCATCGCCGAGCGGGCGGGCCTCAAGATCGGCCCGAGCGGGGGCATCTCGGTCGACGCGGTCAACCTGACGAGCGACCCGGACGTCTACGCCGTCGGCGACGCGACCGAGAAGCCAGACGCCATCTCCGGCGCACCCTCGCTCATCGCCCTCGCGAACATCGCGAACCGCCAGGGCCGTCGCGTCGCGGACCACCTCGCGGGCCTCGAGGTGCGCGCCGCGCCCTCGCTCGGCACCGCGATCGTCAAGGTCTTCGACCTCGTCGCGGCGACGACGGGTTGGAGCGAGCGCCGGCTCAATGCGGCGGCACGGCCCTACCGAGCGATCCACTCGCACCCCTTCGACCACGCCACGTACTACCCCGGCGCGACGCGGCTCTCGATGAAGCTGCTGTTCGACCCGAGCACCGGCGAGATCCTCGGCGCACAGGCAGTCGGGCGCAACGGCGTCGACAAGCGCATCGACGTGCTCGCCACGGCGATCACCGGTGGGATCAGCGCCGATCGCCTCGCGGACCTCGAGCTCGCCTACGCGCCGCCGTTCAGCTCGGCGAAGGACCCGGTCAACCTCCTCGGCTACATGGCAGAGAACGTGCTGTCCGGAGCGTGCGACGTGGTCGCCTTCGACGAGATCGACACGCTGGTCGAGGGCGGCTGGACCCTCCTCGACGTCCGCTCCGTGACCGAGTACCTCCTCGGATCGATCCCCGGCGCGCGCCACGTGCCGCTCGACGAGCTCCGTGACCACCTCGAAGAGCTGCCCGACCGGGTGGTCGTGTACTGCGAGGTCGGCCAGCGCGGCCACACCGCCACCGCCCTGCTGCGCGAGCTCGGCATCAGCGCGCGCAACCTCGACGGCGGGTACCGCACGTTCACGGCGAGCAGGCGCGCGGCGTCGCTCGCGGCGCCGCGCGCGCTCGCCGCTAGGTGAAGATGATCTGCCCGCCGGCAGCCAGGTCGTAGAACTCGCCGACCGTGATGATGTCCTTGACCTGGGGCACGAGGTCCTCCAGGGTGAGCTCGAAGAGGTCCGTCGACGCCTTGCACGCATAGATGCCCGCGCCGGTGTCGGCGATCATCTCGACGAACTCGGGGATCGGCGGGATGTCGAGGCGCTCCATCTTCCGCTCCATGTAGTGGGTCATCATCCCCGAGACCCCCGGGAAGCCGCCCGCCCAGGTGGCGAAGTGCAGTCCCGGGTTGCCCACCGTCGCGACCTTGATGTGCTCGAAGCGGCTCTTGTGGATCGCGTCGAGGCCGAAGAACGTGAAGAACAGGTTCGCGTCGATGCCCTCGGCCCGCGCGCCGTTCGCCATGATCAGCCCCGGGTAGACGCCCTCGAGTGACCCCTTCGAGATGATGATCGAGACCTTCGTGATCCTGTCGTCCATGGTCTGCTCCTTCGTCGTGTCGGGCTAGATGCACCCGCGGGGCTTGGGGATCCCCGCGATCTTCGCGGCGGTCTTTGCGGGGCCGCCGGGGAACAGCTCGTACAGCTCCTTGATCGGCACGCCCGAGGACTTGCCGAGCAGGCGCACCGTCGGGCCCGTGCCCTTGGCGAAGTACTCGTCGCGCATGAAGCGCAGCACGACCCAGTGGCGCTCGGTCAGCTCCTCGATGCCTGCTGAGCGCGCGAGCTCGGGTGCCATGTCCTCGGTCCACTGCGTGGGGTCGGTGAAGAAGCCCTCGTCGTTGACGAGCACCTCGTGTCCCGCGATGGTTGCTGCTGTCATCTGGACACCTCCTTGTCTCGTGGCCGGCCCGGATCCCTCAGCTCGGCGTGGCCATGCGCTTCCCCCTCGTCGGCATGGGCGAGGAGATCCCCGGCAGGTCGTGTCCTGGCAGCAGGGCGTGCCAGTAGGCCAGCTCGAAGAGCTGCTTGCCGAGGTGGTTCAGCCGCGACTCTTTGAGCAGCGGCAGTCCGAGCCGGGCGGGGAACCTCCCGGGCCGTGGCTCGGTGTCGTAGTTGAAGTCGATCAACAGCGCCTTGTGGTGCCCGGTCTCGATGAAGCAGTTGGTGTGCCCGTCGAAGCTCGCCGACGGCGCCGCACCTCGCAGCGCGAGGCAGAGGTTCTCCACGAGCACCTCGGCCTCGAAGTGCGCGACCGACCCCGCCTTGGACGTCGGCACGTCCGCGGCGTCGCCGAGCGCGAACACCTTGGGCGAGACCGTCGACCGCAGCGTGTGGGGGTCCACGGTGACGAACCCGAAGTCGTCGCCGAGGCCCTCGGAGCGACCGACGAACGCCGCCCCGGCGTGCAGGGGCACGACCGCGGCGAGATCGAACGCCAGCTCGCGGCCGTCGAAGGCGACCATGCGCCCCTCGTCGCCGTGGACCTCGCCGGTGTTGAACTCCGTGACCAGCTCGATGCCCTTGTCCTCGAGGAGCCCGGCGAGCGCCCGCGCGGCCAGGGGCTTGGTGAAGGCCCCGTCGAGGGGGGTCGCGTAGGTGATGTGGACGCCCTCGCGGATCCCTCGCTGCTCGAAGAACCAGTCCGCGAGGAAGCAGAACTCCAAGGGGGCGACCGGGCACTTGATCGGCATGTCGACGACGTTGACCACGAGCCGTCCGCCCTCGAACCTCGCGAGCGCGCCCGCGAGGGCCGAGGCGCCCTCGAGCGAGTAGAAGGTGCCCACCGAGTCCATCCATCCCGGTCCGCACAGCCCGTCGGTCTCCTCGGGCGCGAGCGTCGCTCCCGTCGCCACGACGAGCAGGTCGTAGTCGAGCTCGTCGCCCCCCGCGAGAAGGACCGTCGAGCGCGCTGCGTCGACGCGGTCCACCTCGGACTCGCGGAACTCGACGCCTGGGGCCAGCTGGTCGCGGCGCGAGCGAACGAGCGACGCCGGGGTCGCCAGACCGAAGGGGACGAGTAGCAGGCCGGGCTGATAGACGTGCCGGTCGTCGGCGTCGACGACGACGATCTCTGCGTCGCCCGGCGCGAGGCGGCGGCGCAGCCGGTTCGCCGTGGCGGTGCCGCCCGTGCCTCCGCCGAGGATCACGATGCGTGGTGTCATGACCCCACTGTCGGAGCGCCCGCGCACCTTCGATAGGGTCCGAGGACCCATACCCCCCGGGGCTTAGGAGAGCTTCGTGAAGAGCCGCTGGACCTCGTCGACGCTGTAGCCGCTCTCGCTGGACTCCTCGGGGTGCTCGAGGCAGAAGCGCAGCCCGTTCGCGAGGAGCCGGAAGCCCACCTGCTCGAGCGCCCGGGTGGCCGCGCTGAGCTGGGTCACGACGTCGCGACACTCGCGGCCGTCAGCGAGCATCGCCTCGACGCCGCGGACCTGGCCCTCCACCCGACGAAGCCGCGTGCGCAGGTCGTCGACCACGTCGTCCGGCAGCTGCATGCGACACTCCCATCTGCGGACGTCATCGGCGCGGGGTGGGGCTGCGCGACGGACGGTCCGGGCTCGAGTCCGATACCTCAACGGGTACCCTACCGACCCCCTGCGTGGACGCCGACGCCACGAGACGCGCGCCACGTATCTGTCTCACCCCGGGCGCCCGAGGGAACCTAAGAAGTTGCGCAGAACAGCCGCGGGCGCCCCGATGGCGACGTGCGGGCGCCGCGTCGTTCGTAGGCTGGGGCCACCTGCGCCGAACCGGGGGGTCCACGATGCGCGCACGTTCACTGATCGCCGCCAGCGTCGCCTGCCTCGCCCTCGTCGCGTCGCCCACCCTGGCGAGCGCGTCGGGGCCGACGATCGTCGCCCTGCAGCTCCCCGGTGCGACGGCGTTCGCGATCCTCGGCTACTCCTGTGGAGGGATCCACCAAGAGGACATCGCCACGGGGTTCGACGCGACCACCGGCTTCCCCGTCGTCGACGCCTACCTCGAGACGTCCTGCAGCGCGGGCGGCAAGGGTGGCCACTCGGTGACCTACACGGCGTGGGCCCAGGGCGTCTTCGACTTCACCGGCGCGCTGGTGAGCGACGCGCGCCTCTCGGGCGCGCCCAGCGTCGACCCGGCCGCGACACCGACCGACGCACACGGCAACCAGCTGTCAACATCGGTCGGCGCGATCAACGTGCTCCCTGCGAACTGCACGGTCACGAACACCACGTACTGCACCTACAGCGCGTGGCTCACCTGGGGCACGGGCTTCGTGCCGGCGCCCCGGGTCACGGGGATCTCGCTGGGCGTCGGGCCGTCGGTGGGGGGCGCGACCTTCACGGTCACGGGGACCGGGTTCAGCTCGGCTGACGCGGTCAGCTTCGGTGCGGTGCCCGCGAGGAGCTTCAGCGTCACGAACGACACGTCGATCACGGTGACGACCCCGGCGCTGACGCCGGGCGCCTTCGACGTGACGGTGCACTCCCCGGGAGGCACGAGCGCCAAGAGCGGGGCCGACCAGTACACCGCCGTGGCGATCCCGAGGGTCACGTCCATCACCCCGCGCGCGGGGCTGCAGTCCGGGGGCTACAGCGTCACGCTGCACGGCGCCAACCTGACGCGGGTGAGCGCCGTGGACTTCGGCGGCACGCCCACTGGATTCAGCGTGCTCAGCGACACGACGCTGTCGGTGTACGTGCCGAGCACTGACAGCTACGGCCCCGTCGCGGTGTCGGTCGTCTCGCCCGGCGGGACGAGCCCGGTCACCTCGGCGGACTCGTTCGTCTACGCGCCGACGAGCTGCACGTCGCTGAACCCCTGCGAGGCGAGCGCCACGTGCGCGAAGCTGACCGGGTCCTTCAAGGCCAAGATGACCGTTTCGTCGTGCTCGCCGAGGTCGCGGGGCGCTGCGAGCGCCGTGTTCAGCATCGCCGGGACCTTCCGGTGGTCCACGAGCACCAAGACCACCCTCGCGTACCTCACCTCGAGCTCCCCCGGACGCGGTGTGTGCGCCACGGGGCATGTCGAAGAAAACCTCTTCGGTGCCGTCGTCGGCGGGACGTCGGGCTACACGGCCTTCGGGGACCCGGTGTTCGCGACGCTGTGCGTCTCCACTGCGACCCATGCGGTGAGCCTCGCGAGGGGCACCACGTTCGGCCTGTAGTGCCCGAGGGGCCCCGCACCTCGGTGCCGCCCCCGCACACCGCAGCGGCGTAACCTCCGAGGAGATGGACGAACGCGCCACCACGGGGGGGATCCCTGAGCTGCGCGCCGACGCGGGGATCAGGTACCTGATCCTCGTGATCGAGTACGCGATCGTGATCAGCCTGCTGCTGGTCGGCGCCATCGTGCTCGTCCGCACGCTCGTGCTGTTCTTCGAGCACTGGTCGACGTTCCCCCAGACCGTCGTCGGGGCGATCGACGGGATCCTCGTGGTGATCATCATCTTGGACATCGCCCACACCGTCTTCGGCCACCTGCGCTCCTCGGAGTTCCCGGTGCGGCCCTTCCTCGTCGTCGGCATCCTCGCGGGCGTGCGGGACATCCTCAGCGCCTCGGCGCACCTGACCCTGTCCGAGCACCTCACGGCCCAGGACTTCAAAGAGACCCTCATCTCGCTCGGCGTGGGCGTTGGCGTCGTCGTGTTCTTGCTCATAGGCCTCGTGTTGCTGCGCATCAGCGAGAAGGATCTCCCCACCCCCCCTGCGTGAACCGCGCAACGCGCCGCGCTCGGCGCGCGAGACGGACCTGACGCACCCGCCGCCGACGCGCCGCCGGCGCAATTGCCACAGTGTTGTCGCGCCGGTGGCGACGCGATGACATGTGCTTGCAACGATCTCCGCCCAGGCACACCAAATGGACAGTGGGATCCCCACACGGGTGCAGCGACCGAGGGTCGGCTCGGGTGTGGGTTCGCAGGGAGGAGAAAGATGCGCAGGACCATCACACGACTCGCCGGGACCTTGGCGATCGCGACACTCGGGGTAGGGGCCTTCGCGGGGATCAGCGCCGCGACCTCGGCGCCCACGTCGTCGACGACCTTCTACGCGTGCGTCGACCACGAGGGCCACCTCGAGAACATCACGACCGGCACCCCGCGCTGCGACCACTGGGCGAGCGTCGTCAGCTGGAACTCCACGGGACCCCAGGGCCCCGCGGGCAACACCGGCCCCCAGGGGCCCGCGGGGCCCTGGGGTCCCGTGGAGTTCCAGCTGACGACGCTCGCCC
>Ga0209698_10002806_pt1 | contig 19518 bp, 15 predicted proteins | sample LitLauG_LLR_2012_FD_187203 | JGI IMG/M metagenome (GOLD analysis project Ga0209698, IMG submission 187203) | Freshwater sediment microbial communities from Pennsylvania, USA - Little Laurel Run_MetaG_LLR_2012 (SPAdes) (version 2) | ecosystem: Environmental > Aquatic > Freshwater > Creek >...
GTGTAGGAGTCGTCCTCGAACCACGCGTTCAGTGCCGGGAAGTCGCGCAGCGCGGCGATCGTCGCGCGCGCGACGAACGGCAGGGCCGTCAGCTTCAACCGCGCGCGGCGTGCTCGAACTGCTGTCGGACGCGCGGGTCGCCTTCCGCGACCAGAAGAACCTGCTGCCGCGTGCGGACGGCACGGGACGCGGCGACAGCGCCCTCGAACTCTACGCGGCGGTGCTCGCCCAGGATCCGCAGAACGATGAGGCCCGTGACGGCCTGCGCAGACTGTTTTCGGTGGCGCGCTCGCGCATCCAATCGGACCTGGCGGCGGGCAGGCTCGATGAAGCCACGCGCCTGCTGGCGGCGTTTCGTGGTGTCGGCCTGAACGATGACGCGACTGCCCGACTCGATGCAGACATTGCCGCCGCGCGCCCGCGGTGGCTGATTGCCCAGGCGCGCACGGCATTGGCCAACGGCGACACGCAGACCGCCGCGCAGCTGATCACGCAGATCGAGGCCGGGGGTGCCGATCGCGCTACGCTGCTGGAATTGCGCCATACCCTGGAGACGCGCAGCGCCGAGGCGCAGCTCGCCGAGCTGGCGGCGCGCACCCGCGCCGCCATCAGTGCCGGCACCCTGCTTGAGCCGCCGGCGGACAACGCGCGCACGCGCCTCGCCGCCATGCAGCAGCTCAACCGCAACCTGGCCCTGACCGCCACGGTGCAGCATGAACTGATGAACGCCCTGATCGCTCGCGCGCAGGCGGCCGGACACGCCGGCCAGTTCGACGTCGCCCTGGAATACCTGAACGCGGCCGCCGAGTATGGCAGCACGAACGATCTGGCCAGTGCGCGCCGGCAGGTGCAGGGCGAGATCGAAGCCGCGCGCGATCGCACCGCGGTGGCTGCGCCGCCGGCGCGCGAGGTGGCGCAGCCGGTCACCACCCTGGCGCCGCAGTCCGCACCAGCGCAGGCGGAGTACGTCGCCGCCAGGCCGACGGCGCCACTCGACGTCCTCTATCCGCAGCATGCCCTGGACACCCGGCAAAGCGGCTACGTCATCATCGAATTCCTGCTCAATACCCGGGGTGGGGCGAGCGACCTGCGCGTGGTCGAAGCCAGTCCGCCGGGCATTTTTGAGAATGCCGCGCTGGCAGCGGTCCGGCGCGGACGTTTTGACGCCAGCGCCCTGACCGCCGGGCAGCCGCGGCGCGCACGCCTGCGCCTCACCTTCAAACCCTGAACGACCCGCACCGAAGCCCCTCAACCCGAGAAGAGCAACGCATGGCCCGTCTGTCCCTGAATCCCCGCGTGCAGTGGCTGCCGATCGCCATCGCGGCGGCCTGTACCGCTGTCCTGGCGATGCTGCTGGTGACGGGCGTGCAGCGCGCCGCGCGACTGCAGTCGGCCTCCGCGGCCCTGCAGATCGCCTCCGGCCTGACCACGCAACCCCAGCTGATACGGTCGGAACTGACCCTGATCCAGCGCGGGCTCGAGACCGAGACCTACGTCGGCGATTCGCTGCATGCCGTGGCCAGCAGCCGGTCCGCGGGCAACCAGGCCTTCGCGCAGCTCGCGACCGCCATGGCGGCGGCGGGACTGAGCGAGCGCAGCGATGCTTCGGCCGGCTATGGCGAGGCTCGGCATCACTGGCAGAGCCTGGACAGCGGGCTCGCCCGCCTGGCCGATGCCCGGGCCGCCGACCTGTATGCGGATTCCGCCGCGGGCTCGACGCTGACCGGAGCCGGAGCCCGGCTCAAGCGTACGGTCGATGAGCTGCTCGCCACCGAGGCCCACGACACCGCGGCGCTCGGGCAGGAGCTGGGAGGCCTCGCTGCCGTGCTCCGCGACGCGGTAGTCCATGACGGCCGGTCGCTGCGCACCCTGCTGCTAGGCGGCGCGGCGCTGGCGACGCTGCTGCTGGCGACGATGCTGTACTTTGCCTGGCGCGCCGGCCAGTCGGCGAGCGCCGCCGATGACGCCCAGCGGCAGATCGGCAACATCCTCAGCACCGTGCGCGAGGGCCTGTTCCTGGTCGCGCGCGACGGCCGCATCGGCGCCGCCCATTCCGACTCGCTGCTCGCGCTGCTGCACACCGAGGCGCCGGGCGGCCAGACCTTTGAGGATCTGCTGCGCCCGATGGTGGATGACAAGACCCTGCTGGCCGCGACCAAGTTTCTCGGCCTGCTGTGGCGGGACAAGGTCAACGAGGAGCTGATCGATTCGGTCAACCCCCTCAGCCAGATCGAGGTGCGCTTTGCGCGCGCCCAAGGGCCGGCCGAGCAGCGCTTTCTCTCGTTTTCCTTCCGCCGCGCGCGCGGTGCGGACCAGGGACGGCACGCCGACTTCGTCCTGGGCGTGGTCTCCGACATCACCGATCGCGTGCTGCTGCAGCGCGAACTCGAACAGCTCCGGGCAAACAGCGATTCGCAGTCCTCCGTGCTCATGGAGCTGCTGCAGGCGGAGCCGCTGCAGATGCAGCACTTCCTGCAGTCCGTGGACGTCGCCGCGCGCCGCAGCAACGCGCTGTTGAGCGGCCCTGGCGTCACGCACGCGGAGCTGGCGCAGAAGATCCAGGGCGTCTTCCGGGAGATGCACACGCTGAAGGGCGAAGCGTCCGCACTCGGCCTCGAATCCTTCGTGCAGCGCGCTCATGCCATTGAGAATCTGCTCACGGAGCTGCGCGAGCGGCCCGATCTTGCCGGCGACCGGTTCGTACCCGTGGTCGTCAGGCTCGACGAACTGCTCAGCCACATGCAGGTCGTTGCCGGCTTGCAGGAACGTGTCGGCAATGTGCACTCCGTGGCCGCCGCGGCGGGCGACATCCCGCCTGAGAAGCACGGTGATACCGCGGTGATCGCGGCCCGGGCGGCGGCGGCGAGCGCGGCGCGCGGTCCCGGACTTGAACAGGCGCTGCGGCGCCTGGGTAGCGAGGTGGCGCGTTCCGGCCACAGCGAGGTCCGCCTGGTCACCGAAGGCCTCGAGCAGATTCCCGCGGAATATGAGCGTCCGGTACGCGATATCTGCATCCAGATGCTCCGCAACGCCATCACGCACGGCATCGAACCGCTGGCGGAGCGCGCAGCGGCCGGCAAGCCCCCGATGGGCACCGTCCGCATCCGCTTTGCCGAATCCAGCCCGCAGGACTACTCGCTGCTGATCGAGGACGACGGCCGGGGACTGAATCCCGAGCTGATCCGCGACCGTGCCGTGGACCGCGGCCTGCTGGATACCGAGCGGGCGGCCACGCTGGATCGCAGTGGCGTCTTCCGGCTGTTGTTCCAGCCCGGCTTTTCCACTGCGGCCGAGGTCACGGAGCACGCCGGGCGCGGCGTCGGCCTCGATGTGGTCAATACGATCGTGCGCGAATGCGGCGGCCGCATCGGCATTGCCACCACTCCCGGGAAATACACGCGCTTCAAGATGATGCTGCCGCGGCAGGCGGCGCGCTCCTCGAAGGTTTCCGCCGCGTGAACGCCGCCACCGAGCCGCCGCGCCATCGGCTGCTGGTCGTCGATGACTCGAACGTGATCCGGCGGCGCATCGAGCGCGCCAATGACCTGGCGGAGATCGAATTCGTGGGTGCCGCCGGCAACGGCGTCGAGGCGCTGGCGCTGCATGCCCAGCTGCGGCCCACGCTGGTGACCATGGACCTGACCATGCCGCAGATGGACGGTGTCGAATGCGTGGCAAAACTCGTGCAGCGCGACCCGCAGATACGCATACTGGTGATCTCGGCACTGGCCGACAAACTGACGGCGATCGAGGCGCTCGAAAAAGGCGCCAGCGGATTCCTATGCAAACCCTTTACGGACCGGCAGCTCAATGACGCGCTGCGTAAGCTGATCCTGGGCTAGGCCTGTTCTCACAGTGGACGAGCGATGAGCCTCGAATCGGAAGTCGGAGTCTTTGTCGAAGGGGTGCTGAATTACTTCGGCACCGCGGTACAGCAGAGCGCGCAGTGCGGTACGCCGCATCTTGCCCTCGGTTCGAAGCCGGAAATCTCCGACTACACGGGCATCATCCAGGTCAGCGGCAGGCGCGCGGGGCTGGTCGCCTTCACCGCCCCCAAGAGCATGCTCAGCGTCATGCTGATGCGCATGCAGGAAACCGACATGAGCCACGAGAATCTCTGTGACCTGGTCGGTGAGATCGCCAATACGCTGTCCGGGAACGCGCGCCGGGACTTCGGCCATCAATTCCAGATTTCGGTACCGACCGTGATCTCGGGACGCGGCGGCGCCCTCGATTATCCGCAGGCGACCCGGCCCATCGTCATACCGATCGACTGGCGCAATTACCACGCGCGGCTGATCGTCTGCCTGCACTGAACCGGCTCGGGAGGGCCGGCGCGCCTCAGGCCCGCTGCTGCGGCCGCACCAGCGTATCGGCGGCGCTCTGGAAGGCCACGCTGAAACGCCCGAATTGCGCCAGCGCGGCCTTCGGGTCCTCGGCGGGGTCCAGGTCGAAGGCATCGAAGCCGCACCGCGCCAGCAAGAACACGTGATCGCGCTTGATCGCGCCCTGGGCGCGCAGCTCGCCGCGATATCCGCAGCGCCGGCGCAGCAGCTGGCCCTGGGTGAAGCCGCGGCCGTCGCCGTTCTTCTCGAAATGCACCACCACCAGCGCGAGCCGCTCCAGCTGCGGGGACAGCTGCTCGATCTCGTCGGTCGGACCCAGCCACACGCCCAGCCCCGAGCCGCCGGCCTGGGCCAGCAGCTCGGCCAGCGTCAGGACCTTGGGGCCTTCTCCCGCCTCGCCCGGATAGCGCCAGCGATCATGGGTCAGCTCACGCTGCCGCAGTATCTGTCGCATAGACGCGCTCCTTGAACGGCGTCACGCCGATTCGTCGCACCACCTGCAGGAAGCTCTCCGCGTCGCTCTGGCGCCGTTCCACGTAGACGTCCAGTATCCGCGCCAGCGTCGCGGCCACTTCGCTCCTGGCCACCGAGGGACCGATCACCTCGCCGAGCGCCGCCTCGGTACCCGCCGAGCCGCCAAGCGTGATCTGGTACCACTCCTCGCCGTGCTTGTCGACGCCGAGGATGCCGATGTGACCGACATGGTGATGGCCGCAGGCGTTCATGCACCCGGACATCTTGACCTGGATCTCGCCCAGGTCGTACAGGTAGTCGAAATCGTCGAACTGCTCGTGTATCTGCTTCGCAATGCCGATGGATCCGGCATTGGCGAGGCTGCAGAAATCGAGCCCCGGGCAGCAGATCATGTCGGTGAGCGTGCCGATGTTGGGCGTTGCCAGTCCCAGCGCGTCCAGCGCGGCATGGAGTTCCGCCAGCGAGCGCTGCGGCACGTCGGCCAGCAGCAGGTTCTGGTCGTGCGTGACGCGCACCTCGCCGAAGCTGTGGCGATCGGCCAGCGCGGCCACGGCGTCCATCTGCTCGGCCGTCATGTCGCCGGGCGCCTCGCCGTGCTTCTTCAGCGAGAGAAACACGACGCGATAGCCGCTGACCTTGTGGACCCGGGTATTGTGGCGATACCAGGCGGCGAAGGCGGCGGCGCTGCCGGGCGTCGGGTCGAAATCCGCGAGCACTTCGTAGGACGGGGGCAGGAAGCACGCCCGCAACCGCGCGATGTCGGCGGCGCTGACGGTCGGCGCCACGGCGCGATTGGCCTGGTATTCCGCCTCCACCTGCCGCGTGAACTCGGCAACGCCCAGCGCCTTGACCAGTACCTTGATGCGCGCCTTGTGGATGTTGTCGCGCCGTCCGTAACGGTTGTAGACGCGCAGGATCGCCTCCAGATAGGCCAGCAGTTCCGGCGTGGGCAGAAACTCCCGGATTCGCTTGCCGAGGATCGGCATGCGTCCGAGCCCGCCGCCCACCAGCACCTCGAAGCCCACCGCGCCGCCGGGCCCGCGCACCAGGTGCAGCCCGACGTCGTGTACCGCCGAGGCGGCCCGATCATGGGGCGCGCCCGTCACCGCGATCTTGAACTTGCGCGGCAGGTAGTAGAATTCGGGGTGCAGCGTCGACCACTGGCGGATCAGTTCACACCAGGGACGCGGATCCTCGAGCTCGTCGGCCGACACGCCGGCCAGGTGGTCCGAGGTGACATTGCGGATGCAGTTGCCGCTGGTCTGCATCGCGTGCATCTCGACGCTGGCGAGTTCGGCGAGGATGTCCGGCACGTCGCCGAGCTGCGGCCAGTTGAACTGGATGTTCTGCCGGGTGCTGAAATGACCGTAGCCGCGGTCGTACCGCCGCGCGATGTGCGCCAGCTTGCGCAGCTGCGTGCTGTTGAGCAGGCCATAGGGGATGGCCACCCGCAGCATCGGCGCATGCGTCTGGATATAGAGCCCGTTGCGCAGCCGCAGCGGGCGAAATTCGTCCTCGCTGAGCTCGCCGGCCAGGAACCGCCGCGTCTGCTCGCGGAACTCCGCCACCCGCTCGGCGACGAAGGTGCGGTCGAATTCATCGTATCTGTACACGCGCGCTACTCTACAGGGCCCCGCTGCGCGCTGCAGCCGGAAGCCGGTTATTTCCAATGATCCTCCGGGTTATCAGCGGGCCGGCCGCAGCCCGTTCACCCCGTGGTCTGCTCACCCCGTGGTCTGCAGCCCAGCGCCGATGCCCGCCACGCTCGCCAGCAGCGCCTCCTGGAGCTCCGGATCGCTGCGCCCGCCCGCCCGCCAGCGGCGCAGCAGGTCGACCTGCATCAGGTTCATCGGGTCCACATAGGGGTTGCGCAGGGCGATGCTGCGCTGGAGCGTCCGGTCGGCATCAAGCAGTCCGGCTCCGCCGCGTATTTCCCGCACCAGCGCGCAGGTCAGGGCGAATTCCGCATGGATGGCCTGGGAAATAGCCTCGAATTCGGGTGCCGCAAGCCGTTCATAGCCGGCGCTGATGCCCAGGTCCGCGCGTCCCAGCATCGCCTCGATGTCGTCGATCAGGCTGCGGAAGAACGGCCAGCCGTCATAGGCGCGACGCAGTACGCCGAGGCCACGCTGCGAGCGGGCAGCGTCGAGCCCCGAACCGGCGCCGTACCAGCCCGGCAGCATGTGCCTGGACTGCGACCAGGCATACACCCAGGCGACCGCACTGACCGACTCCACGCTCTCCCCGCTCAGCGCCTCGCGGCCCTGGTAGGCGCCGATGCGCATGCGCTCGATGACATCGATCGGCGTGACGGCGCGAAAATACTCATAGAAACCGGGCCCCTCGAGCAGCCGGCGCCAGGCTGCGCGGCTCTGGGCCGCCACCTGGGCCGCCGCCTCGGCGAAGGCCGCACTCTCCTGCACGGCAATGCCGCGCCGCACCGCCAGCGTCGCCAGCGCCAGGGTGTTGAATGCCCGTTCCAGAGTGCGCATGGCATTGGCGCGCAGGCCGAAATTCTGCGCGATGCTCTCGCCCTGCTCGGTAAAGCGCAGCACGCCGCTCACCGTCTCGGCAGGTGCGGCGCGCAGCAGCGTGTCGATGCGTCCGCCGCCGCGCGGGATGCTGCCGCCGCGGCTGTAGAACAGCACATGGCGCTCATGCGCCCGATCCAGCGCCGCGGTCAGCGCGCGCTGGGCGTTGTAGGCGGCCAGGCGCGAAGCCACGATGCCGCTTTCGCGATTGCTTTCGGAGTAGCCGATCAGCACGGTCTGCTGGCGCTGGCGCCCCGCCAGGTGCTGCTGGTAGACCTGGTCCGCGAGCAGTTGCCGCATCACCTCGCCGCAACCCTCCAGCGTGGCGACCGAATCGAACTGCGGCGCCACATCGATGGCCGCGGCGCCCGTCTGGCGGTCGCGCGCACCCGCCCAGTGCGCCAGGACCAGCGGCGCGAGCACATCGGCGGCCGTGGCCGCCGCGCTGACGATATACAGGCCCACGGCGTCGGGCCCGTAGCGGTGGCGTCCCTGCGTGATGGCCTCGAACACCGTCAGCGTGCGCCTTCCCAGGGCGTCGAAGGTGCCGGTGGGGCCGACATCGCGGGTCAGCACTTCGACCAGCCGCTGGTGCTGTTCGGCGGCGCCGCGCGAGCTCCACTGCGGATCGGCCAGTCCCTGCGCGATGACCTCGTGATGCACCCGGGTGTGCTGGCGCAGGTCCAGCGTCGCCAGGTGGAAGCCGAAGGTGTCAATCCGGCTCAGCAGCCGGCGTACCAGTACGTATCCGGCATGCATGCCGCGGTTGCTGCGCAGGCTGTCGGCGATCAGCGCGACATCGGCACGGAACTGCGCCGGACGTTCGTAGCCGTTCGGCCGTCCCTCGAGGGTATTGCGCAGCCGCAGTGCAATCTGGCCGAACAGCACCCGGTAGGGCATCGGGTCATGACGCGCCGGGGTCAGCCCCTGCGCTTCCGGAAACAGCGTGTGGTACTCGGCGATGCGCTGGCTCACGAGCGGCGCAACGCCGACCCGGCCGCCGCTCTGCGACAGCTGCTGGGCCAGCTCCTCGCATTCGCGCTGATAGTTGCTGATGATGACCTGCTGCTGCCGCGCCAGCGTCTCGCGAATGCTCTTGGCATGCACGTCCGCCGCACCCTCCATGTCCGCGCCGACCCAGGTGCCGAATCGGACCAGCCGCGGCAGTTCCAGCGACACGGCATCACTCTCATAGAGCCTGGACAGCGCCAGCGAGATCTCCTCGTAGAACACCGGCACGATCCGGTACAGCACCTCGCCGAGGTAGAACATCGCGTGTTCGCGCTCGTCGGTGACGGTCAGGCGTTCGCGGGGGTGCTCCGCCGTCTGCCATTCCAGGGTCACGTCGACGCGGATGCGCTCGAGCTGCGTGGCCCGCTCCTGCGGCGCCAGCAGCGGATTGCTGCGCTCGAGCAACCGGTCGGCGATGCGCTGCTGCCGGCGCAGACCGGTGCGCCGCGCCGATTCGATCGGGTGGGCGACCAGGACCGGCTCGATGCTGAGCTGGCGCATCAGGTCCAGCACCTCGCGCAGGCTCAGGCCCTGGGACTTGAGTTCGGACAGCGTATCGACCACGCCGCGCGGCTGCGGCCGGTCGGTGGCGGACAGGAAGTATTCGCGCCGCCGGCGGATGCGATGCACCTTTTCGGCCACATTGGCCAGCTGGAAATAGGCGGTGAAGGCGCGCAGCAGATCGCGCGCCAGGGCCGGTGCCTGGCCCTCGACCTGACGGCGCAGCTGTTCGCCGGCGCTGGCATCGCCCTCCCGCCGGCGTATGGCGGTCTGCCGGACCTGCTCGGCCAGGTCGCACAGCTCGTCGCCCCCCTGCTCGCGCAGCACGCCGCCGACGATCTCGCCGAGCGCACGGATGTCTTCGCGCAGGGGCTCATGATGGGGCGGGAAATGGATGTCGGCGCGGCTCACGGGGCGCGCATTGTACCTGCATCATCCGGCCAGCAGCACGGCTTCGGCGTGTTCCAGGGCCTCCGGGGTGCCGTAGATCACGACAATATCGCCCTCCCGCAGCTCCGTGGCGCCGTCGGGCTGGCGGCCGGTGATGCCCTGGCGCCGTACCGCCGTGAAGGTCACGTCGGCGCCCCGGGCGCGTACCTCCTCCAGGCGCCGCCCGACCGACCAGGCGGACGGCGGCAGGACGATCGAACGCAATTCCTCGCGAAAGGCATGCGAGTCATCGATCACCTGCGCGCCTTCGTGCCGGAAGACATTGCGCAGCGTCGCATAGCGGCCGGCGCGGATGTCGCCCACGGTGCGCACCACGCGGCTGACCGGCACGTTCAGCAGCATCAGCACCTGCGAGACCAGCATCAGGCTGGCCTCGAAGGTCTCCGGCACCACCTCGGTGACGCCGGCCGCGGTCAGTTCGGCCACGCCGGTGTCGTCCTGGGTGCGCACCAGGATCGGCACGTCGGATCGCAGGCGCCGGACCGCCCGAACGATGCCCACCGACACGGCCGGGTTGGCGAAGGTGACGATGACGGCGCTGGCCGTGTCGAGCCTGACCAGGCGCAGCAGCTCCTCGTCGGCGCTGTCACCGAAAACCACGGCGTCGCCGGCCTGGCGCGCCAGGCGGATGCGCGCCGGATCCAGGTCCACGGCGAGGAACTCGAAGCCCTGGGATTCGAGCACGCGGGCGATGTTCTGACCCACACGGCCGAATCCGCACAGCACCACGTGTTCGCGGCGCGCGAGTTCACCGGCGGCCGCCACCTCGGGGTCGAGATGCGGCGCGGGCGGCCCCTTCTCGCCGAGCAGCAGCCGGGCGATACGGCGGTTGTAGCGGATCAGCAGCGGGCTCAGCACCATGCTCAGCACCATGGCAGCCAGCAGTGGCTGGCTGAGCCGGCTGCTCAGCAGCTCGCGGTGCGGCACCAGGAAGGTCAGGAGCGCTACGCCGAACTCGCCGCCGCCCGCCAGAACCATGCCGGTGCGCACCGCCTTGAAGGTGCTGTTGACGTACAGCCGCGTCACCACGGTCACCAGCACCGCCTTGACCACGAGGAACACCGCCAGCAGGGCGGTGACCAGCAGGAACTGCCGGTACAGCAGGCGCAGGTCGAGCAGCATGCCCACGGAGATGAAGAACAGGCCGAGCAGCAGCTCGCGAAACGGGCGGACCGCCGACTCCACCTGATGCCGGTACTCCGTTTCCGCGAGCATCATGCCGGCGAGAAATGCGCCCAGGGCCATCGACAGCCCGACCTGCTGCGTGATCCACGCGCAGCTCAAGACCACCAGCAGTACGGTCAGGGTGAACAGCTCCCGCAGCCGGCTGTGGGCGATCTCGTAGAACAGCGGCCGCAGCAGCCAGCGGCCGATGGCCAGCACCAGCACCAGCGCCAGCAGCCCCTCGATCACCAGCCGCGCCAGGCCTGCCGGGCTGAAGGCACCGCCGCGCGCCAGGGCATTGGCGAGCGCCAGCAGCGGCACGAAGGCCAGATCCTGGAACAGCAGCACGGAGAAGGAAAGGCGGCCGTGGGTCCGATTGAGTTCCGACTGGTCGGTGAGCTGGTGCAGTACGATCGCCGTCGAACTCATCGCCAGCGCGCCCCCCACCACGGCCCCCGGAGCCCAGGCGACGCCCACCAGGTGCAGCAGCGCCGCGGCCACCAGAGACACCGCCAGCATCTGTGCCAGGCCCAGTCCGAATACCTCGCGCCGCATGGCGACCATGCGTGCCCAGAGGAAATCGAGCCCCAGCGTGAACAGCAGGAAGACGACGCCGATCTGCGCCAGCGTCTGGGTGGCCGCACCGTTGGGCAGCAGGCCGAAAGCCAGCGGCCCGAGCAGCAGGCCGACGATGAGGTAGCCGAGTATCGGCGGCAGGCCCTGCCGGCGCGCCACGGCCACGACCGCCACCGTGGCGAGCAGCAGGATCAGCACCTGGGTGAGCGGTTGCGTCGGCATGCCGGCACGTTAAGGGTACGGGCACCCGCCTGTCCAACGCCGGCCGCCCGTTCCCCGGGCCTCGCCGTCTAGCGTGGCATCATCGTGACGGTCGTATCGTTGCGGTCGAAACCCTGGATTGCACGCCGGTAGGCATTGACGACGAGCCGCTCGGCCGCCTTGTCGACCCGTGGCGCCAGCAGCATGCGCAGCAGCACCTCCTCCCCGGGCCGCCCGCGCTCGTCGATCAGCACCTGCTCGATGTAACGTGCCAGCCGCGAAGTCATCTCGTTGACGAACCGCAGCCGGGCGCCGTCCTGTACCTGCTCGGGGTTGCTGCCATAGGTGACGCGCGCCTCGTTGCTGAGTTCGTGCAGGAACATGGCCAGCAGTCGCGCCTGATCGACCGGCGCAAGCTCGGTGAAGTACTGGATCTCCGATTGCAGATTCATGGACATGACAGATCGTCCTTGAGGCCGGACACCCCCGCAACGGGGTACCGCCGCCGTGCCGGCGACCCGGCGACCGCGCTGCGCCGGTCAGTTCGGGAAGAACTCGATGGTCTTGTGTGCCGTAATGGGTTCGACATCGCGGGCCTCGAATCGGAACAGGCGTACGCGCGCCACGATCTTCTTTTCGAGTTCCTCGTCGGCGAGCTCGCTGCTCAGCACGCGGCAATCGGTGACCTCACCGGTCGGGGAAATCGTCAGTTGCAGCACCAGCTTGCCCTGCAGGTCGGCGCGATCGCGCAGCGCGCGGCTGTACAGCGCATAGATCGCCCCCTTGTTGCGGTCGAAGACCAGCTCGATCTCCTCCTGGCTGCGCGCGGCCTTGCCGCTGTTGCCTGCACGGGTAACGCGGTTGCGGGCAGCGTCGGCCGCCAGGTGCGAGCTGACCGCCGTTGTATTGTGGTCGGAGAGCGCGCCGGCGCCGGAGCCGAAGCCGCGGCTGGAACTGGCTGTCACGATACCGGAGGATCCGGTGCCGACCTTGGAGGCGATCAGCGAACGCTCGGAACGCGCGTCCGGGCCCACCGCCGTGGACAACTGGCGATTCTGCAGTGCACTGGTGTCGACCTGGTCGCGCAGGTCCGCCAGCTCATCCTTGATGGCGCGCATCGCCGAGGAATTCTCCATCTTCTTGCGGGTATCCACCGGCTTCGGCGTCGGCGTGGGCTTCGCTTCCGGCTTGGGCTTTTCCTTGGGTGCTTCCACCGGCTTCGGAGGCGGGGGCTTCGGCTGCTCCTGCTGCATGAGCCGGGCGAGCCGCGGCGGCACTTCCTCGGCGCCGGCCGCCCGCTTGGGCAGGTGGATGAACGGCAGCACCAGGCCGAACACCAGCACGGCGCCCAGGCCGACCAGCAGGTAGCGGCGGAAACGCTGCTGCTCCTCCGGGTTGCTCTCCCAGGGTAGCTCGTAGCTGCGGTAATACTGTGTAAGCTGCACCTGCAGGTTCTCCGCTGCTACATTTTCCGCCGCAACTGATCCATGTCCACGGCCTTCTCCTTCTGCACCAGCGCGAAGGAGATTCGGCCGTAGTCGGCATCGGTGCAGGTGCTCATGACTTTCTTGAGCACTTCGTAGGGCATGTTCTTGTCGGCCATGACGGTGATCTCGCGCTCCGCGATGTCCTTTTCGGTCATGGCCTGGCCGACCAGCATCGGCCGCTTGAGCGCCGCACGCAGCGGCGCAATGATCAGATCGGTGCTGCTGCGGATGTCGTTGACGCTGGCGATCCGCTCGCCCTGCACGAACAGGTCGTCCTTGGTGAGCATCACGACGACGGTCTCCCGCGGCCGCTGCTCCGAGATCGATTGCGGCAATTCAATGCTCTTGGTGTTCTGCACGACCTCGACCTCGGTCGAATAGACGAGCAGGAACGACACCATGACGCTCAGGATATCAATCATCGGAATGAGGTTCAGCTCGGCGTCTGCCTTGTTGCGGATCTGGTGCTGCAGCATGCGCCGCGCGCGGTTCGACATGCTCATGGCTTGGCTCCGGGCGCTGCGCCGGCCGGCAGCGCCGCATCGGGACCGCCCGTATCGACCGGGGCATCGCCGATCGACACCTCGGGAAACAGTTCGGCCTGCACCGTGCTCAGGCCGGCGTTGACTTCGACCACCCGGGTCCGGTCCATCACCTGCACCATGGTGTCGTACGGCGTCTGCGGCTCCAGCAGGATGGTCGCTTCGGTCTTGTCGGGGTAGCGCGATTTCACGAACTTCAGGTACTGCGTCAGGCCATCCAGGTCGTAGCCCTTGGGCGTGTTCGGCAGCGTGCGCAGAGGGCCGGTCCCGCGATCGGCGACGGTCAGCGAATTGTCGCGCACGATCACCTCGAGATTCAGGCCCTTGGGAAGTTCCGGAAAACTGGCATTGTTGGACGGCAGCTTCAGGTCCAACACCACGGTGCGCGAGAAGATCGCGGTCATCAGCAGGAAGGTCACCAGCACCGTGAAGATGTCGATCATCGACACCAGCTGCAGCTCGGAGGGCCGGCGCTGCCGGCGCATGAGTTTTCTGATGGCTTGGGAGCGGCGCATGCGCTTACTCGGGTGACGATGCCGTGGTGGATCAGGAAGCCTGCGCCGCGCCGCGCTCGGTCACGGCGTTCAGGAACTTCACCGATGCCATCTCCAGGCTGTCGATCAGTTCCGTGGTCTTGGTCTGCAGCACGGCATGGATCACCAGCAGCGGCACTGCGGTCATCAGGCCGAAGGCCGTGCAGTTCATCGCCACCGAGATGCTGGCCGAGAGCAGGTTGGCCTTGTCGGCCGGATTGACCGTGGCGACCGCCGCGAAGGCATTGATCAGGCCGACTACGGTGCCCAGCAGCCCGAGCAGCGTCGCCAGGTTTGCGAAGGTGGCCAGGTAGTGGGTGCGCTTCTCCAGCCGCGGCACGACGTCCATGAGGCTCTCTTCCATGGCCTTCTCGACGTCATCGCGGCTGCGCGCCGAACTGATGCGTGCCAGTCCGTAGCTGAGGATCTGGCCGATGGCGGCATCGGACTTCCCGGTGATCTGCACCGCACCCTTGAAGTTGCCCTGCGCGAGCAGTGGAGCGATCTCGTTCCACAGGCCGCGATTGCGCATCGAGGTGTGCGTGAGAACGATATAGCGCTCTATGGCGATGGCCGCACCGATGACGAGTACCACCGCAATGGGGTACATCATGGCGCCGCCACCCTGGAAGAATCGAACAATCATGCTGAAGAATTCCATCATCAGACTCCCATGCCTGAATCAATACCGTGAAATTAAAGACCAAACCCTGAGCTTATGGCAAAGACCTACTTCTCATCCCGGGCCGGCAGTGTAGCCGCTGCGCCGGACGCCGGTGGCGATGCCGGCGCCGCCGGGGCGGCGGCCGCATCCGGATGCAGCGCCGCGAAATAGCGGTTTTGCCTGCGGAAAACATCACGATCCACGGGCGCCAGCAGCTCGTCGAGCAGGCTCTTGGGCGGCCGCCCGGCGAAATCGCCCAGGTCGGGTTTTTTCCAGGGTACGACGTACATCACATTCGGCAGTTCGCGGTTGCCGGTGATCTGCGTGGCATCCAGGTCGATCTGGTCGTGCGCTCTGGAGCCCGCCTTGGGTGCGGCGGTGCCGCCCGGCAGCGTCGCCCGCCCCGCATGGGGCATGTCCGGCGCCGACTGTGTCGAGCGCGCTGCGGCCGCCGGCTTCGTCTCGGCCGCCTTTGCAGTTCCGGGATCCGCCGCAGCCGTCGATGTGCGCACCGCCGGCTCGAGCTCCGTTGCATCATCGGCAAAGGCCGAGCCTGCGACCAGCAGCAGCGCACCAATCCATATTTTCATTTCGAACCTCCGTCGGATGGGACGCCGGGCGCCGCCACGGGCGCCGCTGCAGGCGCTTCTGCCGTCGCACCGGGCCCGTCCGCCGACGTCGCGGGCGCAGCGGGGGGCGCGGGCGGCTTGACGCCCGTGCGGTGCCGCAATTCGGCAATCCAGCTGTTGACCGGCTTGTCCTCACCGCTGAGCTTCTGATACTGCTCCATCTCCGGCAGGGCGGCCTTGGGATCCTGCAGATACAGATCCAGCAGCACGGCCAGATTGCGGTGCGCCGGTGCGTAGCCCGGGTCGGCGGCGATGGCCTGCTCGTAGGCCGTCTTGGCCTCCGGGAACTTGCCCAGTGCCCGCCTGACGAGGCCCAGTTCGTTCCAGGCCACGGCGTTGCCCGGGGCCCGCTCGGTGCCGCGCTGCAGCGCCGCCGCGGCCTCGTCGAGGTGGCCGGCGCCCTGCAGCACGATCCCGAGGTTGATCGAGGGCTCGGCCAGCGCCGGGAACTGCAGCTCCATCTGCTTGAAATCCAGCTCCGCATCGGTGGACTTGCCGCTCAACGCGTTGGCCACGCCACGGGTGAAATCGGTCATTGCGGCCGGATCCACCGCGGTGCCCGCCGGCGGCACGATCGTGCGCAGCAGATCGGCCCAGAGCTCCGTCTTTGCATAGCGCGCCGGGCTCATTTCCGCCAGGGCCTGGAAACTGCGCCGGACCGAGTCGTCGTAGATGCCGTCCAGCGTGCGTTTCGCGTTCACCTCATGAATCGCGATCGCCTGCTCTTCGAAGGGGTAGGCCTGCTCCTCGAGCAGCGCATCGAACTGCTCACGCTCGTCCGCACTCAGTTTCTTCGGACGTTCCGAGGCCATCAGGTCGCGGCCCAGGGTGCGGTAGAGTTCAGCCATTTCGTAGGTTGCCGCCGTCGTGGTGGTGGCCACGTCATAGGCGACCACCTCCTTGTAGCCGGCCAGCGCCGTTTCCATGGCCTTCTTCTTGGCCACCAGCGACTTCTTCAGCGGCGCGGTCAGGCGCACCGCCCGAAAGGCATCGCGCGCCGGCTCCGCGAGCGCCAGGCGCGCGGTGGCCGCCAGCAGGCGCGTGCGGTCGGTGCGGCCGGCGCCCGCACCGGCATCGGCCTTGATGATCTCGTTGCGCCAGTAATTCTGCCGCGCCGCCTCGCCTGCCTTGGCCGCCATGTCGGCCAGGCGCGCGCGCGCTTCGATGGCATCAACCACGGGAACCGGGTAGCGCTGCACGAGCTGTTCGAGCATTGCCGTGGCCCGCGGCACATTCCCGGCCTTGTCGTACAGGTCGGCGGCGCGCACCGTGGCCTCGCGCGCCACCGCCGGATCCTCGCCCGGCGTCGCCGCAATGCGCTCGAACTCTGCGGCGGCCTGGGCCCCGCGCCCGGCCTCCACGTAGGCGACGGCCAGCTTGGCCGTGATGTCGGCGCCGTACTCGCTCTTCGGGTAATCGCGGCGGTAGGCCTCGAGCACCGAGATTGCAGGGTCCCACTGCTTGGCGTTGATGAGCGAAGCGGCGGCATCGTACTGCGCCGTCGGCACGACCTTGGATCCCGGCGCAACCGCCGCCACCCGCAGGAAATCCGCCGCGGCACCGACCTCATCGCCCGCCTTGCGCTTGGCTTCGCCCTGCCGGTACACGGCTGCGGCCAGCCGCTCCGTCAGATCGGCGTGTTCGGGGGCGCTCGCCGGCGTCAGTTGCAGAGCGTGTATGAAGGCGGGCTCCGCCTGATCGTAGGCCTGCTGGTCGAAATGGGATTGTCCGACGATGGTCCAGCCGATGCGCTGCTTGGCCGCATCGACGGGCGGGTTGCGGGCCAGCAGCGTTTCAGCAAGCTTGATGGCGCGCGGCAGATCGTGGGCGGCGAACACATCCTGCGCCGCGCGCGTCAGCACGCCCGCGCTTTCCGGATGCTCGGGGAACGATTGCGCGAAATGCACGCCGGACTCCATCGCGCGCGCATGGACCTCGGCGCGCGCAGTGGCCGGCAGCAGGTCTTCCTGCTTCTGCAGCGCCACCAGCGCCGCGTAGCCCGCGGCCGCCGACCGTGCGCCCTGCGGATAGCCGTAGGCGGTTCGTTCGTATTCGGTCGCGGCATCGCCGTACTGGTGGCTTTCGAAGAGCGCTTCGGCCAGCAGGTAGTTGCTCTCGGCGGCGTCGGCATCGTCGGGGAAGGAACTGAGCAGGTCGCGGTACCAGTGCGCCGCGATGGTGTAATCCTCGGGCTTTTTGCTCTTCTGCGCGCTCGCATGGTAGTACTGCGCCAGGTCCTTGAGATTGGTCTTCAGCTCCGTGACCACCTCGGGAAAGGCGCTGCGCTCGCGCGTGCTCCAGAACGGCGTCCTGAAGCCGTAGCTGCGCACGTATTCCGCCTTGCCCTCCACCACCAGGTCGGCAAAGCCGCCCTTCTGGTAGGCGTCGATCGCCTGGTTCGAGAGCGTGGGCGAGTGCTCGTCCACCGGATCGCGGGCCACGAAGGCCCGGTAGGTGTTGGCGGCGTCCTGGAAGCGCTGCTTCTGGACGTAGAAGTCGCCGAGCCGGGAATAGAGCAGCCAGGCATAGGGGGTGGCACGGCCGCGCCCGGCGAGCAGCTTGTCGATCGACTGCGCGCCATCGAGGTTGGAGAAGGCGATGCTCATGACGCGCAGCGTGTCATCGTTGAGCTCGCGGTCGGCGCGCGACAGGCTGTCGAGCTTGCGCGGCGCGCCGGTCTGATGGTCGAGCAGCGTGCGGTCCAGCAGCTTCACGAAGGACTGCAGGCAGGCCTCGTCCTGGGACTGCTTGTAGAGCGACCAGCCGTGCTTGTAGAGGCTCTGCTCGTAGAAGGTCGAGCCGCCGGCACCGCGCGCGACCACGAACTCGTAGGCCGCCTGGGCGTCCGCGTAGCGCCTGGCGGAGAACAGCAGCTCGCCGCGCCGGAACTGCACTTCGGCGATCTCACGGGTGGCCGGGTACCGGGTGACGATGCGGTCAAGCGTGGCGAGCGCCGTGTCGCTCTGCCCCGTGGTCTCGTAGGCGCGCGCCAGCTGGTAGAGCACCTGATCGTTGCGCGGGTAATCGGGATAGGCCTTGAGCAGCGTCGAGTACAGCCGGATCGCCTCCGCGCCCTGCATGTCCAGCTGCGTCACCTCGCTGGTCATGCGCTCGAGCTCGCCGGACTCCAGATTCAGGTCGCCCAGGCGCCGCAACGCCTCGGCCCGGAGCTTGGGATCCGAATTCTGGAGCTGCAGGAACTGGCGGTAATGGTCCATCGCCTTGGCCGAGCCGCCGCTGACCGCCGCTTCCGGATGCACATCGATGCTGCGCCTGGCCAGGTCACCGATCGTCGTCGCTGCCTTGCCCGGTGGCGGCGAGGCGCCCGCGGGGGACACAATGCCCGCCAGAACCAGCGCCGCGGCCCAGCCGGCATGAGCGCGAATCCTCACGGTTTGCTACCTGCCTCTGGCAGGGGCGCTGGCGCCGTGGCGTCCGGCGCCTGTGCGCCGGCCGGTGGCGCGCCATCGGGCGGTGGCGGTGGCGCCGCCGGCGCCGGCGGACCCGGCACCGCATCGGAGGGACTGGCGGCCCCGGCGCGATCGTAGATGTCCGCGAGCGCGAAGCGCGCCTGCACCTCATAGGCGGCGAGCCGGTCCTTCTGTTCGAGCAAGGCCTGGCTGGCGAGTTGCTCCAGATAACGGTTCTGCTGCAGCGTGGATCGCGCCAGGCTCTCCCGCAGCTGCGCGATGCGCGCCGCCAGCGCCGCGATGCGATCGGCAAACTCACCGGTATTGCTCGGCATGCTGGCGCGCGCATGCTGCACCCGCACCCAGCGGTTCTGTGCCTCGTTGAGCGCGCCATCAAGTGAGCGGAGCGCGCGTCGCTCGGCGTAACTGCGCTGCTTGAAGCTGGCATCGAGCCGCCAGTACAGCACCCCCTTCATCAACCGGATCTTGTCGCGCTCGATCTGCAGATCGGCATGGTCGCCGGTACCGGCACCGGCATTGGACAGGGCCACTTCCAGCTGCCGGATCTTGGCCCACTGCGCCCGTTCCTTCGGCGTACCCAGAGCCGCGACGTCATCGCCGGTCTCTATCGCGGTCAGCCGCGAATCGATGGCGGCGCGTGCGGCCAGCAGCCGGGTCGGCGCGTCGGTGGCCAGCAGCGCGTCCGCGCGCGGCAGGCGCTCGGCATAGGCTTTCTGGCGCGTATCGATCATGGCGGCGAAGGCGTCCATGCTTTCGTCCCAGCGCTTCAGCGTACCGTTGAGATAGCCCAGGTCGCGATAATTCTTCAGCCCTTCCTGGAAATCGTTGTCCGCCAGCAGGCTATAGAGGTAGCGCGATTCGGGCGCGTCCGGCAGCTGCTTCAGCTGCCAGAACCAGCCCAGCTGCTGCGCCTGCTGGTCGCCGCCGAGCAGGTCGTCGAGCATGTGCCCCTCGCCGATACGCGCCACGGCGCCATCG
>Ga0209698_10002808_pt1 | contig 19512 bp, 12 predicted proteins | sample LitLauG_LLR_2012_FD_187203 | JGI IMG/M metagenome (GOLD analysis project Ga0209698, IMG submission 187203) | Freshwater sediment microbial communities from Pennsylvania, USA - Little Laurel Run_MetaG_LLR_2012 (SPAdes) (version 2) | ecosystem: Environmental > Aquatic > Freshwater > Creek >...
GGGGAATGGGAATGTTCGCTCATGCCGGATTCATTTTGGGGTGGGGGTGGCCGGCGCCGCGCGGAACAAATCGAACGGCGGCGTCTGCTGGTCGAAGATCAGCGTCGAGCCCTTGAGCGATTCCTCCAGCGCGTTGAGCCGGAACAGAAAACTGGCGAGCTGCGGGTTTTGCTGGAAGACCGCCAGCGACTTTGCCGCCTCGGCCTCGCCTTTGCCGCGGATTTGGGTGGCCTGGCCTTCGGCGGCGGCGAGCAGTTCAGCGGCTTTGCGTTCGGCCTCCGAGCGGATCTTTTGAGCCTCGGCCTCGCCCTCCCACTGTGACTTGCTGATCAGCACCTGGCGTTCGGAGGTCATGCGCTCGAACACCGACTGGGTCACGCTTTCGGGAAAACCGAGTTTCTTGATGCCTAGAAATTCGAAAGTCACGCCGTAATTATTGGCCTGCACCTGCGCCTGGATCGCGTCGAGGATTTCCTGTTCCACGGCGGCGAATTTTGCGCCGTCGCCGCTGGCGGAAACGAAATCGGACAGCGGATGCCGGCCCACGACCGACCGCTTGGTGCTGGTGACCAGGCCCTGCAACACTTTCTGCGCCTCGGTGACCGAGCCGCCGAATTTCGGGAAGAAGTTCTTTGGCTCCGTGATGCGCCAGCCCACGAAGACCATCGTCATCAAGTTGTTGTTGTCGGCGGTGAGGTCCTCGGTGAACAGATCCTCGAAATTTTGCACCGGCTTCTCGAAGTAATACACCTTCTGGATCGGCCACGGCAGTTTGAAGTACGGCCCGGCGTTGGTGATGCTTTCGCTGGCTTTGCCGAAGGTGGTGACGACGGCGACCTGCGTGGTGCGAACCTGAAAGGTGAAGAGCAGCAGCGCAAAAATGAGGATCAGCAACGCGCCGATGAACAGAGTGATGGAATTGCGTTTCATAGGAAATTATTTTTTGGGAGTTACACTCAAGCCCTCCAGCAGGTCGGTTCGGATTTTGTCCTGAAGATCGAACACGATCACGTCCTGGGTGTTGGTGGCGAGCACGATGTATTTGCGGGTGCCGACCGTGGCGCGGGCGAACGTTTTCAGATAGGCGCGTTCGGTGTAGACCGCGGGCGCGGCCTCCAGCGCCGGGATTTGGTTGGTGAACAGCGCCGCCTGGGCCAGCGCGACGATTTTCCGCTGGGTGCTGTCCGCGCTGGCACGGTTGAGGAGATTGGTCGCCGCGGCGCTGGCGAGCGCGTTGGTTTTGATGTCGTCGGCCTGGGCCGCCAGGATTTTCGCCTGCTTGGTCTGGATCGCGCCGACAACTTTTTCGTAATCCGGCGCGACCTTCACCGGCGGGTGAATGTCCTGCAACCCGACGAAAACGATTTTTACGCCGAGGCCGCGCGCGTTGGCGGCGGATTGAATCTGGGTCCGCAGCGCCGCCGCCGAGTTGAGCCGCTCGCGCGACATGATGTCGTTCAAATCCGCGCTGACGAAATAACGCACGACTTCGCGGGTGGCGAGGTCCTGCAGCAGATTCGTGGCGGCGGCGTTGTTGTACGCCCAGTCCAGCAGGTTGGTGATCTGGAACTGCACGGGGATGCTCACGGTCAGCAGGCTGACCGGCGGCGTGCGTTTTGCGTCGGGGGCATTGGTCTGCGCCAGCGCGGATTGATCGCGGTTGGCGACGAGGAAGTTCTCTTCCTTCGCGTGCGGGACGGTCCAGAGCACGGTGGTCTGGTTTTCCATTTTCGGATCCGGCGTGAAGCCGACGCTGAAACTCTGAATTTGCTCCGTGCGGTAGCGATAGACTTCGTCCACCGGCCAGGGCCATTTCAAATGCGCGCCTGGATCGAGCAGAGTGCGGCCTTCCACGCGCCGGCCAAAGCGCTCCAGCAAACCTTGCTCGCCCGGTTCGATGAAAACCACACTGGTGGACAGCAGCAGCGCGCCGAGCTGGAGCAGGAGCACCCAGGCGAGCGCCTGCTCAAAAAACTGGTACACCCAGGTTTCCGACACCTTGAAGCCGAACTGGTAATCGAGGGCGTGCGCCGCCGTGGTGAACAGTCCTTCCGGCTGGCCGAGCAAGCCGACCAGGCGGCTTTCGTACAGCGGACGCGTGACGCGGCCTTTGACGCGCGGCCGGTAAATCTCCAGGATGAGTTGCACCAGCGTCTCCGCCGCGACCAGTCCCAGCAGGACGCACAAACCGCGGGCGACCCAGAAATCCACCTTCGGAAAACCCGCTTCCACGCCGACGACGCCCAGCCCGACGCTGAAGCAAAGATACGCGCCCAGCAGCACCCAGCTTGCGCCCGGCCGGAGCAGGCGGTGGTTCTCCAGCCGCGCGATCGTCGCGGAAAACTTTCCGAGCAGGAACAGCACGAGCGCAAACAAACCGAACAGAGCCAGTGCCATCGTCGGCTGTTTGACTTCCACGAAAGTCGCGGGCTGGTCGAGCCAGCGCCACAGGAAAAATGCGCCGGCGCCTTCCGCGATGAACAGCAGCACGGTGAAGCCCGGCACGAAGAAGCGGTCAAACTGCTCGCGCGCCCGTTGTGCCGGGAAAATTTCCGCGTCCTGGCTCTCAAACAGCGTCGAACCGGCCTTCGTCTTGGCCAGTTCCTCGAGTTCGAGTTTTTCCAGCCGCTCGGTTTCGGCGAGGCGCATCTGGAACCAGCTCACGGCGGCGACGAGCGCGCCGAGGGCCAGGAACACCGCGCTCAACTGTCCGGCGAGCGAATTGGTCAGCCGCGCCACGGCAAAGCCCGCCACGCCCAGCGCCAGCAGCGCCAGAAAGTTGATCAGGCCGTTTTTTTGTATGCTTCGTTCCACTGAAATTAAAAATTAAAAATGCCAAAATGGAACCCCGCCCGCGTGCGGGCGGCGAGCCTCACTGTTTTTGATTGTCCATTCTTCATTGAGTTAGCTCAGTTCGCGGTCTTCAAACAGCAGCACCGCCAGGCACAGCGCGGCGGCGGCGTAACCCGCCGCGTAGCCCAGCGCTTTGACGACATAGCCCCAGAAAAAGGCGTTCGTGTCCGAAGCCAGTGCGTCGGCGAGCCAGAAAAGCTGCCAATTTGGCGTCACCGTGTAAAGCACCGACGCCCACCACGCGCCCGCCGCCGCCGGCCGGCCGAAGAGATAATCTGACATGATGCCCAGCAGGAAAAACGCGGAACAGATCGCCAGGGTCGGAATCATGTCAAAGCGTGTCGAGCACGCCAGCGCCAGTGCCGCCAGCATCCAAAGCGCGAACAGAATCAACACGCTGGCGGGCACAAACCGCCAGTCCACGTGCGCCATTTCTCCGAGGCTCTGGGTCTGTTTCGTGAACTGAAAAATCAGGAACGCTGCCAGCGTCACGGTGAAGACGAGCGCAAAAAAAGCGTCGCTCACAAACGGGCGGCGCAGGAAGAAGTTGCTGAACCCACCCATCGCATAGGCCAGGGCCACGCCGCCGGCGAAAATCCCCAGCGCCGCCAAATCCGTGCTGCCGTAGGCGTCAAACACCATCCGGCTTGAAACCAGCGCGGCGACCAGGTTGACGTAGGTCATCAGCGCCAGGGCCAGCATCAGGCCGGCGTATTTGGCCAGGAGGAATTGCGCGCGGCCCACCGGTTTGGAGAGCACCGCCAGCGCGGTGCCGGAGCGGATTTCGCGCGCCAGCGAAGCCGAGGCGCTCAAAACCGCGCCGAACAGACCGGCCAGCAGCATGACCGCCAGCACGCTGTTTTTTACCAGCTTGGGTTCGTCGCCAAACGCGAAGTAGTATGGCGTGGCCAGAAAAATCTCGAACGCGGCCGAGGCGGTGGTCAGCAGCAGGAACACCGGCTGCCGCGCCAACTCCATGAACGCATTAAAGGCGATGGTTGCAAACTGTCGCATTGATTCGTCGGACAGGGTATGCATCGCCACTCTGATTGCAAACGGTTATTGCGGCTGCCGCTTCCGGCCTTGGGGAGAAATGGGATGTTGGGCAGCAGGTTTAGCTGTTCCGCGACAGGATCAAGCTGGGGCGAAGCGATTGCCCAGCGGCCCGCAGGACGAGCCGCTGAAGGCCTGAAGCCAAACGGAAGCTGAAGATGCAATGCCCGGCGTTATTTCTGCGCGCGGTCGGCGAGAATTTTTTGAACTGCCCGCTTGGCGGACACCGTGGCGCCGTTGGAATGCGAGGCTTCCGTAAAGTCACCCGCCAAATAAACCGAGTTTTCGGGTTTGCGAATTTCTCCCGACAACTCATCGAACCGCGAGCGACCCACCGGCCAGGCCGCGACGGCGCGCGGGTGGAAGCGGTAGAATTCGACGCGGGTCACTTCCTGCGCGATGCCGGGCCAAAAATTGTCGAGGCTTTTCAGAATTCTGGCCCGGATGGTGTCTTCCGGAAGCATGTTAAACGATTCCGCAGTGTCGCCGTGGGTGAGCAGGGAAAGCACCTTGGTCGGCTCTTTCTGATCCTGATTGCCGTCATAGATGACGCCCAGGTCGGAATCCGAAAGGATGGGGAGCATGGACAGGCCGTTGGTCGTGGTCCAGAACCGGGCTGACTTGGCGGGCAGAAAGATGTGCGTCTTGAAATAGGAACCCCAGGTCTGGGTGCGGATGGCTTCCTGTTTTTTATCTGAGAGCGGCGGGACAAATTGCACTTCGAACAGCCGGAACAAGGGAATGGTGCAGATGACGTAACGCCCCTTGATCACGCCGTTCTGGTTGTTCTCCGTGTTGAGAAACTGCACTTCGACCTCATGATCGCCGGTCGTGACAATCCGCGTGACATGATGGTTCAGGGAAATGTGTTTGAGACCGACCGCCTTGCCGAGCGCCTTGGTGAAGTTTTCATTGCCGCCCAGCACGCGATTAGATCGCTCACCATTTCCCAAAAAGATGCCGAACTCCGCCAGGCCATCCAAGGCGGAGATCCGGTCCCAGTGGGTGCCAATCTCGCACTCGACGGAAATGCGAATCCACTCCTTGAGTCTGGTGGTGAGCTTCTGACGATTGAGGTAATCCTCGAAGGAAATGTCCTTGAGTTTCATCAATTCCGGGCGCAGCGGCGCGCCCGACCGCATTTCCTGGATCCAAGGCGAAACCATCGCTTCGAAGTCCCGCAAGCTCTGGTATTCCTCCGGCGAGAATATCTTTTTTTGAAACTCGTCCGGGTTCTCCAGGTTCAGCACGAGGGATTTTTGCAGCATCATGCTGGAAAAAGCGCCCGACTCCGAGTGCGGCACCCCGAGTTCCTTGATCATTTGCACGGCTGGGTTGCTCTCCCAGTATTCTTCCATCCCCGAGTCCACGCGGATGTCGGGCTGGCCTTTCACCTTGTAGGTGACGGTGCGCACTCGTCCCCCGACGCGTGGCGTCAGTTCGAGGATGTGGTACGGAACATGTGCCTTCTTGAGTTCATAGGCGGCGGTAAGTCCGCTCAATCCCGATCCGATGATAATGACTTCCGTTTGTTCCGGGGGTGCCGCCGGGAAACAGCGCGGCGCGGCTGCCAGCAATCCCAGCAAGGTCAGAAGAACCAGCGAACACACACGACGATCATTCGAGGGCTTTGAAAAAATCTTCGGCAGTATGATTTTCATGGCGGCAGAATTAACAGCGCTTCTAAAAGAACGCAACACATTTTGGACTTGCTGGCTTCATGCTCCCCGGGGCTGGACGCATCATTGCCCAGTCAGGCTCGGAGGTTAGTTCAAAGTGCATGAATCGGATGTCCCGGCCGCCGGCGCGTTGACCGCGCGGTGAATCGCGGCACTGAGCTGGTTCCGGTCGAAGGGTTTTTGCAAGAGCGGCGGTTTCTCCCGCGTCCATTGCTCGGTCGCCTGCGAGTCCGGGCTGTAGCCGGACATATAGAGGAGTTTTAGATCTTTCTTCGACTCGCGTAACTGTCGGGCCAGGATTTTTCCGGTGATACCTGGCATAACCATGTCGGTGAGGAGCAAGTCCACCTCCGCGCTTTTCCGCTCCCAAATTTCCAGCGCCTCCTCGCCGGAACCGGCGGCGAGCACTTGGTAGCCGTCGGCCTTCAGGGCGGCGCAGACATAAAACCGCACAGCGGGTTCGTCCTCGACGACCAGGATGGTCTGGCCCTTGGCACCTCCGGCAATCGGGGGTTGGGCCGGGGCGCTGGGGGCCGGAGGCAGGGCGACCGGGAGCGCGGGAAAATATATTTCAAAAGTGGTTCCCACTCCGACCTGGCTGATGATTTCAATCCAGCCCTCATGACATTGAACGATGCCAAAGACAGAGGACAGTCCGAGTCCGGTGCCTTGGCCGACGGGTTTGGTGGTGAAAAACGGCTCGAACACGCGGTTCAAAATCGCCGGCTCGATGCCGGTGCCGGTGTCCTGAACTTCGAGCGCGACGAATTTTCCTGCGCGGGCTTCCGGGTGCCGTGCTAGATCGGTCCCCGAAAATTCGACGGTCTTGACCGACACCCGCAGGCTGCCGCCCTGTGGCATCGCGTCGCGGGCGTTGACGATGAGGTTGAGGAGGATTTGTTCGAGGCTGGATTCGTCCGCCAATACGAGGGGCAGGTTCGGGCTAATGACACAGTCGAGAGCAATATTTTCGCCGAGCAATCTCCCGAGCATCTGGCGCATCCGGCTCACGCACTCGCCGACGAGCAAAGGTCTGCGCTCAATGACCTGCTTGCGGCTGAAGGCCAGCAACCGGCTGGTCAGGCTGGCGGCGCGCTCGGAGGCTTGCTTGACCTGTTCCAGGGACTGGCCGACGTCGCGATCCAGCGTGGCTTTGTTGAGCTGGAGGCTCGTGTGGCCGAGGATCACGGTGAGCAGATTGTTGAAATCGTGGGCCACGCCGGCGGCTAACTGGCCGATGGCCTCCATCTTCTGCGATTGGCGCAATTGCACTTCCAGCCGCCGTTGATCGGTCACATCAAGCAGCGTCGTCAGGTAGCAGGGCTGGTTGTCCAGCGAGAGGGGCACGATGGACACCAGCACCTGGCGCAATTGCTGGTCGCCGCGCCGCAGGACTTCCGGCGCGTTCTGCACCGGCTGGCCCGCGTCGAGTTTCTTGAGGAGTTCACGAAACCGCGCTGCATCTTCCGGCAGCTCAAGTTCAAACGGCGTTTTGCCGAGCAGTTGTTCGCGCTTGCGGCCGGCCAAGCATAGAAAGCTGTGGTTCACGTCAATCAGCGCCAACGTCTTGGCTCGCAGCAAAGCCAGGGCGACGGGGGCGGATTCGAAGGATTTGTGAAACCGTTCCTCCGAGGCGCGCAACGTCACTTCCACCTGGGCGCGGAGGTCCACTTCGGCCCGGAGCGACTGGTTGGCCTGGGCCAGTTCCTCGGTGCGGCGTTTGACAAGGGTTTCCAGCTCGTCGAGGCGGCCGCGGGCCTGGCGGGTGACCACCCATTTCTTGGTGAGGGCGTGGGCCAGTTGCAGGACCTCGACGTTGTCGAACGGTTTTTTGAGAATGACGAGGTTTTCCGACTTGCCGAGTTGGCGGATGATCTCGTCCCACGAGTGGTCCGAGTAGGCGGTGCAGATGACGACCTGCAAATCGGGATAGAATTTCCAGATGCGCTGGATGGTTTCGATGCCGTCCCATCCGGGCGGCATGCGCACGTCCACAAAGGCCAGAGAGTAGGGGCGGCCCTCGGCCAGCGCCTTTTCGACGAGCGCCAGGCCTTCCTGGCCCTGGTAGGCGGAATCAATGGTGAAGTCGGAGTGCGCTTTGGAAACCGACTCGTCGCCGAAAAGCGCAGCCTCGGCTTCTTCAAGGTCGGCGGCGGCGGCGGGACAGAGAATTTTGCGGATGTCCTCGTGAATCCTGGTGTTGTCGTCAACGACGAGCAGGCGGTGGGCGATTTTGACAAGTTCAGTCGTGTTCATGGCCGTTATTTCGCGGGACCGGTCAGGGGCAATGCGAGGGTGAAAGTGGCGCCGTGGCCCAGGCCGTCGCTGTGCGCGGAGAGGCAGCCGCCCAGTTCCTGGGCGGCGAGCGCTCCGCTGTGCAGGCCGAAGCCGTGGCCGTCGCGTTTGGTGGTGAAGCCGTGGCCGAAGATGCGCGTGAGATTCTCCGCCGAAATGCCCATGCCATTGTCGCGCACGGAAATGGCCACCATCCCCGGGCCGCTGGCCGCGATGCACACCGTCATGCGCTTGTCGGTCTGGCCGCTTTCATCCAGGGAATACTTGGCGTTGCGGATCAGATTGACCAGGATTTGCAGCACCTTGTGTTTGTCGGTGGGGATGGGCGGGACTTCGCTGTATTCCCGTTCGAGCCGAACTTCGTGCCGGGCCAGCGCCGCTTCGTTCATGCGCAGGGCGTCTTCCACCAAGGCACTCAGGGAGAGCGTTTCCACGAGGCCCGAAACCCGGGCGTAACTTTGCTGCATGGCCACGATGTCCTTGACGTGATCCAGATCTTTGCGCAACGAGGTCATCTCGCCCACCACGACGGCCAGCTCGCGCTCCAGATGTTCGGCCAGCGTGCCGAGGTAGCCGGGCAGTTGGCGGCCCTGCGGGTTCTCGGAGAGGAACACCGGCAGATCCGTCGCATGTTCGCGAAGCAAGGCGGCGGCCTTGCCCAGGTTCGCCACTTTGGAGGCGCGCAGTTTGTCGAACACCAGATTGGCGGAGACCTTGATGCTGTTGAGCACGTTGCCGACGTTGTGCAGCACCCCTGTGGCGACTTCGGCCATGCCTGCCTGCCGCGAGGTTTCCACCATGCGACCGATGGCGGCGGCGAGGTCGGCCTCCGTTTTTTTGCGCGCGGTGATGTCCGTGCGAACCGACAGGTAGCCGGCCGGTTTGCCGTGTTCATCCAGCAGCGGACCGATGGTGGCGTCCACCCAATACAGCCGGCCGCTTTTGGCGCGGTTTTGAATCTCGCCCCGCCAGACCTCGCCGCGAGTGATGGTTTGCCATAATTGTCGGAAGAAGGACTCCGGATGGTGGTCCGACTTTATGAGGCGATGGTTTTGCCCGATCAACTCCGCCAGACTGTATTCCGAGATGCGACAAAAGTTTTCATTTGCGGCGGTAATCACGCCGCGCACATCGGTCATCGAGAGGATGCAACATTTGTCGAGCACGGCCCGGAAGGCGGCCATCTCGCCGAGGGATTCGCGGAGTTGCACCTCAATGTGATTTTGCTCGGCAAATTCCCAATCCTGTTGTTTCTCCACCGGTGGGCGGGCGGGACCGACTGCGGCAAGGCTGGCGCTGGTAAAGGCTTCCGCCCGCGCGCCGGGAAACGGTACCTCGGCGGGCGACGGGGGCCGGTCTGGTGAGGTTGCGGCTTGTTGGTTGATGGCGTCCTCGAGGGGTTTGAAGTTCATGCGGCCTTGGCGTTCGTCCGGCTCAAGGTGGCGGCGGTGGGCAGTTCGAGGGTGAAGGTGGTGCCGCAGCCCGGCCCCTGGCTGGCGACCGTGAGCGAGCCGTCCATCTCGCGGGCGGCGTTGGCGCCGCTGTGCAGGCCAAAACCGTGACCGTTCTTTTTGGTGGTGAATCCGTATTGGAAGATGCGTGTCAGGTTCTCGGTCGCGATGCCGCTGCCGTTGTCTTCCACCTCCAGGCGAACGCGGGCGTCCGAGCCGGAGCGGAGGCGCAGCGTGATTTTCTTTTTCGCCCCGCCGTGTTCGTGGAGGGCGTGCTTGGCGTTGCTAAGGAGGTTCACCAGGATTTGGATGACTTTGTGCCGGTCCACCACCACGGGCGGAACCCCGGCGAAATCACGGATGATTTCGATTTGATGGCGGAGCAGCGCGGGGGCCTGCATGCGCAGCGCGTCCTCAATCATGAGCGCGGGCGCCACCGGCTCCATCACCCCCGAGAGCTTGGAGTAGCTTTGCTGCATGAAAACAATCTCCTTGATGTGCTGCACGTTGTTGGTGAGCGACTGGGCCTCCTCGATCAACGTGGCCTGCTCGGCCTGGAGATGTTCGGCAAGGCGTTTAAGAAAATCAGGCAGTTGCCGGCCTTTCGGGTCTTGCGTGAAGAACGCGCCCAGGTCCTTTGCGTGTTCGCTCAGGAGTTGCACGGCCTTGGTCAGGCTCGAAATGCGGGAACGCCGCACCAGGTCTTGAATCAACGTCGCCGAAACGTTGACGCTGTTGAGCACGTTGCCGACGTTGTGCAGGACACCGGTCGCGATCTCGGCCATGCCGGCGTGGCGCGAGGCGGCGATGAGGTTCAGGCTGGACTCGGCCAGTTCGCGCTCGACGCGGGCGCGGCTGGTCAAGGCGGCGGCCAGTTGGAACACCTCCACGTTGTCGAACGGTTTTTTGAGGATCAGGAACCGGTCGCTCTGCGCCAGCCGCCGGTTGATTTCTTCCCAGGAATAGTCCGAGAAGGCGGTGCAAATGATCGCCAGCAGGCCGGGTTGCACTTCCCAAAATCTGGCGATGGTTTCCAGACCGTCCCAGCCGGGCGGCATCCGCATGTCCACAAAGGCCACGTCGTAGGGACGATTGGCGGCCCGGGCGGCTTTGACCATTTCCAGTCCTTGCTGGCCTTGGTACGCGGTGTCCAGTTCGAAGCGCGCCAGGGTGGTCGGTGCGGGCGCGCGGTTGAACACGGCGCTGGCCGCGGCGGCCAGTTCGGAACTGAGCTCACTGGGCGGTGAGAGAATTTTGCGAAAGTCGGTGTGGATGTCCGCGTTGTCATCCACGATCAAAATCCGATAGGTTGGAAGATTCGTCGTGTGGCTCATGCCGCCTCCCTTTCAAGGGTTTCAGTTTCTCCGGACACCCGCGCGGGCAGGACGAGCGTGAAGCTGGCGCCTTGCCCCCGGCCCTCACTTTGGACGTTCAACGAACCGCCCATCTCTCGCGCCGCGATGAAGCTGGCGTGCAACCCGAAGCCGTGTCCGGTCTTCTTCGTCGTGAACCCGTGGGTGAACAGTCGTGTCAGCACGTCCGGGGGGATGCCGGGTCCGTTGTCCCTGACTTCAATGCGCAATTGGCCGCCGACCCGGCCCTCGGTACGCATCCAGATGCGACGGTCCGAACTGCCGGATTCGACCAGCGCCTCCTGCGCGTTGCGGACGAGGTTGACCAGGATTTGTTCAATCTTCACCTTGTCGAGCAGGAGCGGCGGCAGCACGGCCAGCTCGCGTACGACCTGCACGCCATTCCGGACCAGCGAGGATTCGTTGATGGCCAGCGCGTCCTCGATGATGTCCTCGACGGAAGCCGCCTCGACCAGGCCCGAAAGTCCGCTCAGAGCCTGCTGCCGTTTGACCACTTCCTTGATGTGTTGCACATGCCCGTTGAGCGTCTCGGTTTCTTTCAACAACACCGACTGCTCTTCGGCCCAGTGGCGGGCCAGGAGCAGGAGGAAGCCGGGGAGTTGTTTGCCTTGCGGGTGGGCGGTGAGGAAGTCGCCCAAGTCCGCCGTGTGCGCGCGCAGCAAATCGGCGGCGGCGGGAAAATCCTTCAACGCGGAGCCGCGCAACCGGTCGGCCACCAGGGTGGCGGAGACGTTGACGCTGTTAAGCACGTTGCCGACGTTGTGCAGCACGCTGTTGGCCACCTCGGCCATGCCGGCGCTGCGGGAGGCTTCGACCAACTGCTTGTTGAGCCGGGCCAAATCCTCCTCGGCCCGCCGGCGCTCCGTCACATCCAGGGCCAGCACCAGCCGGGCATGATGGCCGCGAAACTCGATCTGGTGCGAAGTCAGTTCGACATAGATGATTGTGCCGTCTTTTTTACGGTGGCGCACGTTCCAGGGCACACGCGTGTCCCCCGGCCGCTGCTCGGGACTGTCCGCATCCACAGCTTCGGGCGGTCGCAGCGTGCGGATGGTCATGGCGAGAAACTCCTCCACGCTGTAGCCGTAATGGCGGACGGCGGCGTCGTTCACGGCCAGAAACTGGTGGTCCTTGACATCAAAAACATACATCGGCACCGGGCTGCACTCGAAGAGCAGCCGGTAGCGGCCCTCGGAATCGCGCACGGCCGCGTCCTGCGTCTCGATTTGTTCGAGCATCTGGTTGAAGGCGTCGGTGAGCAGGCCGAGTTCGTCCTCGCTCATCTTGCGGGCGCGGACGGAATAGTCCCGCTGCTCCGCGATGCAGCGCGCGGTTTCCGCCAGGTTCAGCACCGGCTCGGTGATGAAGCGCTGCAGCCGCGCCGCCACCAGCAGGGCGACCACAAACGAGCCGCCGAAAACCAGCGCGAGGATGTTGGCATAAAGCCAGACCAGTTCGGCGTAGGTCTTGCGGAAGTCGGCGCGGATGATGAGCGTGCCGAGCGTCTGGCCTTTCAGCCGGATCGGCTGGGTCACGAGAAATTCCGAACCTTGATAGCCGGTGGCTTGCCGCGTGCGACCCGAGGGCGGCGCGGGAAGTTCATGGCCGGTGCGGGCCAGCACGGTGCGGTCCGGCAGCTCGATGCGGGCGCTCACGACTTGTTCCTCGGCGGCCAAGGCGGAGAGAATTTCCTCGGCCGCCTTTTGATCGCCAAAGGTGACGGGGCCGCTGGCATTGGCGGCCACCACCTCCGCCAGGGTTTGCAGATCGCGGGAAAACGTCTTCTTGAAATTGAACACCTGGAAAATGAACAGGCCGGCGCAGGCCAGCAGGAGAATGATGCCGCAGGCGACCATCGTGGACACGAGCAGCTTGCGCTTGACCGGGAGGTGGCTGAGGAAGTTGAGGGTCATGGGGGCGTGGTGGTTTTGACAACGGTGGCCATGCTGGCGAGCTTGGAACTGATCCGCAGGCCGGCGCTTTCCGCCGCGCCGAGGTTGACCTCGAAGCGGAAGGTGCGCTCGTGCCGGACGAAATTAATCATGCCGCCGCGCTGGCCAAAATCGTCCACTTCGCTCACCGTCAGCACGGGAGCTTTCTTCACGCGCGCCAAGGTGGCATCCACCTGGGCGGCGCGGGCGCGGCCGAGGAAAAGCAGGTGGCAGCCGCTGGCTTCCTGTCCTTCCGTGAGGATCACCAGCCGGATCTGGCGCCCATCCGCCACCTTGCCGGCCAGCGCGCGGGCGAGAATCGGGGCCGCCGGATCGTCGGGCAGGCAGCCGACCAAAACTTCCTTGTCGGTGGCGGCGAGTTTGTTCGTGGGCCATTCGACGAAACTGATGAAGTTATAGAGGAAGGCAGCCTTGACCTTGTATTCCAACTCGGCTTCCTGCCCCTGGGCCGCGGTGACACCGGCGATTGCCAAGACCAGGAGCACGAGCCAGCAGCAAAGCCTCCCCATCGGTCGCATGCCGCCGGGTGGCGGCGTCGGGAGCTCCGGACTCCCTTCGCGATCTGGTGCTGGCAGTTGGGTCATGGATTCAACTGGGTAAGTTCACTGACATTCAAGCGTGGCTCCGCGTGGGGCCGCTTAAAACTTCCAGGTGAGCTTGGCGCGAAACGACCGGCCATCCTGCTGGATGGACTTTTGGAGGTAGTCCACCGAGACCGGATCCGAGTAGTGCGTGTCGAACAAATTGTAAACGCTGGCGGAGAACTCGAAGTTCTTGATGAGTTCCTGGCTGAACAGGGTGAAATTGCAGACCGCAAAGGCGCCCACCTTGGTGTTCGCCACGGTGAGACGGTCGCTCATGGCCTGGACTTCCAGGGTGGCGAAAACTTTTTCCTGGTAGAGCGGTGCCGAGAGGCTCAGTTTGCCCATGTGTTCCGGGGAGTTGCTCAACCATCCACCGGAGGCGCCGCCGGTCGCATGGGCGTAAGTGTAGCTGACCTTGCCTCGCCAGCCGCCTTTCCATTGCGCCTCGACTTCGAAATCGGCCCCCAAAGATTTTGCCGAGTCGGTATTCTCGAAGATGGAGTGCCCGGTCACCGTATTGATCTGCTTGGTGATGAGGTCGCTGATGTTTTCGTAGAAGAGCGTCGTGGTAGTCCGGTAGTTGCGGGCGAAACCCTGTTCCCAGACCAGGTCAAATGACTTGACGGTCTCGGGCTTGAGATTCGGGTTGCGATCGTAGGCGGGACTGATGTAGCCGGTTTCGAAGGCGTTCGGAGCCCGGAACGCCTGGCCGTAAAGGGCCTTGATGGCGGTCTCCTTGAAGGGACTGTAGATCAACCCGGCCCGCGGATTCACGGTGTCACCAAAACTCCGGTAGTGATCATAACGCACTCCGGCATTGAGCGTAAGGGGCTTGGCCAGCACGAACTCGCCCTGGCTGTAGAGCCCGAAATTGTCCGCATTGTTGTGCGTGTTGAGGTAGGTTGTGCCGGAGACGACATCGAAATTTTTCAGGTCCAGACTGAGGTCGTTCCGAAATTCACCGCCGAAGGTCAGGCGGTGCTTCTCCCAAAACCGTTTGGTCACCTGCACCTCGCCCCCGACGAATTGCGAGAGGGAAATGTCCCGGTTCTCCACGTAGTCCTTGGGATTGCCAACCCCGCCGTAGTCGAAAAGATAATAGCCGGTATAACGGTAGACGTCGTAAAACAAACGGCCCAAGACGTCCCAGTCTTCGGCCAACGAAGTGACATACTTCAACTCCGCGAATCCGCGCTGGTCGTCGTAAAGCGAGGGTTGTCCATCGAAGACCACGCCGAACGACGCCGAAGGCACCTGTTTTTTGCGCTCGCTATAACCGCCAGAAAGACTCAGGCCGCCGTAACTCAGCGACGTAAAAAAGTTGTCGCCCTGGTCGTGGTCCAGGTTGTCGGCAAAACCGCCGTTGCTATTTTTGTATTCCGGGAAATAGAGGTGTTTATGCCCCGCGCTGTCGTGGAACGAAGCGGACGCGAGGAACTCGGCGCCGTTGGTGAACGAATGGCCGACGGTGAACCGCCCATTGTAGGTGTCCCAGCTTCCGGCGGAGCCGGACATTTCCCCCTGGTTTACTGTCCGTCCCTTCCGGGTGATGAGGTTGATGACAGCGAAGACGGCATTGTTGCCGTACAGCGACGAGCCGGGGCCGCGGATGATCTCCACGCGTTCGATCAGGTCCACATCCAGAAATTCCGAGGTGTCGCTCAAAGCGGAATCGTAGATGGGATCGTTCATTCGGTGGCCATCCACCATGATCAGGATGCGGCCGCCGAAATCGCCCGGCCGGTTCACGCCGCGAACGCCGATGAATGAATACGCCCGGTCGGAGGTGACGTAGAAGCCGCGCACGTTTCGCAGGATGTCCGCGAGCGTGCGGTAGCCGTGCAGTTTGATGTCCTCGGCCGTCACGATGGTCACGGCGGACGGCGCCTCGGTGATTTTCTGGTCGTGCTTGGACGCGCCGTACACCGTCGGCACCTCCACCTGCATCAACTCGGTCAGGTTCAGCACGGTGAAATCGTCCCCAGGTGCATTCGTGCTGCCAAGCGTGCGCTGGGCGATCAGACCGAGCATGGCCCAGAGAAGCAAATTGGTCCACGAGCGTGTCGGTCTCGGCGCTCGCCGCCCGGGCGTCGGGAGCGTTGTTGTATGGCCGCGGGCGCGGATTGGTTCAACGGCGCCAAAGAGCGGCGGCTTTTCAAGTGTGCCAACAGTATTCATAACGGTATTGCGTAATTCCGGTTCCGACCAAGTCGGACGGGGCCAGCAATTGTCCGGCCAATTAACTATCGGAAGATGCCAGGGTTTATTGAGCCTTTTCTGGATGGCACCCGCCCAGGGCGCTTGCCAACTTCCCCTTTCGAACCCATGCGGATGCCAAAAATGTTTCCATTTTTGGGATTGCTGCGCTTGCGCTCCCGTGGCTAACTTCTGCCACCGTTCCGGGGATTTTCTGAAAGTGCAGATCGCTCCCGGCCGGCTGACCAATTTGATGAAACCAATTCACACGGCTCGGATAACCGGTCTGCGGATGCCTCGGATTTGCCAGGCGCTTCCGGGCATTTTGCTCCTCAGTTTCAGCGCTCTCGGCACCTTGGCCCAAACGCATCCGCTGGACCCATTGAGCCCTGACGAACTCGCCACGGCCACCGCCACCCTCCGCGCCGACAGCCGGCTGCACGGCGGGGAAATGTTTCCGGAGATCACCCTTCGCGAACCGCCCAAGACAGAAGTGCTGGCCTGGCAACCCGGCCAGCCGTTTCGCCGGGAAGCCTTCGCCATCGTTCTGGATCTCCCGGCCAACCGGATGTCCGAGGCTGTCGTGGATCTTCATGCGCACCATGTCATTTCCTGGCAGTTGATTCCTGGTGCGCAGGCGCTCCTCACCGAGCAGGAAAACAATGCCGCCATTGACATCACGCGCACCAACGCCGCCTGGCAGGCGGCCATGCGCCTGCGCGGCCTCACCAACTTTGACGCGATTGCCCTCACTCCCTGGGCCCCGGGGCATCTCCCCATGCCCGCCCCGAAAGACGCCCGGCTGCTGCGCGTGCTTGCCTATCTTCAAGGCACACAGACCAATTCCTACGGGCCGCCCATTGAAGGCGTCGAGGCGCTGGTGGATTTGAACCAGGGCAGGGTGGTTCACCTGCTCGACACCGGTGTGCGGCCTGTGCCTAAAACGTCCACGGACTACTTTAATCCCGAAGTGCGCGGCACCAACCGTGCCGCATTGAAGCCGCTTCAGATCGTGCAGCCCGAGGGTGCCGCGTTCACGGTGAGCGGTCAGGAAGTCTCCTGGGACCGCTGGCGCTTCCGTTTCGGTTACAATACCAGGGAAGGTCTCGTGCTATATCAGGTGCGCTATGTGGATGAAGGCCGCGAACGCTCGATTCTTTATCGCGCCAGCGTGAGTGAAATGATGGTACCCTACGGTGATCCCGACCCTTCCTGGGTGTGGCGCAGCGCTTTCGACGAAGGCGAGTACGGTCTGGGCAAGCTCGGAGCGCCGCTCATTCCCGGTCAAAACACCGCGCCCAACGCCACTTTGCTCTCGCCGGTGCTGGCCTCCGACGCGGGCGTAGTTTCGACGTTCACCAACCGCATTGACCTCTTCGAGCGGCCCGGCGCGGGCCTGTGGAGCCATTGGGAATACGCCGCCGGCCCCACGGGGCGTCGCAACCGCGAACTCTGGTTCGGCTTCACCGCCACCATTGGCAACTATGATTACAGCTACCACTGGATTTTCCGGCCCGATGCCAGCCTTGAATTCCACGTCGAACTCAACGGCATTCTGCTGATGAAAGGCGTGAACGCCGCGCTTTGCCAAGCCTGTGATCCCGGCACCAAGATGGGCCGGAACTGTGTGCGGGACGATATTTATGGCACCTTGGTCGCCCCGGAAATTGTCGCAGCCAATCATCAGCACTTCGTCAACGTGCGGCTGGACTTCGACGTGGACGGCGTTTCCAATTGCGTCAAGGAAATCAACGTCGAGTCCCCGAAAGGCCGGCTCAATCCGCAGCACAACGCCATCGTGGCCAGCCAGACCGTCTTCAACCGTGAGCGTGCCGCCGCCCGCAACCTGAACCCCGGCTCCGCGCGTTCCTGGGCCATCTACAACCCCAATGTGAAAACGGCCCTTGGCCATTATCCGGCCTACGTGCTCCATCCCGCCGGAAACGCCGTGCCGTACAACTCCCCCAAACTCGAAGTGCGCCAGGTCGCCACCTTCCTCGACCAGCAGTTCGCCGTCACCCGCGAGCACGACGACGAAATGTTCTCTGGCGGAAAATACCCGACGCTTTCCCGACGCTATGTGACGCTGCGCGACTGGATTCACGACAATGAATCCATCTCCAATCAGGACGTGGTGGTCTGGTACACCATGGGCGTCACGCACATTCCACGGCCGGAAGACTTTCCCATCATGCCGTCGGTCACCACGGGCTTCACGCTCGCGCCCAAGGCCTTCTTCGACCGCAACCCGGCGCTCGATATGCCGGAGCCGGATGCCGCCGATGAAGGAATGAAATAGAAAACTTGCCCGTTTCGGTGGTCACCGTCATGCCTAGAAAGGAATGGTGGCAGTTCTTGGTATTGATCACTCCCGTTTGCTCATCAAGCTTGGAATTGTCAGAGTGAACAATACCAAAACCTGCTCGCTTTCCGATAAGCCGTCGGGCAAATGACCATAACAACGAGACCCACAATCAAAATGGCGCACCACGATGGCTCGGGAACAACCTCTACCACTCCGTAAATCGGCAATACTGGGAGGTTCCCTGAACTGCTGGTATATCCAGTAGCATCTCCATCATACCAATTGTTCCACATACCACTAATCGAAATTCCTGGTGCCAGCAAATATACGTAATGCTCATCTGGGTAGTTCGGCTCAGATGGAGCGAAGTTTTGGTAGGCAGAGATGCTGCCATCCGCCCAGAAATAATTGCCGAGAACAGATCCGTCAGCCGTACCGGATGATAGCCCGGTCCAAAGATTGCAAGGCTGTCCTCCGAAATCAGAGAACGTGGTGAAAATCCAAGAGTTTTCAGCAATGTTTTCGATAGTAGCAAGGTGGCCGCCGAGGCTGACGGCTATTGCTTCTGCGCCAGTCCAATTGGTTTGGACGGTAAGATAATATTGGTGTCCGTTTGCTGGATCCGTGATCGCCCCGGTGAGGATTTGTCCATTGCTAGGCAGAGATGACAACATCAGTCCGATTACAGCGATGGGAGCCATGATTTCCATATTCTGCTTTGTGATGGATGCTTGGTCTGCGCGCTAACGTCAGAACTCAGGCATAGCCGCCGGAGACTGACTCCAAAATGCAACAGCAACAATCAAATTGCCAACGGCGGTCCAACTGACCGGCGCAGCCGCTGTTGGCTGCAGTGATTTGGGCGGCATAGATTTCGTCTCGCAATCAAACAATGGTGCTGCGGCAGCGATGGCCTGTAAAATGAACCCCAGTGCTACAAGCGCGAGACCAAAGCGAAGCTGCCAGTCACCGCGGTTCATCTCTCGCTCGCGGCTCTCATCCAGACCGACAATCATCGGGAAATCACGCCGACCAGCGTGGTGAGCCTCCAACGTGCCTTGGTGCGCTATCAGCGCCGAATGAATACAAATCATCACCCTGATAGCACAGACGCTGACAAGAATAGTGCCGACGATGTTAAGGACTAGCCCAATAAGATTGATGATAACCATAATCTAAACGTGGTTTTTGCCAGCCGACGAGCCACAGCGCAGACACTGGCCGCGGTCGAAACCCTGCTGCGCGCATGGGTTGTAAGGCGTGGAGTCACAGCCGACGTTGCCACACTTCCGGCAGCGATATACCATCGAATTGCAGTCTTTCGGAACCGACTTCTCTCGCTTGCCTTTACACAGAGCCATGGTTTCGTCCTTTCATTTTGCTGTTGCTTGTCCGTGATGCGCGTTTGCCACACAATAGGTGTATTATATGGTCAATTTGCCTGTTTGTTTACGGCTTGAATTGGGTTGCTCATTGCGAAAAGGTTGATAGAGAAAATATAGCAGGGCGTCAAGCGCAAATATCGGTCCGGCAAAAGCGGTGTTGCTGCGGGGGGATGGGGTGCCGCCGAATCCGCAATGGACTCGGCTGGATCAGGAAGCCTGCCGGAATCGGTGTTGGCCGTGGGCGCTGCCTCGCCGCCGGTGGCGACCGAGGTTCTTCCTGGTGCCCTCGGGCCGATCCTCGCGGGGACGGGTGCGGTTGCCAATCCCGCCGGATCGAGGCTCGCGGCGGCATTGGCCGGCGGCAGTGCAATCGGGCCGGCATAAGC
>Ga0209698_10002809_pt1 | contig 19509 bp, 22 predicted proteins | sample LitLauG_LLR_2012_FD_187203 | JGI IMG/M metagenome (GOLD analysis project Ga0209698, IMG submission 187203) | Freshwater sediment microbial communities from Pennsylvania, USA - Little Laurel Run_MetaG_LLR_2012 (SPAdes) (version 2) | ecosystem: Environmental > Aquatic > Freshwater > Creek >...
TGTCATTCGCTGGGAATACTACCCAGAGAATTTCCTCGGGATGGTTCAACTCGCTTGCGCTGTTATCCTCCTGAGGCATTTATGAGATGGCTTCTAGCTGCACCACTGTTCGCCGCAGCGTAGCACCTTGAATGGCTGTCCCAGCTTGCGGCATTCGTGGATGAATTCTTCCGGCGAAGCCGCTTCGCTTCCGAATCAATTGCCCGGAACGCGCCGTTCCGCCGCCCGTCCGTTCATCGATCTGATGTTTGGTCTTCGCAAAGTCAACCGCTAGGGCTCCACCCAGGATGACCAGAGAGACTTACACCTCTCGAAGAACATGCTACTTGTCGACGACTTGGACATCCTGCGCAGGATGATCCGAGATTTCCTGGAATCACCGGGAATTGAAGTACTGGAGGCATCGAACGCAGCGGGAGCAATGCACAAGAGCATGCTCCCAAGCAGGAACAATCGATCTGTTGCTGACTGACCTCGGAATGCCGGTGTGAGCCGGAGGGTCTTTTCGGTTGTCCGGCATTCCTGCCAAAGAAAATAAATCTCACTCTCGCCATTCTGAATTCCAGAGGATATGCCTCCTCTGCTGGCTTTCCGTCGTCAGAGGCGCTCCAGCATCGGTTGCTATCTCCAACCGATGGCTGTGCCCTTGTTGTTCAGAAACTGCTGAGAGCAGGTCCCCGCTCTCTCGCATGGACTCAGGCTGTCGCTCGGAATGAGGGGAGTATGGATATGCCTATGGAAACCGCGTGCAACTGTTCACTCTGCAACATCGAAACTCACTTGCTCGCAGACTCGGCGCTCGCCGAAGCCAGCGCTTTTGACAAACTCGTTGCCCAATCGACTGGCTTGCACCAGTTTCCATCTGTGTCCAGCCTTCTGTCGCATTTGAGAACCTCGCCCGCGGACACCCGCTCCGATGAGCTTCTGAGGGAGTTATGTGCGGTCCGCGAGCTTGACCCCCCACTTATTGAAAGCCTTTTTGTTCTCGCCTTTCTCCCCATGTTGCATGGGACCATTCGCCGCGTCAGCAAACAGCAACTGGGCCTTTCGCCGGAAGACATCACGCAACAAGCGCTGAGTATTTTGCTGCAGTTCCTGTGCTCTGAAGAGCTTCGCACTCGACAGTCGCACTTCGCCTTCGCAATTTCACGTGCCGTGAAACGCCAGGTGTTCGAGTGGGCCAATCGCGAGGGTGGACAGAATGGAGGCGTAAACCACGCCAACGGCGAACTTTTTTCTGCATTGATGATCGAGGAGCAGCCGGAAGGCTGCGCTCTACTGCATCATTTCCTGCATCGATGCATGGCCAAAGGCCTGATCAGCAACTCGGAATTGAATCTCTTGATTCAATTCAAGCTGGACGGATTCAATGGCGAGGAACTCGGAGAATCCAACCGAGCCTCTTCCAACGCGCTTCGCCAGCGACTCAAGCGCTTGCTCATGAAACTCCGTCGCTTGGCGCGGTGATTTGCGGCAGATCTCTAGGCGCTGCGGGGCTGAAAACTCATTCTGAAAACAAAGGCTCCGCAGATGCTTGAACAATGACTTGGAGCACCAAGGGGTGGAGTTTGTCCTTAAGCAGTGGACAAAAGCCGAGGTTTCTTAGCCCGGCAAAGATATTTTCGTTTTCCTGCGACACATTTTTCTTTCCAAACACTGAATAGGTAGATAGAGGGAAGTTCGCGCCGGACACGCTCCTGGCCACTGCTCGGGGCCGGGACGTAACGGGCCGGAAGTTCGGGGGATAGGCGGTGCGGGGCTTCGGACCAGTGCGTTCCGGCTGTGCCGAGCAGCATTCAGGGAAGGCGCGGACTTCCTTCTGCATTGAGAATTGCAATTCAAGACTCTTGCCGAGGTATGAGATGAAAACACGTTCGATGGTGGTTCAGCTCTGGCATCGTTCCACCCGGGTAGTCTTCGCCATTCTTGTGGCTCTGCTTCTTGCCGCACCCGCGTTTGCCCAGACCAATTCTCCCTGGGAGAACGCCGTCGGCGTGCTCCAACAAGCCTTCACGAGCACCATTGCGCGCGGGTTGTCGCTGGTTGCAATCGTTGTTTCCGGTCTGACCTTCGCGTTCGGTGAAGGTGGTTCCAAGCGGGTCCTCGCCGGCGTGCTGTTCGGCGTCGGCATGGCTATCGCAGCCGTCAACTTTCTTACTTGGCTCTTCCCATGAGGCGCCGAGGGAACGACCAGGAACCCATGGCGTACCAACGGCGGATCAACCCGGTACAACGCTCGCTCTCGCGACCGCTCACTATCCTGGGCGCGGAGCGGAAACTGTTCTTCTTCGCCATGTGCCTTGGAGCCGCAACATTCAATCTGCTTGGCAGTCTCCTCGGCGGGCTTCTCATCTTCTTGCTTTTGTACTTCGTTGCACGGTGGGCGACCGCCACCGACCCGCAGATTCTCCGCTTGCTCCTTCGCGCAGCAAAACTGCGCACCCAATACGACCCTGGGAAATGGACGCCCATTTCCGTAGTCCGAGTAACTCCATGCTGAATCTCAAACGGGTGTTCAAGAACTTCGAGGAAGCAGGCTCGCTGAGCGCCATGGTCAACCTCTTCGGCTTCCTTGGCCCGCAAGTGTTCCTGACCAAATCCGGCGACGCTGGCCTGGTCCTCGAACTTCACGGCGTCGACTACGAATGCCTGGACAGTCCAACCCTTGACGGACTCACCAAACGTTTGGAATCAGCGCTCCGGCTCTTCGACGAGAACTATCGGGTGTATCAGTTGCTCTTCAAACGCAACCGGCAGCCGATCCCTCATACGTTCTGTGGAAAGCCGGTCGTGGACGCCGCGATCCGCGACCGTATGGCCTACTTTAGGGACAAAGCGGATGAGCTGTTTTCGTTGTCTATCTTCTTCGTCGTGCTTTGCCCCGCTCTCGCCGCGCGCCGCTCGCTCGCTAGTGCGATCCTGGAGTTTCCTGAGAATCCGCGCAAAGCACTCGCCGATCTTTATGCCCGATTCTCGTCCACCGCTTGCGTGCGGCTCGACGAGCGCGAGATCGATCGCGCGGAATCTGTTCTCCTCCAAAAGATCGAAAGCTTCCGAACGCACATCAGCGACTTCGTGGAATCACGAATTCTTGGCAAGGAAGAAGCCTTTGCGATGCTCAAGCGGACTTTGAACTTCGATCCTCAAAAGCTGGCAGCTGCGAAACTGAAGCACGACACGTTTCTCGACTATTACCTCTGCGAATCCCACCTCGAATGTCATCGTAGCTATCTCCGCGTCGACGAAGACTACGTCAAAGTGCTTACCCTCAAAGAGCCTTCCGCCCATACGTTCCCTCTCCTGCTCAAAGGCCTCCTCAACATCGGCGCCAACTACCACGTCGTCACCGAATGGAAGAAAGAAGAGCCAGGCAAGACGCGCCGCGGAATTCAAGCAAAGCGCCGGCACTTCCATAACACCAAACGTTCCTTCGTAAGCCAGGTCAATCTGAACGACGCCCCTGCGCAGGATGCCCTGCTCGACGATGCCAAACAGGCCCAGGTCCGGGAATTGGGAAAGGGAATCGAGGAGATTGAACTGCACGGCAACTACTTCGGCCTGTTCTCGCTCACGGTCGTCATCTACGACCGCGACCTCGCCAGAGTCGAGTGCGCAGCGGCTGAGGTGTACAAAGTCTTCAGCGTTCACGACGCTCAGCTTTTTGACGAACGTTACAACTTGCTCAACGCGTTTCTGGCTGCGGTTCCGGGCAACCACGCTTTCAATTTGCGGTACCTCTACCTGCTCAACACGAACTACGCCGATCTTTCATTTCTCTTTACCTTGCATTCAGGTGACACGCGCAATCGCCAGCTCCGGCAGGAATACCTGGCGGTGCTCGAAACCAATCACGGAACGCCCTACTTCCTGAACCTTCATTACCGTGACGTCGCGCACACCATGATCCTCGGCCGGACTGGCAGCGGGAAATCCTTTCTCTTAAATTTCCTGATCACCAATCTCCAGAAATACGATCCGTTCACATTCATTTTCGACCTCGGTGGCAGTTTCGAGAGCTTGACTCGCCTGTTCGGCGGCTCCTACCTGCGCGTGGGTCTCGAATCCACCGACTTTACGATCAACCCGTTCTGCCTTCCGCCTACGAAACCGAACCTCGACTTCTTGGCTCTTCTTGTGAAAGTCCTGCTGGATCGGAGCGTCGCCAGGCTCGATGCCGCGACCGACCGGGCACTCTATGAACAGATCGAGAACCTGTACTCGCTCGATCCTGCGCTTCGCACCTTGGACGTGCTGGCCAACACACTGCCGCGCCAGTTGTCCGAAGCGCTGGCCAAATGGGTACGCGGCGGCCAATTCGGATTTTTGTTCGACAACCCCCAGGACACGATTTCGTTTTCCCGCTTCCAATGCTTTGACTTCCAGCAGATGAGCCGGTATCCCGAACTTCTCGAACCGCTGCTTTTCTACATCCTGCATCGCGCCAATGACGTTATCTCGAACCGTGATATCTCCTCCCAGTTCAAAGCGTTCTTCATCGATGAGGCCTGGGTGTTTCTCCGGAATCCGAGCATCCAGCAATACGTCACCGAAGCCCTGAAAACCTGGCGCAAGCATAACGCTGCCCTGATCCTGTCGACGCAATCGCTTGACGAGTTGAAGCGCTCGGAACTTCTCGATGTCATTGTCGAAAGCTGTGCGACCAAGATTTTCCTCGCCAATCCCGATATGGACCAGGACCTCTACCGCCGCCAGTTTCACCTGAATGACACCGAAGTCGACTGGATCGCTTCGCTCCTTCCGAAGCGCCAGTTTCTGATCAAGACTCCCGAACTCGCCAAAGTCGCCAATCTCCATGTCGACCGGCGGAGCTATTGGCTCTACACCAACGACCCGTACGACAACCGGAAGCGAAAAGAAGCGTTCGACGCTTATGGGTTCGAAAAGGGACTGGATGTCCTGGCCGGAGCTTCCCCGTGATTCCGGATCTGGCAGCGTGGGCCGAAAACCTGGGCTTCAAACCGGTGTTTGTCCCCCTCGCGCTCGCCGGGGTCTGCACTCTGTTGGTGATGCTTGTTCAAGCAGTCGCAAGGCTGTTCGACGATCGAAAGTCCTAGAGCAACTCTGTTCCCGAAAAGGAGAAATACCGATGAAGTCTCATTCTTTGAATGTCGCACCAAGCCGTTCGGTGAGAGTGCTCGCCTTATTGGCCTTCCTCTCCGCCGCGTTCTTGTGGCAGCCGCCCGCTGCCGCCGACGGCGCCCGCATTGTGAAGTACGGAAAGGAGGACATCGTACCCGTCCATGCCAAGGTCCGGTTTTCCACGCTGATCGTCCTGCCCGACGAAGAAGAAATACTCGATTTCGCCACCGGGGATCGCGAATTCTGGATCGTCAACGGCTCACACAATCTATGCTACGTCCACCCGGCGCAAGCCGGCATCCGCAGCAACCTGAACCTTGTTACGGCGAGCGGGAAGATCTATTCCTTTCTCTTAACCGAAATCAGCAGCGAACCCAATACTCAGCCGGATCTAAAGCTATTCGTCGAGCCCAAGGAAAGTTCGGTTTCCAGCAGCATGCTTCACGGCTACATTCGGGCCGCCGATGCCGAAGCCTACAGAAAGGAGCTCGAAGCCGTTCATAGCCAATCCGCCGAACAGATTCGCGCAGCCCAATCCCGTGCCGCCGAAGAGGTCAGCCAGTTCCGCTCCAGCTATGCAACCAGACTCCGGTTCGACTACACCCTCGGCGCCAAAGCCGTGCGGGAACCCTTCGCCGTCACGGCCATCTACCACGATGAGACCTTCACCTACATCCGCTGCGCGGCCCGAGAAAAACCAGCGCTGTACGAGATCAAAGACGGGAAACCGAATCTGGTCCCCTTCCAGCTTGAGAATGGCGTCTACATCGTTCCCAAAATCGTCGACTCCGGGTACCTCGCCGTCGGCAAAAAGAAGCTGAACTTTACCCGCCAAGCGAGGGCGAGATGAATGAGGAACCATGACTTCTCCATCGGCGATTCAAGATAAAGCGCCCAAACCTCCCGGCTTGCTGCCCAAAAACGTGCAGTCCTGGCTGCTCGCGGGGTTAGCTGTCCTCATGATCGTCATCATGTGGCTCACCGGCGGAAAAAAGCCTCCCGCGCCGCCGCGCTCGCTCCCGTCGGCGCCCGCCGTGCAAGCGCCTCTGGAATTCAACGAAGCCAAGATCGTTGACTTGCAGAATCGCATTCAGGAATTGCAGCGCCAGCAGATCCTGGCGCAGAACGCCTTGGCGCAGCAAAATCGCATCCTGACCACCGCGAACCAGGGCCCGCAGCCCTTGCCAAATTCCGGTTCGGCAAGTAGTAGCACGCAGGAGCGGGCGGAAGATTCCATCCGCGAGGAACGGAAGAAGCGCGAGTACCTCTCCTTGTTTGCCTCCAATCTGGCCCTGAGCTACCGCAAACTTCCGCAATCCGCGCCGTCGCATGACGCCGCGCAGAATTCACTTGCTCCCCCGCTGGCCACAGACCCTGCCGCCGCCCAGCTCGCTGAGCTGCTCCGGCCTCTCCAACCGCCAATCCTGGCACCCCTTCCGAGCGCCGCCCCCACCAAAGATCCCGATGAGCCAAGCACCCGAAAAGAAGACTCCAAAAACGCCACCTCCCCACCCGCTGCGGCGACGGGCAAGCTCTACGTAGTGTTTGAAGGAACCGTGCTCGAAACCGTTCTGATCAACCGTCTTGACGGCCAAGGGGCTGGACCCGTTGAGTGTCTTCTCACGACCGATGTCTATTCCCATGACCGCCAGCACCTTCTGATTCCGGCAGGTTCGAAACTCCTTGGCGAAACCAAGAAGGTTGAGAACTTCGGGCAGAATCGTTTGGCAGTCTCTTTTCATCGCCTGCTCATGCCGGACGGCTACTCGGAAAGTCTTGAGCACTTCCAGGGGCTCAATCAGATCGGGGACGCCGGTCTTCGTGACCAGGTCAACAACCACTACCTGCGTATTTTCGGCACATCGCTAGCGGTTGGAGCGATTGGTGCCGTGGCCGAAGGCGGAACCTCGGGCGCTCTCACGGCGTCGGGGGAAGATCGCATGCGTCAGGGATTTGCGCAAAGCACCGCGCAATCCTCCGCGCAGATTCTCGACCGCTTTCTCAACATCTTGCCGACGGTGACCATCCGCGAGGGGCATCGGATCAAAGTCTATCTGTCGGGCGACCTCGCGCTGCCCGATTACTCGAATCACACCATGCCCTCCAACCTGTGAGGACGGAAAGAGAGAAATAGATGCGAAAGAAAGTCCTGGTTTGCCTGCTGGTGCTGGGTCTCTGTGCCGGTACCGCGTCCGCACAGTTCGGCGGAGTCGTTTACGACCCCACGAACTACCACAACGCAGTGCTCCGCTACTTGCAGTTGCAGCAGCAGCTCATCGAGTTGCGCAATAGCTACGCGCAACTGGTCTCCCAATACAACTTGGCCTTGCAGATGGCCAAGAACCTCCAAAACATGCCGTCCCGCTATCGCGCCCAATTCTCGCAATGGCGCAATGTCACAGCGGCGGACAATTACGCGAACACGGCCGGATGGATCAGCGGCGCAAACTCTGGTCAGCCGCAAGCGGTTTCCGCGGGCTACCGTCAAGCCACAACGCAACTGGGCACTTACGATCCGGCCATGCTTTCGGGCATGACCCCTGACGAGCTCGCCCGCGTGAAATCGCAGTACGCTTCGGTCGAACTCGCCGACGGCACAAACACCGCCGCGCTCGCGGCCATCGGCTCGATTCGCGGCAACGCGCAAATGGTCGAGACCCAGATCAACAACCTTGAACAAGACTCCCTGTCCGGTGACTCCGGATTAAATAGCGAAGTGCAGGTTCTGAACAAGATCAATGCAGCGAATGTTTTGACGCTGCGCTCGACCCAGGACTCCAACAAGCTTCTCGCTTCGCTCCTTGAGCAGCAGATCGTCCTCGCCAAGCAACAGAGAGAAATGACGACCAACGCCATCAATGCCGACATCAACCGCCGTGCCACCCTTTTGGGGAACCTGTCCCTGGTCACCGGCACGTTGACCAACTCGCTTCAGAACTTCCGCATGCCGTAGTGAGTCGTTCCAAACCCACGTCGAAGGAGCCGAGCGAATGCAAACTGACTTTCTGCAGTTCTTGTATAAAGCGATCAACGATCTTCTTACACAAAACCTCGGTTTCTTCGACGCCATGGGACAAAACCTGTTTCGCTTGTTTGCCACCATCCTTGTCGCTTGGTACGGCGTGAAGTCCGCCTTGGCCGCGGCTAGCGGCAAGCACTCCTTCCACTTCGATGATTTCGCTAGCCTGCTGCTCACGATTGCCTTTGGATTCGCCATGGTCAACTACTACAGCACCCCGATCCCCGGCATCGGGTCCAGCTTTCACAACCTCATCACTGACGAGGCGCAATTCCTCGCCAACCGCATCAACCAAGCAGAGTTGCAAACCATCGTCGATCGGATTTCTGACTTCCAGGCGCGCATCGATTCGCCGGGCGTGACCGACCTGCTCGGCACCATCATCTACACGGTCGTCATCATTCTTCTTGCCGCAGCCCAAGCCATTTCCATTGTGGTCATCGCTTACGGCTTTATTGCCACCGCTGTGTGCGTGCTCGTGGGTCCCGTGTTTGTTCCGTTCTTCATCGTCCCCAAACTCGAATGGCTGTTCTGGGGCTGGCTCCGCTCCTTTATCCAATATGCCTTCTACGAAGTCATCGCGGCGGCGGTCGTCTACATCATCGGGAATCTCATGATCGGCGTACTCACGCTCCAGCCCGCGGGCACCATCTCGACCCTTCAACTGATCGGCTGGTTCCCGGTCCTGTTCATCACGTTTTTCGCTTCGATCTATGTGCTGCTCAAGATTCCCGCGCTCACAAGTCACATCTTCAGTGGCACCGCAAGCGGTTCCTCGGCAGGTCTGCTGGGCGCTTCGGCCGCCGTCCTCAACAGGGTGGGGTGATGAACCGCGATGCCTCATTCCAGGACGCCAAGCGCCTGTACCTCGAATCCTGTGGTGACCCCATGGTGACCAACACCTATCTCAAAATCGCACTCGTGCTTGTATCACTGGTTGCCATTGGCCTCGCGCTGGTCGATCTCCGGACCATCCGGACGTTTCAAAACTTCCGTCCCCTGGTCATCCGGATCGACGACCTGGGCCGTGCGGAAGCCATCAACTATCACAACCTCGAATACAAACCGCAAGACGCCGAAGCGAAGTATTTTCTGTCGCAGTTTACAAAACTCTATTACCGCAGGAACCGGTACACCATCCAGGATGACTTCGCGAAGTCCCTGTACTTCCTCGATGGCAAGCTCGCCAATGGAATTCTCGATGCTTACCGCAAAGACGACATCATCCGGAAATTCCTCACAAACACGGCTGCGCCCGAGATCGATGTCGACGTCAAGAAGGTCGCGCTTGAAGAAATGCAGAATCCGCCATACCGCGCCCGGATCGATTTCTATCTGGTCTACTACTCCCCCGCGGATCACAGCGAGCTTAAACGCGATCTGTATACCGGAAATCTCGTGTTCGTCTTCCAGACTCACGTGCCCAACGAACTGATCCCCATCAATCCACTGGGCTTGACGATTTCCTATTTCCGCGAAGACCAGGCCTTCAAATGATTCCTTCGCAGAGCATGGGAGAGCTAGGGTAGGCCAAAGATGATCGCCAACGCGCTCCTGCTGACCATCGCACTCTTGCTCGCTTATGGGTTCTGGCTCATGGACCAGCTGAAGTTCATGGCCCCTTATAAAGGTGTCGTATTTCACGCTTACGGCGGTGTGATTTTGACCTCGGCGGGAATTCTTTTTTGCAACCTCTTCGGCGGAGTTCTGCTCCTCCAGAGGAAGTTCCTGCTGAAGGACACTGGCCGGAAGCTCTCGCACCTCGATCGCCAGTTTCAAGTCGGCCAGATCGAAATGCCTGCTCCCGCCGAGGACCAGGAGAATTCCTGACGTGTCTCGCGACGCCTTTTCCTTTGAGCCGCAGGACCCGCGGGAGACTGACCCTCGCCGGACGGAACCCGAACTACGATCGGCGACCAGTGCAGGTGCAGCATCAGCAGATTCGAGAAAGCCAATGGCAGACCATCTGCGAGACTTCTCCCGGCAGCACGGCCGGAAGCGGGAAGCAATGGATTCGCCCCAAGCCTACTACCTGCGTGACCGGCCCTACTTGGTTCGAGATTCGGAATTCGAAACACTAGTGGAGATCGGCACGTTTCGCGTTGTCGAGGCGAACGACCTCGCGCACTTCGGATACCAAGACGACACTGGCCGGATGGAACGCGAAGTCCGGCGTCTCAAGCAACAGCAACTTCTTTCCCAAGAAACCATCACGACGGCGGGTAAACCAAAGTCAACCCGGATCTTCTTTCTAACCAAGACCGGCAAACGGCTTGTTCAGAGTTCGGGCCGATTGCCCGACACGCAAGCGGTGTACCACGGTCTGGTCAAACCGCGCGAGGCAAAACACGATGCCCAGCTCTACCGGCTCTACCAGAACGAAACCGCGCGGATTGAACGTGCGGGGGGCCGCCCTCTCCGCGTCCTCCTGGACTACGAGTTGAAGCAAGATCTGAATCGCGACCTGGCCGCGGTCGGGCCCGAATCGGACGTGCACCAGGCCCGCGAGCGCATTGCGCAGCACCATGCCCTGTCCATCGTCAATGGAAGGGTCCAAGTCCCTGACATGCGAGTGGAGTATGAAACGGCGGAAATGGATCACCAGCACGTGGACTTGGAACTGGCCACAAGCAACTACCGCCCGAGGTCGCTTGCCGAAAAAGCGAAGGCTGGGTTCTCTCTGTATGCACCGCGCGAGGATGCTTCGCGTCTTCGCCGCATTCTCGATCAACGCCAAATTACTGTGGAGATCTTTTCTCTATGAACATCGCGCCCGCCCACATCGCTGCCCTGGAGGCGCTTGGCTACACCGAACAGGAGGCCCGCTTCCTCTACCTGGTGGCCACACATTCCGGGTACTTCGTCGCGCGGCAGTTCCTTGCATTCGCGGGCGCGCACTGGGGCAAGCGCACCACCGTTTTCAGGAACAAAATGCACGCCAAGAAACACGCAAGCACCGTCCAGATGCCCAAGCACGGCGCCGTCTATCATTTGTTCGCGCGGAAGCTGTATCGCCAGATCGGACGAGAAAACCTGCGCAACCGCCGGCATCACGAAATCGAATACATACGGACCAGGATCGCTATGCTCGATTTCGTCCTCGGAAACCCTTGTTACTCCTACCTCGAAACCGAAGCGGACAAGCTTGCCTATTTCAACGGAGTCCTGAAGGTCGGGACACAACACCTGGTTTCAAAAACGTACCTGGGAACCCGCACTGCGCAGCCCACGGTCCGGTACTTTGTCGACCGGTTTCCCATGTTCTTTCAAGGCCCCGATTCCGCGCGCCAGGTCGTCACGTTCACCTTCATTCAGGGATCCGAAACGAGCCTCTCAGCTTTTGTTCATCATCTGCATGCCTACCTCCCGCTCTTCCGGGAACTCGATGAGTTCCGCTTCCTGTATCTCGCGCGACTGGACGCGCACTTCGGTAAGGCCCGCGAACTGTTCCACTCCTTAGTCATGATTCCATTCGAATCCAATCCCTCGGACGATCTGATTCGTTATTTCTCCATCCGCAAAGCATGGGAACTGCGCGAATACGCTTTGCTCTCAGAGGACGACTTGATATTCCGGAATCTGGCGAGGCAGCGCTTTTCTGGCGAGCGCTTTGAACACTTCTATCGGGCTTGGAAAGAGGGGCGACTTGCGGAATCGCAAATTCGCTGCCAGTTGGCGGGAAGCCAGACGTCCCACCTGGTGCACTTCGATGCCCAGGTCCTCAAACCGTACGCACCTCCAAGCGAAGCGGAAAGGGTCGACCAGTGAAAAAGCTAAAAGCAACATCCTGGCGCGGGTCGAGTGAAGGGCCGGCGAAACCGTGATGCGCAGAATTCTGGTTTCCCGGCATTTTACCTCAGCGCTCCTCGCCATGGTGACCGGGCTATACCTTTACTACGCCTGCCCATTTCCCCAGCAAACCGTCTTCCTGCAAGTCATTTCCATCCGCGCTCCCCTTGCTTTCCTGAGCTTCCGCTGCCTCTACACGGTAAGTCTTTTTACGACTCCTTATATGGCTTATCTAGGGTTCCTGTCTGGACTCTACATCGCTACCCTGAAATTTCGGGCACGCCCGGTTCCGGGACGGCTCCCGCGCTATCCCGACCCGCGCTTTCGCAGTGAACTTTTTCTCGTGATTGGCGAAGTGCACAACCCGCAAAAGCCAGGTCCCGCCGAGACCCCTCATTGGCTGACGATTCCCGAGCGCGGGCTTTTCACCGGCATCGCGATTTTTGGTGCTGTCGGCTCGGGCAAAACGGCATGCGGAATGTACCCCTTTGCGGAACAGGTTCTGGCTTACAAAGCGAATAATAGAGAGGAGCGCGTTGGCGGACTCATTCTCGAAGTCAAAGGAGATTTTTGCAGAAAGATAAGGCAGATCCTTGAGCGTCATGAAAGGAGCGAGGACTACATCGAAATCAGCCTCGATTCCGAATACCGGTACAACCCGTTGCACAACGATCTTGATGCCTACGCCCTGGCGTTCAACATCGCATCCTTATTAAACAATCTCTTCGGTCGAGGCAAAGAACCTTTCTGGCAACAAGCCTACACGAACCTGGTCAAATTCATCATCCTCCTCCACAAGATTGCCTACGACTACGTCACGCTCTTTAACGTCTATGAGTGCGCCATCTCGCCGCCCCTGATGGAACAACGGATTCGCGAAGCCGAAGAGATCATCCTCGGCAGGCACTTTGTCGCCATTACGCCGGAAGTATTTGGCACCCGCGTGGCAGATCTAGCCGGCCTTGGTTTCAAGCACGACTCCAGGAAAGACCGCTACATGGCCGAAGCAACAGCCGAGCTCTGGGAACTGCTCCGGGCAAAGGGAATTGCCGCTGAACCTTTGAGCATTCTCGACCCGGTTCACGCCGATCCGGACAAGCTCGAACAACTCCACGCCGTGAAACGCTGGTTTACCGAGGATTGGCGGCGCATTGAAACAAAGCTGCGCACCTCCATCGTCGAGGGTATCTCCGTGTTTCTATCCCTGTTTGATGACAACCCGAAGGTGAAGCGCGTTTTCTGCCCCAAACGCGAGTGCTACGACCCGCAGAAAAACATCAACAACCAGTACGGCAAGCCGCTTCCTTCTTTTAACTGGCTCTTGGAGCAGGGAGCCGTCTGTGCGCTCAATTTTCCCGTTGGAATGAACGCCGGACTCGCCAAAGCCATCGGGGTCATGATGAAGCTCGACTTTGAACGCGCCGTTCTGAACCGCATCCCCTCGATCGAAGCCAATTCCGACCAGCACTTCCGTCAGGTCCTGTTTCTTTGTGACGAGTATCAGCAGTTCGCCACCGTTGGGGAAAGCGATCCGACTGGCGACGAAAAGTTCTTCAGCCTCTCCCGGCAGGCGAAGTGCATCGCGATAGTCGCAACACAAAGCATCAGCTCGCTCCGATCGTCCTTGCCCGGCGACAGCTGGAGGACGCTGCTGCAAACGTTTCGCACCAAGATTTTTCTTTCGCTTTCGGACGACTTTTCCGCCAAGACCGCCAGTGAACTCTGTGGGCGTGAAGACCGCCTCAAGATCAGCTATAACCTTTCTGAAAGCGGGCACGACGCGCGCGTCAGCTTGCTGACCGGGAATGCTGTCTCGCACCGCGCCAACATTACGGCTTCCAAGAGCTATAACACTCAAACCGACTATCGGTTCGACATGAAGACGTTCATGGAATTGCGGAACGCCCAGTCGGTCACCATCGCCTACGATGGACTCAATCCGCTGCCCCCGACTTTCTGCTATCTCAAGCCCTACTACAACGACCCCAACCAGTCGTACTTTCAGCAGCTCGAACAGGGAGCACTGTAATGAATGGCTTCGAGACGATCCTCCCGTTTTTGAAACCGATCAAGCACCTCATCCTCGACGAAACCGTCAGCGAAGTCATGGTCAATGGTGCCGATCAGGTCTTTGTCGAAAAAGCAGGGTTCGTCGAGCAGGTTCCAGGCATTTCCATCGGTGGGCCTTCTTTGATGGTGGCAGTCAAGAACATAGCACGGCGGTTAGGCGATGACATCTCGGAGGCCAAACCGATTCTCGATTCCCGGCTCCCGGATGGGAGCCGCGTCGCCGCCGTCATCCCTCCCTGCAGCTTGAATGGTGTGACCCTCACCATCCGGAAGTTTAATTCACGTCATTTCCAGATTCAGGACCTTATCGAGGGTGGGACGCTCGACCGCCCTCTCGCAAACAAGCTCGAAGAGTACGTCCTCGGTCGCCGCAACGTTCTGATTAGCGGCGGTACCGGCAGTGGAAAGACGACATTATTGAACGCGCTTGGAAAGTTCATTCCTCCCGACGAACGTGTGTTGCTGATCGAGGACACTGCCGAAATTCAATTGGTGCAAACAAACCTTGTACGCTTTGAGGCTCGGCAAGCACAAAACGGTGTGCCCGGCGTGTCGATCCGAGACCTGTTGAAAGCTTCGCTGCGTCATCGGCCGGACCGGATTCTCCTGGGCGAAATCCGTGGGGGCGAAGCCTTCGATCTGCTGCAGCTTCTGAATACTGGCCACGCCGGTACGCTTTCAACGATCCACGCCAGTTCTGCAAGGCAAGGCCTGGCTCGTTTCACGAGCTGCGTCTTACAGAGCGGCATCGAGTTGCCGTACCGCGCCATCAAGACCAATATTGGCGATTCGCTGAATGTCGTCATCCAGATCGAACGCAGGCCGGGACAAAGATTCATCTCTGAAGTCCTGGAAATCAACAGCTATGACCCTGATACAGATTTGTTCGATTCTTGCGCTATCTATGCCGCCAGGAAAGAGTCTGCATGAGCGGCTTGAGTACATTCACTCCGCGCTTCCTTTCCGCCGCCGAATATGTTCTCGCGCTGCACGAGCCGCAAGACCATGTCGCCGTCTTGCTCCTGAACAGGAGCCGCGAACAGACCATGCAGAGGATACTGCCCGCGGAAGCGATTGCGAGCGCTCCCTTTCAAGCGTGGCTGAACGAGCAGAACTTGAGCGGCGCGGATTTGTTCATCGGAATGAATCCCATGAAGAATGGGATTCCCAGCAGAACCAAGGAAAACGTTCGGGAAATCCGCCACGTCTATCTCGACCTGGACGAGGATGCCGGCGCTTCGCTTCATGCGTTACGAACATCCGGCGACGCCCCATCACCCAACTTCGTCGTCGATACCTCGCCGGGCAAACACCAAGTCGTTTGGCGTGTCGAAGGCCTCGAGCAGCAGCAAGCGGAATCCTTGCTCCACTCACTGGCGAAACAGTTCGGCGGGGACTCAGCGGCTACCGACGTATCCCGCGTGCTGCGTCTCCCAGGATTCGTGAATAAAAAATACAGCGAGCAGTTCGTCGTGCGCGTTCGCCACGAGACGGCTCGGGTCTACCAGCTTGGTGATTTCAGGATCCAAGAGGACTCACCCGAAGCGCCCCACCACCTTGGAGACTCACACGAACCAAGCCGGAGAATCGCTCCCGGACACAAGAGCCAATCTGAAGCAGACTGGGCGTATGCGAAACGGGCACTCGCTCGCGGAGACGAACCGGGCGTAATCATCCGGCGGATCGCAGATTACCGCAGTGACGACAAAGCGGACCCGGTTTATTACGCACGCCTGACCGTCAGCAAGGCGCAAGCTCAATCGGCAGCCGAGAAATCGTCTTCCCCGCCTGGAGTGCAACAAGCCGAACAATCCACCGTCACCGGCCAGCTCGATTCGATTTCCTCCAGGGAGGTCTAATGCTCTCGTCTACTCATCCGCTCAAAATTCCTGCCGACTATGGTCGTCGGAACCAAGCGGCCCACACTTTCTTACGGCAGGCTTTCGCCCAAGCTCCATTTTGGAGCTTCGTCGTCTAGAGGGAGTAACTGGCGGGACGAATTTGGTGGACGTGACCGGGGTCGAACCGGTGACCCCCTGCTTGCAAAGACGAGAAAGAGAATCTATGTCATTGGTTCGCTTTTGCAAGGCACCTCTGAAAAAATCCACCTCCAGGGTCTTCTCGGCCAAAAGCTGCTTCAAGCGATGGATTTCCTTGCGGTGAGCCGATGCGTGTGTGCTGGGCCGTGACGCTTCTTGTCCTGGTTCAACCATCTCCAGCTTCCTGCGCCACTTGTACAAGCACCTCGGTCGTACCCCGAGTTCTCGCGCTAGCTCACCGACATCATCGCAAGTCTCCATCCGTTCGACAGCCATTCGCTGAAATTTCCGGGAGTATCTCTTTCTCTCCACCTGTGTTTCCTTTCCCGGAAACTGTGCCCAATTTTGTGTGCCACTTCAAGGGTTCACTCCATTTTTTCGCGCGCCGATGTCTAGATTTTCGCCCACTCTCCGAACAGCTCTCGATAAGCGCCTGAAAGACGTTTTAGGATTTTTTCTGATTCTCTGTAGCTGATCGGTCTCGTAAACTTTCCCGACTTTCTGTGTCTCGCATGCGCAAGGCTAGCCAAGCGAGAATGACAATGGCGAGCGCGTTGGATAAGTATTGCGTCTGCTGCTCAGCTTGGCAATCAGGTTGAGGACTGCGGCTGCGGCGGAAAGAAATCCAGCCACAATTTCAGCGTTAGATCGTGGCGAGCCTCGTTTGAGAGATTGGGACGCTGTTCGCGTTCATATCGTTCGCGGAGCAGATTTGGATCGAGCTTCAATTTGTCCACCAGGTATTCCACGTCCTCGCGGTCCTTGGGACTGTTTCGCTCAAGTTTGGACAGAATCAGGTCGTAAGGATCGGGAACGTAGATGCGAAGATTCTTGAACCTTCCAGAAAAAAGCTCCGTTAGGCGTGTCTCGTATTCTTCGGGCATTGTGTTTACAGCGACGTACTGCAAGTAAACCCTGTGCTTCTTGGCCAGAGCCGAGCCGCGACCAGCAATTGCTTCTAGGTCGTGATGGGGCAGAATAGCCACACAATCTAAATCCGATGTCACTCGCGGAACGCCATACAGCACGGTGAGCACGAATCCGCCGATGCAGTGAAGCGCGACAGGCTCTGGCACAAGAGAGTCTAGCTCATCCAAGAAAGCCGCCCAGGGCGCAGGTAGATTGATGTCAGGCACCGTCTTAGAAGGCATACGGGAAGTGCTCCGGTCGCCAATCAGTCAAGAGATTCCAATGTTTCGCCTCCTCGGTACGATTCGCCAGAACCCATTCTCGCTCTGTCGTACTACGAGGCGGTTTGCCGAGCGTATCCTCCTTAGCAAGTCGGCTCTTGTCCAGAGTTCTTTCCAGTTCAGACAACGACCGAGTGCGGCTCTCGTCAAGCGGATCGGCCTTTTCAGACATCAGACGTGCTAGGCTAGCGACAAAACCCAAACGGTTTTGCAGATCACGAAGCTTGGCCTGTTCGACTAGCCATGCCCAATCCGTATTCGAGTACTGCAGGAGGAGCCAGGGTAGAGCCTCTACCACTCGCGCCTCTAGCTGATCGTTTGAAAGGGCACCTACCAGAACCTCGGCGGGGTTTCTCTTCGGTCCGTGTGACCGCATATATGCGAAGCCGGGATATTCCAGGGCTGCGAGTTGCTGCGCCAATGTTTCTGCACCCCACTGATTCTCCGGGGGAGACGGAGGAAGGACAGTTGGCGGTAGTCCAAAAACGCTCATTGCCCGGCGCGCCACTCGTGAAGTGAGTCGCCGCTTTCCCCCTTCCAGCATAGACAGGTAGGATTGAGAGACACCAAGCCTCCGGGCTGCCTCTTGTTCAGACCAACCGCGTTGCTGACGCACCGATCTCAAATCAGTTGGATTCATCGTAGCAAAGCTTATCACAAGCTTTGTCATAGAGTCAAGTCCCCATTTTCGGCCTGCGTCAGGAGTACTAGCTGCAAAGGCGTGGGAGTCCGCGGTCAGTCGGTAGCAATTGGACGGGAGCAGAAAAACTGGCGGCCGAGCACGTCATCTCCGGCGCGATCTCAAGCTGCTGGTTGAGAAAGGCTTAGTCATAGATGTCGGAACATGCCCCACAGACCCCACCAAATCCTATCAGCCGCTACTGTGACAAGCTGTGACAATCGACTGTGACAGGATGTGGCTGGGAGGAGGCTGACCTTGGAGACCAAGAAGGACGAGACAAAAGAAGTCCTACCGCCTCACGCTGTACGGCATTACACTGTCAAGGAGTTAGCCAAAATATGGAATTTATCCGACGAGACCATCGTAAAGCTTTTCGAGAGCGAGCCCGGCATCATCGTCATAAGTGAACGACGAAAAGGCTCCATTAGCAGGCTTCGCTATCGCACCTTGCGAATCCCTGAGTTTGTGGTAGAGCGAGTCCATCGGCGACTCTCAGTTCGCTAGGAACGGAGGGGCACCGAAGCAGAGTTTCGGCGAAATGAGCGCGTCTTTCAATCGGTACATTGGGATCGACTATTCCGGGGCGGAGACATGCGCCTCCAGCCTCAAAAACTTGCGCGTCTACGCGGCGGACCATTTGAACGACCCAAGCGAAGTCGCCCCGCCCCCCAGCCTCCGCAGGTACTGGACACGCAAGGCGATTGCCGAGTGGCTGGTTGATAGACTCTCAGAGACACCTGTCACATTAGTGGGCATCGACCACGGTTTTTCGTTTCCGCTTCAGTACTTCGAGAAATACGGCCTGCCCCACGACTGGACGGTTTTCTTAAACGATTTTCAAGAGTATTGGCCGACAGACAAAGAAAACACCTATGTCGATTTCGTGCGCGAAGGAATTTGCGGAAATGCGGCGGCTCGTGCCGGTAATTCTCGCTGGAGGCGGATTACGGAAGTTCGCGCGGGTGCCAAGTCAGTGTTCCATTTTGATGTGCCAGGATCAGTGGCCAAATCCACTCATGCCGGGATTCCGTGGTTGCGTTATGTCCGCATGCACGCGGGAGATCGGGTGCATTTGTGGCCATTCGATGGTTGGCAAGTCCCGCCGGGCAGATCGGTGGTGGCAGAGGTGTATCCGGCCCTATGGAGTCATAGCTTTCCGCGTGATGGCCGCAATTCTGACCAACAAGACGCCTATGCTGCTGCGGAGTGGCTGCGCCGAAGCGATCTTGATGGTGCCCTGGAACGGTTTCTCAGTCCAAGCCTGACGGCATACGAAAAAAGAGTGGCCGACATCGAGGGATGGATTCTGGGGATAGCCTGAGTGTTCCGGTCTGCCTAGCATGCAGTATCAGCGCGCTCATACCCAAAACGAGGATGTGAGCGTGGCCGTTACAAACAATGGGTACGTGACCAGCCCGAGTTTTTGTACCAGTTACAATGAGAGAGTCTACATCACAGCCGTAGGCTGATTCGAATGCATCGGCACATGGGCAGCTAACTCAATAAAGACAAACGAGAAATTTGGTGGACGTGACCGGGATCGAACCGGTGACCCCCTGCTTGCAAAGCAGGTGCTCTCCCAGCTGAGCTACACGCCCACAAGAGAAGCTACTCTGATTC
>Ga0209698_10002810_pt1 | contig 19505 bp, 14 predicted proteins | sample LitLauG_LLR_2012_FD_187203 | JGI IMG/M metagenome (GOLD analysis project Ga0209698, IMG submission 187203) | Freshwater sediment microbial communities from Pennsylvania, USA - Little Laurel Run_MetaG_LLR_2012 (SPAdes) (version 2) | ecosystem: Environmental > Aquatic > Freshwater > Creek >...
CCTGTACAAGGTGACGGTAAAGACGGGCCAGTTCGAGATCATCCGCGCCTCCGTCGTGTCCCTGACGCAGGACCAGCGCCTGCAGATGCTGCTGGTGGGCTTTGCCTTCGGCGCCTTCCTCGAGGGCGCGGCCGGTTTCGGCGCGCCGGTGGCCATCACCGCCGCCTTGCTGGTGGGCTTGGGCTTCAATCCGCTGTATGCCGCGGGACTGTGCCTCATCACCAATACCGCGCCCGTGGCCTTCGGCGCCATGGGCATCCCGATCACGGTCGCCGGGCAGGTCACCGGCATCGATGCGTTCAAGATCGGCCAGATGGCGGGGCGCCAGTTGCCGCTGCTGTCGCTGCTGGTGCCGCTGTGGGTCATCCTCATCATGGATGGCCTGCGCGGCCTGCGCGAGACCTGGCCGGCAATCCTGGTCACCGGGGCCAGCTTCGCGCTGACCCAGTTCCTGACCTCCAACTTCATCGGGCCGGAGCTGCCCGACATCACCTCGGCCCTGGTCAGCCTGGTATGCCTGGCGGCCTTCCTGCGGGTCTGGAAGCCGCGGCGCATCTTCCGCTTTGAGGGCCAGGAGATCACCGTGCAGGCCCAGCACTACGGCAGCGCGCAGGTGCTCAAGGCCTGGTCGCCCTTCGCGATCCTCACCGTGTTCGTCACGGTGTGGTCGCTCAAGCCCTTCAAGGCCCTGTTCGCCAAGGGCGGGGCAATGGCCTGGAGCGTCATCAACGTGCCGGTGCCGATGCTCGACAAGCTGGTCATCAAGATGCCGCCCATCGTCGCCACCGCATCGCCCTACGGCGCAAGCTATGTCTTCAACGCCTTGTCGGCCACGGGCACGGCCATCTTGCTGGCGGCGCTGGTCACGGTGATCATGCTGCGCCTGCCGGCGCGCGAAGCGCTGGCAAGCTTCCTGGGGACCATCAACGAACTCAAGCGCTCGATCTACGCCATCGGCATGGTTCTAGCGTTCGCCTTCATCGCCAACTATTCCGGCCTGTCGGCCACGCTGGCCTTGCTGCTGGCAGGCACCGGCGGCGCCTTCCCGTTTTTCTCGCCGCTGCTGGGCTGGCTGGGCGTGTTCCTGACCGGTTCGGACACCTCGTCCAATGCGCTTTTTTGCAACCTGCAGGCCACCACCGCCCATCAGATCGGCGTATCCGACACCTTGCTGGTGGCGGCCAACACCACCGGCGGCGTGACCGGCAAGATGATTTCGCCGCAGTCCATCGCGGTGGCCTGTGCCGCCGTCGGCCTGGTAGGGCGCGAGTCCGAGCTGTTCCGCTTTACCGTCAAGCACAGCCTGCTGCTGGCCACGCTGGTCGGGCTGATCACGCTGGTGCAGGCCTACCTGTTGCCGATGATGATCCCGTGAGGGGGCGGCCGCTTTCGCGCGCGCGCCAACCTCAGCGCTTGGTCGTCAGTGCCAGCAGGGTGCCGTCGCGCTGGTCCACCGGGACAAAGAACTCGCGCGGCACTTGGCCCATCTTGGCGCTTTCGATCTTGCGCACGAACTTCCAGCCCGCCGGCGTCTTGATGAAGGCGAAGCCGGTTTCGCGGTCGACGTAGACCGGGAAATCGGGCCGGCCGGGAAGGGCGGACGCGTCGCTGCGCACCATGGCGGTCTGGGCGTTTTCGCTCGCCGGCGCGGCGGCCGAAGCGTGGTTCAGTGCGGCAAAGCTCAGTGCGCCAGCCAGCAGTACGGTTAAATTGCGGATCATGAGGAGTCCTTTCGCAAGATGAAATCTTTGGATTCCGCAATTATGCTGCAACGCAGCGTCAAATTGTTTAAGTGTTCATGAAATATATATCATTTATTCTTATATTATCTAGAAAGCAAAGTTATCCGATGTGCAGTGCGAGCGCCTCAAGGTGAACGGCGCTCGCGTATCCATTGGTCGATGTGCGCTTCGAGTGCCGTGAGCGGAACCGACCCCGTGCTGAGCACTTCGTCGTCGAAGTCGCGCAGGTCAAAGGCGCTGCCCAGCGCCAGGCGTGCGCGTTCGCGCAGCTCCAGGATTTTCATCTGGCCGATCTTGTAGCCCAGGGCCTGGCCGGGATCGCCGATATAGCGGTCGACCTCGTTGACGATGTCCAATTCGGTCTTGGCGGCGTTTTCCTTGAAATAGGCGATGGCCTGCTCCCGGCTCCAATTCTTGGCATGCAGGCCGGTGTCGACCACCAGGCGCACCGCCCGCCACATCTCGTAATTGAGCTGGCCGAGCCGGTCGTAGGGGTCGTCGTACAAGCCCATGTCGTAACCCAGGCGCTCGGCGTACAGCCCCCAGCCTTCGCTATAGCCGATGAAGTACGCGGTCTTGCGGAACATCGGCGCATCGGGCAATTCGAGCGCGCGCGCAAACTGGAAATGATGGCCGGGCACGGCCTCGTGCAGCGTCAGCGGCATCATCTCCCAGCTCGGGCGGGTCTCGGGCTTGTACAGGTTCACGTAGTAGTAGCCCGGACGCGAGCCATCGGCCGCGCCGGGCTGGTAATACGCGGTGGTGGTGTCGGGTGCGGCCACGGCCGGGATGGGGCGCACGCCATACGGCAGCCGCGGCTGCACGCGAAAGACGCGCACCAGTTCCGGATCGATGCGCTTGGCCATCGCACGGTAGGCGCGCAGCAGGTCCTCCGGCGTCTTGAAGAAGAATTTCGGGTCGGTACGCAGGTAGGTGAAGAACTCGCCCAGGCTGCCCCGGAAGCCGACTTCGTCCTTGACGGCCACGATCGCCTGGTGCAGGCGCGCGACCTCGTCCAGGCCGATCTGATGGATCTGGTCCACGCTCAGGTCCGTGGTGGTCTGGTCGCGCACCAGGAACTGGTAGTAGGCGGCCCCGTCGGGCAGGCCGCTGGCGGCCACCGACACGCGCGTGCGCGGCAGGTAGTCATCGCGCAGGTAGGCGAGCAAAGTGCGGAACGCCGGCACCAGGCGCGTGCGGATGATGGCCCCGGCTTCGGCGCGCAGGGCGTCGCGCTCGGCCGCCGGCACCTCGGATGCCGGCGCCAGGAATGGCCGGTAAAACGGGCTGCGCGCCGGGTCATCGACGATCTGCTGCTCCACCTGGGCCGGCACGCGCTGCATCAATACGCGCGGCGGGGTATTGCCGTCCGCGGCGCCCCGACGCATCAGGGCGATTTCCTGGTCGATGACGGCTGGCAGCGCCGCCAGGCGCTGCAGGTAATGGCGGTAGTCCAGCGCACTGCGAAACGGGGTGATTTCCACGACGCCGTCGGCCAGTTGCACCCCGTTTTTGTGGTCGATGGGCCGCAGGTATTCGGCAAAGCGCTGGCGCTCGACCTTTTGCTGCAGTTGCCACAAAAAAATGTCGTAGTTGAGCTGCTGGTCGGTAGCGAGCACGGCGCGGTCGATCTGCCGCAGGCGCGCCAGGGCGGCGCGATCGGCCGCGGCGCGCGCCTCTATGGCTGGCGGGCTTTCGTCGGTCCAGCGATCGTTGTAGCGCGTGTCGCCCAGCGCGGTGGCTTCCTCCGGATGCTCGCGCAGGCCGCGCTCCCACTCCTGGGCGAAGAGCAGATCCAGCGCGCCGGCCGTTGCCGCGGCCGACGGGGCGCTCGGCACGTCCGGCCCGATCTGCGCGGCACGCACGGCGATGCCCAGCGTGAGCAGCGCCAGGACGGCAAGGGGATACTGGCGTAAGCGCATGGGCATCCTTTTCCAGGTTTTGCGTGCGCTGGTCGCACGCTGGCGCGATACTGGTGGCCGGTGGCGCCGAAGTCAAGGCGCGCCGTGTCGTGCACGGCAGACCGCCGCGCACGACAGCGCGCCTTGACCTGCGCCAAGCCGCGGCGTGGCGGCCTGGCGCACCATGATCTGGGCACCGGACGCGGCAAGGAGGGCGGCGCATGAATCTCGTCCAACGGCTTTTGCAGGCCCTAAAGGCGCAGGGCGCCGGACAGGTCTTCGGCATCCCCGGTGATTTCGCCCTGCCGCTGTTCCGGGTCATCGAGACCGCGGGCATCCTGCCTCTGTACACCTTGTCGCACGAACCGGCCGTCGGTTTTGCGGCCGATGCCGCAGCGCGCGCCTCGATGGGCCTGGGCGTGGCTGCGGTCACGTACGGCGCCGGTGCGCTCAACATGGTCAATGCCATCGCCGGGGCCTATGCCGAAAAGGTGCCGGTGGTCGTGGTCTCCGGCGCGCCGGGCAGCGGCGAGGCCGGTTCCGGACTGCTGCTGCACCACCAGGCCAAGACGCTCGACTCGCAATTCAAGATATACCGCGAGATCACCTGCGAGCAGGTCCGCCTCGACGATGCGGCGCGCGCGCCGCTGCAGATCGCCCAGGTGCTGGCGCGCTGCCGGCGCCAATCCGAGCCGGTATACATCGAGATCCCACGCGACATGGCCGAGCGCCCGTGTGGCGCGGTCGAGGCCTTGGCCGATGTGCCCGTCGATGAGCAACTGCTCGATGCCTGCGCGGTCGAAATCGTGCAGCGCCTGGCCCAGGCGCGCTCTCCGGTTCTCATGGTTGGCGTCGAGGTGCGGCGTTTCGGGCTCGAGGAACCGGTGGCCTTGCTGGGTCGGCGCCTGGGCCTGCCTATCGTGACGAGCTTCATGGGGCGCGGCCTGCTCGCCAGCCAGGATGCGACGCTGGCCGGCACCTACCTGGGGGTGGCCGGCGTACCCGAGATCACGCAACTGGTCGAAGGCTCCGATGCCTTGTTCCTGCTGGGCGAAATCCTGTCCGACACGAATTTCGCCGTTTCGCAATCGCGCATCGATCTGCGCAAGGCGATCCAGGCCCTCGATGGCCGCGTCAGCATGGGCTATCACACCTACGCGCCGGTGCCCTTGCCGGCCTTGATCGATGCCTTGCTGCAGCGGGCGACCGGGCCGGCGCGACCGGTGCCGACCATGCAGCCTGCCGTCTATCCCGCCGGTCTGGCCGATGACGACGAGCCGGTCACGCCCAACGACATCGTCGCGGCGATCAACGATCTCATGGCAGCGCACGGCCGCATGCCGATTGCCGTCGATGTCGGCGACTGCCTCTTTGCCGCCACCGATATCGAACCTACGGCCCTGGTCGCTCCGGGCTATTACGCCTCCATGGGCTATGCGGTGCCGGCCGGCCTGGGCCTGCAGGCCGCCACGGGGCTGCGGCCCCTGGTGCTGGTCGGCGACGGCGCTTTCCAGATGACGGGCTGGGAACTGGGCAACTGCCGCCGCTATGGTTGGGATCCCATCGTGCTGATCTTCAACAATGGCGGCTGGGGCATGCTGCGCGCCATCCAGCCCGCGTCCCCGCTGCACGACCTCGACCGCTGGGATTTTGCGCACATGGCCGAAGGCATGGGCGGCGCGGGGCGGCACGTGGCCACGCGGCGTCAATTGCGCCAGGCGCTGGAGCACGCGTGGAACCAGCGCGGGCGCTTTCAGCTGATCGACATCGCGATCGCCCCGGACGCCATTTCCCAGGCCTTGCAGCGCTTCGTGGCGGGCGTCGGCCGCCTCAATGCCGCGCATTGAGGCGGCGCGCCATGCGACTCAGGGTCGGCGTGCCCGCGCGCGGCCGACCCAGTAGCCGACGGCGCGAAACAGCGCGTCGAGCCACAGGAAGGTGACCCGCAGCAGGAAGATGCCGGCGAGGTTGACCATGCTGGCGTATTTGAAGCCTTCCCAGCCGCCCAGCGACGCGGAATAGGCGATGTAGATATTCAGGCCGCCGAGCAGCGCCGTGAACGCGGCCAGGCCCAGGTTGATATAGCGCCATTCGCGAGTCGAAAACACGAAATACGTGCCGACGATGGCACGCGCGGGGTAGCCCCAGCCCAGCAGCGGAGCGGCGAGCAGCACGAGGCTGAGCGACCAATACAGTATGGTCGGCTTCCAGATCAGCAGGGCCGCCGGCTCCTGGCCCGGTGGCGCGTACAGCCCGAACCACAGGGCCCAGAGTCCGAGCGCGGCGTAGAGCGCCAGCAATAGCCGCGCGCCGGGTTCCAGTGCCGCGCGCGGCCGCCAGCGCCAAGCCAGCAGCAAGGCGCCGCCCAGCAGCAGCGTAAGCAGGGCGGCGCGGATCATCGCGCCCACCACAAGGTTATGAGCAGGCCCAAGGCCCACACCAGTTCGATCGCCAGCACCTGGCGCAGGGGCAGGGTCACGGGCGCCATCTGCACCGTCTGCAACTGCGCCTGTGCCAGGGCCGCCTGGAACGGGGAGCTGTGCGTGCCCTGCAGCGTCTTGCGCAGATAGGACACCGCGCGCCCGGGCGTGGCCTGGATGCGCGTCAGGATGCGGCGCTGGCGCACCACGTGCCCGCGCAGCAGCTGCGCGCGCCGGCAGGTCGGGCAGGGCAGGCCGGCAAACTGCAGGTGCCCCTGGCCGCAGCGCCCCATGGCGGGCGAATCGCGGCCGGCATAGACGCCGAGCACGGCCAGCCATTCGCGTGCCGACGGGCGCGCCCCCGCTGCCGCGGTGAACGCCCGATCGAACAAGGCGCGCAGCGGTGGCGGGAAGCATTCGTGCACGCTCGCGGGGGCCGGGCGCACGCCCGCCAGTGCGCTCTGTCCATAGGGGTACAGGCCCTGGCGGATGCGTCCGGCCAATTCCGAGGGATAGTCGCGCCGGCCGCCGGCAATGCCGGCGTAGGGATGGATGCCGTAGTTGAGCAGGCGAAAGGCGATGGTCGCCAGGGCAAAGGCATCCTGGCTTTGCGGCCGCGCGATGGGGCGGTCGTGCAGTTCGGGCGCCAGGTATTCGGGCGTCACCTGCGGTGCGTCGGAAACGAAGTCCTCGGCCTGGATGTGAAAACCATCGCAGTCGAGGATGGAGACGAAGAGCTCGTCCTTGTACACCTTGAGATTGATCGGTTTCAGGTCCACGATCGCGATGCGGCCGGCATGCAGGCAGTCGATCAGCGCCGCCAGGTTGTAGCAGACCGTCAGGAGCTTGCCATAGTCCACGGCAAAGCCTTCCTGCGCCGCCTGGCGGCGCGTCAACAGGTAATCGAGTTCGAGGGTGCGCTCGAAGTCGATCTTGCGCATCGCGAAGCCGGCGAAGCGCCGGCCCTGCTGCACCACGGCCTGGGGCCAGGCCAGTTGCACCACGCCTTCATATTGCGGGGGCAAGGCGGGCAGGGTGGGTGGATGCCGGATCATCCAGTCGATCTTGCGGGCGTAGTGCGCGAGCTGCTCGGGCCGCGCGCTGGCGTGATAGACCTTGGCCACCCAGCCGGGGTGATCCTCGATGGCGTAGACCTCGCCCGCTCCGCCCGATTTGCCGATCGTGCGCAGGTGCACGGTCTGGCTGCGGCCGTCGCTCCACAGGAGGAGGGCACTGCTGCGCTCGGGAGGCCGTGCGGACGCCACAGGATCAGCCTTGCCGCGGGGGTCGACTCAAGCGGCCAGGGCGAGCAGCAGCGTCTTGTCGTCGGCGGTGATCGAAAAGGTTCTTTCGTCCGCCAGCACGCCCAGCAGGGCCCGCTCGCCGTCGATGGGCGAGGCCGTGCGCAGGAAATTGACCACCGGATCGATGAACGGGGCATAGAAGCCGTCGCGGCTGCGGTTGATCGCAAAAGGCGCGGTCCCGTCGCTCATCAGGCCGATCAGGCAGCCGCCGTGCGGCGCCGGCAGGAGCGTCACGCGCAGGTGTTGCTGCCAGCCGGCCTCGCTCAGGAAATAGGTCTGGTCGGCGAATTCGCCGTTCTCGGGGGGCGACACCGTGCACGCGCCCGCAGCGTCGCGGAACACCGCGTAGCCGTCGCCGATATGGAAAAAAACCGCGTTCCCGGCCGTAGCCAGGCAGCCCACCACGGTGCAGGCATAGTCGCGCAGGCTGCGCTCGCCGGCCAGGGCGAGGGACTCGAGTTGGCTACGCGTGCGCTCCAGGGCGGTGGCGATGGTCTGGCTCGCGGCGGGCGCCGCAAGGTCGGCGGCCGGGGCCTCGTGCAGCAACTGCGCGAGGCTGCGCGCGACGAAGTCCGCGCCGTCGCGGCCGTGGCTGGCCGAGCCGGCGCCATCGCAGACCACCCCGACCAGCGTATCGCCGGCCAGCAGGTAGTGTCCGGCATCCTGGCACGGCGTGGCGCTGTCCAGGTGATGGGAACCGGCCGCCGCCGCGAGAAAGACCTGCCAGCGCAGGGGCGCCACGCTCAGGTCTGCACCTGCGCCCAGCTGTCGACCGGGTTGAGCTGCACGGTCGTGCCGGTGGCGGCCCGCGAAACGGCCTGGATGCTGCGGCTGAGCCAGATGAAGAGCTCCTTGAACTTCAGGCCATTGAGGTTCAGCGCGCCCTTGTTGCTGAACGCGCCCAGGATCTCGCCGTTGGCCTGCTCGCCGATGCCGATGGCCATCACGTTGACCTTGTGCGCCGACTCGGCGTTCTTGCAGTCCGCCGCCACCTGGCGCCAGTCGTCGGTGGGTTCGCCGTCGGACAGCAGCATGATGATGGGGCGCTTGTAGGACACACCGGCACTGCGCATCTGGGCCTTCTGCGATTCGACCTCGTTGAGCGCGCATTTCATCGCCGTGCCCAGCGGGGTGAGCCCGCCGGCCATCAGGGCGGGAGGCGTGAAGTCCATGGCATCGGTCCAGTCGCCCATGATCTCGACGTTGTTGTCGCCGCCGAACGAAATGACCAGCACGCGACCACAGCGCGCGGTGATGGGGTCGTTCTTGAGTTCGGTCTCCAGGGTCTTCAGGCCGTCGTTGAGCAGGCCCACCTTGTTGTCTTCGAGCATGCTGCCGGAACAGTCCAGCACCAGCACCAGCGGTGCGCGCTCGTCGCTGTTGTCGATCAGGGCGACATCCGGAATTGCGAGACTCATGTCATGCTCCTCATGCGCGCCGGCACTGCGCCATTGGGTGGGGGTGCGATCGGGCACGGTGCGCAGCCGCGCGGCCAGCGCGCCGGATCGCCAAATGGCATTGTAAACGCGGGCCATGGGCGCGTCGCGGCGCTACCATGGCGCCATGCGCCCCAGCCTGCCCAAGCGCGATTTCCCCGTGGTCGCCCTGGTCGCGCTGATCGGGGCGGGCATCGTCGCGGGCGTGGTGGTACTCGACAAAAACCACTACGGCGGGATCGCCTTGCTCGTCTATCTGGGCGTCTACTGGGCCATCGTGCGGCTGGATCGGCGGACGACGTCGCGCCGTGGCGGCCGCTAGCGCACCGCGGCCTTGACGGCCGTCGACGGCGCCATGCCGCGGCGTGCGGCATATTGCTCGAATGCCTCCAAGGGCAGGGGCGGGCTGTACAGGTAACCCTGGAACAGCGTGCAGCCATGCCGCTGCAGGAAGGCGCGCTGGATGCGCGTTTCCACGCCTTCGGCGATGACCTCCAGGCCCAGGCTGGCGGCCATGGTGATGATGGTCTGGGCGATGATGGCGTCGTTGCGATTGTCGGGCAGGTTGATCACGAACGATTTGTCGATCTTGAGCTGGTCCAGCGGCAGGCGGCTCAGGTACGACAGCGATGAATAGCCCGTGCCGAAATCGTCGAGCGCGAAGCCTATGCCCAGCGACTTGAGCGCGCGCATCTTCTCGAAGGTGTCGCCGACGTCGTCGACCACGGCCACCTCGGTCAGCTCGATCTTCAGGCGCGAGGGGTCGGCCCCGCTGGCGGCCAGGACACGGCGGACCTCTTCGACGAAATCGGGTTGGCGGAACTGGCGCGCGCTGACGTTGATCGCCACGCGCAGGTTGCGCGTCGCCGGCAGCTGCGACCAGTTGCGGATCTGCGCGCAGGCGGCGCCGAGCACCCACAGGCCCAGCGGCACGATGAGTCCGGTCTCCTCGGCCAGGGGGATGAAATCCAGCGGTGCGACCAGGCCGCGCTGCGGATGGGCCCAGCGCAACAGGGCCTCGGCGCCGATCACCGCATCGGACTGGTCGACCTGCGGCTGATAGTGCAACAGCATCTGTCCGCGTTCGATGGCCACGCGCAGGTCGGCCTCGAGCACGCTGCGCTCGTCCAAGGCGATCTGCATGGCCGGATCGAAATAGCGCACGGCATTGCGCCCGGCGTTCTTGGCCTGGTACATCGCCAGGTCCGCGTGCCGCAGGATCGCCTCGACCGATTCCTCCCGGCCGCGAAACAAGGCGATGCCGACGCTGGCGCCGCAGTGAAAGGCGCGCTCGGCGACGGTGTAAGGCTGGGCCAGCGACAGGCGCAGCTTTTCGGCGACATTGCCGGCGACGACGGCCGCGTCGTGCACGTCGCTGCCGAGGTTTTCCAGGAGCACGACGAACTCGTCGCCGCCCAGCCGTGCAACGGTGTCGCCGTCGCGCAGGTGCAGGCGGATGCGCTTGGCCGTCTCGATCAGCAGCCCGTCGCCGGCATCGTGTCCGCGCGTGTCGTTGAGCAGCTTGAAATTATCCAGGTCCAGGAACAGCACGGCGGCGTGCTGGCCGCTGCGCTGGCCGGCGGCCATGACCTGCTCCAGGCGATCGTGCAGCAGGCGCCGATTGGGCAGGTTGGTCAGGGCGTCGTAATAGGCCAGATGGTGGATCTTCTCCTCGGACTCCTTGTTCTTGGTTATGTCCGAGAACGTGCCCACATAATGGGTGGTCGTCCCGTCGGGCGCGCGCACCGCGCTGATCGTCAGCCATTCGAGGTACAAGCCGCCGTCCTTGCGGCGGTTCCACAACTCGCCTTGCCAGTAGCCGGTCTGGCGCAGCGTGCGCCACAGGTTCTCGTAAAAGGCGGCGTCCTGGCGTCCCGAATGCAACAGCGCCGGGGATTTGCCGAGCACTTCGTCGGCGCCATAGCCCGTCAGGCGCGTGAAGGCCTGGTTGACGCGGATCAGCCGGCCCCCCGCGTCCGTGACCATCATGCCGTCCTGGGTGTCGAAGGCGATCGCGGCCACGCGCAGGTCGTCCTCGGTACGTTTGCGTTCCGTGACATCGACCAGCGTCGTCAACAGGCAGGGGCCGTCGACGGTCTGGACCAGCTCCAGCGACATCGAGGCGGCGGCGATACGGCCGGAGCGGCGCCGCAGGCGCAGTTCGCGGTCGCGCAATTGGCCCTGTGCGCGCAGCGTGGTCAAGGCCGCCTCGCGCGCGCCGGGGTCGACGTACAGCTCCAGTTCGCCGACCGTGCGGCCGATGACGGTTTCGGGCCCGGCCTCCAGGAACTGGAAGAAGGCGTCGTTGGCTTCCAGGATGCGGCCTTCCTCCACCGTCGACATCAGGATGGGTACCGGGCTGGCGCGGAACAGGCTGGAAAAGCGCTGGTTGCTCAGGTGCAGCGCCAGTTCGGCGCGGTGGCGTGCGCTGATGTCGCGGATCGCCGCCACGTGCAGATTCTGGCCGCCGCTGCGAAAGTAGCTGCCGGCAATCTCCACCGGGAAGCGCGTACCGTTCTTGCGCCGGTGCCAGCGCCGCACCATGAAGGCCGAACCCGAGGCGACCGACGCGCCCGCGCGCGCCGGGTCTTCCGAGAGGTCGCGCGGCCCCAGCGTCAGGAACTGCGCGCGGCTATAGCCATACATGGATTCGGCCGCGGCATTGGCATCGACGATGCGATCGGTCGCCAGGTCGACGAGGAACACGGCGTCGGTTTCGAGTTCGAACAGGCGCCGGTAACGGTCCTCGCTTTCGCGCAAGCGCACCAAGGCCTGCTTGTGCGCCGAGACGTCGCGTGCCAACACCACCGCACCGGCAATCGCACCGGCGGCGTCCTGGATCGGGGCATAGCTGTAGCTGCCCTCCCAGGCCTGGCCGGTGTCGCGGCGGCGCAGCGTGAATTCGGCATTGCTGGCCGATGCGCCTCCCAGCGCGCGCGCCATCGGCCAGTCCGGCGGCGCCACCGGTGTGCCGTCGGGTGCGAACAACTCGAACCGTTGAGCAAAATTGGCGAGGGCGGCGGCGCATTCGGCTTTGTCCGAAAATCTATGGAATACGGCGAAGGCCTCGTTGAAATCGATCACCAGGCCCTGCGCGTCGCAGATCGATACCGCATCGTTCATGCTGGCCAGCGCGGCATCGAGCCGCGCGCGGTTGTCCTGGGCCTGGCGCGTGGCCTGCGTGACCGTCGTGACGTCGTGGCAAAACCCGACCATGCGGACCGGTTCGCCGTGGGCATCGTAGGCGGTCTCGCCGTGGGTGGAGATCCAGCGTATTTCCCCGTTGGGACGCACGATGCGATATTGGCTCACCAAAGCGCGGCGTTCCTGTACCGCTGCGCGCATGGCGTGCTCGGCCGCCGCACGATCCTGCGGATGTATCGTCGCGCGCCAGGCATCCTGGCTCGCGGCGCTGTGCGCCGCATCGAGCCCGAGGAGCGCATAGAGTTCTGCCGACCACGACATCGTTCCCGTTGCGAGGTTCCAGTCCCAGACCCCGGAGCCGGTGGAACGCTGGGCCAGGGAAAGATATTCGGCCAGGAGGTGAAAATCGCCGGCGCCTTGCCCCCGGTCGCGCGCCGGTTCGAATTGCGCCACGAAATACCCGCGCGCCGGGCTCAGGACGTCGATCGACAGCTTACGGCCGAGCGCTCCGAACACGCGGTCCACGCGCTCCTTGCCGCCGCCGCCGGCCACCCGCGCAAAGACATGCAAGAGCTGCCGGTCGGGCTGGGCCGGCTGGTCCGGCTGCAAGCGGACCAGCGTGCCGGGCGCAGGGGCCAGGCCGGTGAGCGCATGGAAAGCGCGATTCGTGTACAGGTAGGTGAACTGGCCGCGCGCCAGATCGCTCGGCGCCATGCGGCAGTAGGCCAGAGCCTGGGGCAATTGCGCCAGGGCCGCCAGCAGCAATTCGGCTGTCAGCCGCTCCGGGTCCGCCGTGCCTTCCGGGCCCGTTGGGCCGGCGGACAGAATGGACTTGCGCTTCAAGCCATGCGTCCTTGTTGGTGCTGCGTTAGCGCGCTGCAGCCGCGCAATCCGGTGCGTAGCATCCGCACGCCCGGCACGTGCAAACGAACGGCGCCGGGCCAGCGTACTGCCACATCGTGGGCGCAGGCTCTTGAAAAGGCAAGCAATCGGGCCCGAATTCGCCTCCTTCCGACGATCCCTCGCCGGGCACCGCAGTCGGCCGGCGCCGTCTCGGTAGTGCAGCGCAAAAGCCAGATTTATTGGCTTTCTTTAGCGGCTATCAGTACCTAGACGGGCGGAGATCGTGGGACACTGGCACGGGCGCACTGCAGCGCGGGTCTTGGCCTTTCGTGGGTCATCATAAATTTGCCGGTGGCCAAGATGTGCGCCCGGAGAGTGCCGCTCGCCCGACCACGACGACCATGCCGCAGCCCGATTCCGCCCGACTGGGCCAGCTCTTCTACACCGGAGTCTCGCGCTTCCTGGTGGCCAACGAGAATTTCGTCGGCGCGCTGGTGCAGGCGAGTTCGCGTTGCGCCATTCACGCCTCCGAAGACATCGTCGATGCCTATGGCCTGAAGCTGTGGGCGCGCGGCCAGGCGATCAGCGAGCGGCTGCTCGAGCGGCTGAGCAGCCGCCAGTTGCGCAAGCCGATCGAACTGTGCGTTTACGCGCGCGATCCGGTCGCGGTAGCCGGCATCGCCGAGACCGCGCAGGAGCTGATCGAGGCTTCGCCCGATCTGCGCGCGCTGCTGTTGCCGCGCCTGCCGGCGCTGCTGAGCCTGCTGCGCAGCTATACGCCCAATCCCACCGAACTCATGCTGTGGTCGGTGATGCGTCACGGCGGCCGCGACATGGTCGACCATGCGACCCTGGTCTGCGCCGTGGCGCTCGCGTCGGCGCAGATCCTCGATGTGCACCCGGATCTGTTCAAACCCCTGATGCGCGCGGCACTGCTGCACGATGTCGGGCTCTTGTACCTGCCGGCGTCGCTGGTGTCCGGCACAGCGCCGCGCGAACGCCCGCAACTGCGCGAGATCCACACCCATCCGGATATCGGCGCACAGGTGGTGGTGGAGCTGGCGGGCTGCGGTACCACCGTGGCCCACCTGGTCGCGGCCTCGCACGAACGCCTCGATGGGCACGGCTATCCGCGGGGCCTGAAGGCGGACGATCTTTCGCTGCCGGCCCAGGCCTTGTTGTTTGCCGAGGCCCAGGTACCCTTGATCGTTGGCAGCAGCAACGGCCTGCGGCGCGCCGCCGTGGCTGCGCGCCTGGTGCCGGGGGAATTTCCCGGCGCACTCGTGAACTGGGTCGTCCAATGCGGCGCTACCCGCCCCGTCGAGCAGGTCGACGACATCGATGCCGATGCCGTGGTGCTCGACCTGCAGCAGATGCATTCCCTGCTCGCCGGCGTGGCGCGCCTGCTGGCGGCGGCGCCGGCGCGCGAGACCACCGCGGTGCGCGTGGCCGCCGTGCCCTGGCAGCGCTCCATCGACATATTGCGCCAGGAACTGTGCCGTTGCGGCGTGGATTCAGCGCTGGCCGATAACGGCGAAATCGCCCCCCAGCAAGATGGCGAGCTGATAGAGCTGGCGGTCCTGACCCAGGAGCTGTTGCACCGCATCCGGGCGCTGCGTATCGCGGTCGAGATGGAACAGGCCGATTCGCCGGCGCTGGCGTGCAGCGCCATGGTGATCGAGCTCATCGAAGCCCTGCGGGCCTGCGAACCCTTGCCGGAGGGCGAGGGCGCCGCCAAAGGCAGCCGGTCGGTGCTGATGCCCTGGTCGAACCTCTACTCCGTGGGCGTCGCTGCCATCGACGAGCAGCATCGCGTCCTGGTCGGGCTGCTCAATCGGCTCAATGAAGCGCGTGACGCCGCGCGATCGACGGCGGTGATGCACGAAGTGCTCGACGCACTGGTGCAATACGCCGGCCGCCATTTTGCGTTCGAGGAAGCCTTGATGCACGAGCATCGCTATGCCGGGACGGCTGCGCACGAGGCGGCGCACCAGCGCCTGGCCCAGCGTGTCGGCGCCATGATCGCCGCCCAGGAGAATGGTGGCCAGGTCTCGCTGCGGGACCTGACCGTGTTCCTGCGCCAGTGGCTGATCTCGCACATCCTGCATACCGACAAGGAACTGGGCAAGGCACTCAACGCCCGCGGCGTGCGCTGAGGCGCGGGCCGCTGCTGCCCCAGGTCCGGCGCCCGCACCGACCCGCGGCGCGGTCCGTGGCCGCAGGCTCAGGGCGTCGTGGCTACGGCCGGCGCGGGTGCAGCGTGGGTCGCAACGCCGGCCAGTGCCGCTACGCGCCGCGCGGCGAAGTCCGCCACGGCCGGCGAGGCCCCGGCTTGCTGTTGCGCCTTGCGGTAGGCCGCCAGGGCGTCGGCCGGCTGGTTCAATTGTTCCAGCGATGCCCCCAGTCCCACCCACCACACGGCGCGTGGCGGGCCGGCGGCCAGGGCGAGGCCAAACTCGCGCACGGCAATGTCGTGCCGCTCCGCACGCTGCGCGATGGCGGCGCAGATGGCGTGGTATTCGACATCGCGCCGTTCCGGCGGCACGCTTTGCAGCGTCTTCAGGGCGGCAGCCGGGGCGCCGAGCAAGGCCTGCTGGCGTGCGGCGGGCAAGCCGAAGCGCGCCGGATCCTGCGCGGCGCCGTCGAGCAGCACGTGCAGCGCTTCTTCCTGCTGGCCGGTCTCGGACAGCAGGCTGGCCAGCGCCAGGCGGCCCTCGGCGTTTGCGGGCCATAGTTGTACGGCGTGGCGCAGGGCGTCCAGGGCTTCGGAATTGCGGCCACGGCCTGCCAGGTCGTAGGCATGGGCCAGTGCCGCCGACGGATCGCTGCCCGGCGCGGCGCGCAGCACGACCCCGTCATTGCCGGTGGCGACGACGCCGGCGGCGTCCTGCGCCGGCGCGCCGGGCTGCGCGTGCGGCAGATCGGCGATGCTGGCGAGCTTGATGGTGCTGTGGGGTGATGGGGCGGCAGGGCGGGACGCCGGTGTGGCGCTGGCGCCGGCGGGCTTTTGCGCCGGGACCGCAGGAGCCGGCATCGGCGGCGCGATCGTTGCGGCGGCCAAGGGCGGCGCCGGCGGCGGTGCCGGCAGCACGGTCGGCGCCGCCAGCGGCGCTACGGCCAGCGCGGGCCCATCGACGCGGGCATGGCGCGGCCACCAGAAGTACAGCGCGCTGCCGGCGAGTATGGCGATGCCGGCCAGCAGCAGCCCCAGGCGCAGCGCGCCGGCGCGTCCGTGGGCGGAGCCGGCGCCGTTCTCGAGCGGGGCTTCGATCGAGGCCGCCACGCCGGCGCTGAGCTGCGGCGCCGCGCCGCGCTCGTCCAAATCCTTCAACATGCCCAGTAAGACGCTCATGTCGGCAGTCCTTCGTTGGTCTGTGTTGCCAGTTCCAGGCGGCGCACGCGCCAGGCGTGGGTGAGCCGCGTCATCCAGGCGATGGCCAGTTGCAGCGGCGTGAGGCGCGGCCCGTCGCGCAGCGCCGCCTTGACATGGCGGCCCGTGACGGTCTGGGCGCCCTGGCCATAGGCGGCCAGCAGCGACTTGTGCGCCAGGATGTTGATGCGCCGGGGCAGGCCACGGGCGCCCTGGTGGATGGCGCGTGCGGCTTCCTCGCCAAAGAGCAGGCCGCCGGAATAGCCGGCCACGGTGACCCGGTGCTGCAGGTAGGCGATGGTCTCGGCCAGGCTGAACGTGCCCAGGCGGTACTGGAAGGAAATGCGGCTGCGCAGCTGGCGCAGGTTCTCGCGCGCCAGTTGCGCGTCGAGTTCGCGCTGGCCGAACAAGACGACCTGCATCAGCTTGCGCTGCTCGGTTTCCAGGTTGGAGAGCAGGCGCAGGGATTCGAGTGTTTCCAGCGGCATGGCCTGGGCCTCGTCCAGGCACACGACGACCTGTTCGCCGCGCGCGGCAAAGCGCAGCAGGGCCCGGTTCAGGCTGTCGAGCAGGCCCAGCTCCGAGTCCGGATTGCCGACGCGCACCTTGAGCTCCATGGCCACGGCCATGAGCAGCGCGCGCGGGCTCAAGGAGGGATTGGGGATGTAGGCCGTGCGAAAGCGGCGCTTGCCCTGGTTGGCCGCCTGCAGCCGGCCCAGGAAGCGCCGGCACAGCATGGTCTTGCCCGACCCGACTTCGCCCGTGATCTTGACGAAGCCCTCGCCCGAGTCGGTGGTCATCAGCAGGATATTGAGCGCATCGCGATGCGAACGCGACGAATACGTGAAACGCGTATCCGGCGTGATCGAGAAGGGGGCGCACTCCAGGCCGAAATGGGCAAGGTACATGGTGGGCTCACTGCAGGGGATGGGCGAAGTCGTTGTCCAGGCGCTGGCGCACCTCGTCGCGGGTCGCCTCCAGCTGGGCGTCCGACTCGACCACCGTCGGCTTGATGAGGATCACCAGCTCCTGCTTGACGCGCGACACCTGCTTGGACGAGAACAGGTTGCCCAGCACCGGCAGGCCGCCCAGTCCGGGGACACCCGAGCTCGTGTCCGCATTGTTGATTTTCATCAGGCCGCCGATGGCCACGATGTTGCCGTCGTGGGCGCGCACCACGGTGTCGGTTTCCGAGACCGTGCTCGAGGCCAGCGGCAGCGTGTAGTTGCCCAGGGTGCCCAGGTTGACGATCTTGCTGCGCTCGGTGACCGTCGACACCGAGGGGTGCACGTGCAGGATCACGCTGCCGTCCTCGTCGATGCTGGGGGTCACGTCCAGGGCCACGCCGGAGAAGAAGGGCTGCACCGTGATCGTCGGCGTGATGACCGGCGCTCCGCTGCCGCTGCCGGTGGCGATGTTGGTGGTGATGCCGGTCACGAAGAAATCGTCGGTGCCGACCTTGAGCACGGCCTGCTGGTTGTTCATCGCCGCGATGCGCGGGCTCGACAGCACCTGCAGGTCGCCCTGGGTCTGCAGGAACTCGAGCAGACCGGCGAAATTGTTGGTCTGGAACGCGATGCCGAACAGCGGGTTGACCGATTGTCCGCTTTGCGCCAGCAGCGATCCTGGCGTGGCCGTGAGCAGCGTGTCGCTGATCGATCCGCTCGGCGCCAGCGAGCTGCCGGGCGTGGACATGCCGGCTGCCGTGCGCGCGCCGGCACCGGCGTGGAAGGCGGCCCAGTTGATGCCGGTCTGCGTCGCGCTGTTCAAGTCGACCTCGATGATCTTCGATTCGAGGATGATCTGGCGTTCGATGCTCAGGCGCATGGACCGCAGGTAACGCTCGACCATGCGCAGCTCGCGCGGCAGCGCCCGCACCACGATCACGCCCGATTGCGGCGACACGATCAACTGGTGGCCGTCGACCTTGCCCGGCTCCGCGGGCACGATCATGTGCAGCGAGGCCTCGATCTCGACCCACAGGTCGGTCTTGAGCTGGGTCGTGATGCGGCTCGATTCCTGCTGGCCCCCGGTGCCCGAGGGCTGGCCCGGGCTCGAGGGCGGCGTGCTGCCAGTCGGCGGTGTGCCCGGCGTGCCGCCGCCCGAGGACTGGTTGAGCGAGCTCGAGGTCACGCGCACCTCGCTGCGCCCGCTGCGGCTCTCGGTCGGATAGTTGACGGCGAACACGCGCGTCTCCAGGCCCGCTGCCTGCACGAAGACGCGCGTGCCGGCGATCTTGTATTCGAAGCCATAGGCCTCGCGCAGGGTCTCCAGGGCCTCGATCAGGCTCACGTCCTTGAGCGCCACCGTGACCGGCGTCTTGAGTTCCGGGTCGACGATCATCGAGTAGCGCGTGTCCTTGGCCAACGCCGCGAACACCTGCGCGGCAGGCAACCGCACGACATTGAGGTCGAAGCGCGGCTCGGCGTTGGCCGCCGATACCTTGGCCAGCGACAGCTCGGCCGCCGGCAGCAGTTCGCGCGCCACTTCGGCGGGCAAGGGTGCCGCGGTCGGGTGTGCGGCTTCGGCGAGGGCGTCGCGGATCTGCGGCGCCAGGCCGACCGGCGCCGGCGGGGTGGGCGGGGTGCCGGCGCATGCTGCCAATAGGGCCGCGCCAGCGCTGGCGCCGGCGCGCAGCGCCCAGGGCCAGCGGCGGGCCGCGCGGGATTCAGAGGCGGGGATGACCATCAAGGCTCTCCTGTTCATGGCTTGCGGCAGCGCGCCCTGCCGCCAGTGGGCGCAGGGCACAGGTCGACCCGCCGCACCGCGGCGACGTCGTCCACCAGGTTCAAGGTCACGCGATCGTTACCTTGTTGCAATACGAGGCGGTCGGCGCCGATGCTCAGGACGCGGGCCGGGCTGCCGTTGAAGTCGAAGTTATCGCCGACCTTGAGGCTGCGATTGCCCAGGATCGCCGTGCGTTGCGCGCCCCGCAGCAGGATCATCTGCAGGCGGTTGCTATCCGGGGACGCGGCAGCCTCGCCCACGGGCGCGTCCTTGCCCTCGGCGCTGGCGCCCGGACCGTAGCCGGGCGGCGGCAGGGTCGGATCGACGATGCCGCCGGCCCGGGCCGGGCCAAGCATGGCCAGGCCGAGCAGGAGCAGGCTCCACGCCCGAACGACGCGTGGCGCAAGCGGCGGCGCCAAATCCCCGAGCTTGCTCATAGGCTCATCCAGGTCGCATCGCGCGACAAGGTAAACAGTCGAATGTGCGTTTGCGGCAGGCTGTGACTGGCGTCGACGCTCAGATCGAGGTCGCGCCAATAGATGTGATACGGCGCGTGATCGAGCGCTTCAAGATAGGCGATCACGTCCAGGTAGCGCCCCTCGATCGTCACCTCGAGGC
>Ga0209698_10002811_pt1 | contig 19503 bp, 17 predicted proteins | sample LitLauG_LLR_2012_FD_187203 | JGI IMG/M metagenome (GOLD analysis project Ga0209698, IMG submission 187203) | Freshwater sediment microbial communities from Pennsylvania, USA - Little Laurel Run_MetaG_LLR_2012 (SPAdes) (version 2) | ecosystem: Environmental > Aquatic > Freshwater > Creek >...
GCCACAAACCGCCGTGTAATCTCCTGCAAATAGGGCGCATCTATGAGCCCTTTGCCGACGCACGCCTGGTTGGAAACGACGATAATCGGTAAACCGAGATGCGCCCAACTTGCCACCGCATCGGATATTCCATCCACGAACTTGAAATCCTCCCATGTTCTAACGTAGCCATTCAAAATGCGCTCATTGATGACGCCGTCGCGATCGAGAAAGATAGCGGGGCGTGGGCCATTGTCCATCGGGATGGAGAATAGCAGTCGCATCTCAGCTGCCCACGTAGACGATTCTGCTGCCTTCGGGTTCCAGCCCGAACCGCACTTCCCGGATCCCGCGCAGCGCATCACGAACCCCGTTCTGCTTGCCGGGTTCGCAGAACAGCATGAGGAAGCCGCCCATGCCGGCGCCGAGCAATTTGCCGCCGGCCGCACCGGCGCGCCGCGCCTCGTCGTAAAGTTCGTCGATGCTCGAATTGCTTATCTGCGTTGCCAACTGCTTCTTGCAGGTCCACGCCTCGTGGAGAATCTCGCCAAGCTCGCCAACTCCGTTGCCTCGAACCAGGACCCTCCAAAAAGCGTCCACTAGACAGCGGATGCGCAGCAGGAATTGCGATTTCTTGTCGGTGTTATTTAATTGTTCAGTCAGAACCTGTCTTGCGTCGCGAATTCCGCCCACATAGAAGTACATGAGCCTTTCGAGCAGGGATGCCTTGATTTCCGGGGAACAGATGACAGGGTGTACGTATACGCTGCCGTCGGAGTTGAATTCATATTGCCGCAGGCCGCCAAGTGCGGCGGCATACTGGTCCTGCTTCCCGATCGGTTCACCAAGGACCTCGATCTCAAGGTGGCAGGCTTCATCCGCTAACTGTTCTGCAGTCTTGTATTTCCCTTGGTATGCGTAAAGAGCGTGTAGCAGCCCTACTGTGAAGCTGCTTGATGAGCCGAGCCCCGTGCCGGATGGGACGTCAGCAATGGAAGTAACCTCCAATCCAGACTCCAGACCGGTGTGCCGTATGCTCTCACGGAAGAGCGGGTGGCGGACTTGGTCGAGGGTGTCCACAATCTCCGTTTGTGAATAGCTCAGCCGCAGGGTATCGTCAAACCGCCGGTTCACCGTGATGTAGACATATTTATCGATGGCCATGCTGATCACGGCGCCAGCTTGCCGCCGATAAAAGGCGGGGAGGTCGGTACCACCGCCGACGAAACTCACTCGGAAGGGGGTTCGAGAGATGAACATATGCTATTCGAGAATTCCGACAAACGGGCGGGCGTCCCGATGTCGAAAAACCGTTGCGTGGTGACTGTGCAACCCAGCCGCCGCTGGCCGATCAACGACGGGAAGATCTCCTGCTCGAGTGACACGACTGTTCCCGCTGGGATGGCAGAGATTACGTCGCGCGTCAAACAGAGAACGCCCGCTTCCACATATTGCAGATCGGAAGAACAGAAACCCTTCCTGTAGCAGGTGACCCGTCCGATGCCATCGAGGGCGATATTGTTCTGGACCCCGGTATCGATGGCGCGGTTGTCGTACGCGACTACCATCGCCGGCAGCCCGGATCGGCGGAACTCGTTAGCGAGGGTGCGGTAGTCGATGGGCAAATAGGAGTCGCCGTAGAGTAGCAGAAAGGTGTCCTCGAGCTGCCGCATCGCTGCCCTGAGAGCCCCACCCGTTCCCAAGGGCGTCTGCTCCCACGCGTACTGAATACTCACGCCGAAAGCCCTGCCGTCGCCGAAATGATCGCGCACACAATGTCCCCGGTAGCCTACAAGAATGAGCACGTCCCGGAATCCTTGCGCTGCAAGGTATTCGACCATGTATTCCAGAAACGGTCGGCCGCGCACCCGCACCATGGGCTTAGGCACGACTTCGGTCAGCGGCCGTAGGCGAGTTCCGAGACCGCCGGCTAGAATTACAGCTTGCACGTGAGTTCCTGAACCACTTGGCGGGTACCGAGCCGGATTGCGTCGTCCGACGTGTACTTCGCCGACCAACCGAGGCTGGTCAGTTTCGTGCAGTCCAACCGCACTTGGGATACGTCCCCGGGCCAGCCACGGGCGCCGCCGGTGTACCGAAGTTCCACACCACTGAGTTCCATTGCTTCCAAAAGGTAATGAGCGATTTGATCAGTGGTTGTGGCGCCTGCACAGCCGAGGTTGTAGTAGTTCAACTGATGGGCCCGCACATTCTGCCACACGTACAACATGCCATCCACGCACTCACTCACGTGAAGATAAGGTTTGGCTTGCTTTCCATCGCCGAGGATCTCCAGTACTACCGGCTTGATCTGCAGTTTCCGGATGAAATCAATGATCACCCCGTGCGTGCTGTGTCGTCCGCAGATGTTTGCAAAACGAAAGATCCATGCTTGAAGCCCATAGTTGTGACAGAATGCACTGATCAGCCCCTCGCACGCCAGCTTGCTCGCGCCGTAAAGCGAGATGGGAAACAGCGGCCCGTAGTCTTCCGGTGTCGGCACCACGCTGGCCTCCCCATAGACTACGGAGCTTGACGAAAAAACGATCTCCGGCACACCCGTTCGCCGCATAGCTTCAAGCACGTTGTACGTGGCGAGAGTCCCAAGCCGAAGATCGATGTCAGAGTTGCGCCGGCCCTCAGGAATATTTGAGTTCGCTGCCAGATGAAAGACCGCGTCGGACCCCCGCATTATGTCGGCCAGATCCTCCAAATCGAGCAGATCTCCCTTCTCAAACCGGAACTTCCTGCTTGACAGGCAATGCCGCAGAAGATCCAGGGATCCGCCGGTTAGATTGTCAACGACCGTGACCTGGTGTCCTTCGCTCAGGAGCCGTTCAGCCAGGTTGCTGCCAATGAATCCCGCCCCACCCGTCACTAAGAGTTTCATCCGATCAAACCCTCCTCGGATTCTCAATGGCCGCGGAGGGCATGCACATACGTCGGGACTGTGCGGCTTTCCTGGCGCACTCATGCCAGACGGTCCCGTAGAATCGTTCAACCCTGCGGACCATTTGTTCCACCGAGAACTTCTCCAGCACCCACTCGCGTCCCTGCCTGGCCAGTGTGTCACGCAGCGTTCGATCTCCAAGCAGCTTGCAGATAGCTTGTGACAGTTGAGCGGGATCGCCCGGAGGGACCGTTAGACCCGTCTTGCCGGCCACTACTACATCCGGGGTTCCGTCCACCGCAGTAGCCACCACGGCGCGATTGCACGCCAGCGATTCAACCGGGGTCACCGGCATCCCCTCGAAGAACGACGGGAGAACCGTGATGGTAGCCAACGCAAGCCAATCCCTGATATCACGAGGGTATCCAATGAACCGAACAGCCTCCTCCAACCCAAGGCAGCGAACCTGGTTTTCCAATTCGCTCCGAAGCGCGCCCTCTCCCGCGCAAACCAGTCTCACCCGCGGAAATTGTTCGCGAACAGCCGGCATCGCGTCCAACAGGATGCGATGCCCCTTCTGGGCTTCCAGGCGGCCGACCATCACCACGACGGGGTCTGCCGACGAAAAGCCCAAACTCTCAGCTAAGCCCGCCGGAATGCCGCGGCATGAATCAAAGCGGCTCAGGTCGGAACCCGGATGAATGACGGAGATTTTATGAGCAGGGTAGCCCTTTTTCTCCACCAGGTAACGTTCGTTCGCGGCGGAAACAGCGGTATACGCGTCTACCAGCCTCCCGATCGCCCGGTCGATGTAGTAGTGATCCTTCCACCCACGCCGCCACGCCTCCCTTCCGTGCGCCGATTCGACGATCACTGGCACGCGGCTAAGCCAACCTACCGGGGAAGCCAGCAAGCTGCTGAAGAACATGTGGGAATGCAGAATATCAATGCGGCGGTCACGGAGGATGCAGCCGAACCGCCACATCGCGGCGAACTGCGACAGCTTTGTGAGATTGATCGGAATCAGTTCGACATGCGGTGGTGCGTCCGGTCGAAGGCGTTCGGCCAGTGCTGGCGGACAGGCCAGATGGACACGAAAGTGCTTTTGGTTCAGGCCGCTCGCCAGCATCAGTATTTGTTCTTCGGCCCCACCGCGAACCTCGCTGTGCGAGAACTGCATCACTGAAATCCGCTGATCGGACATCGCTAACTCGCACCTTCCCACATGCAAGAGTAAACGTCGGCAATCGTAACAACCTCGGCCGGCGGTCTGGAGCTGCTCAAAAAGACGCCGTCCGAATATCGATCGTCCGGATGATAGCCGTGCATTCCGGCTGGCTTCCAACGGGGACCATTGAAGTCGCTCCGCGCCAGCATCCATCCAGGATGTAGCAGGAATACAAGTTCGCCATATCGGCGATCCTCAAAAAAGACACCCAGGTTCCGAAGTTCCGCCTCCGCAACAATCCGTCCGCAGGGACTGCAATGGAGGGTCTCGACAATGGCCTGCCGCGAAGCTTCCGAGAAAAACCAGAATCGCGCCATCGTCGAATCATAAACCGCCAGATAATCTTTCGGCATGCGGCAATCCAGTCGCTCGACCTCAGCCATCAGGTCGTATTCCGTCCTAATCGGTGTCATGCCGTGGTCTGAAAAGATTGAAAGGGTCGCGCCGGGATCTAGCTGGCGCGCAAGGGTGTAGAGCTTCCGGAGTTCAGTCTCGTACCACTCTAACTTTGCAGCCAGCTGCCGCTCTTCGCGGCAGTTCATGTGCAGGAACATGTCCATTTCACTGAGGTACAGGAAATAGAAACCGGCTTCCGAGGACTGCATGTCACGGCCGGCCTGTTTCAAGATCTGGGCATCGGTCCAATCGTGATAAGTGTAGACATGATACGGGATTCCTGCATCCGCTAACCGGTCGAATATGGATGGCCTGCCCACTATGCCTCCTCGGTCGTAAATATTGCGTTTCTCCACCCAGTTAAACCATCGCAGCAAGCTTGGCCTCACGGCGCAATCGAAGAGCGGTCCCAAACCGAATAACCTCTTCCCCATCTCTTTCAGCAGCTTAGTGGTCACGCAGTGGTTCAGAATGGGGCCGGGGACCCAGGAGAAATAGCGCAGCCAGCCGAAGGGTGAACCTTGCGGGTCATAGTAGAATAGGTTCCAGTGCCCGTTCTGGGCGGGCCATTCTCCAGTAAGAATGGTCGGGATCGCCCCGGAACTGAAGCCGAGGACTGTTCGCAGCGGCCTGCGGTACGCTAGAACGTCATTAAGAAACTTTCGGTCTTCGATATAGCTCCAACCCAGAGCGTCGATCAGTACAAAGAGATGAAGGGGTCTGCGTGTGGCCACAGTGGCGTCAGAAGCCAGCCGATGAACCATTTCGTTATCGCTTCGTGTCATGGAATTGACCGCACGATCAGAGGCCCAAGTCCGTTTGCCACCGGAAGCGGAAGATGTCTCCACATGCGGACCGCAAAACGGAAGCGGCTACTATCGGGATTGAGTCGCGGCAGCGAGACGCCAGAGGAGAGCCAATACTGCCAGTGTAGCGGGCGCTCTTCACAAAGCCAGTGGCGTTTGAATTCGTAGGTTCCACCACCTGGCGTACAGCGACCCAGATCCATCCGCTTGAATCGCTGTTGAATGGCCCACTCCAAAAAGGTCCAATAAAGTAACACTTGCGAGTACTTCTTGCGCGACTCGGGCAGAGAGGCTGACCACGGCAATTCCATAGTCGAGCGAAATCCTACCAGAAACGCGCTGGCTACCGCCGCAGTTCCGTCCCAGAGAGTCAGGATCCGGACCGAGTCCGGCGAGGACCGCCAAACATTCTGGAACCATGCCTTCGGATAGACAGGCGTGCCTAGGTTGCGCATATTCGCCGCGAATACAGGGTAGAATTGGTCGATATCCTCCAACCCGCCCCACTCCGCGCGCAGGCCATGTTTCATCCCATTGCGAATCTTGTTACGCATCCCCGTGCTGAGGCGCTTCCAGAGTTGCTCGGAAGTATCGGGCAGCGGGATCTCCATCGTAACCTTGGAGCTGCTTTCCTGCCAGCCAGATTCTGCTGGTGCTCCTTGTCGAAGCTCAATGCGCTGCACCTTTAGTTCTCGAGCGAAGTCGACCGCTCTATCGAGCAACGCGTCTCTTGCTGCCGTTGTTGTAGCCAGAAAGCCACCGTAGCTGAAGAAAGGAACGGAAACAAGAGAAGCCCCGAACAGGCGACTCTTGATGTGAAACAGAGGCAGAACTCCATGGACGATCCCATCCTCTACGGCCGCGAGGTAGTAGGGTTTGTGCCCGTACGTGCCTTCGATCGCCTGGCGCCAGGTCCATCGATGATAGTTGCTGGCTCCGGCGGCACGATTCACATAGTCGTCCCAAGCGTTTTGGTCGGTACAGATCTCTGCCACCATCATATTGGTTCCCGGACATCCACGCGGCTGCCGTTCGATTCATCTGGGCCACGAGTAAGTGTAGGACTCTGCCAGATATCGAATCGCCGTCCAATTATGGCGTCACAGACGCCGGTGAAGGCCCCGATACTGTTCACTACGACATACACCGGCACCGATAGCAGTCGGCTCACAGAAGCCGATCGGGCTGCCTGAATAGAGCCAGCCAGCGCGGCAGCGTAAAAAGCCACTTGTAGGGCGAACACGGTCGCAAAAAACGGTTGGTTCATCATGGCCGCGGAAGATAGCAGAAGCAGTGTCAGCGGAATAATGGTCAACCATCGAAGTACCTTATGCGACAGAAACTGAACCGCCCTCAGGCCCCGCAGAGTCTGACGAAGCCGCACCATCGCAAGGGCCCCCTGTGCGCAGATGCGTCGCCGACGAGCGAATTCCTGCGACGGCGAAATCGTGTCCCTTTCCATAACCCTGGCGTTGGGCTCGAAGCAAACCCGATATCCGGCGTGGTAGATCTTCAGCGGCAGTTCCAGGTCATTGGCAAGTTCCGGCGACACCTCGGTGTAAAGGGACCGTCGAATGCTAAAGATAGCCCCATCGCAGGCCAGTACCGCCCCGAATTTGTCGTCCAGGTATTTGATCAGGAGTTCGTGCCCCCAGTAGACGGCGGTTCCGGTCTCAGCAACCGGCGAACCCTCCTTCAAGCCGGCATAGGAGTGCCCCGTAACGCAGCCAACCTTGGGATCGGCAAAGTGACGAACCATCTGGTGTAGGCAGTCCGGGCCCACATGGGAGTTGGCATCCGTAAAGAACAACATGTCGCCAACGGCGTCTCGAACCAAGCGGTTGAGCACACGCCCCTTGCCGCTGCGGCGGTCCATTCGGACCAGACGCACTCGCGGGTCGGAGATGCTGCGAACAATCGTGTCCGTTCCGTCTTCAGACGCATCCGAACCAACCAGAACCTGAAGCCGGTCGCGAGGGTAGTTCCACGCCAATGTCTCCGAGATCTTCCACCCGATATCCGCCTCTTCGTTCCGCGCGGATATCAGCACGGAAACGAAGGGCTCGAAATCATCTCGCCTCACGCATCGCACTGGCCTGGTCAAGGCAAGAAACCCCAGCAAAAGTGGATATCCGGCATAGACGTAGGCAAACCACGTTACACCGGCGCTGAAGGCAGCGATCTCGAAAGTCGACAGAGTAATCACTTAGTCCGGCCCTGCTGATATTCCGGCGAAAGCGTCGGAAGACAGTACGCCGTCTCCAATTATCAAGTCCGCAAATGTAGTGAACTCAAACTCCGCGAGGATCCGCTTGACCTTCAGCCCCGTCGCGCCTAGGTTTACATAAGACTTGAATCGCCTCTGGTAGTCCATCTCCAGGCGAGGATGGGTTGGATCGATCTCACGTGGATGAAGGTAGAAGACAACTGGCCGTCCCTCACCCAGCACCCTCGCGGCCCCTCGCTTAATGAGAGCCCACGGCGCGAGACGCAAATAGCCGCCACCAAACAAACACACTGGCACGTGGAGAATCTCGGTGAGTGTGATAGGGAATTCCCGGACCTCGCCCGCGCCAGTCCGAACGGAGTAGGGAACTCGATCGGCGCCGGGGAGACCGCCGTGACCTCGGGTTGCCGGAAAAACCGAGGAGTCATAACGATATCCCGCTTCGGCTAGCTGGTCAAAGAACCAAGGCGTATCTTGCGTAACGGAAAACCCTGGGGCCCGGTAGCCCATCACCTCCCGTCCGGCGGCATCTTCCGTTACCTTCTTCGCGCGCTCCGCGTCTTCCAGAAACTCCCGCGGCGTCATCGCGTAGACTAACCGGTGAGCATACCCGTGTGATGCCACCTCATGTCCCAGGTCCTGTGCCTCTCGAACCAGGTGCGGGTATTTCTGCGCAACCCATCCCAGGAAGAAGCAGGTGACGTGAACTCGCGCTGTGCCGAACATCTCGAGGAGTTTTCTGAAATTCCTCTCGACGCGCGATGGCAGACTGTCCCATTCGGTGAGATCGGGCGTGGACTGCAAATCCAGGATGTGAAACCAGTCTTCTACGTCTACCGAAAAAATGCACTTCATCGGCGATTTCCTCAGGATGCGGATCTGGCCGCTCTGCCCGGCCGATTGAAGCTGTTCCCTACTGGCATGACACATTTCCGGTCCAATTCGACCGCAACGGAACGCTGCAACAGGTTCACGGATACTACGATGCGGAGACTGTCCTTCAGTCGCACAAGGATACCCTCAATCCCGGCTAGCGCGCCGTCCTCTACCACCACGCGATCCCCAACCGCCAGAAACGGCCACGGCATCACGCAAAGACTCGATTCAACCGATCGTCGAATCGCGTTCAGTTCCTCTTCGTCCACCGGTATCGGACCGGTACTGTTCCCAATGATGTGAACAACGCCAGGAATCGTGAGTACCGGCAGGCGGTGCGTGGCGTTAAATCTGCCGAAAACATATCCGGGGAACAGCGGCCGCTCGATCTTTTTCGATCGATCGGACCAACGGGAAACCGTCTTGTAGAGGGGAAGGAACTCATTCAGGCCGCGGTTCCGCAGCGCAGCCTGAACCGCTTTCTCGAAATTGGATCTTACTCGCAGTGCGTACCAGTGTTCCATGTCCGCTTTGCGGCAGTTTCCCAAGCTACCGCCCTTTTGGTCCCATTCGCCTCTTATTCGCCTCAGCCGGCGGCGACCCACCGAGCCCGAAGATACCCACCTACGACTCCCTGCCGGCGCGGCCGGCCCAAATACTCGCACGCTGCAGCGCCTACTGCTCTTACCTCGCTCCCCGGCCCAACAAAAGAATCTTGATCGTATGAAACAAGATCAAGCAGTCCAGGCCGACAGAGATATTCTTGATGTAATAGAGGTCATAGCCCAGCTTCTCGATGTTGTCGTCCAGGGTCGAGCAATAGCCGCCCATAATCTGGGCCCAGCCCGTCGCGCCGGGTTCAATGCTCCATCGCTGGTTGTAAAATGGGATGTTTCGCGCGCATTCCTCTTCCGCGGCCGGTGTGAAAGGGCGCGGTCCGACGAGCGACATGTCCCCACGCAGAATATTGAACAACTGCGGCAGCTCATCGAGCCGGCAGCGCCGAATCCAGCGCCCCACACGCGTGATCCGCTCGTCGCCGGGTTGCGCCGGCAAGTTGGGGTCCGAGTTTTCACGCATCGAGCGGAACTTCCAAAGCGTGAATGTGCGCCCGCCTTTGCCCACCCGCTGCTGCTTGAAGATTATCGGCCCCGGCGAGTCTAAACGGATCGCCAGGGCGATCGCCGCCATGATGGGAAGCGCCAGCACCAGTCCAAAGAGTGAGATGACGATGGCAACTGTGCGTTTGTAGATCAACGTCCCTTTGGAAATCCGAAAGCCGTCGGAGAAGAGTAGCCAGCTCAACCGCAACGAATGAACTGGAATTCTGCCGGTGATCGCTTCATAGACGTCGGAACCATCCTGGATCCGTACGCCTCGCGTTTTGAGGTGCAGCAGTTGCTCCACCGGTAATTGGCCCCTGCGGTCTTCCATGCTGATAATTACACGCGAAAGGTCTTCCCGCCCGACGATTTCCTCCAGCTCTCCGACTGTCCCCATGTGTGGCAGGCCCGCCATCTCAGCGCTTGCGGAGGTCTGCGGCGCAATGTACCCCACCAGATGGAGGCTGAACTCCGGCCTGGTGGCGATCTCCGCCGCCAACGCCCGAACCAGCGGTCCGTCGCCAAGCAGAACGGACCGGTCGCTCAGTTTCGCCGAAGCGCCTAGTGAGGTATAGAGCCACCGCCACAGCACTAGGCAGACAGCGGATATGGCGACCCAGGTTGCCATGGGCCCGCGTCCGATCTGCACATTCGGGTAGGCGTAGTAGATCACCGCGAGCACGATACAGACTGTCCCCAGCACCTGCACCACGCGCGTCGCCACTTCACGGAAACTGCGCAATACCAAGGAATCATAGAGGTCGCCATAGTACATACACAGCACGAACACGAACGACGCGAAAGCGATTCGCATCACGCCGTAGTCGTATCGAAGTGCCAGGTCGGTGTCTTTTCCAAACCACAAGTACATTGCCAGCAGCAGGGTCAAGGCGCTCACCGCGCCTTCCGTGGCGGCAAGCATCAAAGTGCGGCCTGGAAAAAACACGTGGAAGAGCCTAATCATGGGGTGACCGGTAATAGTCGTAAGCGTGGTAACCAGTTCCGCCGTTGAATCGTTCGGGTACGCAGTTCGTAATCACTCCCAGGAGCTTGTCCCGCGAAATCGATTGCAGCGCTGCCAGACAAACCGTCCGGTCGGTATGGTCCGGTCGCACCACAACGATCACGCCGTCTACCACCCGCTCAATCAACTCGTAATCCGCGACCACTCCAATTGGAGTGGTGTCGATTACGACATGGTCGAACTCGCTTCGAATTTGGGCGCAAATCCGCGGCCAATACACGGAGTCGAACAACTCTACCGGCTGGCGGGTTCTGCCGCCGGCCGGCAACAAATAAATGACTGGCGTCAGATCTACCCGCAAGACGGCGTCGGCAAGCGAGCACTGCCCCCGAAGGACTTCCTCCAATCCGGGAAAAGAGGGCAGCCCCAGAAGACCCGCGAGAGAGGATCTTCTCAGATCGGCGTCCACCAGCAGTACGCTGTGATTGTCCTTCAACGCCAGTGCCCCCGCCAGATTGAGTGCTGTCACACTTTTCCCGTCCCTGGTTTGCGGGCTGGTAACGGCCACCATACGCGGGGTGTCGGGGTGGTGAAGGATCTTGGTTCTGGCGATTCGATATTGCTCTGCCGCTCGCCTGTCGCGGTTGTCAAACGGATAAACAACCGATCCCACTGGAATAACAGCAGCCGTTGAGCGCACTCGTTGTTTCCAGCTTCCCTTCTGCGGCAGATCGCCGAGTTCGCGATCGGTCGAAGGCTCGATGAGATCAGGCATGCTTGGATCCTATCCATGGAATCTTGATCCACGCGAAGTAGATCGCGGCTACTGCGGCGGCTGCCACCACAGCCAGGATCGGTGGCACTATCCACGCCCATTGCCGCCACCGTGGCTTTTCCGCCGTGGTTGACGTTTTCATGGACGGGAAGAAGGGTTTAATCCGCGGCACTCGGGCCAGAACTGGAACGCCTTTAGGCAACTCCCACTCCCCCAACAGAGTATTGGTCTGGAATTCAAACGCGATCGCCACTATCAGCCCAAACAAGAAACCGACGCACCCACCCAAGCTGTACAATAGCGGACGATTGGGCTTTACTGGCTTCTGCGGCACTCTGGCCCCGTCGATCACGGTGAACCGTTCCGCCTTTTGACGCAGTTCCATCTCGGCCGCCATGTTCGCGGACAGTCCTTTATCCATCAAAGATTGGTAATTGGCTCGGGATGTTTCGTAGTCGCGCCTGAGCACGGCCAGCTCCTGCTCCCGAATGGGTAGCTGGGCGATGCGGTGCTGAAGCTTCTCTACTTCCTTCGCCAACCTGGCTTTGTCGGCGGTGGCGATTTCAATTTGCCTGTCGGCCAGTTCCTCCTGAGCCTGCAAGCTCTTGGTGCGCTCCCGTTCCCGGATTAATGTTTCGCTCAGCGCCAAAGAACCGCGGTTGACCCGGACGGTGGGCAGGGACGCTCCGTCGCCATCTGCGGCGGATTGGGCCGGGGTTGCTAGTGGAGCGGTTTTCTTACGACTCAAACGGTCCTGGTCGGCCTCTTCTTCCTGGCGCAATTTAGGAATCAATGCCCGCAAGGCTCTAATCTCGGGGTGTCCCTCCGCATACATCAGCCGGGCCTGCTCCAGTTGTCTCTGGAGCCGCTCGGACGGCTTGAGCGCGCCGTCAGTGCCCGTTGGGCTGGACGCGTCCGGATTATTCAATTGCTCTCCCAACTGCGCAATCGCCGCCTCCGACACCTCCGCCGATGCGATGGATGCCTGCAAGATGTGCTTGCTTTGCTCGGCCCTTGCCAGCGCGTCGTTGGCTGCCTGCCATTGTGCCTGCAATTGGCTTAGGGTGGCAAGCAAGCTGGTCTCCTGCTCCGGCAACTCGCCATTGTGCTGTAGCTTGTACTCGCTCATCCGGGCTTCCTGCTGTTCGAGGCGCTTCTTGGCCTCAGCCAGTTGTGAACCCAGAAACTCGGAGGTGCCCGTCGCCTGCAGCTCCCGCGAGGCCAGATTCTCATCAATGAAGAGGTTGGCCAGTTGATTGGTCACTAGCGCCACAACTTCCGGATTAGGCCCCTGATAAGAAATCCGAAACGCGCTGGGACGCGTCTCGGTCCGGCTCTTGGTGGTCCAGGTGTCGTCCACCTGGATTGCCACGTCCGACCTCATCATCTCGACAATCTCCTCCTGAACGTGCGTCTTGCGCTCATTGTGGTAAAGGTCGAACTTGTCCACGATGTCGAGGAAATGTTTGTAGCTGAAGATCTGCTGGCTGAGCGCGGCCAGCCGGTCCTTCAACTCGGCGTTCACCGTCGATGTCACGAAACGTTCGGGAATACGCTGCGACTCCACCAGAATCAGGGCTTCGGAGCGATAAATGGCGGGCAAGTTGTGAACAATGGCGGCAGCCGCCAGACCCATGGGAATCCAGACCGCCACCATCAAGTACTTACGCTTCCAAATCATGCGGACCACCGAAAGCGGAGCCGGTTTCGGCTTGCGAAAAACGGGGTGAGCCGCCGCTACTGATGAGTTGGTCATATAAACAGATCTTGAGATCGGAATTAGCACTTCGAACGCCAAAATCGAAGACTGCGGTACTACCACTCGATTTCTGCCTCCGTGGAGGCAAATGAACGTCCAGATCCGTCACGCCACGCTGCGCAAGTCTAGAGTTGGCACGCACTTTTGCGGCAATCGCCGCGGCGGGAGACTCTTTTGCAATCATTCCCAAAGTTTTTCTCCCGCCGGCTGCCTGAACGTTCGTCGGTACCAGCGCCTGAAGCATCCCTGCAAAGCGATGGACCTCGGCGTGCTGTTGAGAAACGCTTCGGAATACCAGATGATTCGGAATGGCAGTGTATCCGTCTGTATCAAGCCGATGGATGCCGGCAACTCCGTCACTGCCCGCTCCGCAACGCGATGGCAGGTGATGGCAATCGCCACCTTGATTGGGGCGCTTTATTTCGACGTAGTTCGAGGATGGGCAGTGGCTTGGTGGGAGGACGACGGCTACTCTCACGGCCTGTTGGTGGCACCCTTGGCGTTGTTCATCATCTGGCGGGAACGGGTTCGCCTGCGCGAAGCCGAGTTCGCACCGGGCCGGGGTGGGTTGATTGTTCTCCTGGCCGCTTGTCTCGCCTACCTGTTGGGCAAACTGGGTGCCGAGTTTTTCCTCACCCGCTTCTCGTTTCTCCTGATGGTATCCGGCCTAGTCTGGACCTTCCATGGCTTGTCGGCCTTGCGCCGTCTCGCGTTCCCGTTGCTTCTTCTGGCCTCGGTGATTCCGCTTCCCGTGATTGTCTACAACAGCTTGGCTGCTCCGCTACAACTCCTCGCCTCGCGTGCCAGCACAGAGGTCACGCAATGGCTGGGGATTTCGGTCTACCGAGACGGTAACATTATTCAACTAGCTCAGACCTCCCTTGGAGTTGCCGAAGCCTGCAGCGGGCTGCGCTCCCTCGCCTCTCTTTCGGTGGCCGCCCTTCTGCTCGGCTATCTGGAGTGCTCCCGCATCCGCACTCGCGTGGTCCTGGTTTTCTTGTCCGTCCCGATCGCGATCCTTTTCAACGTTCTGCGTGTCACGGGGACCGCGATTCTCGCCGAGCACGACCCCGACCTCGCGCTCGGCTTTTACCACTCGGTCACCGGATGGCTGGTGTTCGTCGGCGGATTTGGAGCCTTGTTCACTGGCATGAAGCTTCTGAATTGGATACTCGACAGGAAATGGAATCCCTCCTTATGAACCCTACCCGGTGTTTCGGCACTACCTGCCTTCTGCTGGGTTCCACGTTGGTGGCTTCCCGTGTGGCTACGCTCCGCGGATCCCAACCACTGGCTCAACCCCTCACGGCGATCGACCGGCAGATCGGAGATTGGAGCGCCACCGACGATCCACCGCTGCCGGCACGGATCGCTGAGTCTCTTTCGGCCACATCTTATCTCTCCCGCACTTATCGGCACGGCAACCGGTCCGTGAACCTCTTTGTCGCCTACTATGCCAACCAGCGTTCGGGTGAAACCATGCACTCGCCCAAGTACTGCATGCCCGGTGGCGGGTGGGAGATGGTAGGCTCGGACGGCGCGGCCGTCGTGGTAGGAGGCGCCCGGGTCGATGTCAACAACTACCTGCTGCTGAAGTCCGGCGAACGCATGCGCATGCTTTACTGGTACCAAGGCCGCGACCGCGTCATCGCCAGCGAGTATCTGGGCAAAGTCTTCCTGGTCTGGGATGCCCTGCGCCGTGGCCAGACGTCGGGAAGTATTGTCAGAGTGTTGCTGCCGGAAGACTCCGAAGCCCTGGCTGAAGGTTTGGAATTCTCAGCCCAAGTGATCCCCCGTGTTGCCAAGTGCTTTGGCAAGTAAGGGAATGTTGCCAGCTTTCCCCCGAGGGAATCTCCGCTCAGGCGATAAAGGTGCCTGCCCAGGGGAGCCGGTCTGTCAACCTCTTTGTCGAACCAGCGTGCTGTGTGACACCATGGCACTCTCCCAGGCCCGGCGGCGTACGACCGAGCTTTCCCGGCCCATCGTGAGAGCGCTGCTGCCGGATCAACCGGAAACCTCAACGATGGTCTGGAGTTTTTCGGCCAAGTCGTTCCGTTCCAAGCCCCGACTGGAGGGAGGCGGTCGTATTCCACCCCGCTCCATCGACAACCAGCCAGATGAAAGAAGGCTCTTTGGCCCTGTTCACACCGGGCCAAAGAGCCTGAAAACTCCTGCGCTACACCTACATCTCTCCATCGGTTGAAGGAAGAGACGACTCGATCACTACTAAACCGCATAGCTGCGAAGCTTGCGCGCCAGAACCACCAGGATTCCTCCTAACAACCCCAGGGTAGCTGGTTCGGGCACGGGTTGGAAGTTCTTGTCTTTGCTGATGGTGAACGTGCCTCCGTGCCCAGCGATGGTCACGTCCCATTCGAACGCCCAAGTCACGTCGCCCGGCCCCGCTGACAGAACGTTGTTGAGCGTGGTCGGCGTGGCGTTGTTGAGGCTAGTGAGCGTGTTTGGCCAGTAGCCGGCTTCAGCGCGACTTGGTGCTGGCGTCAACACGGTCTCGTTCAGCATTGGGCCCAGGCGACCATACGGTACCTGGGTCACTGATCGATGGTCAGCGGCAATATTGACCACGTCCACGCGGTCCGCCCTGAGATCGAAGTCGGAGTACTGGAAGAAATGGAGAGTGATCGCCGAACTGTTGTGGTTAATGAGCTTGATAATCTCCGACACGTCGGATGTCCAGATTCCGGGTGCCGCTCCAGTGACTGTGTACTTTACCTCGGCTTCAAGGCCTGTCGCACCGAGGTTGTCGTCGTTATATTCGAGTTGCAAGGCGTCAGGGCTGGACTGTGTGGCCGTGAGGTTCCCCAACGTATTGAGCGACGCTTCTCCACCTGTACTGCCAATCCGAAACCAGAACCATTGCTGATACAGGAAGTTTCTGCCATTGACGGTCCAAGCGTACGCCCCTGCCCCTGATGGGTCGGTGGCGTTAACCGAGAGTACCGAGTTTTCATCGGTTAACGTGTAGATGGTCGCCGACGCTCGCGGGGCAACGAGTAGGGTCAGCGCCAAGAAGCAGAATAGAACTGCAACGCGTTTCATTCTCATCCTCCGTAAGGGATCTTCGGTCTCACCGCAAGTCATCCCTTTCTTCTGCGCCGCCGTTATTCTCAACACTACGCGCTGGCGCATTCCTCGCAACGCTGCGGGTCCCCCCAGAAGTGCACGTCTGGCACCACTCTCTGCTGGCTGCAAGTAGTTGAAAACGCGGTATCGCCGTCATGGAGGCCGCTCTCTGTGACAAAAGAGTTTCAGCGTTAGAAAATCTTTTTCTCATTCTGCCAACTCCTCGCATCTACCGGGCCCGGCCGGCTTGCGATACCAGTTCCCGCGCCAGCTTGGCCTCGGGCGCGTGCGGGTCCTGCCGCAGAGCCGCCTCCAGCGTCTGCTCCGCCTTTTGCCGGTTGCCGGCCTTCGAATACGCCATAGCCAGGTGGTATTGGGCAGCAGCCTCCTGGTTACTTCGTGTCACCGCGTTCTCCAGATGACCCACCGCCGTGGGGTAGAGCCCCTTACGGAAGAATGCCCAGCCAATGGTGTCTTCCACTTTCGGGTCATTGGGAGCCAGTTCTTTGACCTTCTGGGCGTATTGCAAGCCTTCGTCGGGCCGGTTGGCATATTCCACCAGCAGGTAAGCCAGATTGTTCAAAGCCACTACGGACTGAGGCGAAGCCGCCACAATGTTCCGGTAGTGCTGAATCGCGGCCGAGTAGTTGCCGGCCTGTTGCTCTATCATGGCGGCGAGCATCTGAGCTTCCGGTTTGGATTCCGACTCCGCAGGCAGGGCCGCGAGTCTGTGGCGCGCATCGTCGATTTTGCCATCCAGCAGGTCCAGTTCGACCAACATTAGGTCTGCCGCGACGGCGTTGGGTGCCGCCGTCTTCGCGGCGGCCGCCGCCGCACGCGCACCTCTGTAATCGCCCGTCCGGCGCAGCCAGCCTGCCAGAAACATTTGCGCCGGGGCCGACGAGGGCCTCTGTGCCACATAGCCACGGATTTTCTGGAGCCCGGCGGCGATCTCGCGGTTCGCCGCGTAGCTCTGCATCAGCAGATCGAGTGCCGCCAGGTGCTCCGGATTCTGTTTCAGGACGGCCTCGACCGATGCTCTTCCCCCTGCCACGTTCCGTTGAATGAACTTCAGTCTCGCATCCTGCAACAGGAATTCAGGCAACTTCGCAGCTGCCAGCCCTTCATCGATGCCCTTGCGCGCTCCCGTCAGGTCCCCTGACGCCATCAGAGCCCAATTCCTGGTAGCAATGTACTCCAGCTTTTTCTGCTGCCACTCCGGCGCGTGGCTTAACAACTCCAGCGCTCCCTGAGCGGTGTTGGCGCGCAACAACTGGTCTGCCAACGCCAGGCGGGCCGCCAGAGACTGAGGATCCAGCCGCACCGCTTCTTCCAGTTCCTGCCGTTGCCGCAAGGCCTCACCCCGCGAACCGAAGACTTGGGACAAGGACAGATGGGCTTGGGCCAAAGTCGGGTCGCTATGCAAAGCCGCGTTCAGGTCTTGCTCGGCTTCTTTGTCTTGGCCCAGCATGACCAACAGCCGTCCGCGCTGCAGGAGAGCGTCCACATTTTTGGGATTTCGCTTCAGTTCCGCGTCCAGCAGCCGCTGGGCATCCGCCGGGCGGTTCCGCTCCAGGTATGCGGTCGTCAGGCGATTCCGGATCTCGCGATCCGCCGGATCCGATTGGTGCAACTTCTCCAACTCCGCGATTCCCTGGTTTGCGTCCACCAGATAGAGAAGGTAGAGGGCGTACGCCGGCCGGTAGCTCTTGTCGGGCAGTGCGGCGATTCTCTTGTACAGTTCCGCCGCCTCGGATCGCTTACCGGCGCGCACTCGCAGGCTGGCCAGTTCCAGCAGCGCCGCTGGATTGCCCGGTTTGATTTTCAGCGCTTCCTGGAACTGCTGCTCGGCCTCTGCTGGTTTTTTCATCAGGTTGTAAATGTTCCCGAGCGCAATCCGTGGTTCGGGCGCTGTGGGGTTGCTCTCCGCAGCCTTTCGCAGGATCTCTTCGGCTCCGCCAATGTCCTTGGTGGCCAGCTTGATGTTCGCCAGCATTACTGCGGTTTTCAGGTGCCCCGGCATCTTCTGCAGGACCTGCTGCAGGTGTCTCTCGGCGTCTTCCGGTTTCGAGGTATTCCACTCGGTCTCCGCCAAGACATCCAGCGCCGACGGGTCTTCCGGGGCAGCTGCATGCGCTGCTTGTGCTCGCTTCGCCGCTTCCGCCAGAACTGCCGGATCGTGGCTCGTCGCCATCAACTGCGCCAGCTTGACCTGCGCTCCCACGTGCTGGGGATTCAGGTTCGTCGCTTCCATCAAGTGGGCCACCGCCGATCGGAAATCGCCTGTCCCCAGAAATGCTGTTCCAAGCTGATAGTGCACCTCTGCCGATTCGGGCGAGACTTGGGCCGCGTTCTTGAACTCCAGCACGGCACGGGCGTAGTCCCCTTTTTCCAGGTACCGCTGGCCGGTCGCAAGGTACCTGGCCTCCCGTCCCTTCACTGGCCCGCCACAGTTGCACAGGGCCAGTGCGCAGAGTACGGTTCCGGCCCAGACCGCCATCCAACCGTTGAACAAGGCCCCAGAAACTGTCTCATCTGAGCTTCGCGTCGCCGGTTGCATTCTGACTTCTGGCTTCTGACTCCTGTCTCCGACTTTTGGCACGGCTTAATTCCTCCATTTCAAAACAGCTCTTTCCATGGACTGGGCAGATTTCCCAAGAATTCGCATTCTGCCCCAATGCGCGTCACGCATCTGCGGCGACGCGCTCCGTCTCCATCAAACACGACTGTTGAGGTCGAAATAGCCGGTATTGTTGAATCCGGCATCCTATACCGAAGCCCACTTCGTGTTTCTCAACTCGGACAACCTCCAGGAAACACTCCAGACTTACGGAACCGTTGCTCGACCGAAAACCATCGGGTGCCATCTCGATCAGGCATCGCAACCGCTTTCCTGCGGGGAACGCCGCCTCGGATTGACAATACAACCCACAGCTGCTGACGTTCACGGTTGCCGCGCGAATCACGCCAGGAACGCCTTCGACAAAAACGTAGACCGCGCACCTTAGCGTAACCCGCTCTCTTGCCCGGCGTTCCTGCTGTTCCTGTGTCATCGCTGCCATAACACCGTGCTGCGGACCCTTCCGCAGGGCGTCTCGTACTCACTCCGCTGTCCGGGATCTCGTATTTTGCATTTTCGCGGCCACCGCGCCCGGCCGGGCGTAGCGAATCACAGTGCGATTTCCTCCCAAAGTGATGGATTCCGGATCGGTTCAGGCGGTAGGGACCAGGGTACCGGTACGATAACACCTTGCTGCAGACCCTTCCGCAGGGCGTCTCGTAGTACTCACTCCGCTGTATGGAATCTCGTATGTTGCATACTGGATATGCACTTGACTCAGGTAGCCCCAACAGCTTGTGATTCGCTCCGGAGCAGTTTTGGGGGCTTGGCGACGTCGGAGTTGGTGATCGGGTCC
>Ga0209698_10002814_pt1 | contig 19491 bp, 19 predicted proteins | sample LitLauG_LLR_2012_FD_187203 | JGI IMG/M metagenome (GOLD analysis project Ga0209698, IMG submission 187203) | Freshwater sediment microbial communities from Pennsylvania, USA - Little Laurel Run_MetaG_LLR_2012 (SPAdes) (version 2) | ecosystem: Environmental > Aquatic > Freshwater > Creek >...
CGCCCCTCGCCCGCGCAGCGGGAGAGGGGAGGAACTGCTCGGACGTTGGCCAAAAGCGAACCTGAATCGCCCCTCGCCCGCGCAGCGGGAGAGGGGAGGGGGTGAGGGTCTGCGGCTCCGTACAATGGCCGCGTGGCACCGATCCTCACATTCGATCTGGAGACGGTACCGGACGTCGAGGGCTTGCGGCGGCTGCGGGCGGAATGGGCGGGGCTGGACGATCGTTCGGTGGCCTCGTACGCGATGGCCGAGCGGCGCGAACGCACCGGCAACGACTTTCTGCCGCTGCACCTGCACCGCGTGCTGGTGATCGGCTGCGCTTTCCGGGACGAAGCGGGATTTCGCGTGCGCAGCCTGGGCACGGCCGGCGACGGTGAGGCCAAGCTGATCGGGGATTTCTTCCGCCTGATCGATCGTTACGCTCCGCAGCTCGTCAGCTGGAACGGCAGCGCGTTCGATCTGCCGGTACTGCATTACCGCGCCCTGATCCACGGCGTACCGGCACGCCGCTACTGGGACCAGGGCGAAGACGACCGGGAATCCCGTTTCAGCAATTACATCAGCCGGTACCACCTGCGGCACGTCGACCTGATGGACGTGCTGTCGCGCTACCAGGGGCGCGCGGCCGCGCCGCTGGACGAAGTGTCCCGCCTGGCCGGATTCGCCGGCAAGCTCGGGATGGATGGCTCGCAGGTGTGGGACGCCTACTGCGATGGGCAGATCGATCGGATCCGCGCGTACTGCGAGACCGACGTGGTCAACACCTACCTGCTGTACTGCCGGTTCCGCAAGATGCGCGGGCAGCTGGATGAAGGCGGCTATTCCGAGGAGATGCGGCAGGTGCGCGAGGCACTGACCGCCGCCGAAGGTTCGCACTGGCAGCAGTACCTGAGCGCGTGGACGGCGACGCCGGAGCGGTGAACCCGTCCCGGCTCGATCAGGTCGAATCGCTCGATCTGCAGGGCCGCGGCGTTGTGCGCGGCGACGGCAAGATCGCGTTCGTCGAGGGCGCGCTGCCGGGTGAGCGAGTGCGCTGGGAATGCGCCCGCAGCGGGCGCAGCTTCGACACGGGCCGCGTGGTGGAGGTTCAGCGCGCGAGCAGCCTGCGCGTTCAGCCGCGCTGCCCCCACTTCGGCTTGCAGCGCGGTGCCTGCGGCGGCTGCTCGATGCAGCATCTGGACGGACGGGGCCAGGTTTCCATCAAGCAGAGGGCGCTGGAAGACGCGCTGTGGCACCTGGGGCGGCTGCGGCCGGACCAGGTGCTGCGCCCGATCGGTGGCGTGCTCTGGGGCTACCGCCACCGGGCCCGCCTGTCGGTGCGGTTCGTCGCGCGCAAGGGCGAAGCGCTGGTGGGGTTCCACGAGCGCGCCAGCAGTTTCGTGGCGGACATCCAGGAGTGCCGGATACTGGCCGGTCCGGTCGGTTCCCTGCTGGTTCCGCTGCGCGCACTGGTGACCGGCCTGGTTCTGCGCAAGCGCCTGCCGCAGATCGAAGTTGCAGTGGTCCAGGCGGGCGGCCGCGTGCACACGGTGCTCGTGTTCCGCATCCTGGACGCCTTGCCGCAGTCCGATCGCGACGCCCTGGCGCGCTTCGGTGAGCTGCACCAGGTTGCGATCTGGATCCAGCCCGGCGGGCCGGCCACGGCTGCGCCGCTGGGAGCGGCCGATGCGATGGACCTGGTCCTGGAGCTGCCCGAGTTCGGACTGACGGTTCCGTTCGCGCCGACCGATTTCACGCAGGTCAATCACGCGGTCAACGAGATACTGGTGCGCCGTGCGCTCGCGCTGCTGGGGGCGCAGCCGCATGAACGGGCGCTGGACCTGTTCTGCGGCCTGGGCAACTTCACGCTGCCGCTGGCAACCCAGGCCGGGCAGGTGATCGGGATCGAAGGCAACGGCGCGCAGGTGGCGCGCGCGACGGCCAATGCCCACAGCAACGGCCTGCAATCGCGCGCCCGGTTCGTCACGCAGGACTTGTTCGGGTGGAGCCGCGACGAATGGGAGACGCTGAGCCGGCGCGATGGGCCTTTCGATCGGATCCTGGTGGATCCGCCGCGCGAAGGCGCCCTGGCGGTGGCGCGCGCGCTGGCCGACAGCCCGCTGCGGCCGCAACGCGTGGTGTACGTGTCGTGCAACCCGGCCACCCTGGCACGCGACTGCGCGGTGCTCGTTCATGAAGGCCGCTGGCGACTGGCCTCGGCCGGAGTGGTGAACATGTTTCCGCACACAAGCCATGTGGAAAGCATTGCGGTGCTTGAGCCTGAACGTTGATTCGGTCTGGCCGTCCCGTCCAAGTGCCAGGAGGCGCGCGCAGCTGTAAATGAAAACGGCGCAGTGATTGGCTGCGCCGTCGTTGCAACCACGGCGGGCTTTCACCCGCGAACCTCGCTTTTCGCCATGGGCGATCGAGAAGGATCTCGCTGGAGGGATCGTTGCAGGATTGACTCTACGCTCGCGCCATCTCGCGTCAAGCACCGGACGCTGCGGGTCATTGATTTACGTCAAACGTCGTCCGCCCCGGGCTGGAAGGCCGGGCGTACCGTGAGCCAGTCGATGAATCATTGTCGGACAGGAGAAGAATATGGACGACAATATCTGGCCAAGTATTCGGCTATTCCTACTGATACTCGCTGGGCTCATCGTGCTGGGTCTGGTGTTTATAGCAGTGGCTTGAATATCCAATCCGAGCGGTTATGTGCAGTCATGCCTGATTCGGATCCGGTTCGTTCTCGTCAAGGTCGTCCAGGCCGAAATCCGTGCTGACTATTGCGATCGAGTCGAATTGACCCCTTGGACCTTCGACAACCCGCTGCACGACTCTGCGGAACAGGCCCTTGTTGTTGATGTAGATCCGTTTGATGTCGTCTCCGGTGCTTTCGGGTCTGGCCGCGAAGTGATCCGAGAAGACTGCGAACAGGATCTTTACGTCGGCGAATCGACCATCGATGTCCACCCTGTATTCCACGTCCCGGTTGTGCGTCACGCCGGGCTCCGGCCAATCTAGGAGGATGATCGCCATTCCGAGCCTCACTTCCTTCGGGCCAGGGTCACCGCCAGATTACCTTCTGAACATTTTTCCGCACACCTCGCACGTCGAATCCATCGCCGTGCTGGAGCCAGATCGCGCCTGACCGCCGGGATCCGCGCAAATCCGGCCCCAGAGCGGGGCCGCGTGTTACACTGCGCACCCAGATTGCCCCGCAACTTGTTCTTTTTATTCCGTTTTCTGGCGATTCTCGGCGGTCGAACGCAGTGCCGCCCCGTTGGATGTCGCCGGTCGGTCCGACTGCGCCCCAGGAATTCGAATGGCTATCGAACAAACCCTTTCCATCATCAAGCCGGATGCCGTTCGCAAGAACGTGATCGGAAGGATTCTCGCTCGCTTCGAGGCGGCAGGCCTGTCCATCGTGGCCGCGCGCATGGCGCATCTGTCGCGCGCCGAAGCCGAAGCTTTCTACGCCGTGCACCGCGGGCGGCCGTTTTTCCATGATCTGGTCGAATTCATGACCTCCGGTCCGATCATGGTGCAGGTGCTCGAGGGTGAAGGTGCCATCATGAAGCACCGCGAGCTGATGGGCGCGACCGATCCGAAGAAGGCAGCGCCGGGCACGATCCGGGCCGACTTTGCCGACAGCATCGACGCCAATGCGGTGCACGGTTCGGACGGCCCCGAGACGGCGCGCGCCGAAGTCGGCTTCTTCTTCGCGACGATGGCGCTGCTGGCGCGCTGAGGGCATTCGCAACAGGCGGTGGCGACCATGGAGGCGGTCAACCTGCTCGATCTGGACGGGCGGGCACTCGAACAACTGGTGCAATCGCTCGGGGAGCGGCCGTTTCGGGCGCGCCAGCTCAAGCGCTGGATACACCGCCACGGCGCGGCCGACTTCGACGCGATGACGGACCTGGCACGCTCGCTGCGCGAAAAGCTGTGCGGCCGTGCCGTCATCGCCGCACCGGCGGTCCTGTCGCATCGGACCGCGCCGGACGCGACGCAAAAATGGCTGCTGTCGGTGGGCGGCAAGGACGCGGTCGAGGCGGTGTACATACCGGACGCCGATCGCGCCACCCTGTGCATTTCGACCCAGGCGGGTTGCGCCGTCAACTGCCTGTTCTGCTCGACCGGCAAGCAGGGCTTCAGCAGGAACCTGAGCACCGCGGAGATCATCGGGCAGCTGTGGCTGGCCGAGCACAGCCTGCGCCGGCCCCTTGAAGCCGGAGCCGAGGGCGTGCGGCCCGGCCCGGCGCGGACCGAGCGCATGATCAGCAATGTCGTGTTGATGGGGATGGGCGAGCCTTTGCAGAACTACGACGCGGTCCTGCCCGCGCTGCGATTGATGCTGGACGACGACGCCTATGGTCTCTCGCGCCGCCGTCTTACGCTGTCGACCGCGGGCATGGTGCCGCAAATCGACCGGCTGGCGCGCGACTGCCCGGTCGCGTTGGCCGTATCGCTGCACGCTGCCAACGACACGTTGCGCGACACCCTGGTGCCCCTGAATCGCAAGTATCCGCTGGCCGAGGTGATGGCCGCCTGCCGGCGTTATCTGCGGAGCGCCCCGCGCGACTTCATCACGTTCGAGTACGTGATGCTGGACGGGGTCAACGACAGCGACGCGCATGCGCGCGAGGCGATCCGGCTGGTCGACGGCCTGCCGTGCAAGTTCAACCTGATCCCTTTCAATCCTTTTCGAGGCGCTGCGGTGCGGCGTTCCGCCCCGCAACGCATCCAGGAGTTCGCGGCCCGCCTCGCATCGGCCGGCATCGTGACGACGACGCGCAGGACGCGTGGAGACGAGATCGACGCAGCCTGTGGCCAGCTGGCCGGGGCGGTCGACGATCGCACCGGGATCGCCGGGCGCGTCGCCGGCCCCGCCGTCCGCTCGGTGCCGCTGCGGGTCGCGCCGTGATTCGCGCAGCGTCCATGCGGTGGCACCCGGGCCGACCGCTGCTCGCGGCGCTGGCTTTGGGCGGCGCGCTGGCGCTGAGCGGCTGCAAGACCACGACCACCGTCAGCACGGTGTCCGATACCACCCAGACCGGTGCAACGAACGCCGAGGCGGACCCGCACAAGAGGGCCGCAGTGCGGCTTCAGCTGGCCGCCGGGTACTACCAGAAGGGCGAAGCGGACATCGCGATCAAGGAAGCCAAGGAGGCGATCAACCTCGACCCGGGCCTGCCGGGCGCGTACGGGCTGCTCGGGCTGATCTACATGGACATGGACCGCAACGATCAGGCGGATGACAACTTCCGGCACGCGCTGCGGCTGGACCCCGACAATCCGGACCTGAACAACAACTACGGCTGGTTTCTGTGCCGCACGCACCGCGAGCGGGACGCGCTGACCTACTTCGACCGCGCTGCCGCCAACCGCCAGTACACGACACCGGCCATGGCCTTGCAAAATGCCGGCATCTGCCTGATGCAGGTGGGCGACACCGAGCAAGCGGAAAAGTACTTGCTGCACGCCTTCCAGGACGACGCGTCCAGCCCGGTCGCGAAGTTTCAGCTGGCGCGCCTTTACCTGAAAACTCATCGCATCGACCGCGCCGAGTTCTACTATGAGCTGCTTGGCAAAGGCGTCGAGCCGAACTCCCAGATGCTGTGGCTGGGAATCCGGATCGCGCACGCCAAGCCGGATCCGCGCCTGCAGCACCGGCTGAGCGAGGAGTTGCGGTCGCGCTTCCCGAACACGCCGGAGACGAACCTGCTGAACCGCGAGGCGTTCGATGAATGATCCGGCCGCGATCGAGCCGCCGGTGCCGGATGTGGAAGCCGGATCCACGGCGCACCAGGGATTCGGTTCGGCGCTCGCGCAGGCGCGCATTCGTGCCGGCCTGAGCGTGGAACAGGTGGCGGCGCGGCTCAGGCTGCATCCGAAACAGGTGGAAGCGCTCGAGCGTGAGGAGTTCGAGCGGCTGCCGGCGCCCGCTTACGTGAGCGGGTTCGTCCGCAACTACGGCCGCGAACTGAAGCTCGACACGAGCGTGCTGCTGGAGGACGTCAATTCCAAGCTCAAGTTCAAGGGTCCGGCCGGCGGACCGACGAACTTCGGCCCCGGCGGCGGCGAGGTGCGGGTGCAGAGATTGGACGACCGCGGCTGGCGCCAGATGGTGCTGGCGGCAATCGTGCTGGCGCTGGTGTGCGCGGGCCTGATCGGCACCTGGATAGCTCACCCCGGCGTTCGCGCTGGCCAGAATGCCGCACGCGCGGTGCCGACGCCCGCAGCCAGCGCCCCGACCGAGCCCGCCGCGCCAACCGCCACGGCGACGCAAACGGCTGGCGCAGGCGAGGCGCCGGCGCAAGGCGCACCGCCGGGTGCCGGGTCGCCCGCTCCGAGCGCGCCTGCGCCGGATGCGAGCGCGCCGGCGGGCGCCGCGCCGCCGGCCAAGGCGGCCGCGGGGTTGACTCCTGCGCCGGCGGGCGGTGCGCCGCCAGCCAAAGCGGGCGCAGGGTTGACTCCTGCGCCGGCGGCCGCCGGGCCGGCTCTGGCGCCGGGCGGGCCGGCTGCCGGCGGCGGTCCTCCGGGCGGCCTGGTGCTGCGGTTCAGCGATCGCTCCTGGTTCGAGGTCAGCCGGCCCGACGGACAGGTGCTGCTGTCGCGCAACGGCGAGGCCGGCAGCATGGAACTGCTGAACACCTCGTCGCCGCTGCGCCTGGTGCTCGGCCGGGCCGAGGCCGTGCAGGTCGAATACCGGGGCCGGCCGGTGGACCTGAAGCCGTATGTCAACAGCAACGGAGTGGCGCGCCTGATGCTCGCCGATGGGCGCGTAACGAACGGAGGCCAAAACGATCATGAACGCCCCTGACGGATCTTTCGATGCCAGAGCGCCGGCGACAGCGGCCGCGCGGCGTGCCTCACGGCAAGTGGAACTGAGCTGGGGATCGCGCTGCGTCCGCTTCGGCGGGGGCGCGCCGGTGATGGTGCAGGCGATGACCAACACCGACACGGCGGATCCGGTCGGCACCGCGATTCAAGTTCGCGAGCTGGCCGCGGCCGGATCGGAGGCGGTTCGAATCACCGTCAATTCGCCGGAAGCGGCGCGCGAAGTCGCCTATCTGCGCGAGACGCTGGACCGCAGCGGGTGCGAGGTGCCGCTGATCGGGGACTTTCACTTCAACGGGCACAAGCTGCTGACCCAGTTTCCCGATTGCGCGCAGGCTCTGTCCAAGTATCGAATCAATCCGGGCAACGTCGGGCGCGGCACGCGCGGCGACGACAATTTCGCGCAGATGATCGAGGTCGCGTGCCGGTATGAACGCCCGGTTCGGATCGGCGTGAACTGGGGCAGCCTCGACCAGGAACTGCTCGCGCGCCTGATGGACGAAAACGGCCAGCGGCCCGAACCTTGGGACGCTTCGGCCGTGCTGCGCGAGGCGCTGGTGCGCTCGGCGATCGACAGCGCGCAGCGGGCCGAACAGCTGGGCTTGCCGCCGAACCGGATCTGCCTTTCGGCCAAGGTGAGCGCGGTGCAGGAGCTGGTCGCCGTGTATCGGGAACTGGCCTGCCGCTGCGACTATCCGCTGCACCTGGGCCTGACCGAGGCGGGGATGGGCAGCAAGGGCATCGTGGCTTCGGCCGCGGCCCTGTCCATCCTGCTGCAGGAGGGCATCGGCGACACGATTCGGGTCTCGCTGACTCCCGAGCCGGGCGGCGCGCGCACCCGCGAGGTGCAGGTTGCCCAGGAGATCCTTCAGTCGCTTGGGCTGCGCGCCTTCGTTCCAGCGGTGACGGCGTGCCCGGGATGCGGCCGCACCACCAGCACCGTGTTCCAGCACCTTGCCTCGCGCGTGCAATCGTATCTGCGCGAGCGCATGCCGGAGTGGAAGAGCCGCTATCCCGGAGTCGAGAGCCTGACGGTGGCCGTCATGGGTTGCGTGGTCAACGGCCCGGGCGAGAGCCGCCACGCCGACATCGGGATCAGCCTGCCGGGCACCGGCGAGCAGCCGGTGGCACCGGTGTTCATCGACGGCGAGCGGCGCATGACCTTGAAGGGCGAGCGCATCAGCGAGGAGTTCGAGGCGATCGTCGAGGAATATGTCAGTCGTAGGTACGGACGTCCGGGCCTGACGTCCTGATCGATGTGCGCAGACCCTTTTCCGACCTGCGGTCGGAAAAGGCTAGACGAAGAGAACGAGGGGGCTGGGCTGGGCCCTTTCCGGCCTGCGGCCGGAAAGGGTTGGAGGAAAAGAACGAGGGGGCTGGGCTGGCCCCCTCGTGCTCCCCCCAGCCAATGTAAGGACGTGGAGACGGAGTTGAATCGAGCCTCGCCCGCGCAGCGGGAGGCACCAGGGAAGTCATGAGTGCACCGAAGATCACCGCCGTGCGCGGCATGAACGACCTGCTGCCGGCGCAGGCGCCGCTGTGGGAAGCGTTCGAGGCGCAGGCGGCGCAGGTCGCCCGCAGCTACGGCTACCAGCAGATCCGCACGCCGGTGCTGGAGTCGACCGCGCTGTTTCGACGCGGCATCGGCGAGGTGACCGACATCGTCGAGAGGGAGATGTACAGCTTCGTCGACTCGCTGAACGGCGAGTCCTTGACGATGAGACCGGAGAATACGGCGGGCGTGGTGCGAGCCGTGATCGAGCACAACCTGCTGTACGAAGCCCCGCGCCGGCTCTGGTATTTCGGACCGATGTTTCGCCATGAACGGCCGCAGCGGGGCCGCTACCGGGAGTTCTACCAGGCCGGCGCCGAGGCGCTCGGGTTCGCCGGTCCCGATGTGGACGCCGAGCAGATCCTGATGCTGGCCCGCCTGTGGCGCATGCTGGGCCTGAGCGGCATCCGGCTGGAACTGAATTCGCTGGGGCAGCCTCCGGAGCGGGCGCGTCACCGGGCCGATTTGATCCGATATCTCGAGGGCCACCACGAGCGGCTGGACGAAAACGCGCGCCGCAGGCTGCATTCCAATCCGCTGCGCATCCTCGATACGAAGAACGAGTCGTTGCGAGACGTCGTTGCGGCGGCGCCGCGCCTGCTCGACTACCTGGGCGAGGCCTCGCTCGGGCACTTCGAGCGCCTGCAGCAGCTGCTGCGCCTGGCCGGGGTCGAGTTCACGGTCAATCCGCAGCTGGTGCGGGGGCTCGACTACTACAACCTGACCGTGTTCGAATGGGTCACGGACCGCCTCGGCGCGCAGGGCACCGTATGCGGCGGCGGGCGCTACGACGGCCTGATCGAGCTGCTGGGCGGCAAGCCCGCGCCGGCCTGCGGCTTTTCGATCGGTGCCAATCGGGTCGTCGAGCTGATGGGCGACAATGCGGGTGGCGCGGCGCGGCCCGATTGCCAGGTGTACGTGCTGCACCAGGGTGGCGCCACGCTGGAAATGGCGATGCAGGCGGCCGAAAGGCTGCGCGACGCGGGCGTGGGCGTGATCCTGCATGCGGGCGAGGCGAGCCTGAAGTCGCAAATGAAACGGGCCGACGCCAGCGGAGCGCGCTACGCGGTAATCGTGGGCGAGCGGGAGGCCCTGGCGGCGATGGTCGCCGTCAAGGACCTGCGCGCGGCCGATCCGCAGCAGGCCCAGGACCAGCAGCAGGCGCTGGCGCTGGAAGCGCTGGCACCTGCGCTGGTCAAGGCGCTGCAAGATAATCCATCGGGGATGTAACCAAGCATGTCATACGACCTTCAAGAACAGGAACAGATCGACGCGATCAGGGCGTGGTGGCGAGTCAATGGCAACTGGGTCACCACAGCGGCTACCGTGGTCCTGGCGGGCATACTCGCGTACCAGGGATGGTCGTGGTACTCGCTGCGGCAATCGGCGGCCGCCTCGGCGCTTTACGACGAATTCGAGCGCGCGTCCGGCTCGAAGGATCCGAAGGATGCGGGCAAGGCGCGCGATCTGGTCGGCACGCTGGTCGATCAGCACGGCTCGACCGTCTATGCGGCGCTGGCGTCCCTGCGCGCCGCCAAGACCGACATCGACGCCGGCGATCTGAAAGCCGCCAAGGCGCAGCTGACCTGGGCGGTGGACCACGCATCGCAGAAGGAGCTCGCCCTGCTGGCGAGGGTGCGGCTGGCCGGTGTTCTGCTCGACGAGAAACAGTACGACCAGGCGTTGACGGTGTTGAAAGTCGATGCGCCGGCTGCCTTTGAAAGCGAGTTCGCGGATCGGCGCGGCGACATCTACGCAGCGCAGGGCAAGCTCGCCGATGCGCGCGCCGAATACAGCCAGGCGCTGTCCAAGGCCGGCGCGCAAGCCTCGCGCGGCCTGATCCAGATGAAGCTCGACTCGCTCCCGGCGGGCGGGGCGTGAGCGTGAGGCGCCCCCGCAAATCCACGCCCGGGGCCGCGTGCGGGATCGCCGCGCTGGCATGGATGCTGGCAGCGTGCTCGAGCTCGACCCCACCCCCGAAGCCGGCTCCACTGCCGGTGATCAAGTCGCCGGTGCCGATCCAGGTCGCCTGGCGGGTGCGGCTCGGGGACAGCCGGAGGAGCTTCCTGCAACCGGCGGTCGTTGAAAACGCGATTTACGCGGCGTCCGTCCAGGGCGATCTGATCCGGATCGATCCGGTCAGCGGCAAGGAAGTCTGGCGCGTGCGGGCGCCGACCCCGCTGGGGGCGGGCGTGAGCACCGACGGCTTCCTGGTGGCGGTGGCCGGCCAGCGCGGCGAGATCTACGCGTTTTCGGCCGAGGGCACTCTGCTGTGGCAGACGCGCGTTCCCAGCGATGTCGTCACGCCCCCGCTGGTCGGCCACGGACTGGTGATCATTCGTTCCACCGACCAGGGCGTGAGCGCGTTCGAGGCGCAGACCGGAAAGAAGAAATGGCTCTTCAAGCGGCAGACCCCGCCGCTGGCGTTGCGCGCGCCGACCGAACTGGCGTTCTCCGGTGAGAACGTGATCGTCGGCTTTCCCGGGGGCCGGCTGGTGGCGGTCGCGTTGAGCAACGGCGCGGCGCGCTGGGACAGTGCCGTTTCCGAACCGAAGGGCGCGACCGAAGTGGAGCGGCTCGCCGACGTGCTCGGTTCGCTCGGACTGCAGGACGAACAGGTGTGCGCCGCGTCCTATCAAGGCCGGATCGCCTGTTTCGATTCCGCCAGCGGCGATCAGCAATGGGCCCGGGAGCTGGCGGCAGGGGCGGGCGTCGCGATCGACGGCGACGAGCTGGTCGGGGTGGACGCGGCCTCGACGATCCAGGCTTACGCGCGAACCGGCGGCGCCGTGAAATGGTCGAGCAAGCTGCTGGCGCACCGCGGGCTGACCTCGCCGATCGGCCGCGACCGATGGATCGCGGTCGGCGACAGCAAGGGCTACCTGCACCTGCTCAACGCGGACAACGGGCAGGTGGTCGGACGCGCCGAACTGGACGGCAGCCCGATCGTGGCGCCCCCCCTGAACATTGCCGGGGGATTCGTGGTGCAGACCAGTCACGGATACCTGGCGCTGCTGACGCCGAAGAGCTGATGAAGCCGGCCGTCGCAATTGTCGGCCGCACCAACGTCGGCAAGTCCACGCTCTTCAATCGACTGACGCAGTCGCGCGCGGCGCTGGTCGCGGACTTTCCCGGCCTGACCCGGGATCGCCAGTACGGCGGCGGACACGTCGGCGGGCGTGCGTTTCTGGCGATCGACACCGGCGGATTCGATCCGGAATCGGGCCAGGCGCTGCAGCGCGCGATCAACGAGCAGACCGAGACCGCGATCGCGGAAAGCGACGTGCTGCTGTTCGTGGTCGATGTCAGGTCCGGCGTGACGGCCATGGACCTGGAAATCGCCGAGCGGCTGCGCACGACCGGGCGCCGCGTGGTTCTGGTTGCGAACAAGGCCGAGGGGCTCGACCCGGAGGCGGGCGCGGAATTCTACGAGCTCGGATTCGGGGCACCGTGCCTGATTTCGGCCTCGCACGGCATGGGCCTGGTCGAGCTGATGCAGATCGCGCTGGCCGAATTGCCGGACGAGGCCGAACCGGCCCCGACGCGCGAGCCGGAGCGGGGCACCCGGGTTGCCATCGTCGGGCGTCCCAACGTCGGCAAATCCACCCTGGTCAACACCTTGATCGGCGAGCGCCGGATGGTTGCCTCCGATCTGCCCGGCACGACCCGCGACGCGGTCGAGGTCGAGTTCGAGTTCGCCGGCGAGCGCTTCATCCTGGTCGATACGGCCGGCATCCGACGCAAGGGCCGGGTTTTCGAGACGGTGGAAAAGTTCTCAGTAATCAAGACGCTGCAGGCGGTGGAGCAATCCAACGTGGTGACGCTGCTGCTGGACGCCTCGGCCGAGATCGCCGAGCAGGATGCGCACATCGCGGGCTACATACTGGAGCGGGGCCGGGCACTGGTGATGGCAGTGAACAAGTGGGATTCGGTCCAGGAGGAGCAGCGCGAGCGGATCAAGCGCGAGATGCGGCGCAAGCTGCATTTCCTCGACTGGGCCAGTTTGCACTTCGTTTCGGCGTTGCGCGGCACCGGCCTGCAGTCGCTGATGCGATCGGTGGTCGCGGCCGAGCGCGCCGCCTTCAGCCGCCTGCCCACGCCCCGGCTGACTCGGGCGCTGCAGGCGGCGGTCGAACGCCAGGGCCCGCCGCGCGCCGGGAATCTTCGGCCCAAATTGCGCTACGCGCACCAAGGCGGATCCAACCCGCCGATCGTCGTGATTCACGGCAATGCGCTGCATCACGTGCCGGACAGCTACCGGCGATACCTGGAAGGGTGGTTCCGCGAACAGTTCGAACTGAAGGGAACCCCGCTGCGCATCGAGTTCCGGAGTGGGATTAATCCCTACGTGCGGGCGCGCGCTGGCAAACGGGCGGCTTTTCCAGTAGATTGAATTTTGGCGCACTGCACCTATCTAACTGACTGTGGGGGCCGGATCGCAATGTGGAACCGGTGGTTTTCGCATGCGCAGCCGATCGGGAGAAAACATGAGCAATAAGGGCCAACTCCTACAAGACCCGTTCTTGAACGCGTTGCGCAAGGAACATGTGCCGGTATCGATCTATCTGGTGAACGGAATCAAGCTGCAAGGGCAGATCGAATCGTTCGACCAGTACGTGGTCCTGCTTCGAAACACGGTCACCCAGATGGTGTACAAGCACGCGATTTCCACCGTGGTGCCGGCGCGTCCGGTCAATCTGACCGCGGAGTCCGAAACCTGAGCGGATTCCAGATCGAACGGGCCCGATCCGAGGCGCCGACCTCGGCGCTGCTGGTCGAGGTTGCGCTGCGCGGCCCGGGCGGCCGCCGGGCCGATGCGTCGGACGGCATCGACGAGTTGCGCGAACTGGCCGAAAGCGCCGGATTCTCGACTGCGGGCCAGATCCTGGCGCGGCGCGACCGGCCGGATCCGGCGCTGTACGTCGGCCGGGGCAAGGTCGATGAGATCCGCAACCAGGTTGCAGCGTCCGGTTCGGGGGTCGTGATCCTCGATGCCGCGCTGTCACCGGTGCAGCAGCGCAATCTGGAGCGCGAGCTGGGCGTGCCGGTGCTGGACCGCACTTCGCTGATCCTGGACATTTTTGCGCAACGGGCGCAGAGCCGGGAGGGCAAGCTGCAGGTCGAACTGGCCCGGCTGCAGCACCTGTCGACCCGGCTCGTGCGCGGCTGGTCTCACCTGGAGCGGCAACGCGGGGGCATCGGGCTGCGCGCGGGACCGGGCGAAAAGCAGATCGAGCTGGACCGACGCATGATCGGCCAGCGCGTCAAGCAGCTGCGCGAGCGGCTGCGCACGCTCGATTCGCAGCGGCGCACGCAACGCCGGGCGCGCCGGCGCCAGGATGCCTTCTGCGTGTCGCTGGTCGGTTATACGAACGCCGGCAAGTCGACCCTTTTCAACGCGCTGACCCGCTCAAGCGCGTACTGCGCCGATCAATTGTTCGCCACCTTGGACACGACCAGCCGGCGCTGCTTCGTCGCACCCGACCTGCCGGTGGTGCTGTCCGATACGGTCGGATTCATCCGTGATCTGCCTCATGCGTTGATCGAGGCGTTCAAGGCGACCCTGGACGAGGCCGCGCAGGCCGACCTGCTGGTGCACGTGGTGGACGCTTCGGTCGCTTCGCGCGAGGCGCAGATGGAGGCGGTCGAGGGGGTGCTGCAGGAGATCGGCGCGTCCGAGGTGCCGCGCTGCGTGGTTTTCAACAAGATCGATCGGGTCCAGCGCGACGCCGCGGTTGAGCGCTCCGCATGTGGTAGGATCGACACGGTTTGGCTGAGCGCGCGGTCGGGCAACGGGCTCGAGTTGCTGCGCGGAGCAATCGCGCAACGTGCACAAGAATCCCAGCCGACCTCGGAGCGATCTGAGCCGTCCGCGTTCGTCGGCACCACGTCATGAAAATCGAGCAGCGCCAGGCCAGCGACGTTCCACGTCGCGGGTCGGCGGTGAAATTTCAGGAACTCTGGAAGCCAAATGTCGCTGAATGACCCGCAGTGGGGTCGCGGCGGAGGATCCGGCGAGTCGGGGGATGCTCAACGCCCGCAGCGCCGCCCCAACGGCCAGGAAGGTCCGCCGGACCTCGAGGAGCTTTGGCGCGAGTTGAATCGGCGCCTGGGCGGCCTGTTCGGCTCCGGCCCGGGCGGGACCGGTAACGGCGGATCCGACCTGTGGCGCGCAGGCCTCGGCGTGGCGGCCGTTCTGGCCGCGATCCTGATCGTCTGGATGAGCACCGGCTTTTATATCGTGCAGGAAGGCCAGGTCGCGGTGGTGTCGACCTTCGGCCGCTTCGACTCGATCACCGGGGCCGGGTTCCGCTGGCGCGCTCCATGGCCGATCCAGTCGCACGAGATCGTCGACGTGTTCTCGCAGCGCGAGATCGAGGTCGGAACCAAGGCGCGCAGCCAGGAAGGCCTGAAGGAAGCCTTGATGCTGACCGACGATGAAAACATCGTGAACGTGCAGTTCAAGGTGCAGTACCGGGTCAAGTCCGGGCCGGACGGCGCGCGCGACTTCGTGTTCGGCAGCCGCTTCGCCAGCGAAGGCGACCCGGCCACGGTGGTGCTGCTGGTGGCCGAATCGGCCATGCGCGAAGTGGTCGGCCGCCGCAAGATGGACCTGGTGCTCAGCGGCGAGGCCTCGCGTCAGCAGATATCGGACGAGGTCCGCACCAAGATGCAGGAGATGCTGGACCGCTACCGGACCGGAATCATGGTGACGGCCGTTCCGATCCAGAACGTGCAGCCGCCGGACCAGGTGCAGGCCGCCTTCAACGACGCGGCCCAGGCGGTGCAGGATCAGCAGCGGCAGATCAACGAGGGGCAGGCCTATGCGAACGACGTGGTGCCGCGCGCGCGCGGCATGTCTTCGCGCCTGATCCAGGAGGCCGAAGGCTACCGGACCAAGACGGTCGAGACCGCGCAGGGCGATGCGGCGCGTTTCCGCCAGGTGCTGGCCGAGTACGTGAAGGCGCCGGCGGTGACGCGCGAGCGGCTGTACCTGGACACGATGCAGCAGATCTTCGCCAGCACGACCAAGGTCCTGGTCGATACCAAGAGCTCCAGCCCCCTGCTGTTCCTGCCGTTCGACAAGCTGCTGCAGCAGGCCGCCAGCGACGCAGCCACGCACGGTTCGTCCGCGGCGGCGCCGGCCGGCCCAGGCCCCGGCAAGGATGGCGCGGTCGAGCCGCGCGCCAGGGATACGGTGCCGGGTGACCGCGACCGGGAATCGCGCTGAAGACCATGAACCGCATCATCGGAACCCTGATTGCCGTCGTGCTGGCTGCCGGACTGTTCCGGCTGTGCGCCTTCATCGTCGATCAGAAGCACGATGCGATCGTGTTCGAGCTGGGCCACATCAGCCGGGTCATCGACAAGCCGGGCTTGCATTTCAAGCTTCCGCCGCCCTTCCAGAACGTCGAGTACGTGGACAAGCGGATCCTCACCATCGATTCGCAGGGAGCGGACCGGGTGCAGACGTCCGAGAACAAGAACCTGCTGATCGATACCTTCGTCAAATGGCGCATCACCGACGCGCGCAGCTACTGGATCAGTTTCCACGGCGCCGAGCGCGAGGCCGAAGACCGGATCTCGACGCTGGTGCGCGACGCGATGAACCAGGCCGTGAACAAGCGCACCGTCAACGACATCACGTCGCGCGAGCGCGACAAGGCGATGGAGGAGATCCGGGCGGCGGTCCAGGACAAGGTCAGGGAACTGGGGGTGCAGATCGTCGACGTCCGGCTGAAACGGATCGACTTCATCGCCGACAACCTGGAATCGGTGTTCCGGCGCATGGAGTCGGAGCGCAAGCGGGTGGCCAACCAGTATCGCTCGAACGGCGCCGCCGACGCCGAGAAGATCCGGGCCGACGCGGACAAGCAGCGCGAAGTGCTGCTGGCCGAGGCCTACCGGGACGCGCAGCGGATCAAGGGCGAGGGCGACGCGAAAGCCTCCGCCATCTACGCGCAGGCGTACGGCGCCAACCCCGAGTTCTACTCGTTCTATCGCAGCCTGGATGCGTACCGGCAGAGTTTTCGCAGTCGCACCGACATGCTGATGGTCGACCCGTCCTCGGACTTCTTCAAGTACATGAAGAACCCCGGCGGGGGCGCGGTCGCGCGATGATGTTGGAGCGACTCGGCCCCGCCCTTGCGCTGATGCTGGTGATCGAGGGCGTATTGCCGTTGTTCTCCCCCCGGTCCTGGCGCACGACGATCCGGCGCATCGCCGATCTGGCCGACGGGCAGATCCGTTTCTTCGGACTCAGTTCGATCGTGTTGGGTGCGATCCTGTTCTGGTTGCTGGCCTAGCGTCCCGACGCCCGATCGGCCGCAAATCGAGACGCCGATGTCGAACTGGCTGCTTCCCGAGAACATATCGGACGTGCTGCCGCAGGAGGCGCGCCGTGTCGAAGCGTTGCGCCGGGCCTTGCTCGACCTGTACCGCGGCTTCGGCTACGAGTACGTGATCCCGCCGCTGATAGAGCATCTGGAATCGCTGCTGTCCGGGACCGATGCGGACCTGGACCTGCGCACCTTCAAGCTGGTCGACCAGTCCAGCGGCCGCAGCCTGGGCGTGCGCGCGGATGCGACGCCCCAGACGGCCCGCATCGACGCGCACATCCTGAACCGGGACGGCGTCGTCCGCCTGTGCTACGCCGGGCCGGCATTGCACGCGCGCCCGTTGCATCCGCTCGCCAGCCGCGAGCCGATCCAGGTTGGCGCCGAGCTGTACGGGGATGCGACGATCGACGCCGACGGCGAGGTGCTGCAACTGGCGGCCCGCTCGCTGCAGCTGGCCGGGGCGGTCGAATTGTGCATCGACCTTGGCCACAGCGGCGTGCTGCGGGCCTTGCTGGCCGGGGAACGGCCGACGGCCGAGCGGCTCGCCGAAATCCTGCGGGCGCTGAATTCAAAAGACCCGGCTGCGCTGAGGTCGGCTGCGTCGGCGCTGGCGGCGCCCACGCGCGAGGCGCTGCTGCGATTGGTGGACCTGCACGGCGACCTTCGAACCCTGGCCCGCGCACGGCGCGAGCTGCCGGACCGCGCGGAACTGGCGGCCGCCCTGGCCCAGCTCGAGCAGCTGGCCGCATTCTGTCCGCCCGGCACGGTCAGCATCGACCTGGGGGACCTGCACGGGTACCGCTATTACACCGGTGCCACGTTCGCCGCCTACGCGGCGGGCAGCCCCGGGCCGATCCTGCGCGGCGGGCGCTACGACGACGTCGGCCTGACCTTCGGCCGCGCCCGTCCCGCGACCGGCTTCTCGATCATCGACCTGCGCGAGGCGGCGCAGCTCTCGACCGAGGCGGCGACCGCCCCGAAGGCGATCGTTGCTCCGTATGGCGTGGACCCGCAGCTGGAGTCCCTGGTGAACGCGCTGCGTTCGCAGGGCCAGATCGTCGTGCGCGGCGGCGAAGGACGCCCCGCCGATGGGCAATTCGAGTTCGACCGCGAGATTCGACGCGTCGGCGCGCATTGGCAAGTGGTCGCGCGCGGCTCGCATGGCAATGGCAGCGGATCGGCGGAGGCGCAGGCGGATGGCTAACGTGGTTGTGATCGGAACCCAGTGGGGTGACGAAGGCAAAGGCAAGATCGTCGATTGGCTGACCGATCGGTGCGACGGGGTGGTGCGCTTTCAGGGCGGGCACAACGCCGGCCACACGCTGGTGATCGGCACGCGCAAGACGATCCTGCGCTTGATACCGTCCGGGATCCTGCGACCATCGGTCGCCTGCTACATCGGCAATGGGGTCGTGCTGTCCCCTCCGGCGCTGCTGGCCGAAATCGACGAGCTGGACCAGGCCGGGGTGGATGTCAGCCGGCGCCTGAGCATCAGCGGCAGCTGCGCGTTGATCCTGGACTATCACGTCGCGCTCGATCGGGCGCGCGAGGCCCGGCTCGGCGCCAATCCCATCGGCACGACCGGGCGAGGCATCGGTCCGGCCTACGAAGACAAGGTCGGACGCCGCGCCGTGCGGGCGCAGGACCTGTTCGACGAGAGGCGTTTCGCCGAGCGGGTGCGCGAGGCCCTGGAGTTCCACAACTTCGTCCTGGCGCGCTATCTGAATGCCCAGGCAATCGATGCGCAGCAGGTGATCGATTCCACGCTGAAGCTGGGCGCCCGCATCCGGCCCATGGTGGCCGACGTGTCCCACCTGCTGGACCAAGCGATCAAGAAGGGCGAGCGACTTCTGTTCGAGGGGGCGCAAGGTTCGTTGCTCGACGTCGATCACGGCACCTATCCGTTCGTGACCTCCAGCAACACGGTGGCGGCGGCCGCGGCGGTGGGCGCCGGAGTCGGACCGCAAAGGCTGAACTACGTGCTCGGCATCACCAAGGCCTACGCGACCCGGGTCGGTTCCGGGCCGTTCCCGACCGAATTGCTGGAAGACACGGGCGAGCAGCTGCGCCAACGCGGCGCAGAATTCGGCTCGGTGACCGGGCGGCCGCGGCGCTGCGGGTGGTTCGACGCCGCGGCGCTGCAACGCTCGGTCCAGCTGAACGGATTGACCGGGCTGTGCATCACCAAGCTGGACGTGCTGGACGGGCTGCCCACGATCCGGCTGTGCACCGGGTACCGCTACGAGGGCAGGGCGGTGGACATCCTGCCGTTCGGCGCCGATGCGGTCGCACGCTGCGAGCCGGTCTATCAGGATTTTCCGGGCTGGAAGGAATCGACCTTCGGAGTGCGCGAATGGTCCGAGCTTCCGGCAGGGGCCCGCAGCTATCTGAGCCGGTTGTCCGAGCTGGCGGGGGTTCCGATCGACCTGGTCTCGACCGGGCCCGAGCGCGACCAGACGATCGTGCTGCGCCACCCGTTTGCGGTGGCCACGGCGTGATCATGGGTCCCCAGCATCCGACCGCATCGGCCGGCGAGCTGCGCGTCGACTGGCAGGAGTATTACCGCCTGGTCGAGCAGCTGGCCCTGCAGGTGTACCGATCCGGCTACGCGTTCGAGTCGCTCATCTGCCTGGCGCGGGGCGGACTGCGCGTCGGAGACGTCATCTCTCGCATCTTCGAGCTGCCCCTGGCGGTACTGACCGTCAGCTCCTATCGGGAGGCCGAGGGCACGCGCCGGGGGGAGCTGCAGATCGGGGCGGCGATCTCGTCGATCGGAGG
>Ga0209698_10002815_pt1 | contig 19478 bp, 15 predicted proteins | sample LitLauG_LLR_2012_FD_187203 | JGI IMG/M metagenome (GOLD analysis project Ga0209698, IMG submission 187203) | Freshwater sediment microbial communities from Pennsylvania, USA - Little Laurel Run_MetaG_LLR_2012 (SPAdes) (version 2) | ecosystem: Environmental > Aquatic > Freshwater > Creek >...
GAGATGAGCACAACACAACTGCCGACCAGCATCGAAATGCGTGAGCCATAGATGACACGCGAAAGGATGTCCCTCCCGAGTTCGTCGGTACCAAGCCAGTGCGCGTGCGAAGCTGAAGCTAGGCGTGCGGGCAGATCGATTTTAGCCGGATCCTGGGACACGATCCAGGGCGCGAACAACGCGAAGAGAACGAAGATGACTACCAGCACCGCACCCGTCGCCGCCAGCGGGTTGTGGCGTGCATTCCCCGCAACCCACCGGTGGAATGAACCGGCACTCGTGGCCATCCAGGGATAGTAACCCGTGACGACGCCGCGATCAAAACCCACTCGTGTGGCCCCGGACGCATTCGTCCGGGGCGCTGGAATTTGCGGGCGGACCCTTCGACTTCGCTCAGGGCAGGCTGCGTCCGCCGCCACATGGCCTTTACAATGTCCCCGTGCGCATCCTCATCTCGGCAGGAGAAGCCTCCGGTGAAATGTACGGGGCACAACTCATCGAAGCGTTGCGACGCGCGGCTCGTGATGCTTCGCTCGACATCTTCGGAGTGGGCGGAGATCGTATGCGCGCCGCAGGATGCGAAACCGTAGTCGACGCCAAGGACCTCGCCGTCGTCGGCATCACCGAGATTCTCAGTCACCTGCCCAAGATCTACGGACTCTACCAGCACCTGATTCACGAAGCGGACCGCCGCAAGCCGGATCTCGCCATCGTCATCGACTCACCCGCATTCAACTGGCGCGTGGCTCGCCAGATGAAGAAACGCGGCGTCCCCACGGTCTATTATGTTGCCCCTCAATTCTGGGCGTGGAGGCAGGGGCGCGTGCGCCTTATCCGCGACTACATTGACAAAGCTCTCGTGATCTTCCCGTTCGAGGAGCAGTTCTATCGCGAGCGCGGCGTGGACGCTACGTTTGTTGGACATCCTCTGGCGGAACTGCCGGCCCCGAGCCTTACACGCGCGGACTATGCCGCGCAATTCGGGCTCAATCCCGCGAAGCCATGGATCACACTCATGCCCGGCAGCCGCGTGAAAGAAGTTCGCATGAACTTGCCGACTATCCTTGAGGCGGCCTCGCAACTGGGCGCCGCCTATGAATTCCTCCTCCCGGTCGCTCCAACACTCGAACCCGGATTTATCTCCGGATTTAGTGGGCCAACGATCACTCTCGTTCCCGACGCGCTTCCGGCCCTCTATCATTCTCGCGCCGGCATCATCGCCAGCGGCACCGCAACCGTTGAGGCCGCCATGATGAACACACCGTTTGTGATGGTGTATCGCGTCTCGACTTTGACTTACCTCATGGGGAAACCGCGCGTGAAGGTCCCAAGATTTGCCATGGTGAACCTGATCGCTGGTGAAGAAGTGGTCCCCGAACTGGTTCAGCAGGATTTCACCGCCGCCAACGTAGTCGCTCGAATCAACGAGATCCTGCCCGATGGAATCCCCCGCGAACGTATGCTGGCCGGACTGGCGTCCGTCCGATCCAAACTACGCGCACCAAGCGCAACCCATCCAGCCGACCGCGCCGCCAGTCTGATCCTGGATATCGACAAGTTGAAGCCGAAGAGCTAAGGGCTTATGGCCGCCCTTCGGCTTGTGCCCGCACATCTTTTGCGTCAGAATCTTCATCATAGGGAATGGGTTATCATTCTCTGGAGATTCTCCTGAATGCAGATTCACCTCCGACGACGCGCTTTGAGCGTCCTTACGGCTTCCTTTGCGCTGTCTGTGACTCTCCTGTGCGCAGCCCCCTCGCAAGCGGCGGAAAAGACTCGTCTTCGAGTTGACGACTACCAGATCCAGGCCGATCTGACGCCTCATCTGCACCAGATCAAGGCGCGCGCCAAAGTCAAATTCACGGCGCTGCAAGATCTGAATGTCGCAATCTTCGAACTGAACAACGACCTGCGCGTCACCAAGGTGGTCGACGAGAAAAATCAGCCGCTCTCTGCCGAACGCGTGACCCAGGATTCCACCGTCCGCGTTCAACTGCCTTCAGGACTTTCCAAAGACGCCTCGACCACTTTGACGTTTGACTATGAAGGCCAGCTCGATTCCGCCGACAATAGCCCGGTTCCCGGCATCAAGCTCGCCTATGTTGGCGACGACACCAGTTATCTTCTCTACGCTGGACGCTGGTTCCCGGTCAGCGGCTTCGGCTTGAATCGCTTCACTTCGACCATCAGCGTGACCCTGCCAGCTCACATGCTCGTAGTCGGCAGCGGCACCGTGACGGCATCGGAGACCACTCCCGCATCAAACAAGCCGAACGCGAACGTTCTGCCAACAAAGAGGTATACATTCACCTCGACCAAGCCGAGTTTCCCTGGCAGTATCATCGCCGGCGTGTTTCAGGAATACAAAAGCGACGAAGCCGGACTCGATCTCCACGTCTTCTTCAAGCCCACACACCAAAGCTTGGCTCCCGCCTACACGACGACGACCGTTCAGGAGTTCACGTACTTCATTACGCTATACGGCCTTCCTCTTTCGCAAAAGCTGAGCGTGGTGGAGTTGCCTGGCGACACCGTACCCTACGCCTGGGCGCCTGAAATTGCCGGACTCGCCGGTCCATCCATCACGGAGAAGACCAATTACCGCCTCCTTGCCGATGCCATCGCGCACCAGTGGTGGGGTGTTTCCGTGAGTCCTGATACCAAGGACGATTGGTGGCTGAGCGACGGCTTCTCGCGCTATTCCGAGGCGATGTACGTGGAGAATGCTGCAGGCCAGGCCGGACTTGAGGAAGCTGTCAAAGATATGTCGGTGGGCGCACTCGCCTACGATACTGTGCCTCTATCGAGCGCCAGCAAGCTCGATATCTATTCCACGGAATTCCAGTCCCTGGCCACGGACAAGGGAGCGATGATCCTGCACATGCTGCGCTGGGTTCTCGGCGAAGACAAGTACAACAAGACCATGCGCGAGTTCGCAGGCACTTACGCTGGAAAATCGGCCAGCATGGACGATTTCAAGACGATCGCCGAGAAAAACTACGGCGATCAACTGACCTGGTTCTTCTCCCAGTGGCTCGACTCAACCGGCGCGCCTGAGTTCAAGGTGAAGTACACCACCTACCGTCTGGGCGGTGCGACTGCGCAAAAGAAGGAACAGGAAAAGGATCCCAAGGACGATAAGATCCCCGGTTTCCGGGTCACCGGGGAGATCTCGCAGGATCTCGACCTCTTCCGCATGCCAGTGGACCTGCGAATCGATACCGACGGTAAAACCGAGAATAAACGGATCGAGGTCGTGGGCACGAACTCACCGTTCTCCATCGAGACTTTCGGGCGGCCTCGACGCATCTCGGTCGATCCCGATCATCACGTACTGACGAACTCCAGTGACGTGAAGCTCCGCGCGGCCATTCTGCGTGGACAGGCTTTGCAGCAGCAAGGAGATCTCTCCGGCGCCCTGACTGAATTCAACAAAGCCCTCGATCTCAATAAGAACAGCTCCCTCGCGCATTACCGCATCGCTGAAGTCTTCTTCTACCAGCGGAATTATCAGGCTTCGGCGAACGCCTATCGCGACGCAATCAACGGAGACGGCGAGCCCCGCTGGACTGAAGTGTGGAGCCGCATCCAACTCGGCAAGATTTTCGATATCACTGGACAACGCGAGCGCGCCGTCAACGAATACCGCCAGGCGACGCAGACCAACGACAATACCTTCAATGCTCTCGAAGAGGCGCGCAAGTACCTGCAAAAACCATTCGAGCGGCCCAAAGAAAAGCAGCCGTGAGGTGTGGAGCCACCCTCCTGCTCAATTCATGGCGCTCGTGAATGAGTCGGGGCGACGGAGAAAATATCCTGCATCGTGAGGCGTTACTCAGCAGTCCGAATCCACTGTTCTGCTTCTTCCATGCTGCGGAAAATCTCGATCCTCCTGCCTGTGCCGAGAACTTTGTGCATTCGTGCGGCGTGATTCTGCACTGAGTTTCGGACCACAAAAGCGCGCTTTGCCTTCTCCGAAAATGGATCCACCTTGTCCGCCAGCTTCAAGAATTCGCTGGCTTGCAGATCTACTTCTTCCACTTGGGTCAGGTCTACAATCTCGGAGAAGGAAGCCTCGAACGACGGATTTGCCAGCAGTCGTTGTGTGTATTGCTGGATGTCTTGCAGAGTCAGCCTTCTACCAAAAGTCACGATCACAAGATGACGTTCGGAATCGACCACATTTTGAACTGTGGCTTTTCTTAACCCGTCTTGATGGTTATGCTGTTCTGATTTGGCGACGCGCTGCGACAATTTCGCGCTCCCGATGAGCCGAGTTCCCTCTCTAAAACAACCTATCGGCAATAAAACACGCTGCTTCAACCGGAGCCGAGGATTCTTCACCTTTAGCTAACCTTTTTCCCTTTGTCGGGGTCTAAGTAAGTACATACCAGGAGGGAACTTTCGTAAGGCCCTCTGCGTATCTCTGATCAGATGGTTGGGCGGGATTGAGACCCCTCGCCTGAATCGTTACCCGGGGCCCCCACGCTCCTCCCCGGAGGCGTGGGGGCAAGATTTTTGCCTATTTTCCATTCAAGTGATCGTTGACATCGTCCGACAATCGCTCACCCCGCTTGGACAAAACATTATGTTCATCTCTGGCAGCCCGAAATTCCTTCCGTCGGTTGAATCCCATGGGAAGGGCGCCCTGCGCGTCCTCCTCTGTGAACCTCAGTGTTCGTTATAGTGAGGCTCTTCCTAATTTCCGCTACAATCCCGACGTGTCAGAACCAAACGCCCGCTTGGATCGTGTTCAATCCCAGCTTCGCCTATACGAACATCCACTGCTGAACTTCTCCGCACGCTCGAAAGGTGATGGCGTCGAGGTCATTATCAAATTCAAAGACGAATCCATACCCGTCCACACTTACTATTTCGACCTGCACCCCCGCGACCTCGACCACCCGCAATTTGAATGGACCTTCCAGCGCCAGCTCTACGACGCGCTGCACGACTACTTCGTCGAGATGTTCATTCGCACGCCGCAGGATCGCGCCGACCGCCAGCGAAAGGGATTGTGAAAGCGCTCCGGGAAAAAATCGAGCAAGAGATCCATACCTGCGGCCCGATTCCCTTCTCCCGCTATATGGAAAGGTGCCTCTACGATGAGGAATTCGGCTACTATTCGCGACATGCCGATCAATTCGGCAAGGCGGGTGATTTCTACACATCGAGCGATGTGCACGCGGTCTTCGGACGCCTCATGGCCCGCCAGTTCGAAGAAATGTGGCGAGTCCTGGGCTCGCCGAATCCGCTCATCCTCCTTGAACTCGGCCCTGGACGCGGGCTGTTCGCCCGCGACGTCCTGGATTGGTCCGCCAAGAAATTTCCCGATTTCTTTGCCGCCATGCATTACAGACTCGCTGAGAAATCTCCGGTCCTGCGTGAACGCCTCGAACAGACCCTTGCACATCATTTTGAATCGGGCAGAGTCTCGTTCCTGCCGCAAGACGATAATTTCTTCTCCCATCACATCGTCTTCGCCAACGAATTCTTTGACGCCATCCCCGTTGAAGTCCTGAGCTCGGAAGGCTCCCTGCGAATCGATACGTGTGACGGCCGCTTTGTCGAAACCTGGGTGTCGTCCTCTCCAGAAGAACTTGAATTCCTCGACCGCTACTCCATTCATCCTGAACCAGGCCAACGCGTCGAAGTCGCGCCGCAAGCTCAGCTGTATATGAGCCAAGCCGCCAGGCTTGACCGCGGATTTCTCATCGTCATCGACTACGGCTATACGCGCGACGAACAACTCGCCGGACGTCATCGCGGCACAGTCAAAGCGATTCGCCAGCACTCCGTCAGCGCCAATCCCTACGAGGCCCCCGGCGAGCAGGACATCACCGCCGACGTCAACTTCACCGCCCTCGCCGCTGCTGCCGAAGAACGAGGAATGCACGCACACAAACTCGCAACTCAATCTCAATTCCTGATGGGCATTGGCGAAGCAAATCAATTTGCCGATGCCTTCGAGGACTGCCGGATGCCGCAGGAACGCGCCAAGGTCGCGCTTCAACTCAAGCATCTGGTCACGCCTGCCGGCATGGGCGAGAGCTTTCATGTGCTAGTGGCCAGCAAAGGAGTGGACCCAGAAAATGCAATCAACCTGGCAGGTTTAAGCTTTGGACGTCGTTCGGCGCGGAAAAAGAATTTGGAGAACAGCGATGAATCGCAGGAAATTCTTAACAGGGGCAGCCTCGACAGTAGCCGCATCCAGAATAGTGACCACGCCGCTCGCGTCAGCAAGATCTCTTCCGTCGCCATCGAACGCGAAAGATGTCGCCTCAGGAGGTGCCAGGCATCCGCGGGCCATCACCATGTGGGAGTTCTCGTGGATCGAGCGGCGATGGCCGGGGGCGGGCTACGAAGATTGGGATCGGGCACTCGATGAACTCGTGGCGCGTGGCTACAACGCGGTGCGCATAGACCCGTTTCCCCACCTGCTCGCGACTGATCCGCACAAGACGTGGACGCTCTTGCCGCATTGGAATACGCAGATGTGGGGATCGCCCGATGTAAACCGCATTGTGCTGCTCCCGGCACTGTTTGAATTCCTGGCCAAGTGTCGGGATCGCGGGATCATGGTCGGACTTTCCACCTGGTTCAGGAAGGACGAGGCAGACACGCGCATGACCATCACCGGTCCCGACGTGTTGGCTGCCAACTGGATAAAGACTCTCGACCTGATCAAGCAGGCTGGGTACATCGACTGCATTCTGTATACCGATTTGTGCAACGAGTGGCCGGGCGTGGACTGGGCTCCCTTTGTCAAACCGCCGATGACTTACGGCGACTGGAGCAAGTCCGAGTCTCTCGCATACATGCAAAAGGCGATTGTGCTGGTGCGGGAGAAATACGCTCAGATGCCGCTTCTGTTCTCTTGCGCGGAGGACGGCCCGGAAAATTATCTCGAACAAGATCTATCCTACTTCGATTTGCTCGATCCTCACATCTGGATGGTGCAGCAAAACGACGGCGAGTTCTACAAGCTGACCGATTACGGTTATGACGGCTTCGATCCCAAGGGATACACAAACCTGAGCCTCAAGGCCGACGATATCTATCACGCACGCCCGGAGTATTGGAAGAACCTGCTCGTGCAGTCGATCGACCGGCACGCCGCGGTATCACACAAGATGAAGATGCCTCTGATCACAACGGAATGCTGGGGAGTTGTCGATTACAAGGACTGGCCTCTTCTGAAATGGGATTGGGTGAAAGACTTGTGCGCGCTCGGGGCTCAACGCGCGGCCTGGAGCGGGCAATGGCTGGCCATTGCGACCAGCAATTTCTGCGGCCCGCAGTTCGTGGGGATGTGGCGCGACAAAGCGTGGCACCAGCAGCTAACAGACACCATCAAGACGGCGGAGATTGCGCCGGCGCTGCGACAGGGGCGGCTGTATGAAAAGTTGTGAAGAAGCGCCCCAAAGAGCAAGTTCGGCGCAAGACAAATCCGGTCTAGGGCCTTCACAAATTTATACATAAGCTTTAGACAACTAGACGAACTTCCCCGACGTCGCAACCGTAAGATACCTGTAGTCACGATTCGCAGTCGAGGGAGGAACTATGAGCCGCTTCATTCTCACCCTATCTCTGCTCCTCATTGCGTTGTTCGGAACCATTTCTGTCTTCGCCCAGTCGGCAGCCAACAGTAACCCATCTCGTCACGCGGTGATCTACGTAATGCCCAATGCACTTTCCAGTGCTGGGTCGGCTGATAATTCTCAGGTCATCGTCGACTCTTCCCACAACGGAAAGGAGCCACAAGTCGCGAAAATTTACCAGGAACTGCAGCACCGCCCCGAATGCAAGGCTTTCACGGCAAACATGATCCGCGAAAAGGCTGATTATTTCCTACTGCTGCAACACGGCGGCGGGAAAGGAAATCGCTGGGCTGTCTCGAATAAGAACGGAGACGTCGTCGCCTCGGGCGACTCCCTGCTGCTTGGAAATTCTGTGAAGGATGCTTGCCTGGCGATTGAGAAAGATTTGTCGCAGAACGCAGCCGCCGGCAGCCAATAAACAGATGGCAAGCATTACTTCGCGGGGGCGGGCGTCTCCGGATAGTCGTACACTCCTCTTCCGGACTTCCGCCCCAGCCGTCCCGCCTTCACGTACTGCACCAGCAGCGGCGCCGGACGATATTTATCCCCCAACGATTTGTGCAGGTATTCGAGGATACTGAGGCGCGTATCGAGGCCAACCAGGTCGACCAACTCAAAGGGCCCCATGGGATGATTCAGTCCAAGCTTGAGTGCCTTATCGATGTCCGCGGCCGTAGCGATCCCTTCCTGCAGCATGTAGAACGCTTCGTTACCGATCATCGCGTTGATGCGGCTGGTGATAAATCCTGGCGACTCCTTGATCACCACCACTTCCTTGCCCATGCGCTTTCCGACTTCGACACAAGTTGCCAGCGTATCGTCATCCGTCTCGAGTGCGCGCACGACTTCGAGCAGTTTCATCTTGTGGACGGGATTGAAGAAGTGCATCCCCACGCACTTCTTCGCCCGGTATGTCACGCTTGCAATCTCAGTCACGCTCAGCGATGAGGTATTTGAGGCGAGAATCGTCGCCGGACGGCAGATCTTGTCGAGCAGCGTGAAGATCTCAATCTTCGACTCCATCTCCTCCGGCACCGCCTCGATCACAAGGTCCGCTTCCCGCGCCGCCTCTTCCACCGAGCCTGCATACTCCATTCGGCGGAGGGCAGCGTCGGCGTCGGGCGCAGTGACCTTCCCCAATTCCACGGCTTTGTTAAGGTTCGCCCGGATCTCAGTCTCTGCCTTGCGCAGAGCATTGGGCAGCAGGTCTTCCAGGATGGTTCGATATCCGCCAAGCGCGGCCGCGTGGGCGATGCCGCGTCCCATAATGCCGGCGCCGATGACGGCAATGGTCTTGACCTCCGGCACCTACTTTTCCGCCTTTTCCAGGTCCGTGATGGCCGCATTTACCGCGGCTCCGGCCACCTTCAACTGCTCCGCCAGGCGCTTGCGCTCGTCCACGTTCATGCTGGGAATGTAAATGCAAATGCGGCGCAGGGTCGCGTTGATGTCGTCCACATAATTCATTGCTCGAATGAGTTCGCCGGTCGCTACCGCCATGAGAGCTCCTCTTGGTCCTGCTGACTGCAAGCCGCACAACGACTTTGTCGAAGGCGGGCGTAACTTTCTATTTTGGACGTGGTCGCTGATTTAGTAAAGGCGAGGGCGAAGGGGAACCTTTTACCGGAAACTAATTTGCAATCTGCTCATTTCGGCAAACCGTTCTCGTCATAAAGGAGTTCGCCATGGTCAATCGATTTGACCGGCTCCTTGAAATGAGCTGCACATTCGCGAGCGATCTTCATAAGTCGCTCTACCGAGCCCTCCTTCGACTCCCTCCTCACCCGCTCGAGGCGTTCACGGATCGCTACCGTCGCGGCCTCAGTGATGCTCTCACCGGTTGCCCGAGCGAGTTGCTTCGCGATACGGTGTATTTTTTCGTTCTTGATGTTCAGTGCCATGTCTATCCTCGGGACTCTACTCTTGTGCCACTATTAGCACCCGTCGTAACCGTGCCAATGTTACCGCGAGTGCCACCAGCGCCGCTCCCCAAAGTGCGAATGCAATTTCCACTACCCACCTCGGCGCTTCCCCTACGCGGTGTAGCAGAAACGGGAAGAAGTTCCACGTCGTGATATGCACATAGTCCCACGCGTCGTACGTCATCTCGTCCGTATTTAGTCCCCAGGCCTCCATCTTGCCCAGCGCAAACGCCACAATATTCTTGAACCGGAGTGCGATTACGAACATAGGATGCCCCAGGTCCTCCATCTGGTAAATCTCCAGCGGCACCCAGAACGCCAGCGAAGCCAACTGGATGACAAGGCTGACGAAGACCAAGACCATCCCGCCAATCCAAACCATTCGTCCCAAGTTCGCCCGATGTTGTAACAGCAGCGGTACTGCGAGAAATGCCACCATCTGCACCGCGGTCGAGACGTACCGGTCGCCCCACGCGAAATCACCCGCCCAGAATGCGTACCGCGCATAGAAGCAGATGTACCCCACTAACAGGAGTAGCGCAGCCGCAACATACGCCCGCACCTCCGGACGCATCCGCTTCCACAACAGCAGCACCAGTATCAGCGCCAGAATCACCAGAGGGTCGAAAAGGAAAATCGACTTCTCCGGCTTGAACAATGCTCCCAGTACGCCTTCATGCAGCGGCGTGCTCCACGGAAAATTTGCCGGCAGCGTCGGGTCCAGCGCCCGCTGCTGTTTCGCAAAAAGCGGAAGGTAGGTTCCTGCCCACGAACCGAACCGATAGTAGTTGTAATAGCGCTCGATCAACCCAAAGCACAGGTAGATCGGCGTCGCCACTCTCACGTACGTGACACCTCGTCTCCACATCTCGCTCCCGTGCGCTCGTTCAAACCACAGCACTGCGAAGACAAACAGCGCCGCCGCGACGAGATCCAGTCCGGTTGTCACTCGCGTCAGCAGGTTGAGCCCGAGCGCGCACGATCCCACCATCAGCGGCTTCAGCCGCCCGGTCCGCAGCCACTCATACTGATACGAAAAACCTACCAGCGTGAGCAGCATGATGTAGTTGTTTTCCTGCATGTTCTGCGTGTAGTGAAGGTGCGTGGTGCAGAACATCAGCGCGATCACACCCAACACAGACTGTCGCACGCTGAAAGAAAGTTGCCGCAGGAAGCGAAAGGCAACCAGCACCGTCAGCACATTAATCAAAATGCTTGTGCTGTAACTGACCACAATGCTGCGGATCGCCGGATCATCTTCGTAATCAGAAAAGATGGGCCAGTGCGCAATCCACGTCCCGACCAGATCGGCAGGCAGCATCAGCAGCGACTGCCCGATTCCATACCAGCTATAGATTTTTCCGCCACGCCCACGCAGGCCGAACTCCGGATACTCGTTCTCGAACACCTGTGGTTGCCCGGTCCACAGCGAGTGCGTGACCTGCAGGCGGTGCATCGTGTCCGCTGTGCCCAACTCCCCGGATTGCACCACGAACGCAAGCAGTCCCGCAGTCAGGCACAAAAGAAACAGCGGATCATGCAGCCACTGCGCCAAACGCGAAGTCATCGCTTGGATGGTAATACAAAGCGGACCTTGGACTTCGGACCTTGGACATTACGGCTCGATATCTCCAGCCTCCCAGACTCCTCTGCCTGCGTTATCCTGTAGCGGCTATGGCGAAGTGCCCCTCCTGCAGCATCGAACTTTCCGAAAGCGCCGCCTTCTGTTCGAAATGCGGTGCGCCGGTCGCGAACCCCGACGACGTCGCTACTATCGACTACGCGACCGCGAGCGCGCGCAAATCCTCTTCTGGTTCATCCTCTTCCCGAGGAATCTCGTCTTCCTACTCATCGCATCCTTCCGAGTACCTTCTCAACGAAGGCCGATTTCTTCCCGGGCGCCTGATCGCCGGACGCTACCGCATCATTGCCCTGCTCGGAAAAGGCGGCATGGGCGAGGTCTATCGCGCCGACGACCTCACGCTCGGACAGGCCGTCGCCATGAAGTTCCTTCCGGAAGAAGCCACGCGCGACGAAGCCATGCTCGAACGCTTCCGCAGCGAAGTGCGTATCGCCCGCCGCGTTTCGCATCCCAATGTGTGCCGTGTCTATGACGTCGGCGAGGTCGACGGCCAGACTTTCTTCACCATGGAATACGTGGACGGCGAAGATCTCGCCTCCCTGCTCCGCCGCATAGGCCGTCTCCCGCAGGACAAAGCCATCGAAATTGCCCGCCAGCTTTGTGCCGGCCTCGCGGCCGCGCACTCGAAGGGAGTTCTCCATCGCGACCTCAAGCCCGCCAACATCATGCTCGACGGACGCGGCCAGGTCGTCATCACTGATTTCGGACTCGCTGGACTCGCCGACAACATTCGCGGCGCTGAAGTTCGCAGCGGAACGCCCGCCTACATGGCTCCAGAGCAGATCGCGGGCAAGGAAGTCACCATGCGCAGCGACATCTATGCGCTCGGCCTGGTGCTCTACGAGGTCTTCACTGGAAAACGAGCCTTCGCGGAAAAAACCGCTGCCGCGCTGCACGGTCTCGCCGATCGCACGCCAAGTCGGCCCTCTTCTGTTGTCAAAGATCTCGACCCGATCGTCGAGAAAGTCATCCTGCGCTGCCTCGAAACAGATCCCGCCGCCCGGCCCGTCAACGCACTCTCAGTCGCAGGTGCCCTTCCCGGAGGCGATCCCCTGGCCGCCGCTCTCGCGGCCGGAGAAACCCCGTCCCCTCAGATGGTCGCCGCGGCCGGAGAAACCGAGGGACTTCGTCCTCCCGTGGCTCTCGCGATTCTGGCCGGCATTCTTGTTGGTCTGGCATTCACCATCTTCTTTTCCATTCATTACAGCGCCTTCGACAAAATGAGTCTCGAACTGACTCCTGAGGTCCTCACCCAGAAGGCTCATGAAATCATTACTCGGCTCGGATACGCCGGCCGCCCGGTCGACAGTGCATTCGGCCTCGACATCGACGGCGATTTTCAGGATGCCGTTGAGAAGAACGATACGCCGCATCCCGATTGGGACAAAGTTCTCGCCGCGCGACCTTCGCTCTTGTTCTATTGGTACCGGCAGAGTCCTGACGACATGGTCGCCAATGAATTCCACGACAATCTGCTGACGCCCGGGATGCTGCAGGAAACGGACCCGCCGACCGTGACCTCCGGCATGATGAACCTGGAACTCGATCCTCAAGGTCGGCTCACGTATTTCCAGGCGATTCCGCCGCAGAAGGTCACAACCGGCGGCGAAGGCGCCAAGTCTCAGTCCGCCGCAGTCTTTGACTGGAACATTCTGTTTAGCGCCGCCGATCTGGACGCATCCAAATTCCAGCCGACCGAACCCACCTGGAACTCGCTTGCCTCTTCCGACGCGCGCGCCGCTTGGACCGGCATCTGGCCCGGCACAACCCGTCCACTACGCGTCGAGGCAGCGTCCTTTCAGGGAAAACCCGTGTTCTTCCGCCTCGTGGGTGACTGGACCAAGCCTGGGCGGATGGTCAGCACCGAGAAGAAGTCTTTCGGCGAGCAAGCGCAGAGGATTATTTTCTTGCTGATCCTCGTGTTCGGACTCGGCGGAGCTGCTTTACTCGCCCGGAGGAATTACCTACGAGGCCGTGGGGATCGCGAGGGAGCGTTACGCCTCGCGATCATCATGTTCGCGCTTGAGATGGGCCTTTTTCTCTGCCGCAGCCACCTCGCAACGATTGGCGACACAATCGGGCTTGGTGTCCTCGCCATCAGTACGGCATTGTTCCTTGCCGGCGCCATGTGGATGTTCTACATGGCAATCGAGCCTTGGATCCGGAGGCAGTGGCCGAAGTCGATTATTTCCTGGAGCCGCCTGCTGGCCGGCAACTGGCGCGATCCCGTCGTCGGCCGCGACATCCTTCTCGGCGTAGCTCTCGGCGTGGTTTGGATTCTTATATTCCTGATTCGCTACATCCCTCTCATGCACATGGGCGCGTCTCCGGCCATCGGCTCCACCGACGCCCTCCTCGGTGGACGCGCGGCGCTCGGCGCCTGGTTGCGCCAGTGGCCACAGTCCATTCAGAGCACCCTGATTTTCTTCCTCCTCTTTCTCGGACTAAGGGCGATTCTGCGTAAGGAATGGATCGCCGCCATCGTCTTTATCGCTATCTTCGCGGTACCACGCGGGCTCACCGGATCCCACAGGATGATCGAGCTTCCTACCCAGGTCATCGTCTATGCCATCGCGCTGCTGATTGTCATTCGTTTTGGACTGGTACCGCTTGCTGTCGCCATTTTCACCATCAACATGATGGGCGGAGTGCCCTTCTCCGCCGATTTCTCCACCTGGTATATGACGACCTCCATCCTGGCGCTGCTGAGCCTTCTGGTCATCACCGGTTGGGGCTTCTACCACTCGCTTGGAGGACAGAAGGTCTGGAAACTCGAAATGGAGTAGGTTCTCCGGCCCCTATTTCGACTCAACACGCCTGCAGCAGCACCAAAGAAGCGATTTGCGAAGTCGGACTTTTCAGCATCCTCCTGCCTCTGAATCACATCTAAACCTTGACAACGATTCACTCAAGTTCTAGCATGGTTTTGGACGCAATCATCAGGCTGTTGATTATAAAGCACTTGTAGAATTTAGGAGGGATGTTTTATGGGAAAGATTATCGGAATTGACCTCGGCACCACCAACTCCTGCGTGGCAGTCATGGAAGGTGGCGAGCCCAAGGTCATCGCCAATGAAGAAGGAGGCCGCACTACTCCTTCGGTCGTCGGTTTTACCAAGACCGGTGAGCGTCTGGTCGGCCAGGTCGCCAAGCGGCAGGCCATCACCAATCCCGAGAACACCGTTTATTCGATCAAACGGTTCATGGGACGCCGTTACGACGAAGTTAGCGAAGAGCTCAAGATGGTGCCCTACAAGGTCGTTCGTCAGGGCGATCACGTCGCCGTTTTGGCGCAGGGTAAGGAGCATACTCCGCCGCAAGTTTCGGCGATGATTCTGCAGAAGCTGAAGAAAGCTGCGGAAGACTATCTCGGCGAGAAAGTGACCGAAGCGGTCATCACCGTTCCCGCGTATTTCAACGACGCGCAGCGCCAGGCCACCAAAGATGCCGGACAGATCGCCGGCCTCGAAGTGAAGCGCATCATCAACGAGCCTACGGCGGCCGCGCTCGCCTACGGTCTCGACAAAGGCAAAGATGAAACCATCGCCGTCTACGACTTCGGCGGCGGCACCTTCGATATTTCGATTCTCGAAGTCGGCGAAGGCGTAATCGAAGTCAAAGCCACCAACGGAGACACCCACCTCGGCGGCGATAACATCGACCAGCGCCTGGTGGATTGGCTCATCGACGAATTCAAGAGAGACGAAGGCCTCGACCTTCGCGGCAAGGGCAACGAGATGGCGCTGCAGCGTCTGCGTGACGCCGCCGAGCGCGCCAAGATCGAGCTCTCGACCACCATGGAGACCGAAATCAATCTGCCCTTCATCACCGCAGACGCTTCCGGTCCCAAGCACCTGGTCAAGAAGCTGACTCGCGCCAAGCTCGAAACGATGATCGAAGACATCATCCAGAAATCGGTCGGCCCGTGCAAACAGTGCATGAAGGACGCAGGTGTCGATACCAGCAAGATCAACGAAGTCGTCCTGGTCGGCGGCCAGACCCGCATGCCTCGCATCCAGCAGCTCGTCAAAGAACTCTTCGGACGCGAAGGCCACAAGGGTGTCAACCCGGACGAAGTGGTCGCAGTCGGTGCAGCCATCCAGGGCGGCGTGCTCAAGGGTGAAGTGAAAGACCTGCTCTTGCTCGACGTCACTCCGCTGACACTTTCGATCGAAACGTTGGGCGGCGTCGCGACTCCGATGATCCCGCGCAACACGACGATCCCGACCAAGAAAACGGAAACGTTCTCCACTGCGGCCGACAGCCAGACCTCGGTCGAAGTGCACGTACTCCAAGGGGAGCGGCCGATGGCGGCGCAGAACCGGACTCTCGGCAAGTTCCACCTCACCGGGATTCCACCTGCACCCCGTGGCGTGCCGCAGATCGAAGTCACTTTCGACATCGACGCCAACGGCATCCTGAACGTGACCGCGAAAGACACGGCCACGCAGAAGGATCAGAAGATCACGATCACGTCCTCTTCGGGCCTGTCGAAGGACGAAGTCGAGCGCATGGCGAAGGAAGCCGACGCGCATGCGGCCGAAGACAAGGCAGCTCGCGACTCGATCGAAGCCAAGAACCAGCTCGACTCGATGGTCTACAACATCGAGAAGATGCTGAAGGAACACGGTGACAAGATTTCCGGCTCCGAACGCGGCGACGTTGAAAACGCGCTAGCCGACGCCAAGAAAGCACTCGAGTCCAACGACAAGTCGCAAATGGACAAGGCCCGCGAGAACCTGACCACGGCCTCGCATAAACTCGCCGAGCAGATGTACAAATCGGCTCAGGCGCAAGGCCAGGGCGCACCTGGCGCAGGCCCAACGCCCGGCGCGGGTGCAGACCCACAGCCCGGCGCGAACGGCGCCGGCGGCCAGAAGAAAGATGAAGGAGTCATCGACGCCGAATACGTGGACGTGGAAGACAAGAAATAAGCCCGTGTGGAGGCGGCCGCCTCGGCCGCCTTCCGGCGGATCATCCCAATAGGAGTAGCTGCTTCGCGGTGACGAGGCAGCGAGAGGGATCCCTACTGACAAGTAGAGATCCTTCAGCTTCCTTGGGATCATTCCTGATCTGGATTGGAGGGTGAGATTTTGGACTTTCAGGTAAACGAACAAACCTATTTTCTGGATCTCGCCGAAGACGCCCGCGAATGGATCGTCTTCGTCGAGACACCAACTGGAACGCGGCGGATCCCGGTGTATGTTGACGCACCGGCCGACGATCTTCCCGTGCTGGTCGAAGACAAACACAGACGCAAGATCGTGAATTAGTGTGGCGCGGGCACTCCTGCCCGCGCTTTTCGCGCGCAATCAGGACGTTAAATGGCAACCACCACCAAGAAAGACTACTACGAACTCCTCGGCGTGAAGAAGTCCGCCTCGGCCGACGATATCCGCAAAGCCTTCCGCAAGCTCGCCCGCAAGTATCATCCCGACGTGAATCCCGGCGACAAATCCGCCGAAGAAAAATTCAAGGCTATCTCCGAAGCCAACGATGTCCTTAGCGACCCCAAGAAGCGCAAGATCTACGACCAGGTGGGCTTCTACTCCGACAACATCGATCCCGCCACCGCCGAAGCCTACGCCCGAGCCGGAGCCCAGGGTAGTAGCGGAGGCGGTTTCCCCGGCGGTGCCGGACAAGGCGGCGCTCAGGGCGTCCCCTTCGATTTCGGCGGATTCGATTTCTCCGACTTCGTCAACAATGCCGGACGCAGCAGCGGCAGCAGCCAGCGCACCAACTCCGCCACCGGCGGCAGTTTCCGCGACATCTTCTCCGGCATCTTCGGTGGAAGCCGTGGCGCCACTGTCGCCGAAGAAGGTCCCGAGCCCGGTACCGACCTCGAATATCAAGTCAGCGTTCCCTTCTGGACTGCGATCCGCGGCGGCGTCATGCGCCTGAACATCACCCGCCAGGATGTCTGCTCGCGCTGCCACGGCCAAGGCGCCATCGAATCTCCCGGCAAGTGTCCTGAATGCGGTGGCACCGGCCAGATCACGCAGACCGGCGGACGCATGAAGTTCAATGTCCAGTGTCCGCGGTGCCACGGCACGGGAAAAAATCTGAGCAACTGCCCGACGTGCCATGGCGAAGGAACGGTCACGACCACGGAACCGCTGGAAGTCCGCATCAAGCCCGGCACCCGCGACGGCCAGCGGATCCGCCTCCCCGGCAAAGGCAACGCCGGAGCCCACGGCGGCTCCCCTGGCGATCTCTACGCCATCATCCGCATCGAGTCGCATCCCATCTTCCGCCGCGATGGCGATGATATTTACTTGACCGTCCCCGTGAATGCGACCGAAGCCGCCTTGGGTGCAAAAATTGAAGTCCCCACCATCGACGGCCGCGCGCTGCTTAAAATCCCGCCCGGTACACAGTCGGGACAGAAACTGCGTCTGCGCGAGAAGGGCGTGCCCTCTGCCACACGAGAAGGCGCCCGCGGCGACGAAATCGTAGAAATCACCGTCCACGTCCCCATGCCCAGAGATGAACGCACAAAGGAACTCCTGCGAGAGCTAGCCAAGCTGAACCCGGAAGACCCCCGCGCCGAGTTGTGGTCGAAAGTCTAAAATGCTTTCCCCTTTGGTGAGTCCTTAATTGCCGGTCCCACTTTGAAACTGGGAGCATCTTTTCACCACAGGGATCACAGAGAAACACAGGGGAAACCTATTATGAACTACACATGGCCAGCCTCGCGCGATCGCGTTTCTGCCGCATAAATGACATCACGGGTGCAATCGTTAATTCCGCGATGAAGGTCCATTCCCTCCTCGGCCCTGGCCTCTTAGAGAGCGCCTACCAAGCCTGCCTGGCACACGAACTGCGCAGCCGCGGCTTCGAGGTAGCAACGGAAGTTCCAGTCCCGGTCTTCTATGAAGGTAAGAAACTGGAAGTCGGATACCGAATCGACTTGGTCGTGGAAGGCAGAGTCGTAATCGAAGTAAAGTCGGTCGACACAGTCCACCCAATCCACGCAGCTCAGCTTCTTTCCTACATGCGACTAAGCGGAATCGGAGTCGGCCTGCTAATCAATTTCAACGTCCTCCGCCTCCGCGACGGAATCAAACGCATGGTCGACGGCCAAGATTGGATGAAATAGCCCTGTGTCACTCTGTGCCCCCTGCGGTGAGTCCGTTCTTTCTCGTCCCCATATAGTTGACTAAGTCAACTATATTAACTACGCTGCTGCTATGTCGAATCCACCAGCGGCAGCCCTCGCCGACGATCGCATCCAGACCATCCGCCGTTTCAACCGCGTCTACACCCGCCAGATCGGCGTCTTGCAAGAGCACCTTCTACAAAGCCGCTTCTCCCTCACCGAAGTCCGAGTCCTTTACGAAATCGCGCATCGCGAGAACGTCACCGCAAAGGATCTCTGCCTCGACCTCGGCCTCGATCGCGGCTACGTAAGCCGGATGCTGCAAGGTTTCGAGCAGCACGGCTGGATCAAGACCGCACCATCCCCCGACGACCGCCGCCGCCAGTTTCTTTCCCTCACCGCCCAGGGACACAAAGTCTTCGATCCCCTCGAGCGTCGTTCGAGCAACGAAGTCGCCGCCATGCTCGCCCGCCTCTCGTCCGCTCACCAAACGAAGATGCTCGCCGCCATTCGCGACCTCGAATCAGTTCTTACCCCCACCCGACCACCCGCGGCGCCGTACATCCTCCGCCCACATCGCCCTGGAGATATGGGATGGGTTGTCCAGCGCCACGGCGAACTCTACTGGGAGGAGTACCACTACGACGAGCGCTTCGAAGCCCTGGTCGCCGAGATCGTCGCCGAATTCGTCCAAAACCTCGACCCCAAACGTGAGCGCTGCTGGATCGCTGAAAGAGATGGCGAACGCGTCGGTTCTATCTTCCTGGTAAAGAAATCGTCGTCAGTAGCCAAACTCCGCCTGCTGCTGGTCGAACCCTCCGCCCGCGGCCTCGGCATTGGCAAGAGCCTGGTCGAAGAATGCGTCCGCTTCGCCCGCGAAGCCGGGTACAAAAGAATCCTCCTGTGGACGCAAAGCGAACTCACGCCCGCCCGCCGCATCTACGAACAAGCAGGATTCGAGCTGGTCGCAGAAGATAAACACAACAGCTGGAGCCGCAAGAATCTCGTAGCCGAAACTTGGGAGCTTGTTCTGTGAGCCTCCCCGTGGTCCTCAGTGGCCCTGTGGTGGAAGCTTTTCATTCGCGACTCAGGACCCGCGACTCATCATTACTCCAGTACCCTCCCTCTCGCTTACAAAAATTTGCAAATAATCTCAAAAAAATCTTGCATCTGTAGAAATTTCCCGTAATCTCACAAATGCGAACTAACTTCGC
>Ga0209698_10002816_pt1 | contig 19471 bp, 20 predicted proteins | sample LitLauG_LLR_2012_FD_187203 | JGI IMG/M metagenome (GOLD analysis project Ga0209698, IMG submission 187203) | Freshwater sediment microbial communities from Pennsylvania, USA - Little Laurel Run_MetaG_LLR_2012 (SPAdes) (version 2) | ecosystem: Environmental > Aquatic > Freshwater > Creek >...
GGTTGTAGGAGGAGCCCAGGCTGACGAAGAGCAACGTCGGACCGTCGAAGGAGGCGCGCACGACACTCGAGCCGGCGACCGCGCTCAATCCGCGTGTCGTGCACCATTCGGCGCTCATCGCGCGTGGCACCTCGTGACCGGCGACCTCGGCGGGGATGGCCTCGGCGATCAGCGCGCCCTCCTCGTCGAAGATGACCGGGATCACCACGGTGGTGGCGTCGACGAGGTCGTCGACGGTGACGACACGCGCGTGCTTGATCATGAGGTCTCCTTGTTCATACCGCGAGCGGTGCGATGCGCGGGCCCCTCGGCCACGCGCGCGAGCGTCCAGACGAGGTCGCTGAGCCGATTGAGATAGGGCACGACGAGCGATTCTTCGACGTCCCAGGTCACCGCGGTACGTTCGGCGCGGCGCACGACGGTGCGCGCGACATCGAGCGCCGCCGACAACTGGTTTTCGCCGGGCACCACGAACTCCGTAGGCATCTCGACCGCGTGATTCGCCTCGTCGATGAGTCGCTCGAGATGGTCGATCATCTCCTGGGACACGCGGGTGCGACCGATCTCGAGCTTCTCGCGATTCTCCAACTTGGTGGCCACCTCGGCCATCAGGATCCAGAGGTCGCGCTCGAGCCCCGCGACCACGAGGTTCGTCGGATCGTCCGGGGCGCACAGTGACCGAGCCCAGCCCAGCGCCGCCTGCGCCTCATCCACGGCGCCGTTGAGTTCGATGGCCTCGGAGTCCTTGTCCGCGCGGCCGCCGAAGAGGAGACCGGTCGTGCCGTCATCGCCCTTGCGCGTGTAGATCTTCACGGGTCAAGCGTAGTGACTCGCACCCGGGTGCAGGTAGCCTGAGTAGCCAATGACAATGAGCTCCCGCCCGCCCTTCGCTCGACCCCGCCGCGACGATCCCTACCTCAGCGCCCTCGCGCAGCGGGTCCTCATCTACGACGGCGCGACGGGCACGAACCTGCAGACCCAAGAACTCACGGCCGACGACTTCGGCGGCCACGCCTTCGAGGGTTGCAACGAGATGCTGGTGCTGACCCGACCCGACGCCGTCGAGACCCTGCACCGCTCCTTCTTGGACGTCGGCGTCGACGTCATCGAGACGGACTCCTTCGGCTCCTTCTCGGTCGTCCTGGCCGAATACGGCATCGCCGAGCGCGCCTTCGAGCTCAGTCACGCATCCGCGTCCCTGGCCCGGCGCGTCGCCGACGAGTACGCCACGCCGAGCCAGCCCCGCTTCGTCGCGGGGTCCATGGGTCCGGGCACCAAGTTCCCCACGCTGGGACAGATCACCTACGACGACCTCTCGGCCAGCTACGAAGAGATGGCCTACGGCCTGCTCGAGGGTGGCGTCGACCTGTTGATCGTCGAAACGATGTTCGACCTCCTCTCGGGCAAGGCGGCCATCGCTGCGTGCCATCGCGCCATGGTGCGCCACGGTCGCGTGGTACCCATCCAGGCCCAGGTCACCATCGAACTCACCGGGCGCATGCTGCCGGGCACCGAGATCGGCGCGGCCATCACCTCGCTGAGCCCCCTGGGCGTCGACGTGATCGGACTCAACTGCGCGACGGGTCCCGTCGAGATGTACGAACCCTTGCGCACCCTCAGCGAGACGGCCCCCATGGCGCTGTCGTGCTTGCCCAACGCCGGACTGCCCAGCGTGGTCGAGGGCAAGATGCACTACGACCTCACCCCCGAAGGCCTGGCCGAGCACCTCGCGAAGTTCGTGACCGAATACGGCGTGGACGTGGTGGGCGGCTGTTGCGGCACCACCCCCGAACACCTCGCGCGCGTGGTCGAAGCGGTGCGACCGCTGGCGCGACGCGAGCGACACCCCGTGCTCGAGCCCTCGGTCGCCTCCATCTACTCGAGCGTCACCTACGACCAGGACCAGTCGGTGCTGCTGGTCGGCGAACGCACCAACGCCAACGGCTCCAAGAAGTTCCGCGAATCGATGCTCGCGGGTGACTGGGACACCTGCATCTCCATCGGCCGCGAGCAGATCAAGGAGGGCGCCCACGTGCTCGACGTCTGCGTCGACTACACGGGAGCCGACGGCGTCAGCGACATGAACGAGGTGATGAGCCGTCTGGCCACGCAGTCCTCGGTGCCGATCATGGTCGACACCACCGAGACCAAGGTGGCGCGCCAGGCCCTCACCTGGCTGGGCGGCAAAGCCATCCTCAACTCGGTCAACCTCGAAGAGGGCGACGGACCGGGCACCCGCCTGGACGGCTTCCTCTCGCTCGCCGCGGAGTTCGGCGCCGCCGTCGTGGCGACGTGCATCGACGAGGAGGGTCAGGCCCGCAGCGCCGACTGGAAGGTTCGCGCCGCGCGCGCCATCACCGACCTGGCGACGTCGCGCTACGGCCTCTCGGCCACCGATATCTTCATCGACCCCCTGGCGCTGCCCCTGTCGACCGGCATGGTCGAGTCACGGCGCGACGGCATCGAGACCATCGAGGCCATTCGTCGCATCAAGGCGGAACTGCCGGGCGTGCGGACCATCTTGGGCCTGTCCAACGTCTCCTTCGGACTCAACGCCGCCGCGCGCCAGGTCCTCAACAGCGTCTTCTTGCACGAGTGCACCGAGGCCGGCCTCGACGCGGCCATCGTGCACGCGTCCAAGATCCTGCCGCTCGCGCGCGTGGACGAAGAGGCGCGTCGCGTCTGCCTGGACCTCATCTACGACCGCCGCCAGGACGACTACGACCCCTTAAGCGAACTGCTGCGACTCTTCGAAGGGGCCACGCTCTCGAGCAACAGTGCCGCGTCCATCGACGACTTACCCCTCGAGGAGCGTCTTCGCCGGCGCATCATCGACGCGGTGCGCGTCGGCCTCGAGGCCGACCTCGACCTCGCGATGTCCGAGGGGCTCGCCCCGCTCACCATCGTGAACGACTTCCTCCTCGACGGCATGCGCGAGGTGGGTGCGCTCTTCGCCAGCGGCGAGATGCAGCTGCCCTTCGTCCTGCAGTCGGCCGAGACCATGAAGAGTGCCGTGGCGCACCTCGAGCCCTTCATGGAGAAGAGCGACCAGGGCGGACGCGGCAAGGTGGTCCTGGCGACCGTCAAGGGCGACGTGCACGACATCGGCAAGAACCTGGTCGACATCATCTTGACCAACAACGGCTACGAAGTGGTGAACCTCGGCATCAAGGTCGGTATCAACGAGATGCTCACCGCCGTCGAGGAGCACCAGGCTGACGCCCTCGGCATGAGCGGACTGCTGGTGAAGTCGACGCTCATCATGCGCGAGAACCTCGAACTGATGAACGAACGCGGCATGTCCAACGTGCCCGTGCTGTTGGGCGGGGCCGCCCTGACGCGCACGTACGTCGAACGCGACCTGCGCGAGACCTATCAGGGCCGCGTCTTCTACGGCAAGGACGCCTTCGAGGGACTGCGCGTGCTCGATCGACTCGGCGAGATCCGCAAGAGCGGCGACGACGACCCCCTCTACGGACGCGAGATCTCGACCAAGAACGTGCACCGCAAGATCCGCGGCGAGCAGGGCGAGGCGCCCGTGGACCTGCCCGCGCGCAGCCCCAGCGTGGAGATGGACAATCCCCTCTTCGCGCCGCCCTTCCTGGGCAGTCGGGTGGCCAAGGGCATGTCGGTGGACGAGATCAGCGAGTACTTGAACCTGACGGCGCTCTTTCGCAACCAGTGGGGCTTTCGCCCCGAGGGTGGCGAGGACGACCCCGCGTTCAAGGAGCGCGTCAGCGCGACCTTGCGAGAGCAGCTGGCGATCGCCAAGGCCGACGGACTGCTCACCCCCCAGGTCGTCTGGGGGCACTTCGCGGTCGCGTCCGAGGGCGAGGACCTGATCGTCTTCACCGACGACGAGCGCACCAGTGAACGCACGCGCTTCCACTTCCCGCGCCAACACGTCGAGCCCTACCTGTGCATCGCGGACTTCTTCCGTCCGGTCACCAGCGCCGACAAGGACTACGCGAGTTTCATGCTGGTCACGATGGGCTCACGCGTGTCCGAGCGCTGCGCGGAGTTGTTCGCGGAGAATCGCTACACCGATTATCTGATGCTGCACGGCCTGGGGGTGGAGATGGCCGAGGCCCTGGCCGAACTCTGGCACCTGCGCATCCGCCAAGAGCTCGGCTTCGCCGAGGAGGACGGTCCGTCGCTCTTCGGCCTCTTTCGCCAGCAGTACCGCGGGGGTCGCTACTCCTGGGGCTACCCCGCCTGCCCGGACCTCACCGACAACGCCAAGGTGGCCGAACTACTCGACGCCAGCCGCATCGGGGTCGTGGTCTCCGAAGGGTTCCAATTGCACCCCGAGCAGACGACCGACGCCATCATCTGTCATCACCCCATGGCGAAGTACTTCGTCGCGTAGCGGCTACTCAGAACCGGGGTCGCCGATCGATCTCCATCATGCGCTCGGGGTGCGCCAGGGGCGCGAAGCCCACCTTGGCGTAGACGCCGTGGGCGTCGCGCGTGGCGAGCACCACCCGACGCACCCCCCGGTCCGTCCAGTAGCGGACGATCTCGCCGACCATCCATGTGCCCAGGCCCCGACCCCGCTGCGCGGCGTCCACGAAGACGTCGCACACCCATCCATAGGTCACCTGATCGGTGATCATGCGCGCGCAGGCCACCATCTCGCCACCGTCCGACACGATGCCGTAGAAGTGCGAGTGCGCGATCGACGTGGCGACGTCTTCGAGACTGCGCCCCTCGGCCCAGTACGCCTCGGTGCTCAGCCACCGGTGAATGACGTCGACCGACAGACGCGACGGGTCAGCCGTCACGCAGTAGCCGTCGCGAAAACGATCGTCGAACATCGGGCTCATCGTGGACGCCACCGTGTCGCTGCGAGCGTGCCTGTCACCGGACCAGCCGCCCTACTTCGCCGTCTCGACGATCAGCACCGAGCAGTTCGCCGAATGCGCGACGGAGTTCGCCACGCTGCCGAGAATGCGGCGCACGCCCTTCATGCCACGATTGCCCACCACGATCAAGTCGGCGTCGAGTTCATCGGCCATCGCCACCAGCGAGTCGGCCGGGTCGCCGTGCAGGGGGTGAAGGATCGGCTCGACGCCGTACTCCTTGGTGACGAACGCCAGCACCTGCAGCAGTGACTCGACGCCGTCTTCGGTGTTGACCGCTTCGAACTTCTCACCGTCGGAGGTCGCCTTGAACGACGTGGGCGCGTCGGTCGAAGCGACGTGCAATTCCCCCTTGGACATCACTGCGATCTGCGCCGCCGCCTCCACCGCGCTGCGGGCGGTCGCGGCGTCGTCGGTGCCGACGAGGATCTTGTCGAACATGTTCACTCCCGTGGTCAGGACCCCCGCGAACACCTTCGCGCGAGGGCGGTGTCAGTTGGCCAAAGAATAGTGCGTCGACCGAGGAGCGCCCCGACGCATCTCGAGCGGCGCGCCTAGCGGCGAGTGGGCAGCGCGAGCGGTGTCGCGTCGCTGAGCGCTTCGCGTGCGTGGTAGCTCGAGCGCGTCAGTGGCGAGGACTGCACGTGGGCGAGGCCCGCGCGGCGTCCGCGTTCGGCCAGGTCCTCGAACTCCGCCGGGTCCCAGTAACGAGCGACGGGCAGGTGCTTGGCGGTGGGGCGAAGGTATTGGCCGATGGTCGCGATGGAGACACCCACCGACGCCAGGTCCACGAGCACTTCTTCGACCTCATCGGCGGTCTCGCCCAGGCCCACCATCATCCCGGACTTCGTCGTCAGGCCCGCCATGACCGAACGCGCCAAGACCGTGAGTGAGCGATGGTACGCCGCGCTGGGGCGTACGGCGCGCTGCAGTCGCGCGACGGTCTCCATGTTGTGGTTCATCACGTCGGGGCGCGCATCGATGATGAGTTGGAGCGCGGCCGGATCACCCTTGAGGTCGCTGATCAATACCTCGATGTTGGTCTCGGGCGAGCGCTCACGGATCGCGCGGATGGTGTCGGCGATGGCGCCGGCGCCCCCGTCGGCGAGATCATCGCGCGCCACGCACGTGACGACCGCGTGGCTGAGTTTGAGTCGAACGACCGCCTCGGCCACGCGCGCGGGCTCGGTGGGGTCGAGGGCGAGGGGTTTGCGAGTGTCGATCAGGCAGAAGCCGCACGCGCGCGTGCAGCGCTCACCGTTCACCATGAACGTCGCCGTGCCGCTCTCCCAGCACTCGAAGATGTTGGGGCAGCCCGCCTCCTCGCACACGGTGACCAGGCGCAGGTCCTCGGTGAGGGTGCGCAGCGATTGGTACTCCTGGCCCATGTGCGCCTCGATGCGCAGCCACGCGGGTTTGCGGGTGTTGATCGCGAGGGCCTCGTCCGGGTTGACGCCGGCCTTGCGCAGGCGCCTGATCAGCGGCCGCTCGTCGGACGTCGTCGACGCACTGCGGTCCACGCGGGCCACTTTCTCCGACGTCGCGAGTCGCTGGGCGAGCTCGAGTCCCAATCGCTCCTCGACCTCGGCCTCGTGCACGTCGAGCCCGAGCGAGACCATCGAGCCCACCGGCTTGTCGGGGATGCCGCAGGGGATGATCGCGGCGAAGCCGCTCAGATCGATGTCGACGTTGAGCGCCACGCCGTGCAGGGTGCGACGTTCGCCGCGTCGATTGCGCATCGTGCGCACGCCCACGGCCGCGATCTTGTGAGGTCGGGTCTCGAGCCTCGCCCACACCCCGGGGTAGCCCTCGAGACGGCCGATCTCACCGAGCGCACCTTCGGGGTCGAAGGCTCGCACCGTCGCGATCACGGCGTCCTCGAGCGCGGTCACGTGGGCGCGGCCCGCGCCGGGGTCGTCCTTCACCGTGACGATGGCCCAGCCCACGGCCTGCCCCGGAGCGTGATAGGTCACGTCGCCCCCGCGGTCGGTCGTCACGACGTCGGCGTCCAGGAGTTCTGGTGCGATGAGGAAGTGGTCCTCCTGGGCCCGGACCCCGCGGGTGTAGGTCGGCGGATGCTCGAAGAGAAGGACGTAGTCCTCCGTCGCCTCCAACAATGCGCGTTGCAGGTCATCGGCCTCGGCGAAACTCACCCGTCCGAGGTGACGCCGGCGCAGCACTATCGCTCGCTCGCCACGTCGAGTCCGGCCAGCAGTTCGCCCACTCGTTCGAGGTACTGGGCCGCGGCGGCGCTGTCGCACACGCGGTGGTCGAAGGAGAGCCCGAGGACCACGCGGCGCCCGACCTCGATCGTGGCGACGCCCTCGCGCTCGACGACGACGGGCACCCGGCGCACGGCACCGATGCTCAGCACGGCCACTTCGGGCTGGATGATGATCGGCTCGGTCCACAGGGTGTGCGGGCTCGTCGACGCGGCGACGGTGAAGGTGCCGCCCATCAGGTCGTCGGCGTTGAGCTGGCGCGAGGCGAGACGCTCGTCCACTTCGGCCATACGGCGCGCCAGAGCGCGCAGCGTGAGCCCCGCGGCGGCGTGCACCACCGGGACCAGCATGCCGTCCTCTTCCACGTGACGCGTGAATCCCACCGAGATCGTGCGGTGCAGCGTCAACTGGTCGTCGGCGAAGGTGGCATTGAGGAATTCGAACTCGGCGAGCGCTCGCACGGCGGCGACGGTGATCACGGACTCGTCACTGATCGCGAAGCCGTCCGCGGTCTCGCGACCCAGGGCGTCGACCTCGTCGAACACGCGGGCGTCGACCTCCACGGCGACGAAGCCGTGAGGAGAGGACAGCACCGAGACGCTCATGTGCTGACCCATGCGGCGACGTCCATTCGAGAGCGCGACCACGATCTCCTCGGTCGGTCCCAGGGCCACGGCACGTTCGGCGTCACGACGCGTGATGGCGCCACCCGCGCCCGTGCCCGTCACCGTCGACGCCTCGACGCCGCCGTCCATCAAGATGCGACGAACCACGGGTGAGACCACGACACCGGTGGCACCGGTGGTCTCTTCTCGTTGGGCGCGCGAGGAGACCACGGGGGCCGGCACCGCAGCGTTGGGCGCGGAGGGGGCCGGCGCCGCGTCGTTCGACGCGACCGCGTTCTCATCGATCACCGCGACGCGCGCGCCGGTCTGAACGGTGTCGCCCTCTTCGGCGAGTATCTGGGTCAGGACGCCCGCGGCGGGCGAGGGCATCTCGGAGTCGACCTTGTCCGTCGACACCTCGAAGAGCGGTTCGTCACGCGCGACGGCGTCGCCCACCTTCTTGAACCATTGCGTGATGATCCCCTCGGTGACCGACTCACCCAGCGACGGAAGGGTGACGTCAGCCAACGTGGATTCCCCGACCCGCCAGCGCGAGCAGTGTCTCGCCGAATGTCTCCGACAGCGAGGGGTGCGGCTGGATCAGCGCGGCGGCCTCTTCGGCGGTCGCTTCCCAGTTCACCGCGTAGTAGCCCGCGCCCAACTGTTCGGTGACCCAGGGACCGGCCATGTGCACGCCGAGGATCTGGCCGGCGGTGCCGTCGGCGCGCTTCTCGGCGATGATCTTGACCACGCCATCGGTGTCACCGATGATCTGCGCGCGGCTGTTGCCGCCGAAGGGGTCCTTCTTGACGACGACGTCGTACCCGCGCTCCTTGGCGGCGGCCTCGGTCAGACCGCAGAACGCCACCTCGGGGTTGGAGTAGATGGCCCAGGGCACGCGGTCGTAATCGACCGGCACCACGGCTTCACCGAGGATCGTCTTGATGGTGACGACGGCTTCGGCGAAGGCCACGTGGGCGAGCTGGGGAGTGCCGGCCACGACGTCGCCGACCGCGAAGACGTGGGGATTGGCCGTACGCATGTAGCCGTCGGCCACGACGAAACCGCGCTCGTTGATCTCGACGCCCGTGCCCTCGCCCAGGAGGCCCTGGGTACGTGGGCTGCGCCCGACCGAGACGACGACCATCTCAACGTTGACGTCCTCGGCCCCCTCCATGGTGATCGCGGTCCCCTTCTTGGCGGGAGTGTGGCCAGTGATCGTGACACCGGTCTGGATCTCGATGCCGCGCTTCTTGAACGCGCGCTGTACGACGGTGGCCACCTCGGCGTCGCAGCCCGCGAGGATCGAGGGCAGCCCTTCGAGGATGGTGACCTTGGTGCCCATGTCGGCGAGCATCGAGGCGAACTCGCATCCGATGGCGCCGCCACCGATGACCGCGGCGGTGGCCGGGAGCTTGTCGAGGTCGAGGAACTCGTCGGAGGTGAGGACGAACTTGCCGTCCACGTCGAAACCGGGCAGCGTGCGCGGCACGGAGCCGGCGGCGATGATGACGTTGGTGCCCTCGGCGACGACGCCGGCGTCGGCGCCGTCGAGCACGGTGACGGTCTGGTTGGCGTCCAGTCGACCGGTGCCCTCGAAGATCGTGACCTTGCGGCCCTTCAACAGACCCGAGACGCCCTTGTAGAGGCGATCGACGATCTCGTTCTTGCGCGCCTGGGAGACCGCGAAGTCGACCTTGACCCCCGTGGTGGTGATCCCGAAGGCCGACGAGTGCTCCAAGGTCCGGCGCACGTGGGCGGTCTCGAGGAACTCCTTGGCGGGCACGCAGCCGCGGTGCAGGCAGGTCCCGCCGACCTTGTCGCGTTCGATCAACGCGATGTTCAGTCCGGCCGCCGCGCCGTAGAGGGCGGCGGCGTAGCCACCAGGTCCTCCTCCGATAATCACCACATCGAACTTCTGGACCTCGTTAGCCACGGTCATTCCCTTCAAAGAGTCTGTAATGTCCCCCGCGCAATCCTAATGATTCCGGGCGTCGCAAAAAACCGCTAGCGCACCGACGCGCGTCCGCGTTGCGCGTCGGCGGCCTCGGTCGCCAAGCGGTCGACGAAATCGTTCATCGGGTCACCGGAATGCCCCTTGACCCACGAGAACGTCACCTCACGCCCGGAGTGCACGACGAGCGGGATCAACTCCTCCCACAGGTCGCGATTGGCCACGGGCTGACCCTGGGAGTTCTTCCAGCCGCGCCGCAGCCAGCCCACGTGCCACTTGTCGTGAAAACATTTCACGACGTAGGTGGAGTCACTGACGATCTCGACGTCCCCCTCGGGGTAGGCGCGCAACGCTTCGATGACCGCGAGGACCTCCATGCGCTGGTTCGTCGTGTGCGCCGCCGCGCCACTGGCGTAGTCCTCGGTCCCCGCCGCCCAGGCCCAGCCACCCGGCCCCGGGTTGCCACGACACGATCCGTCCGTGTGGATGCGGGTCACGGATGACGCGTGACCCAGGCGTCGGGGTCGTTGCTGAATCGCGTCACCGACACCGGTAGCTCCCCTCGCAGCACCTGGCCCAGGGTCACGTGCTCCAAGACCTCACGAAGAGCCGCTCGCACCGCGACCCAGACGTCGCGCAGGTGCGTGGCCTCACCCTCGTAGTGCAGGGTCTCGGGACGCATGCCGCGCACACCGGCCATCGGACCCGAGACGACGCGCAAGATGTCGGCGATCTGGATGTCGTCGGCGTCGCGTGCGAGACGGAACCCCCCCTCGGGTCCCCGCTGGCTGGTCACGAGACCGCCGCGGCGCAGGTCCGACATGATGGCGCCCAAGAACTTCGACGGCAGATCCTGCTGTTGGGCCAGGTGTTCGGCGCTCACCGACGTGTTGCTCGCCGCCAGCGTCAAGAGAGCGCGGATGGCGTACTCGGCCTTGGCGGGGATCTGCATCCCCCCATTCTGCCCCACCGGACAACTCGACCGTGCCATCGCGGCTCGTAAGGTGGTGTTCGTGTCTGATCTGGGTTCTCGCTCGCTCTACCTGTGCGTCGGCGCGCGCGAGGATATGGGTGACTTCCTGCCCGCCGTCTTGCGCGGAGGGGTCGACGTCGTGCAATTGCGCGAGAAGTCGGCCCCCGACGACGTGCGCCGCGCCCAGGCTCGCCTCATGATTCCCATTTGCCACGACTTCGGCGTCCCGTTCGTGATGAACGACTCGGCGGAACTCGCCCTGACCGTCGGCGCCGACGGCGTGCACGTGGGCCAGGACGACGAGTCGGTGGCGCACTGTCGCGAGGTCCTCGGTCCCGACGCCATCGTCGGACTCTCGACGCACGCCGACCACGAGTTCGACACGGGCCTCGGCCAGCCGGTCACCTACTTGAGCGCCGGTCCGATCGTGCCCACTCCCACCAAGTTGGGCCGCGAGGGCACGGGGGTCGACTACGCCGTGCGCGCCCAGCGGCGCAGTCCCCTACCGGTCTTCGTCACCGGTGGAGTCACCGACCTCACTATCGCCGACCTCGTCGCGCGCGGACTTCGCCATTTCGTCGTCGTTCGCTTCCTCACCGAGTCATCGGACCCCGAGAGGTCGGCGCGCGCGCTGCGTGCGGCGATGGACCTCGCCCTGGCCTGACGAGCGGCGCCTAACGGTGCCGGTCGAGCCACCCGAGCAGGGTGGCCACCATGCGCGGGTCCGCGCGCAATTGGTGTCCGGCGCCTTGGATGATGCGCAACTCCGCGCGGCCGTCGGCGGCGTTGAGCAGGAGCCGGGCGTCGCCCACCGGCACCTCCATGTCGTCGGAGCCGTGACCAATGAGGAGGCGACGCGGAGGGATCTGGGCGATCGACCCCAACGGATCGACGGCGATCGCGTCGGCGCGCAAGGCCGCCGGTTCGAGCAGTTCGCTCGGATCCCCCACCACCCCGGCGACCTGGACCGAGCGCGAGAAGGCCTGGGCGTCGCCGCACCACGCCACGAGGTCCGCGGGCGACGCGAACGTGGCGATGCCGCGAATACGGTCATCGTGGGCGGCGAGGTTGAGCGCGAGCGAGCCCCCGAAACCGAAGCCGGCGAGCGAGATGCGCGGTTCGCCCTCGGCGACGCGTTCGACGATCACGCGCAGGTCGGCCATCCACTTCGACGCCGAGAAGGTGCCGGTGCTCGATCCCACTCCGGACAGGGTCCCGGTCGCGACCAGCCAACCCGACTCGTTCGAGAGGTGCTCGGCGAGTTCGGGCAACAACCCCGCGGCCTGGCGACCCATGCCCATCGCACGCGGCAAACCGTGCACGAGGATCACAACGTGATTGGCCAACGGGCGCGTCTCGGACTTCGCCACCCTCAGGTCGAGCACGGACGTACCGCTGGTGAGTTGTTCGTGTTCAATCATGGTCTGCCTCCATCGTAAGGCAGGGCACGTCGCGCGCCGGTCCTGTCAGACTCTAGGAATGCAGAACGTCGCTCTGGTGTGGTCCAACGCCGCCGCCGAGGTGCACCGCTTCGTGGTCGGACCGGTCGACAACAACGTCTACGTCGTGCGTTGTCGGCGCACCGGCGTCGCGGCGTTGATTGACGCGGCCAACGAGCACGAACGACTCCTCGAGGTCGCGCGCACCCTGGGGGTCACCTCGGTGCTCGAGACCCACGGTCACTGGGACCACATCGGTGCCGTCACCGCGGTGCGCGAGGCCGGCATCGAGGTATGGGTGCGCGCCGAGGACGCGGCGCTGTTGCCGAGTTACGACCACGTCCTCGACGACGACGTCTCCTTCGCGGTCGGCGACCTGCGCCTGCGCACCATCCACACCCCGGGCCACACGCCGGGCTCGATCTGCTTCTCGCTGGTCGATACGCCCGTGTTGTTCAGCGGTGACACCCTGTTCCCGGGCGGACCCGGAGCGACGACCTTCGAGGGCGGCGACTTCGCCACCATCATCACCAGTATCGAGCAACGGCTCTTTCGCCCCTACGCGGGCGACACCATCGTGTGGCCCGGCCACGGCGCGAGCACCACGCTGGGCGTCGAACGCCCGCAACTCGATGCGTGGGTGGCGCGCGGCTGGTGACATCGGCGCGCGGGTAACGGCCGTCGGGGCACCCCGGTAGGCTGTCTGCCGTGACAACGCCCCTGCTCGAACTGAGAAATCTCCACGCCGACGCCGACGGCGCCGCCATCTTGCGGGGGGTGGACTTGGTGATCAACGCCGGCGAAGTCCACGCCCTCATGGGGCCCAACGGGGCGGGCAAATCAACGCTGGCCAACGTGGTCATGGGCCACCCCGGTTACGTCATCACCGGTGGGACCATCCTCTTTCAGGGCGAGGACATCGCCAACTGGACCCCCGACGAGCGAGCGCGCGCCGGTATCTTCCTCGCCTTCCAGTACCCCGAGGCCATCAGCGGCGTGTCGGTCGTGCAATTCCTGCGCCAGGCCATCGCCGCGCGCAAGGGTCTCGACGAACTCAGCGTGCTCGAGGTACGCCTGGACCTGATGGAGTGGATGGACCGCCTGGGCATGGATCCGGCCTTCGCCGAACGCCACCTCAACGACGGGTTCTCCGGGGGCGAACGAAAGCGCAACGAGGTCTTGCAGATGGCGCTGCTGGCCCCGGCGCTGGCCCTGCTCGACGAGACCGATTCGGGCCTCGACATCGACGCGCTGCGCATCGTGGCGCGCGGTGTGCGCACCGTGCGTGACGAGCACCCCGAGATGGGCGTGCTGGTGGTGACCCACTACGTCAAGCTGCTCGAGGAGATCAAGCCCGACCGCGTGCACGTGCTCATCGACGGACGTATCGCGACATCGGGCGACGCCTCCCTGGCGCAGGCCATCGAGGAGCGCGGCTACGACGAGTTGCGTCCGGTCGCTTCGTGACCCGCTTCGACCATCGGCTGGTGCGCGGCGACATCCCCGAGCTGCAGCGCGTCATTCACGGCCACCCGATCACCTACCTCGATTCGGGTGCGTCGTCACTGACCCCGCGTTCGGTCATCGAGGCGATGGCGCGGTACTACCAGGGCCATCACGCCAACGTGCACCGCGGCGTCTACCAGACCGCCAACGAAGCGACCGCCATCTACGAGGGCGCCCGCGACGCCGCCGCGCGCTTCCTCAACGCACCCGGCGGCGCCGACGAGATCGTCTTCACCAAGAACGCCACCGAATCCTTCAACCTCCTGGCGCGCTCCTGGGGTGCGGCGTTCCTCGCCCCCGGCGACGTCGTGCTGGTCAGTGAGATGGAGCACCACGCCAATATCGTGCCGTGGTTCCAATTGCGCGAGTCCCACGGCGTCGAGGTGCGCTTCATCCCGGTCGGCGACGACTTCCGCCTGGACCTGAGCAACATCGAGGCGTTGATGCACGGCGTCAAACTCGTCTCGGTGACGGGCATGAGCAACGTGCTCGGTACCATCAACCCGGTGCGAGAACTGGCGGACATGGCCCACGCCCACGGCGCGTTGATCGCGGTTGACGGCGCCCAGTCGGTGTCGCACCTGCCCACCGACCTGGTGGCCCTGGACATCGACTTCTTGGCCTTCTCGGCGCACAAGATGCTCGGACCCACGGGACTGGGCATCTTCTGGACCCGCGAGGAGATCTTGACGTCCATGCCTCCCTTCCTGGGCGGCGGCGGCATGATCAAGGACGTCAGCGTCAGCGGCTTCACGCCGGCCGCGGGTCCCTCCAAGTTCGAAGCCGGCACGCCCCCCATCGCCGAGACGGCCGGATTCACGGCCGCCGTGCGCTACCTCGAGGGGCTCGGCATGTCCAACGTCGCCGCCTACGAGAAAGAGCTCACCGCGGACGCCCTGACGCGTCTGGCCCAGGAGTTCCACGGACGCGTGCGCGTCATCGGTCCCGCCGACACCCACGAGCGCGGCGGGGTGATCTCCCTCGACGTCGAGGGCGTGCACCCGCACGACGTCGCCCAGGTCCTCGACCAGTTCGGCGTGTGCGTGCGACCCGGACACCACTGCGCCAAGCCGCTGATGAAGCGCTTCGGACTCGCGGCCACCGCGCGCGCGTCCTTCGGCCCCTACTCGTCGACGGGCGACACCGACGTCCTGCTCGAAGCCCTCACCCACGCCGTCGAGATGTTCGCGTAGCCATGGCCAATCTCGAGGACCTGTATCGCGAGATCATTCTCGATCACTACCGCTCACCGCGCAATCGCGGCGAGTTGCCCGCTCCCGCGCACCACGTCGAGGGATTCAATCCCCTGTGCGGCGACGAGATCGTCGTGTACGCCCTGATCGAAGACGGCGTCTTGAAGGACATCAAGTTGACGGGCCACGGCTGTTCGATCTCTCAGGCGTCGTCCTCGCTCATGAGCACGGCCGTCAAGGGCAAGTCGACGGCGCAGGTCCGCGAGACCATCGCCACCTTCAAGCAGCTCATGACCGTGCACGAGACTCAGCTCGACGCCGGTGAGGGCGCGCCCGGTGCGACGCCCGACGCCGAGGCCGATATCCGCCGTCTGGGCGAATTGGCCGCGCTGGCGGGCGTCGTGAAGTTCCCCGTGCGCATCAAGTGCGCGACGCTGGCGTGGAACACGCTGGCCCAGGCCCTCGACGAAACGTCGGCCTAGGCGCGGCTCACTTGGGCGTGCAGGGCGTCGGGTCGAAGTACTGATCGCCCTCGGGCGCCACCGTCGTGGTGGTGGTCGGTGCACTGGTCGTGGCCGCCAGATTCACCAGGAACGAGCCCTTCGAAGGGATCACGACCGAGGACGTCGACGCGCCCGCGGGCGGGATCGACCAGCTGGGGGTGGCGCCGGCGGTGTTGACGGGCGGCGGATTGGTCGGGCGCTCGAGTTGTGAGCCGAAGATCTTGTAGAGCATGTCCTGCATCGCGGGCTCCTGGACCAGCAAGATGCTGCCCAGGTTGCCGTAGGTGCCCGGCGTGGTCGGCAACGTGTAGGTCACCAGGTTCGCCGGGTCGATGCTGTGGAACTTGCCGGCCAGGCCGATGAGTTCGCCCAGGGTGAAGTGGCTGTCGAGGGCGATGCCGCTGGGCAACTTCGACAACAGCGAGTTGAGGGTGAGGGGGTTGTAGATGCCCTTGGCCTTGGCCAGCATGCCCTTGATGAACTCGTTCTGGCGGTAGATGCGCCCGTAGTCACTGGTGACGTCGTAATTCCATTTGCCGTACTGGTACCACTCGTAGTGACGGCTGCGCACCAGGGCCAGGGCCTGGAAGTTGGTGACGAGCTGACAGCCGGTATGGGGGATGTTGAGCGCCGAGTAGGCGTCCTTGGCCGGGTAGGGGAAGTTCATGTAGACCCCGCCGATGGCGTTGGCCGCGTTGATGATGCCCGCGAAACTCACGACGATCACGTGGGCGATCGGGATGCCGAAGTTGGCGGTGATCGTCTGGGCCAGCAGTGAGGGACCGGTGCCGAAGTTGACGTTCAAGCGGTTGGCCTTGCCGTAGAGGCCTTGGTTGGCGAGCAGCGTGGTGACCGTGTCGCGCGGGATCGACAAGACGGTGATGGTGCCCTTGCCCGGGTCCACGTGCATGATCTTGACCACGTCACTGCGCTGGCCACCCGCTTGCCCCGTGGACGCACCCGTCTGGGCCGCCACGTAGCCCGACAGGCCCGCGCGCGAGTCCGAACCGATCTCGAGGATGTTGAAGGGTTGGTTGCCGATGCGCGCGACTTCACCCGCGACGTTGAGTTTGGGGATCTGGCTGAATCGCCAGTTGGCGTACAAGTAGCCGCCACCCACGAGAAGGAGGATGACCAGCACGACCGACACGCTCGAGATCCACCACGCCTTGTGGCGCCGCCAGCCGGTACGGGCCTCTTTGGGCACGCGGTTCTTGTGCTTCACGCCGGCCTTCTGGTCGATGGCCTCTCCCAGGGCGGCGAGGCGGTGCGAGTTGGCGAGCCCACCGGGGTGCGGGGTGGAGCGACGCGTACGACTACGTGCGTCGTCAGAGGGTCCTGAGGGCATTGGCCAACTTTACCAGCGCAAATTAAGAAACCGGTTTACTTCTCCCCAATTCGGAACGGCTCGTAGCCGTCCTTCTCCAGGATTTCGGCCAGTTCCGGGCCTCCGGTCGCGACAACGCGTCCCTCGGAGACCACGTGGATCATGGTGGGGGTCAACTCCTGGAGCAGTCGTCGGAAGTGGGTGATGGCGAGCACGCCGCAGTCCCACTCGGTCGTGGCCTCTTGGAGGCGACGCGCGACCGCGCCCAACGCGTCGACGTCGAGCCCCGAGTCGATCTCGTCGAGCATGGCGAATTTGGGTCTCAGGATCGCGAGCTGCACCATCTCGGCGCGCTTTCGCTCACCGCCCGAGAGGTCCACGTTGACGAAGCGCTCGAGCACCTCGGGGCGCAGTTCGACGCGACGGGCTTCGTCGCTCATGCGCTCACTAAGACCTTCGCTCGACGCACCCGCGGCCACGAGCAGGTCGAAGGGTCGCACGCCGGGCACCTCCATGGGGTGCTGCAGGGCCAGGAAAAGTCCGTGACGGGTGCGCTCGGTCGCCGAGAGCTCGAGCAGTTCGACGCCGTCGATCCTCACCGAGCCCTCGAGCACCCGATATCCGGGGTGCGCGGCGAGCGCGTGCGCCAACGTGGACTTGCCCGAGCCGTTGGGGCCCATGATGACGTGCACTTCGCCTGAGGCCATGGTCAGGTCGAAGCCCCTGAGCACTTCCTTGCCCGCGACCTCGACGCGCAGTCCTTCGATCGTCAAGGTGCTCAACTCACCACCACCTGGAGTCGTCCGTCCTCGTGGAGCACGTCATAGTGACGCACGGGGCGCGTGGCCGGGAAGGACATCGGCTCGCCGTCCTTGAGGCTGAACATCGCCCCGTGGCGCGCGCACTCGATCTCGCAGGTCGCGGCGTCGACCTCGCCGAGCGCCAAGGAGAAGTCCTCGTGGCTGCAGCGGTCGTCGAGCACGTAGACGTCGTCCTCGATGCGCACGACCACGAGCACCAGGGCGTCGTGCGTGACCTGAACGGCCTGACCGCTCACGTAGTCCTCGAGGGTGCCGATGTCGAAGCTCGTCACGGCGTCACGATCTTTACGTGGCCGATGGTCTGGGCGAGGTCGTCCTCGACGACCCCGGCGAGTTCATGCGGCAGCGTGGCCAGCATCTCGTAGAAGAAGCCCTGGATCATCAGTCGCTCGGCGTCAGGACGAGAGACCCCGCGCGACTCGAGGTACCAGCGCTGCAACTCATCGAGTGGTCCGACGCTCGAGGCGTGGGCGCACATCACGTCATTCTCGCGGATATCGAGATTCGGCACGCTGTCGGCGTGCGCGTGCGGCGAGAGCAGCAGGTTGTGATTCGTCTGGCGAGCGTCGGTGCGCTTGGCGCCCTTCTCGATCTCGATCAGGCCGGTGTAGACCGATCGCGAGCGGTCGGCGACGGCACCCTTGGAGAGCAAGGTCGAACGGGTGCGTCCCACCTGGTGGAACTGGCGAGTGCGAAAGTCGTGCACCTGGTGGCCGGCACCCAGGAACGTGGTGCGCAGTTCGTTCTCCGCCCCGGTGCCGACGAACACGGCGTCGTTGCGCGAGCGGTTGTAGTGAGCGCCCAACGAGATCACGGCTTGGCGCAGTCGCGCGTCGCGTCCCAGGCGGCCGGTCGAGCGAGCGATGTGCCAGGCGCTCATGTCGAGGCGCTGGTACGTGCTGACCTGCAGCGAGGCGTTGTCGGCGAGGTCGAACTCGGTGAGCGGCACCACGAGGGAGTCCACACCACCGTCGAGGTACTCCACGACCGAGACCTGGGCCGACGTGCCCACCACGATGCGCAACTGGGGGAACGACGCCCCCGACGTGGTGGTGTTCAACAGCACGATCGGTGAGGTCACGTGGGTGCGCGCGTCGATCGTCAGCGTGATCGTGTCGGGCGTGAGGGCGCAATTGAGTTGTGCGAAGGCGTCGGACTCGTACTTGTGCACCCACGCGGACTCGCCCGTGGTGACGCTCACGCCCGCGAGGTCGCCGTCGAGGGCGATGAGCGATCCGTCCACGATGCGCACCACCAGGCCGGCGCGCTGGGCCAGCGCCGCCGCGAAGGGGCTCACGTCGGGCAGGTCTTTGGCCGCGGCGAGGGCGAAGTTCTCGAGATCGAGGTCGCCCAAGGGGGCGTAGCGCCACACCTCGTCGACCGTGGTGGGCAGCCCGAGGGCCACGAAGTTCGCCCAGGCGTGGGCGCGCTGCGACGAGTCCGCGCGGGCGGCAACGAGCGAGAGGGCGGATTCGGCGAAGGTCGTCATATCAGGGGGCTTGGAGAGTGTATCGGTCGTGTCGCTGCGCTCGGGCGCTCAGCGGCGCCAGAACTTCCAGCCACGTCGCTGCTTCTTCTCCATCTCCTCGAGGACCTTGCGACGCTCGGCGAACAGCTCCGGTGCGACGGCGTCAATGATGTCGCTGGCGGCGTTGAGGACGTCGCGGCGGTCTTCGACGGGGACGTCGCTCGACGGGGGCTCTTCGACATTGGGTCGGCGCGCCAGCGAGCCGTGCGACCACCCGACGTCGGCGAATCGACGCTCGTAGGTGAGGCAGTTCTCGGGGCAGCTCCAGGGCTGGTCGGGCGCGTTGCCGAGCACGCAGAAGCGAGCCACTTCCCCAGAGGCGTACGTCCGGCTCTGGAAGTGCTTACATTCCTCGCGCATTCCCATGTCGTCTCCATTGTGTCACGCTCGAGACGAGGTTTCGTCGCGTCGTGCGCGACGAAAGTCCTAGCCGATCGACCCTTCCATCTGCAGTTCGATGAGACGCGACCATTCGACGGCGTATTCCATCGGCAGCGTGCGCGTCACTGGTTCGATGAAGCCGTTGACGATCATGCCC
>Ga0209698_10002818_pt1 | contig 19462 bp, 13 predicted proteins | sample LitLauG_LLR_2012_FD_187203 | JGI IMG/M metagenome (GOLD analysis project Ga0209698, IMG submission 187203) | Freshwater sediment microbial communities from Pennsylvania, USA - Little Laurel Run_MetaG_LLR_2012 (SPAdes) (version 2) | ecosystem: Environmental > Aquatic > Freshwater > Creek >...
GTCAGCGCCCACCCTTCGCAAAAAACGCGAAGGATGGGGCACCCGCTTTTCGTTATGGGAAAAGAAGAACAAACTCCAGAGAAGGATGGGGCACCCGGCCTACCTCGAACCGCGTTGATACCTTACTGACGGCTCGAAGAAGTTAGCCGGCAGCGCAATGCCAGCCGCCCGAAGCTTTTCCTCAAACCTCGGACGGATGCCTGTGGCCGTGAACGTCCCCAGCGTGCGCCCTTCGGCTGAAATTCCCTGCTTCTCGAAGAGGAACACATCCTGCATGCTGACGATGTCGACTTCCATCCCGGTGATCTCGGTGATATGGGTCAAACGGCGGCTGCCATCGTTGAAACGCGTTACCTGCAGCAGCAGCGTCACCGCCGACGCGATCTGTCTCCTGATGGCTTTTTCGGGCAAATTCACGTTGCCCATCATGACCATGGTCTCGAGGCGGGCTATCGCATCCCGCGGACTATTGGCGTGGACGGTGGTCATGGAACCGTCGTGGCCGGTGTTCATGGCCTGCAGCATGTCGAGCGCTTCGTCGCTGCGCACCTCGCCGACGATGATGCGATTGGGCCGCATACGCAGGCTGTTGATCACCAGTTGCCGCTGCATGATGGCGCCTTTGCCCTCCACATTTGCCGGACGGCATTCCAGGCGAACCACGTGCCGTTGCTTCAACTGCAATTCGGCGGAGTCTTCGATGGTGACGATGCGCTCCTTATCGGAGATGTAGCCGGACAGCACGTTCAGCAGCGTCGTCTTTCCCGCTCCGGTACCGCCGGAGACGACAATGTTGAGACGAGCTTTGACGGCGCCGCGAAGCAACTCCAGCATCGGTTGCGTGAGCGTACCCGTGGCCAGCAGATCGCGTTCCGTGATCGGGGTGTGCCCGAAGCGCCTTATGGAAAGATGCGGGCCGTCGACTGCAACCGGAGGAATGATCACGTTCACGCGCGATCCGTCGGCGAGACGAGCGTCCACCATGGGAGAAGATTCGTCCACCCGCCGCCCGACCGCGGATACGATTTTGTTGATGATGCGCATCAGGTGGGCATTGTCCTTGAAGATGATCCCGGATTCTTCGAGGACTCCGGCGCGCTCGATGTACACATCTTTGGCGCCGTTGACCAGGATGTCGCTGATGGTGGGATCCTGGAGCAGCGGTTCGAGAGGGCCCAGACGGAAGACCTCCTCGAGGATCTCTAGCGAAAGCCGCTCTTTTTCAGAAGGGGTGAGTTCCGGAGCGCCAGGAGGAGTTGGCGCCTTCATATTCGACACGAGTTCGTGAATCGCCGCGTACACCTGGCGCCGTGTGTTGTCGTCGCGCTGCGCCGCCACTTTCTCCAAATCGATATGGTTCAGCAGCTCGCGATGGATTCCAATTTTCAGGACCTGATAGGCACGGAAATCCAGGCCGCCACTTTTCTTCGCTTCGCCGGAAATCGACGGGTTCGTAGCTGGCGGAGTCGACACTGGATTGAGATTTTCCCCTCACCCGTCACAACAACCGGTTGTGGCGGCACATCAACGAGGGGAGTATAACGCGAATGGCGCTCGGCACGTCGGCGAAGAAACTGGAGGACTGGCGGATTGGCCACTCCCCCAGCAGCGGGTGGCGACAACCGGGTTAGTGTTACTTGCCATCGTGGTCCGGGTCGCCGGCGCTCTTGTCGCCGGCGCTCTTCAGAGTGACTGTATCTTGTCGGATCACAGGAGGTTGTGCCGGAGGTTGAGGTGGGCGAGCGGTTTGCTGTGTGGCTTCCTTGGCAGAGGTGCTGTTGACCGGATTGATCATAATTATGTTGATCGGCACGGTGCTCGGAAGCATTAGGCAAATCAGAAGGGCAATCTTCGGTAACACGCTCACACATCTACGGCCGAGAGATATGGCCGAGAGAACGACCGGAGGGTCGTGGCCTGAGCCTGCCCGGAAAGTGGAGCTGAAACAAAAAGGCCGCTCTCATTCTCATCGAGCAGAGAGCAGCCTCTTCTATTCCCTTATGTAAAAAGCAGAGCCACCGGCTAAAAGCCTAACGTTAGTCGCCCGCCACCGGCTCGCCAACTTCTTCCGTCTGCTTCGCGGCCCCGTTCAGCGTTGCCGGAGCAATCGCCGAAGCAATCGCGCCCAGCGGAATGAAGCCCGCTTCATTGGAAGTTGCAGGCTTCTCTTTCAGGACAACTTCGCGATAAAGCTGCGCCATGCGTGCGTCGTAGGCCGCGTCGTTCTTGACCTTGTTGTCATTGACCCTGACGCTTTCGGCCTTGCTGTCGCGCGCCCGTTTCTTTTCTTCGCGTGCCGTCTTCGCAATTCCCAGCTTGTCAAGATCGTGTTGCACTTCGTGGGTAACAATTTCCTCGCGAAGATACAGCGCGTGCTCTTTGTCTTCCATGTTGACTTTCTTACCGCCAGCGAAGATCTCGTGCCGCCCATGCTCTTCGTACCACTTGGTGAGCGTCGAGGTCATGTGCATCTTCTCGATAATGTTCCTCCAGCCCACGCCCGTGTTGTAAGCGCAGAAGCTGATCTCGCCTTCCTGCGTAGCGTAGGGAATGATGCACTGCTCGGTGCGCCGGAAGTCGTAGTTGAACAGGTCCTGGAACCACATCCCGGCGATGAACAGGAAGTTCCAACGGTCCTGCCGCCTTTTCATCACGTCGTCAATCGTGCGGTCGGGACCGACCTTGCCGTAGTTCTTACCGGTGGCATTGAAGTTCTTGTCGAACTTCTTGAGCAGGTCGACCATCTTGAAGTGCGTCGGCGACTGGAACGGATCGTAGTTCTTCATCAGGCAGAGCGCCATACCGAAGGCGGTCCAGAACTTGCTGCGAGCCGCGTCGTTGACTTTGGCAATATCTTTCGCGAGCTGATCGCCTTTGAGGAAGGCCGTCACCGGCACCGCCTCTTTGGTTTCTTTGTCGATCATCATCGCCATGCCGGTGCCGCAATTGGGATGGCATCCGCAAGAAAGTTGGCCCCAGTCGTTGTTTGCATCCTGGGAGTGCAGCACATCGGCCCAATCCGAGAACGTGCTCATGAAACTGATGGGGAACCAATCGCGCTTCGGCTCACCGAAACCGGTTTGGTTCTTCACGTCGTGCGCCAGGTGCGCCAGCGTGTAACGCTGCGCCTGGCGGCGATCGTCGGTGATAGCTTCGTCGCGTCCCGTAAACGAAACTGGTTGGAAACTGAGGAAGCCGATCTTCTTGGGATTGTCTAAGGCGAACTGAATGATTCTTCCGACTTGTTCGTTGTTGATGCCGTTGATAATCGTCACTACGGGGACGATTTCGCAGCCAGCTTTGTGCAGGTTGTCGATCGCTTTCAGTTTTACGTCGAACAGGTTGCCGACGGCGCGATGATCGTTGGCGGCGTTGCCGATCCCGTCAAACTGCAGGTAGGCGTAACGCATGCCGGCTTCAACCGCTTGCTGACAGAATTCAAAGCTCTTCGCGAACTCGATTCCGTTGGTTGCGGCCTGGACGCTGTTATATCCAACTCTGCGCGCGTAGCGAACCGCGTCCAGGAAATAAGGCGACAACGTGGGCTCGCCACCCGAGAACTGCACCGACATCTGACGCTTCGGCTTCACGGTGATGGCGTTATCGAGCACGGTCTTGATCTCTTCCCAAGTCAACTCGTGGACGTATCCAACCTGGTTGGCGTCCATGAAGCAGGGATCGCACATCATGTTGCAGCGGTTGGTGAGATCGACCGTGAGCACGGCGCCGCGTCCATATTTCACTGTGGACGTACCGTGGTGATGCAGCTTCTCGTCGTTGTGCGCGCGGATATCGCGGCCGGGGAAAACTTCTTCGAGGTGCTGCGAGAATTCCGTGTCAATCGACATCAAATCTTCAAAGTGCCCGTGCTTGGGACAGTCCTTGACCATCCAGATCTTGCCGTCGCGCTCAACGATCTGGGCTTTGATCTCGCCGACCTTCTCGTTCATCAGAACGTCGACCGGCAGGTGCCCGTCAAGAATCTGCTGTCGAATCTCAGGCACGCATTTGGGGCAAAGCGAATCGGTCGACCGCGGCCAGCCTAGCGGCGGCTTCGATTTTTCCCAGGATTTGAGCAGGGGCTTGTCGGACCACTTGGGGACCGGCGCCTGATTGGGGGCGATACGGTTGAGGCGCTCAAACACAGCCCACGCGCCCGTGGCGGCAACGGTCACCGCCTTCTCAACGTATTTGATCGGCTTATGCATTCTGCTCTCTCTTTCCTCCACTTGGGAGTTAGAACTATCCCCACGGCCGCGCGAACGGGGAACCTGCGAAAAAGACTTGTCCACGGAAGAAACCTGGAAGTTTCGGTTACGTGGAGTTGGTCAGATTGATGCTATTGAATCCGTGACGTTTAAGCACGGAGAAGGCAACGAAGGGGAGAAAAACAGGGTTAAGCGGCGAAATGGGGCATTTTTCGGGGTAAGTCATTGAAAAGGCAGGGACAGCTTTCAGCTTCGGGGCTCCCGGCAGCCCGGTAACGCTTACTCGGCGTTCCACGTTAACCTGGGCCGCGAGCCAGATCCCCTGCGGCAAAGACATAAGTAGTCGTCTTGTCCAGCTTGATATCGAACCGCTTAGAAGTGAGGGTCAGGGCTCCCTCGGCGTTGTGTGTGGACTCCATGTTTTTCATCAAAACGCGGTGGTTCGAAATGCCGGACGCCGACGGCGGCGGGAGCGTATCAGCGCTGCGGTTGATATCGCGGCCTGGAAACGGGATGGAAGCGGGCGCATCCGGAGCGGGGTAATTCGAGCGGGCATCCCGGCGTCTCGAGTAGAGTGGGCCGGTGTCCGCTGGCGGTTCTGAAAGATCTCTGGGGGGCGGAGTCAACGCGGGGTAATACCAGGCGGTCAAGTAAGCCTTTTTCGTGAACTGCAGCACGACCGGCGCCGAGCGATTTTTCCACCTCGCCGAGTCCAGGCGAATGGCAAGGCGCGAGGGCTCGCTTCCCGACTTCGCCACCGACTCGATGACTTCTCCGGACAAGATGGCATCCTGCGGCACCACTACACCGTTGACCAGCGTGGCGACTTCAAGTCTGGCCTCAACCTTGGTTCCGACGGGACTGGCGCCGGCGACCACTTTCTGTCGCATGGTCACAGGAAACTCGAGTCCGGCCGAGGTATTGGGCCGGACGGGAGCGCTTTGACTGAACAACGCGCCGGAGACGAACAGGACGGGGAGCAGCAAGTGACCGGCGGCGATCGACTTCGAGAACATCTGCCTCCCCCCCCTGGGGCTGGGAGCGGGACACTGCTTAGAGCCTGGAGTACGTTTTAATTGTACTCGTCCTGTCCTCAGATAGATGAAGAACACTTTTCGTTTTGTTGCCTGCAGGGACGATTCAATCAGATCCGCCTTACGTCGATCCAACCTGCAAAGTGTGACCCTTAGCTGTATTCTGCTAGACTTGCTCGAGAGCCGAGGGTAGATTGTCGTCGGACAACTTTGACGATGCGTCTCCTGGGGAATTTCTCGAACGACCTCCGGGAATAAGAATTGGAGCGACCATGAGGATCGATCTGGCCAGGCATTCATCGACGATCTCAGCGGTTCGCTCAGGGGTGAGCCATGGCATTGCACCCTGGGAAACTGAAGCGTCACTTCCCGAATGAAACGTCAGTTGCGGGGGCGCCGATCGGGCAGGCCCCCGAAGTAAGCGAAAACTGGCACCGCGATCTGGTCGAACACAGCCAGGATCTAGTGTGCGTCCACGACCTTGAAGGCCGACTGTTGTCGGTCAATCCCGTGCCAGCGCGTCTGCTGGGTTACAGCGTAGAAGAAATGATGCGGAGGCCGATGCGGGATTTTATCGCACCGCAGTTCCGCGATCAGTTCGAGGCCTATCTGCGCGAGATCGAGCGCACGGGGGAGGCCCACGGGTCGCTGGCGGTGGTTACGCGTTCAGGAGAGCAGCGGATCTGGGAATATCACAACACGCTGCGGACCGAAGGAGTGGAGACGCCGGTTGTCCGCGGGATCGCCCATGACGTCACCGAACGGGTACGGGCGGAGGCGGCGCTACGGGAAAGCGAATTGCGATTCCGTACCGTGTACGAGCGCTCGCCGGTGGGCATTGCTATCGTGGATTCCCGAACCGGGCAAATTCTCCAAGCGAATCCGAAGTACTGCCAAATCGCCGGGCGGTGCGAAGAAGAACTCCTGGGGATCGATGTCAGGGCCATTACGCATCCCGACGACGTTGAAACTACCAGCGAATACCTGCGGCAATTGGCCGAGGACAAGGCCACCAGTTACGAGACGGAAAAAAGGTATGTTCACCCGAATGGATCGGTGCGCTGGGTGAGGATTTTGGTGGTCGCGATGTGGGCTCAAGGCGAGACTCGCCGATGGCAGGTAGGGCTGGTGGAGGACATCAGCGAGCGGAAGCAATCGGCAGCGGCGATCGCCAGCCTGGTGCAGGAGCTGTGCGAGGCGAAGAAGAAGCTCACGGAAGAAAAGCTTTATCTGGAGCAGGAAATTAGTACCGAACTGGGGTTCGTGGAAATCATCGGGCAAAGCAAGGCCTTGCAAGCGGTCATGGAACAAGTGGGGAAAGTGGCGGCCAGCGATGCCACCGTGCTGCTTCTGGGCGAAACGGGGACAGGAAAAGAACTGGTGGCGCGGGCGGTACACCGTTTGAGCCGGCGAGCGAACACCAGTTTCATTAAAATGAATTGCGCGGCGATTCCCTCGGGACTGCTGGAGAGCGAACTATTCGGGAATGAAAAGGGTGCCTTCACCGGAGCCGTGAGCAAGAAAGTTGGACGGCTCGAACTGGCGGACAAGGGTACGTTGTTTCTGGACGAGATTGGAGAGATTTCGCTGGCGTTGCAGCCTAAGCTGTTGCGCGTTTTGCAGGATCACGAGTTCGAGCGGCTGGGCGGAACGCAAACCTTGAAAGTGGACTTTCGCTTGATTGCCGCCACCAACCGTGACTTGGCGGATAGCGTCCGCGAAAACGAGTTTCGCAGCGATCTGTATTACCGGCTGAATGTGTTTCCCATCCGCGTGCCCCCGTTACGGGAGCGGCGGGAAGACATCCGGCTGCTGGTCGAACATTTTGTGCAGAAGTTTGCCCGGCGGATGAACAAGTTGATCGCCAGCATTCCCAAAAAGACCATGGATGGACTGATGGAGCGGGACTGGCCGGGGAACGTACGCGAGTTGGAAAACTTTATCGAACGGTCGGTAATTCTGACCCAGGGTTCGGTCCTGGTCTCGCCGTTAGGCGAACTCAGACCTATGGCCGCGCAGGAGAAAAGCGTGGATGAAAGTCTGCAGGCGGCGGAGCGCGAACACATTCTGCGGGCTTTGCGCGAAAGCCACGGGCAGATTGGCGGCCTGCGGGGAGCAGCCACGCGGTTGGGATTGAAGCGGACGACGCTGCAATCGAAATTGAAGCATTTGGGAATCAAGTCGCGGCCAACTTAGCCTGTAGAAATGCGGCTGGCCGCGGCTCCCGCAGACGGGGCGAGCCCCGTCTCTACGGGAGCGAACGCCGCCGATGCGCAGCTTTCAAACCGCTTTCTTGATGGCGTGGTAGGCGACCAGAACCACGATCGCTCCGATGACCGCCACGAGAAGGCTGTAAAGATTGAGGCCAGTCACACCATGCGCCCCGAAGAAACTAAAGAGCCATCCGCCGACAACAGCACCTACAACCCCCAAGATGATGTCGAGGAAGAAGCCTTCTCCCGACTTGTTGACGATTTTGCTTCCGATGAAACCGGCAATCAGACCTAGAACAATCCACGACAGAATTCCCATTCCCATACTTTGTTCTCCTTCAACAGGTTTTGCAACGACGGCATTTAAACGAGGGCTGACTATAGCAGAAAAGTGGGGTTGGTGGAATTGATGGCTTCCTGGGGCGAAGAACGAGCAGAATGCCGGGCAGTTCGGTTACAATCCTCGCGCACATGAACCGCGAATATAGGAAAGAATATAGCCACGAACTGGGACGCGACATGGAGTCGCTGGTGTATGGACACGCCGGGCAGCCGATCCTCGTCTTTCCGTCATCCATGGGCCGTTTTTTTGAATATGAAGATGCAGGGATGATCCGCGCTCTGGCCGGAAGACTGGAAGCAGGCGCGATCCAAATATTCTGTGTGGATAGTTTGGACGGTGAGAGCTGGTACAACAAGAGCGTCCATCCGGGAGCGCGCATCTGGCGGCATGTGCAATACGAGCGCTACGTCGTCAACGAGTTTATTGGGTACTTGAAGTGGAAGAATTGGTCTCCGCAAATCGCGGTGACCGGATGCAGTTTTGGGGGCTATCACGCGCTGAATTTTTCCATGCGGCATCCGGACCTGGTTTCGGCGTGCGTAACCATGAGCGGATCGTTCGACATCAAGAGTTTTCTCGACGGCTATTACGACGACAACGTCTACTTCAATAATCCTTCGGACTACATGCCGAACATGGGCGATGAATGGTTCCTGAGCCGCTACCGGCAGATGAAGATTGTGCTGGGATCGTCGGACTGGGACATGTGCCTGGACGCGAACATAAAGATGGCGGGGATTCTGCATAGCAAGGGAATTCCGCATTGGCTGGATATCTACGGGGACAACAGCAAGCATGATTGGCCGCTGTGGCAGCGGATGGCGGCAAAGTATTTCTAGTGCGGTCGCTGGTCTAGACATTGGTGGTTTGCGACACGAGGAGGGGTTATGACTAAGAAAATCGGGATTCTTTTCGGGATGGAGAACACGTTTCCTCCCGCTCTGGTAGAGAAGGTCAACGGCATGAAAGGCGCTGGCGTCACCGCGGAATTCGTCCAGATTGGCGGCATTCGGATGGATGAGCCGAAGAAGTACGAAGTGATCATCGACCGGATTTCGCAGGACATTCCCTTCTACCGCGCCTATCTGAAGAACGCGATGCTGCAGGGAACGCTTGTGATTAACAATCCCTTCTGGTGGACCGCGGACGATAAATTTTTCAATTATGCGCTGGCGCACAAAATGGGCGTGGCCATTCCGCCGACCGTGATACTGCCGCATCACTCGCATCCGCCGGATACGACCAGTCAGTCGATGCGGAATTTGATCTACCCGCTGAATTGGGAAGAGCTATTTGCCTACGTTGGATTTCCGGCGTTCCTGAAGCCTTACTCGGGCGGCGGCTGGAAGCACGTTTATAAGGTGCACTCTCCGGAGGAGTTTTTTCACAACTACAACCAGACCGGAGACCTGTGCATGACGCTGCAGCATGGCGTCGAGTTTGAGGATTATTACCGCTGCTACGTGGTGGGGCAGGAGAAGGTGCACATCATGAAGTACGACCCGAAGGCTCCGCACCACGAGCGCTATGTGAAGGGAAATCCGCAGCCCGAGGCAGCGCTGAAGCAACGCATCGAGAACGACGCCCTGGCGTTGTGCCGCGCGCTTGGGTACGACCTTAATACTGTCGAGTTTGCGGTCGAGGGTGGCGTCCCCTATGCGATCGACTTCATGAATCCGGCGCCGGATGCCGAGGTTACGTCGGTGGGGCAGCAGAATTTTGAGTGGATCGTGGACGCGGTGGCGGAGATGGCGGTGGGGAAGGCGCTCGGCGGGGAGAATGCGGTAGAGGAGTTGCGCTGGGCGGCGTTTTTAAGTGGCCCGAAGTTGGTGGAGAGCCGGGCGGCGGCGGCGCGCAAGAAGGCATAAGATGCTGCGTGGTCTGATCTGGATTTTGATTTTCGTGGTGTGCGCGGCCGGTCTGATCTCACCTTTTCTGATTGATGCTCATCATTGGTGGCCTCGCAAACCTAAGAAAAAAGAGGAATAGGGTTACGTCATCGCACCGCCGAGGGTGGCTATCCCTATCTGGTTCGTTGTGGACTCGCCAATTCGCGGGCAAGAGTGTCCGCGCCACACGCTCATTGGTATACTAGTTGGACTTCTGCCAGCAGGTTCTTCCTGCCTGGCAGGTGGGATGCCGCGATGAAGCCTACATTCACGCTGGGAATCGAAGAGGAGTATCAAACCGTCGATCCCGAGACTCGGGACCTGCGGTCGCATATTCACGCCGAGATCATCGAGAAGGGCAAGTTGATCCTGCAGGAACGGGTCAAGACCGAGATGCATCAATCGGTGGTGGAGGTGGGAACTTCGGTTTGCGCCAATATTAAGGAAGCGCGGGAAGAACTGAAAAAACTGCGCTGGCACATGATTCGGCTGTCGCGGGAGAACGGGCTGCGGCTGGCTTCGGCGGCAACGCATCCTTTTGCCGACTGGCGGGTGCAGGAAGTGACTCCCGGTGAGCGCTACAAAAACATCGTGCAGGACATGCAACTGGTGGCGCGCGCCAACTTGATCTTCGGGCTGCACGTGCATGTGGGCGTCGAGGATCGCGAGACGCTGATCCATCTGATGAATCATTCGCGCTATTTTGTGCCCCACCTGCTGGCGCTGTCGTCGAATTCGCCTTTCTGGCTGGGGATGGATACGGGGTTGAAATCCTATCGCTGCAAGGTGTTCGACAAGTTTCCCCGAACGAACCTGCCGGATTATTTTCCGAGTTGGGGTGAGTACGAAAATTACGTCAAGCTGCTGGTGAAAACGAACTCGATCGATAACGCGAAGAAGATCTGGTGGGACATCCGGCCGCATCCGTTCTTCACCACCTTGGAGTTCCGGGTGTGCGATCTGCCGATGCGGCTGGACGAGACGATTGCGCTAGCGGCGCTGATCCAGGCGACGGTGGCCAAGCTGTACAAGCTGTACTCCCAGAACCAGGGCTTTCGGCTGTACCGCAAGTCGCTGCTGATGGAAAACAAATGGCGAGCGGCGCGCTACGGAATCAACGGAAAACTCATCGACTTCGGCAAGCAGATGGAAGTTCCCGAGCGCGATCTGATCGAAGAGTATCTGGAGTTCGTCGATGATGTGCTGGACGAACTGGATTGCCGCGAGGAAGTAGAGTACATCCGCGAAATTATGAAGACAGGCACGGGCGCGGACCGGCAGTTGGACGTGTATCGCAAGACCGGCGACATGAAAGCCGTGATGGACTACATCATTGAGGAGACTGAGGTGGGCGTGGATAACGACAACGTGGATAGTTTGCCCACCGCCCAAGCCGTCTGATGACTTTGATAAAGACTGCAGAACAATCCAACCGACAATTGAACCAGATGGCTTTTGATCCCGAACTTACGCCGGGGGCGCGGAACGCGGTGCGCGTGTGCCTGCGTGTGCTGGCCTCGGAAAAAGTCACTGTCATTACCGATGAGGCCAGCCTGGAGATCGCGGCGGCGATTGTTCACGAACTGGAAGAAGTGGGCTGCCGCTACCAGACCTGGGTGCTGGAGGATGTGGCAACTCGCCCGCTTACCGATTTGCCGCCGGTGATCATGGAGGATTTGGAATCGAGCCAGGTCAGCATTTTTGCGGTGCGGGCGCAGACCAACGAATTGAAGTCGCGCATGCAGATGACCGATGTCGTGAACCGGCGGAAGATCCGGCACGCGCACATGGTCAACATCAAGAAGCGGATCATGCTGGAAGGCATGCGCGCGGACTTCTTGAAGGTGGACCGCTTGAGCCTGAAGGTTCAGGAAACCGTACGCCAGGCAAAACAGATTCGCGCCAAGACCCCTTCGGGGACGAACCTAGTGGCAGATTTGGATCCAAAATACCGCTGGGTGAAGACGAGCGGGATCATCAGCACGGAAAAGTGGGGCAACCTGCCGGGTGGGGAGGTCTTTACCACGCCGGGCGAGGTCAATGGCACTTTTGTCATAGATGGAGTAGTGGGCGATTACTTGTGCGAGAAATTTGGCGATCTGAAGGCACAACCACTGACCATTCAGATCAAGGGCAATCGCCTGATTGAGGCGCACTCGGCCAACAGAGAACTGAAAGACGATTTCTGGGCGTACACGCACAAAGATGAAAACAGCAATCGAGTGGGCGAATTTGCCATTGGCACAAACATCGAACTGAAAGATGTAATTGGAGAAATCCTGCAGGACGAGAAATACCCCGGCGTCCACATCGCCTTTGGAAACCCGTATGGAGCGCACACCGGAGCGGAGTGGTACTCGTCGACCCACATCGATGTGGTGGGACGGAATTTCGATATCTGGGTGGACGGCGAGCAGATCATGCGGAGCGGGCAGTTCTTGATTGAGGCGTAGAGCCTTTCATCGCCGTGACGCGGAGTGCGCCGAGAAAAACTAAACATGGCTTGGACGGGGCCCTTCGGCTCCGCTCAGGACAGGCTCCGCCCCCGTCAGCCACACGAGCTTCTATGATTCCCGCCTACCGGCAGGACTTCAATTCGCGATTCACCTCCGAAAAATACGAGCAACTGCGACATGAAATGACATCGCGGTGCGGGATGGAGGTTCCCTTCGCGCTGTGCGAGACACCTTGTTTCTTCCCTAACACAATGGTCGAGCGTATGGGAGAAGATGGAAAGGCGCTCATCCGGCAGTTGGTGGAGAATCCGGAATATCGGGCGCGTTCGGAGGCTTCGATCCCTGCGGAGTTTCGCGTGCCGAATGAATCGCCGCATCCGATGTTCATTCAGGTGGACTTTGGGCTGGTGCGCGATGCGGCGGGCGAGTTACAGCCGAAGCTGGTCGAACTGCAGGCCTTCCCTTCCCTTTACGCTTACCAGGCGGTTTTGTCGCAGGCTTATATCGATGTATTCGAACTTGATCCCAAGCTGCGTTACTTTTTGAGCGGGCTCGACTCGGCCGCTTACAAGAAGCTCTTGCAGGGTGCGATTGTCGTGGGACACGATCCGGCGAATGTGGTGTTGATGGAAGTGCATCCCGAGGAGCAGAAGACGCGTCCGGATTTTCTGCTGACCGAGAAGCTGCTCGGGATTCGCACGGTTTGCATCACCAAGATTCGCAAGCAAGGGCGTCGGCTGTTTTATGAAGAGAGCGGCAAGCAGGTTCCAATTAAACGGATTTATAACCGCACTATCGTGGATGAACTGGAACGCAAGGGCATCAAGCCCCCGTTTGATTTTCGCGATGATCTCGATGTGGAGTGGGCGGGGCATCCGAACTGGTATTTCCGGATGAGCAAGTATTCGATTCCTTACTTGAAGCATCCGTCGGTGCCGCGAACATGGTTTCTGGACCGACTTTTTCTGGGTCAATCGGCGGAAATGCCTTCGGACCTGGAGAATTTTGTGCTAAAGCCGCTGTATTCGTTTGCCGGGCTGGGCGTGGTGATTGCACCTTCGCGCGCCGATATTGATGCGATTCCTGCCAACAAGCGTAGCGAATATATCTTGCAGGAGCGGATGAATTTCACGCCGGTGATCGAGACTCCTCATGGTGCGACGAAGGTGGAATTACGAATCATGTATGTGTGGCTCGATCAACTACTGCCGGTGCTGATCATTCTGCGCCTGGGCCGCGGTTTGATGATGGGCGTGGACCACAACAAGAACATGGCTTGGGTGGGAGGGTCGGCGGCGCTGGTTAGTGCATAGTTGGTCGCGATCCGCAGTCCCACTCATTCGCGCAGAACGCGACCCGCCGTCCCCTAGGAGGTTGCGGAAAAAGTGTTTTCCCATGACGGCATTCCCCCAGCGGCTGGAAGCCGCCATTGATCACGCGGCAGTTACGGCACGAGTGGAACTCGTGCCCTTCCCGTCCGTGCAGAAACCGGGGGGTTTTTCCGCAGCCTGCTAGGATCGTCCAACCTTACCGAACACTTTTCCGGTTGCTCATCACGGCGTCCAGTGACTGGAGTCACAGGCTCGATCACCAGCGAGTGACATGATTCCTCAGATATGCTCTGTCGATCCTAAGGAATCAAATGGCCGCTCTTCCCTCTGTAACGCTCCCCTCTGTCAGTTCCCGAGTTTTGAATTCCAGTCTGGCATCCCGCATCATGAGCGCCGATGAAGCGGCGGCACTGATCAACTTCGGCACTCGCATTGGCATGAGCGGATTCACCGGCTCCGGTTATCCCAAAGCGGTGCCGATGTCGTTGGCCCGGCGCATCTCGGACGCCAACCTGCGTGGTCAGAAGGCTCAGGTCAGCATCTTCACAGGGGCGTCAACCGGGCCCGAATTGGACGGCGCGCTGGCCATGGCTGGCGGCATCCAGCTCCGGCTGCCCTATCAGTCCGATCCGGAGACGCGCAAAAGGATCAACGCGGGCGAGATGGAGTACATGGACATCCACCTCGGCCATGTGGCGCAGTACGTGGAATACGGCTTCCTCGGCAAGATGGACTGGGCGCTCATCGAGGTCACCGCGATTCTAGAAGACGGGCGGCTGGTTCCAAGTTCCTCGGTGGGCAACAACCGGACGTGGATCGAGCAGGCGGAGAAGGTAATTGTCGAAGTGAACGCCTGGCAGCCCGAGGAACTGGAAGGCATGCACGACATTTATTACGGGATGCAACCGCCCCCGAACCGCCAGCCGATTCCGCTGGTGCATACGGGGCAAAGGATTGGCACTCCGTATCTGCACGTTGCGCCGGAGAAAGTTGCGGCCGTGGTGCTGACCGATTCTCCCGACCGCAATAGCGCTTTCAAAGCGCCCGACGAGAGTTCCCGACGCATCGCCGGCCACATTTTGGAATTTCTCGCCTGGGAAGTGAAGGCAGGGCGCGTTCCCGCCTCGCTGTTGCCGCTGCAGTCGGGCGTAGGCAACATCGCCAACGCCGTGCTGCACGGATTACTCGAAGGCAAATTTGAAGATTTAACTTCGTACACCGAGGTTATTCAGGACGGTATGATCGAACTCTTGCGCAGCGGCAAACTCACCTGCGCTTCGGCCACGGCCTTTTCTCTCAGCCCGGAAATGGGGGCGAGGTTCAACGCCGAAATCAGGAATTTCCGCGATCGCATTGTGCTTCGCCCGCAGGAAATCTCCAACCATGCGGAAATTATCCGCCGCCTGGGCGTCATCGGCATGAATGGAATGATTGAAGCCGACATCTACGGCAACGTAAATTCCACTCACATCATGGGATCGCGAATTCAGAACGGCATTGGAGGCTCGGGCGATTTTGCCCGCAACGGGTACCTGTCGATCTTCATGGCTCCGTCCACGGCGCAGAAAGGGGCTATTACTACGATCGTGCCTATGGTTTCGCACGTAGACCATACCGAACATGACGTGGATGTGGTCGTAACCGAACAGGGACTCGCCGATCTGAGGGGCCTGTCGCCTCGGCAAAGAGCCAAGGTAATCATAGAAAACTGCTCGCATCCGGACTACCGTTCGTTGCTGCGCGATTACCAGGAGCGCGCGGAACGCCTGTCCTTCGGCAAACACACTCCGCACCTGCTCCACGAAAGCCTGGGCTGGCATGACCGCTACGTGCGCACTGGACGCATGCGGCCGCATGAAGAGTGAGGTTGGGACCAGCTTTGAACCCGCCGAGGGGTCACTGAGCGCAATCGCGATGTTTCAACAACAAACTATGCCTACCTACCAGGAATTGCGGGGGACAGTACACTTAGCCGCGGTCGGCAGCAAGATGAAATGCACCTAAGATACTGTTTTCAATCAGGGGGTTATCTCGTATACGGCTCCGTGGCCGAAAGCTCCGCCAACAAAGGTGGTGCCGTAAAGATTGCCCGCAGCGTCCCGAACCAAACCTCCGAAAGGGTTGGCCCCGTCCGTCTTCCCCGCGGTGAACGTGTGCAGCACGGTCTCCTTCCCCGTCGCAGTCAGTTTGAATACGGTGCCAACACCGGACGCACCGCCGGCTTCTGTGGTGCCGTAGAGATTACCCTTCGTGTCCCTAACTAAACCTGCGAAGGGGTTGGCCCCATCCTTACCTCCGGCGAAACTGTACAGCACGGTCTCATGGCCGGTCGGAGTTACCTTGAATACCGTTCCCACGTTGGAATGGCCCCCCTCACTGGTGGTGCCATAGAGGTTGCCCGACGTGTCGCGGACCAAACCTGCGTAGGGATACTCCCCATCCGCACCGCCCGCGAAGTTGTAGAGCACGGTTTCCGTGCCGGTCTTGGTCACCTTGAACACCGTGCCGACACTGGAAGCGCCGCCGGAGTATGTCGTGCCGTAGAGGTTGCCGGAGGAGTCGCGAACCAAACCTCCGAAGGGATAGCCTCCGTCCGGCCCGTTCGTGAAGCTGTACAGCACCGTCTCCTTGCCGGTCTTGGTCACTTTGAATACCGTACCGACCCCGGAAGCGCCGCCGAGTTTCGTGGTGCCATAGAGATTTCCGCTCCCATCGCGGACCAAAGATCCGTAGATGGGAGAGTTCCCGTCCGCTCCTCCGGCGAAGCTGTGCAGAATGGTCTCCTTTCCGGTCGTATCCAGCATGAATACTGTTCCATAGCCGGAAGCGCCGCCGGAGTATGTGGTGCCGTAGAGGTTGCCGGAGGAGTCCCGGACCAAACCTGCAAAGGGACTTGACCCGTCCCCCATCCCATTCCCAAAACTGTGCAGGACGGTCTCCGGACCCGTACTCAGCTCGAACGCCGTTCCGTAGGTGTAGGCGCCGCCGTAGTAGGTGGTGCCGTAGAGATTGCCAGCGGCGTCCTGAACCAAAGTTGAGTAGGGATATCCCCCGTCCGTCTCGTTAGTGAAGCTGTAGAGTAGACCGAAAGTTTGCGCTTGCGCCGAATGGTTGACAACGGCCGACAGCAACAGCACGGCTGCCAATGCCAGCGCGGCACTTACAGTTCTCGAAATCATTGATGTTCTCCCTTTCTTCGGTTGTTTCCCTCTTGGTTCCCCTGACTGATTCCTGTGTGCCATGCCCCACCTGCGTGGCGAGTGAACATGCACCAATCTCCAGGGAAGCTCAATAGATTTCAGCTTGATTAGTTCTCAACCACTAACTAGCTTCAATTCAATTCTTTGCCGGCTCATCTTATCTAGAACTGGCGCTTTGGCGGGGCTGTGCTAGACTCAATCGCGACCCGGGGACGAGAGATCAATGCCCCTTCAAAACACTTCGTCCGCCATCGTCCGTTTCGGAGCCTTCGAGGTGAACTTGCGCGCCGGGGAGCTGCGCAAGCAGGGCATTCGGATCAAGTTGCAGGCACAACCGCTCCGCATTCTGACCCTACTGCTGCAGCGGCCCGGCGACGTCGTGACCCGAGAAGAACTACGCACCAGCACCTGGCCCGCGGATACTTTCGTCGATTTCGACAACAGTCTCAATACTTCGATCAACAAGCTGCGCGAGGCGCTCGGGGATTCGGCTGACAATCCACGGTTTATCGAGACACTGCCGCGTCGCGGTTACCGGTTCATTGCGCCAGTCGAGAGTTTGCTGGATCCTCCGGAAATGGGAACCCGCACGGAGCCTGAAACGGAGATCAGGCCGGTAACGGTAAATGTGAAGGCTGAAATTAGAAATGGCATCCGGAAACGCTGGAGGGCATTTGTTCTTGCGGCTCCGGTGGTAATGGCGTTGGCAGGCGGCGGTTATTTCTATTTCCACCCCAGGCCCAAACTCACGGACAAGGACACGATCGTCCTCGCGGACTTCACGAACAAGACGGGCGACCCCGTATTTGACGGGACGCTGCGGCAAGGGCTCTCCGTACAACTGGAGCAGTCGCCCTTCCTGAGCACTATCTCAGACCGTCAAATCCAACAGACTCTGGAAATGATGGGACAGAAGCCGGATGCGAAGCTCACGCCGGAGATCGCGCGGGAACTCTGCCGGCGGACGGGGGGCTCTGCGGTCCTGGACGGCTCGATTGCGACCTTGGGCAACCAATATGTTCTCGGCCTCAGAGCGGTGAACTGCCGTACGGGCGACACTCTGGCTGAGGAGCAGACACGGGCCATAGGTAAGGAACAGGTGCTGGCGGCCATGGACAAAGCCGTTGCGAACCTGCGTAGCAAGCTCGGTGAATCGCTCAGCACCGTGCAGAAGTTCGACACGCCGCTGGAGCAGGCGACTACGCCCTCACTCGAAGCCCTCCAGGCGTGCAGCCTAGGACGTAAGACAATGGCGGATAGAGGAGACTACGTGGCCGCCGTGCCCTTTTTTCAGCGGGCGATCCAGTTGGACCCGAATTTCGCCATGGCCTATGCCTTACTCGGCACAAGCTATAACAATCTTCGTCAGACCAGCCTTGGGGCGCAGAACACGCGGAAGGCGTACGAACTGCGCGATCGAGTGAGCGAACCGGAAAAGCTTTACATTGAGACTCATTACCATGACAACGTCACCGGCGACCTCGAAAAGGCGCGGCAAGCGTACGAACTCTGGGCGCAGATCTACCCGCGAGATTGGTTGCCTCCGAATAACCTGAGTTCCACCTACCGGACTCTTGGGCAATATGACAAAGCCCTCGCAGAAGCTCGCGAGGCCGTGCGTCTCTACCCCGGTAGCCTGTCTTACGCCGGCCTCATCAACTCCTATCTCTCGCTGAATCGCCTGACGGAGGCCCGGGCCACAGCCGAGGAGGCGCTCGCGAAATTCCCCGACTCTCCCTTTGTGCGATTCAATCTGCACGGGCTTGGCTTCCTGCAGAACGACGCGTCAGGAATGGCACAGCAGGTGGCTTGGGCGGCGGGCAAGCCGGGAGTGGAAGATGTGTTCTCCGAATTCGAAGCCGGCACGGCTGGCTATTTCGGGCTTCTGGCGAAGGCTCGGGAGTTCTCCAGACAGGCCGTGACTTCGGCCGAACGGGCGGGAGAGAAGGAAACAGCGGCGTACGACGAATCCGAAGCCGCCTTGCGGGAAGCCCTTTTTGGCGAAGTTGGCCAAGCGCAGCGGAGGGCGGCATCGGCCCAGGCACTTTCGACGGCTCGCGACGTACAGTATGGCGCGGCGTTGGCGCTGGTCTTTGCCGGTGATGCAACGCGCACCCGCGCTCAGAAATTAGCCAATGATTTGGCTGCACGTTTTCCCGAAGACACGGTCGTCCAATTCAACTACTTGCCGACCCTTCGTGCTCAACTCGCACTCAACCACGGCGATGCCTTGAAGGCCATTGAGGTTCTGCAGGCCGCCGTCTCCTATGAAATGGGCCAGGTTGGCTTCGTGAGCGTGTATCCCGTTTATGTGCGCGGGGTAGCTTATCTGGCCGCCAATCGGGGCGCCGCAGCTGCGGTCGAGTTCAAGAAAGTCATCGACCACCCCGGTATCGTTTTCAGCGAGCCCATCGCGCCGCTTGCCCGTCTGGGCCTCGCCCGGGCGTACACGCTATCAGGGGACATCGACAAGAGCCGCACCGCCTACCAGGACTTCCTCGCCCTCTGGAAAGACGCCGATCCCGACATTGCCATCCTGAAGCAAGCCAAAGCGGAGTACGCGAAGTTACAATAGCCAGGGAACTTCCTGCCTCGGCGCTCGCTGCCGAGCGGTAACTGTTGAAATCAGGCGTTAGCGCAACTTTGAGCCATCTGTTCGCCCGTTCTGCCCCGAAACCCGACCGGGCGCTCAATGAGTTCTATAAAAAGGGATGTCAAGAAAAAACCTCCGCCTCGACCGGAGGCGAGAAGATTTGTGTCTCGAGATCCAGCCCACTGTCTGTAGGCG
>Ga0209698_10002820_pt1 | contig 19445 bp, 12 predicted proteins | sample LitLauG_LLR_2012_FD_187203 | JGI IMG/M metagenome (GOLD analysis project Ga0209698, IMG submission 187203) | Freshwater sediment microbial communities from Pennsylvania, USA - Little Laurel Run_MetaG_LLR_2012 (SPAdes) (version 2) | ecosystem: Environmental > Aquatic > Freshwater > Creek >...
CGCGGAGAGATGGCCGAGTGGCTGAAGGCGCGCGCCTCGAAAGCGTGTATACCTTTACGGGTATCGGGGGTTCGAATCCCTCTCTCTCCGCCAGTATTTAAGCCCGATCTGATCCTGAAGCTACGGGAAGCAAGCCACCCCGCTGGTAATCGGAGACTCGATCGCCACAAAGCAGGGAAGTGCTGTTCCATCCGATCTCTCTGACTGTCTTCTTTGCGCCCAGCGCTGAGGATGTCTATCTCCGGCGTTGATCCTGAATAAACTGATGGACGTCTTCCTCACGAAACTTCCACAAACCCTTTCCCTTTGCCGGACCAAGTTTAATCGCGAACAGCCGCGGTTGTCGGCGGCCTAAAGCGTGATCCCGTACCCACCCTTTGCTGACTCCCAGCCATTCAGCCGCGTCACTGACGTCGAGCAAACGCTTGGGTTTGGCGGGAAATGGAGACGATTCCAGGAGTTCGAAGGATGGAGATCGGGTCGGCTCGGCTGGTCTGGGTAGAGTGGCCATGGGGGTAATCTTCCTTGCGGAACCTCAAGTTCAACCTTCAGTGGCTCTTTCGAGTGCGGCCTAGCACGCCGCTCACAGGGCCATGCGTTGACAGCGGGGCTGGTCCGCGAGTCCTATTTAAACCGGAGACAGCTTCCAGTCAAACGAGCTTTGTAGCGGGCGGTCAATTCCAACATAGTAAGGCGGCCAGCAACCATAACCCACTGGATGTACATGATCATAGCGTGCGCGATAATCTGGCGAGCGGAGTGGCCAGAGTGTCACCACCCAAAATGCGCTCGAGCAAAAGAATTCTCGGCCGCTGTTAGATCGGTCAGCCTTCGTTAGAATTTCGAGCTAAAGCAACGAAACCAGCTGCGCCGTAACCCATAGGTCGCCGACGGCGGCCACCAAAGCAGTGCCACTGTCGGAACGACAGGGAGAATAGAGTCACCACGCGAATTGTTCTCAGTTCAAAGTTCCTGTCTATGCCCTGATCCGGGGAAAATCGGGCAGCACCGAATGACTCATCCAGCCTCCCCGATTATCGCTAATCCGAACTCGCGGAATTCGGTATCCAATGTGAGCGGTCGATGGAACTCTGCTTGGCTTGTTGTGGACGGTCTCCCTTGAAACAGGGGGGAGAATTCGAAATTCAGAGGCAGAAACTCTCGCAAGACTTGATGCAGCACGGACAGACGTAATCTTAAAGACCGGGATGCGGGACGCAGTACGAACGGATGTGGAGACTGCGCGAGCAACATCTCTTCAGAACGACCGAGAGATTTCGCGGCGGGAGGAACTTGCCTGGACGATTAGGCAAACATTCATTCGCGCTATTGCTACAACGTCGCTGTCTTGTTGCGAGCATACAAGTACCACACGAGTTTAGACCCAGAGGGTCCGATTAACGCCACTTACTTCTCGACGTACTATCGCCTGTCTAGACCCAACCAGAATAGCGAAGCCAACGCCCTTTACAAGTGGGGTCTGGCCGGTTGAGCGCAAACCCTCTCACCGTTTATCCGTCGATCCACAGCCAATCACCAAGACCGATGCCCGCCACCACTTAGTCGAACGGAAACAAGAAAAACTCGGCACGCGTACTCAGAGCGGAGAAGACGTTCCGTTTCACGCACTCTTTCAACACCCACGCCTGATTACGCCAGCTACCTCAAGCGCTGATCCTGACTACTGATCCCTTGACAATCCCGCATCAGGGGGCGTCTGATCAAATACAAAGCGTGGGGTCTTCATTTGTGGCGAAAACAATATGGCGTGAAGGGCGGATTACGAAGAATTGCAGTGAATGTGGAGCGCAGACGACGGGTTATGTGGACACAGGCAAAGAGCCTTATGCCCTGTGCATCAACTGTGCCAAAACCAAGGGCGTGCTGATCGAGCAGAAAGCGGGTTAGTCCATGCACTCGGCCGAGACATGATCGAGTAGATTGTGCAGGGCAATAATCGCGATTCTCACCGCCGCAATAACGCGCATCGGAAGATAAATCAGCCCGGCAAGCCCGACCATGGAAATCCCAAACGCCCAAAGGATGACCAGGATCACAGGATTAACCGTGAACCTTATCTGCGAAAAAAAGGTCAGCCGCAAGCCGCAGTATCGTGACCTCAAGGACAATCAGCCAAATACCACGACTGATCAGCAGCCGCGACAGCTCGCCTTTCGAGTGATGCCCGCGGGTCATCCAGAAGTATGCGCCGAAACCGGCTGTGAGCATGAAAACTGGCGCGCAAGAATGCGTGATCCAGCGGGTAAACAAGCGGCTTTCCTGGCGACGTAACCCAATCCGTCCTGGTTTCGTAAATGGAGGGCAAATGATGTGCATATGGGCTAAGAATCTGGTTGGAAAATCCGGTTGTCCATTGAAAGACACAGGAACCATCACCGAGAAGGAGACTGCAGTCACTCACCGCCTTTCTTGTCTGCAATGTTTGGTTTTGTGCCTTGGACTGCTGCCCGCCGCGTTACCGTTGGCGGCCGACGGACAGGGAGCCCCTGCGCAGCCCGCTCATGCTGCTGCCCCGTCGGCGAACACCGGAGACCCGCTCTCAGGCCCCTGTAATCCGAAGAAGAACGTCGTACGTTTCTACGTCGATTTCAGCGGAAACATCTCGGACACCGGTCGAACGTACGAAGGTCCTGTCTGCGTGGAGGTCTTCTACAATCCAGTACAGCAATTCGTTGGCCTACAGTCGGTCACGACAAACGTGAATGGCCCTGACCTTTCAAAGGTTGTTCTCGGTGGCTCTGCTGCTGGCGGCCTCGCGCCAGTCGGTATGCACTTCGATTTGCAGAGCGACAACCTGCTGGCCGACATCATCAAAATCAAAGTAGCGGAAGCAACCCTTAAAACGGCTTTGGACAATATGAAGGCGAACTATGCGAAGGCTTTGCAGGCACAAAATGCTGTGATCGACGACATCACCGCCTTGAGAGGAGCCACGGCACCTCTTACCGGCATTGACGCGGAAGCCGGCGTGAAGAATGGGTATAAGCTTCTCCAGGGCCACCTCAGGACCGCTAACACGTCAAAGACAGCCTTCACACCTACGGACGTAACGGACAATCAGTCCAATGTATATCTTTCGCTTGCACAGTCCTTGGAAGACAGACTCGCGCGCCTTCCCTTGGATTATTCTGGTGGCGCTCTCACGACCTTCGACTGCGACACGCCCACTGGCGCCGTCAGTTGGGGCAACTGGTATGCGAAGTGCAAGGACACCATCTACACGCCGCTCAAAGCTCTGATCGACGCTGACCTCCAGACCGCCACCTCTCTCACTAGCACTAGCGACAACGTGACAGCCCTTAAGAAAAAAGTCGCCACGGTTGCCTACTGGAACTACCTCTTCGCCGTGCGTGGTCTCACCACCGATCTCGATCCGGACACCATAAACGACGTCAAAGTTACGGGCTTCTATGCGCACAAGGATCTCAAGTGCGGTGCTCTCTTCAACCAGACGTCAAACACTGCCGTGAACATCGTCACAGGCGACCTCACTCCCACCCTGGACGGAGGAGCCCCAACCATCAAGGCACAAGCTGCTTTCGCTACCATCACTTGCTCCACCCCCTTTGCCGTCTCCGCTGGCGTTGGGTTCGATACCATAGAACAAAAGCAGTTCGCGATCATCAAGAGCTCTGATGGCGCTGGTGGGACAGTCAACACTTTTGGCACAACCAACGATTCCAAGATCACTCCTGTCGCCTTGGCTGTCGTGCATGTTCGGCTCCATGACTGGGAACACCACGGAGTCGGCCTCTACGGAAGCCTCGGCGTCGGAGGGAGTCTCCAGAATCAGACGGCCGCTTCTCCCGTAAGGTTCCTCCCCGGAATCAGCATCGCCGTGTGGCGAACTATGTACATCACGGTCGGAGCCGAAATTGGTTCTAAGACCGAGTTGGCCGGCGGCTTTAAGGAAGGAGACAAAGTTCCGCCCGGCATCACGTCCCTCGATGGCCTCACCCGGACCTCGCGTACCGTAGGCTTCGGATTTGCCTTCACCTTTACTAAGCCATGAGTGCCCTATGAACCCATTGAACTTCACCATCGAGCAACAGATATGCTCGGAGTGGTGCTGGGCAGCTGTGGCTTCGGCCGTCTGCAAGTGCTACAACGATCCTGACGCACCCAGTCAGCGCGATGTCGTTGACATCGTACTCGGAGCCCCCTCGGGCTCCCAGTGCAACTGCAAGCAGGACCCCAGCTCACCCTGCAATGCGCCAATGAGTCTGCCGTCGGTCTTGGATCAGGTGGGCCACGCCAGGGACGATACGGGACGTTCCATGACCTTCGAACAGGTCGTTGCCGAGATCGACCGGCAACGCCCGATCGTGGTCCAGGTCGCGCTCGACGACCCCGCCGCTAGCGGCCATGCCATCTCCATCTACGGTTATGGCAACGACCGCACCGTCCTCATCGCTGATCCCATGCACCCCGACGATAAGATCAGCGTGTCCTTTGATGATTTTGTCGCAAACCGCCCAACCGCGTTTCATGGCACTTGGCTGGCGGCGTTCCGCACCCTCCCCAAGCAACCCCGATGAATAAAATGACGGATCTCGCAAACTCGCTGCTGACTCGTGCTCTGCTCAAGCGCATCGCTCATCTATTGAGCGGTCACGTCTCGATACACATCCCCCTGAAGCACCCCCGACCCATCCGCGTTCTTGAGGGAGCGAAGCGGGTGCCGAAGGGGTCCGTCGATGAGATCCACACCTTCGTCGTCACCTTCGCGGCTCCGGTCTTTACCTCCTCCTGCGGGAAGCTCGCTCGTTCCGGTATTGGCAACCCCCAGCAAGCCGGCCTGGTTCTTCTGATAAAATCACTCGACGGAAAATCCCTCTATGTGGAAGTGGAACGTCCCTCGAAGGGCCCAGAGTCGATCCGGGTCAGCACCGGTTCCGTCGCAAGCGACTTAGAAAAAGCCGTGAATCGTTCCAAAGCTTCCGAAGACTCGCGGAGGAAAAAATCGGAAATTAGGATACTTAGAATCTCGGCCATGCATCTTTCCGCCGTATGGCGACACATCCCGGCATATCCCGAGTCCGACCGGATTGTTCCCTACACCGCCAACTTCGTTGGAGTCAGAAAGGGTAGTGCCTACTCTCTTCGGCGAGCAGATTCGATTCTCAGGAACGCGGCCATTCAGACCATTCTGCGTTGGTACGAGCGCTACCAAAACGAACTTGGAGTCCAGAGTCGGTGACCTCTGCGGCGAGCACAAGAGCTGGAAGCTACTCCGCGCCGGATTTGGCTCCGCTGGGCGGCGGCTGTTTTGCCGTGTAACCCGTGATTTCGACGCCCAGATGGAAGTTGGTCTTCACGGCAGATGCTGCTTGTAATCGCCATGAAATGGCGTTGGTCACAGCACCCGATTCGAGGGCTTGTAAGTCTCCTAAAGCTGTCGAATAGTCGAAAACTGCCCCAACACCCCGATTTCCATTGGACGAGTTCAGAATAGTCGGCGGGTCGAATGGCTCATGAGACTTAATGGTGTAGGGATGCGCCAACTCCTTCACTTCCACGCGAAAGGGTGGATAGAGCGTTTCATTGGATGTGTTCTTGAGCCGAATCGGCACTATGGCTTCCTTGGTCTGCTGGTCGTAGTTGATCGGATCGAAGACGAGCGTGACCTTATCGGACAGTGATACTTTCGCGGCAGTCGCTACGACGTCTGGCTGCGTCTCCGAAGCGGACGGTGTCTCGATGCGGATCGGTGCCGTATACAACTGGTACGTGCCGCTCCTCGCATCCGCCCAGAAAGGATGGAATACACCATCTTCCCCGGCCGTAAGGCCGATATAGTCACCGCCATCGACCCACCGGGAAACGCCAGAAACGAAGTCCGCCGTAACGAGCCCTCGCTCCGACTCGGCGAACGGTCCCGGCCGGAGATTGCCGGGTCCGAACGGACTCGAGACTTCGCTCGAAAGTCGCTTCTTCGGCAGAAGCGTCTCCCCACCGTCGGTCGAGGCGATGAAGGAGACGACGAACTGATCCCGCTTCGGGAAACCGTCGGTATCGTAGTACATGATTCCGAGGTTGCCACTGGGATCAACAGCAATCATCGGCTGGAATTGCGACGCGTAGGCGGGTACATCTGGGTTGACAAGCTTGGGCTCCGTCCAGGTCTTACCGCGATCGCTGGACCAGGTGAGCATGAGCCGGTAGCGGTTGCCGGTGAAATCGGTCCATGCCGCATAGATCCGGTCGCGAAACTTTCCCTCACGATCGACGGCAAATACGGGTCCCCCCATCTGGTCGATCTGGCCGCTCCTTTGTGCCGCTCGCATTGCATCTACCCCTCCAAACCTGATCGTGCTGATTGGCTGCAAAGGAGAAAATGTCACGCCTCCATCTTGAGACAATGTAAACACCGCCTTCCACGTGTCCGCCTTCTTGTCGATCGCGTAATTTGGGTACTCAAGGATAGGAATGAAAAGCGTGCCATCCGAAAGAATGAGGAGGTTCTCCGCCGCCATGCCGGTGTTGTCAGCACGCGCCACCTCGATCGGACCCAGGAACGAACGGCCGTCGTCCGACGAGCGGAAAAGCACCACTCTTCGCCGCATCTGCAAATCTTCGATTTCCTTGGATCCGGGAACGTCCGTCTCATCGGTCAGGTAAACACGGCCCGCAAAAGGACCGTAGGTCAGATCGGTGGCCAGCATTTCGTGGTCGTGGCGTTTTCCGAGATTCAACCCTTTGCTCCACGTTCTCCCACCGTCCTCCGAACGATAAGCCGTCATTCCGTCCATGTTGAGCCCGATAAAGTACGCGGTGCCCGTGATGCCAAAACCGACTTGTGGATCGCCGCTTGATCCAGTGGGCAGATTGATGTCGGTCCAACTCGCGCCACCGTCAAATGACACGTACGGCTTGGTTGCGAAACTAGCGTCGCCACCCACCATCACGATCGAACCGCCTACGAGGTTCTTCGCATCGCGGGGATTCGCCATGACCATGGTTTCGCAATGTGCGATGTCACCGTCCCGGCTGACCAGGATGTTCGGACCGATGATGATCCGGCCAGTCTGCGGCTTGGCGGCCTGGCTGTTTGCGGCAATAGCCCCGATGAGAACGAAAACAATTCCAAACATCCGAACCAGCTTGCTCATGTACCTCGCAATGCTTTCAAAGCTGATGTTCAGCCCGATCATTGATGCCTCCTGATTCTGGTGAGAAGGACGACGCCGTAAGAAACGTGCGTCAGTCTCGTTGCGGCCCTCCCGTGAGAGTTCACCGTCATTGCGCCGCCGTGCCCTTGGGTGCCGACAGACTCTTCTTCCCCAGCACTACGCAATCGGCATTGATCAGATAAGGATCGACGAAATCCTGCGGGCCACGGCGAAAAGGATTGATGTCGGCGACGCGGAACTCGAACCGCTTGCTGCCAGTCTTGTCCCCAGGCTTGAGCACGCCGTCTGCAATTAGCGAGCTGAAGTCCCAAATGGAACCCGCACCAGCCTCGTCATTATCCGCATTTGCAATATTGATGGTTCCAGTTCCAGCGCGCAGATTGACAACGCGCATTTTCAACGGAGAGCGAATGGGCTCGTCCGAGGTGTTCACCAGCAGCGCGTCGAATGAAATCACTCCCTTTTTCTGATCATATTTCGTGTTGGTGATGCGCAGCATTACGTCTCGCGTTACGTTATCCATTCCGGAAAGATCGCCCGCGCCATTGACGACAGCCGTGCCGGAAACGGTGATGTTGGACGTCCACATCTGAAGTACGCCCGTGCGGTTATCGACCCAGACAGGATGGAAGTTTCCATCTGCATCCGCGGCCATGCCTGCGGTATCTCCGCCCGCGGTCTCGCCTTGGTCGGTACTGATGTTTATCGCGATTCGCGAATCCCTGCGATGAGTCGGGAAACCTCCTCCGCCCTCCGCGTACACCCAAATGGGCAGCGCAGCGTCACGCTTGTGAACCTCGGGAGCGCTTGACACACGTACACTCGGCAGGAATGTCTCGCCGCCGTCGAGCGATGCGCTGAACCTGACATACCATCCGAGGTCGTCGCCGGTATCACGACGGTCGCACCAGGCAACACCAACAATACCGTTCTTATTCACTGCGATGACCGGCATCGATTGATTGCTGCTGCGCGGGGGGTCCGCCGGATCGGGAGCGTCGTTTATGACAATTGACGGGGACCACGTCTTTCCCTTGTCTGAAGAGTAAGAGAACCGGACGTCGCAGCGTCCGCTCTTGGCGTCACCCCACACCGCGTAGAGCCGATCCTTGAATGGGCCATTGCTGTGGTCCGCGGCCAGCATCGGGATGCCGATCGTCATCGCGTTGTAGCACTCGTACCACGGTCCTACAACATCTGCTTTATCGAACTTCTCACCCCCGTCAGTGGAACGAACGACCTTGATGTTGCCGACCGACTGCGGCGGCGAGTGAACCTCCCCGATTTTCTTGCGATCCTCCCATTCAGGAAATATTGCGACATACGTGCCGTCAGACAGCACTTCAGCACTGCCATTACCAAAGGGCATGTGCTCGCTATCCGACAACAGTTCGACCGGCTCCTTGAAAGTGGCGCCCTGATCCGTGGAGCGGAACAAGCTGAAGACAATGCGCTCGTCGCCATCGACGGTTTTACGAAACCGGTTGCCTTGCATGTAGATCTGCCCGTTTCGCGGCCCAGAGCTGCGGTCAATGGCCAGGTATTCGCGGTCGACAAATGGCAATGACACGGGCTTCTGCCAATGTTGTCCGCCGTCCAAAGAGCGGTACACGCGAGTCTCATGCGAAACGTCAGCCTCGTAATGCAACGGAAGCGTCGCAAAAAAAGCCATGCCCTCGAGGCCGAAGATGCAATCCGGGTCTCCGATATAGTCAGTGCCATCGCTCTCTAGCGACGGTTGCCAACTGCTCCCGCCATCGTCCGATCGATACACCACGGTGTGAAAATTGTTGTTTCGGGTCGAATGGATAAACGAACAGGCAAGCAGGCTTCCAGCATGTTCAGGATTGGCGGCAATGCGCGTTTCCCAATGGGCACGGTCGCTGTTGGCAGCGCTGATTCTCACGTTGGGTCCAACCGTGATGTTCGAATGCGCCTCACTGGCGATCGCCAGCGAGGCGGCGAAGACAATCGCGACTATTCCGCAGAAGTGCCTCATCGTTCTGCTCCCGTGTGGCAGTTTTGAGTTTGGGCTCGACGGGTGTCAGCCGAGCCTACTGGCCCGCCTTTGAACTCGGCGACGCGTTATTGGGTCCTAGATACCGTTCCAGCCATGCAATGCGTCGGTTCCAGAAATCGATCACATTGACGGGCTGCTGCACGACGTGACCCTCATTCTCATATTCGAGGAGTTCAACGTCCTTGCCCAGTCGGCGCAAGCCGTTAAAAACATTGCCGTTTTGGGCGGAGATCACATCCGCTAACCCACCCTGAAGCATCAGGGGCGTACTAATGTCCTCGAGGAAGAAAAACGGAGAATTCTCCCAGTATCGGGTCTTGAACTCCCAAGGTGATCCTTTCATCCCTCCCTGCCCCTCTTCGTAATAACCTTCCGAGGGAGCGCCGCCGTTGAGGAAATACGTGTAGCCGAAAAAGAGGTCGCTCGGAGCCGCGCTGGTCGCAACCGCCGCCTTAAATATTGAAGTGCGCGTCAGAAGCGCGATGGTGTTGTATCCGCCAAAGCTCTGGCCCATAAGCGCCAGGCGCTGCGGATCGGCAATCCCTAGCTCGACGACTCTATTCACGCCCGGAATCACACCCGAGACAAGGTCCTGGACCGGTGTGCCAGGGTGCAACGGGATGTCTGGGTAAAGGACCGCATACCCGCGCGACGCCCACATCTGGAAGTTGAAAGCGCCGCCCCATCCAAAACCAAAGTGATTTACCTTATCGGAACCGTTGTCTCCCCCGTAAACCCACACCACCATGGGGTAGCGTTTTCCTTCCTGGTAGTCGCCGGGAAGCAGGAGAGCGCCTCGCAAGTGTTCACCGCGCGCTGAAAGCCACTCGATGATCCGCACTCGGCCCATGCTGGCCGATTCGTATTGTGGATTGAGGCTTGAAAGTCGGCGTGTCACGCCAGTGTGCACGTCGAGCGCCCAAATATCCGCTGCTCGCGCCGCCGATTCGGACGAATACACTAGATCGGCAGAATCGTGCGGAATGCCGGTCATGGCGCCCATTTCGCGCATTGCGATCGCTTCATCGCCTTCGTGCAGTTTTTTCGCTTCACCATTCTCCAAACCGAGGGCATAAATTGCGTCCTTCTTTGAGTCGTTGTCATGGGCGCGGATGTACATGGTCCTGCCATTGTCTGGGGACCAATAAGTGCCTGCGGCTTCGTCGGCAGCGATATCCTTGATTAGCGCGCCCGGTATCTTGACGACCTCGCGCCCCTTCCTGCCATCGGCGGACACCTCCCATAGTCGCCCGGCTTCGGGATCCAGCAGGTAGACCCGTGTTCCCTCCTGATTCCAAAGGGGCGGGCCCCAGGTGAAGGTCCGTGAATCCTTGTCGATTGCATCAGAAACCTTCACTCTGTTCCCCGTATTCACATCGACGACGTAGGCGGCTCTCTCAGCGGTTTTACCGGTGTCACAGTAAGCGATATGGGATCCATCCGGCGACGAACTTATTGCTGCGTTGAGGGTGTTGGGATCCATGAATCCTTTTGCGAGATCAGTGGTCCTGCCGCTCGCAACCGAATACATCCCCACCGTGAACTTGTTCTGCTGCGTCTTCGGGACTACGCCTTCCAACGACACATATTCGATCTGCTCTTGGTCGGGTGAGTACCCATACCACATCGGACGGACGCGCTTGATCAGACGGGTCACGTTTCCGGTTCCAACATCGACGCGCACTAAGTCGGAAAGATACATGGCGTCATAAAAGGACGTGAGGTCTCCGGAATCCGAATTGTTGGGGGCCTTAGCTTGTGCTGTCTGATTCGGGTGGAAGCTGTAGGCATGCACGGTCGGGGCGCTCGTTTGCACCTCTTGCCGCTTATCCTTGTTCAGCAAAGCAGCATAATAAGGGGTCAGCGACAAAACCTCATTGAGTGTCATTCCTTCCGGCAAGACCTTGGTCAAAATGGTTTTCCCGTCACTACTCCAAAGTGGCTTTTCCTTCCACCATGAGAAGAAAACTTCTACCGCCGAGATCTGCTTTGTCGCACCCGTCCGGCGATCCCAAACCCACAGCGCTGCCTGGCCTCCCCGGTCGGAATAGAACGCCAGCCGAGTACTGTCCGGCGACCAATTCGGACTCCAACTGAACCCTCGTGCTGAACTCAGTTGAATGGACTTGCCGGTAGCCACTTCCGTGACCCAGACGCAGGTTGCACTTGCGCTGGCAAGCATCGGGTACCCGGATTTCGAAAACCGCTGACTTTCATAATCAAACCGAATCTCTTTGGTGGGATCGCTCGTCTCGTACGCGATCCACTTTCCGTCCGGCGATGGTGTAATCCCTTCATAGGGGAACAGTTCCACCTCCTTAACCAGCGCTTCCGGACTCAGAGGTGCAACTGCCGCACAGACAGGGAGAGACTGAAGAACAGCGCCAATAAGAATAGGGATCCATATTCGTAGTGCGGTGGCACGCATCATTCCCAAGCAACTCATGCCGCTTGCCTCCTAAGTGACCCGTGCAATCTCAACCGTGCAGACTACTGGTGTGTAAATAAGACGCGCCTGTGCGCGCCTCAACGCTGCTCTTTGCTGGCAGGATGAAGAGCGCCTTTCGTGCTTGAACTTGCAATTTCAGATTTCTGTTCCCGCATCCTCTCGGTTCTCGCCCCTTCCTTCTTGCGCAAGCCGCGCCAACGCACGTATTGCGCCTCCTTCGCAGGAGAAGGATCTTCTTTTTCCTGCAGCCAGAAGTTGAACCAGTCAAGGTTTCGCTCCATGGAAATTAAGCGGTGCTCCGGTCCAGTGAATATGTGCCCTTCCCCCGGATAGACCCAGAATTCAATCGGGACCCCGGCCCTCTGCAGCGCGGTGCGCATTTCCATCCCGTAGAAAGCTTCATGGCTGTTGAATCCCATGAGAACTGGACCCACTACGCGGTCAGCGTTGAACGGAGGAGAGAAGCTAAGCCAATTCTGCAAGGTGTTCCGGTACGGTGGCCCACCGAGTATCCGCTCGTCATTCTCGCGCGCTTTGTGTCTGCTCAGAGCGTACCCGGCTGGACCATATCCACCGCCGTCGATCAGGGATGCAACTTGGAACATCCGTGAGTGCGTAATAGAAAACTCCGTCAAGAAACCGCCGTAACTGATTCCCATGATCCCGACACGACGGGAATCAGCAATCCCTTGTTGCACCAACAAACGAACTGCAGATTCGATACTGGCAAGCGGGCTATAGCCTTCGGCCACCGAACCGCGCGCAAAATTCTTTCCCTTCCAGTCGTCGTAGGGAGGGTAGTTCGTCATCAGGACAGCAAAACCATCGCGAGCAAACGCCTGGGCGGGATAGCTGGACAGCCATTCTGCCTGGGTTATGAACTTGCCTTCAAAGCCGTAGAGGATGATTAGCAACGGGTAGTGTTTTCCTTCAACGTAGTTAAAGGGCTTGAGAAGGTAACCGGTCGTTTCGGCGCCATACTTGTTACTCCATCGCATCTCCGTGACATGGCCGACCGCAATGTTTTGCATTTGCGGGTTAACATCAGCCAGAGCCCGGATCTTTGCGGTTGAGAGATCGACAATTGAGGGGTTCGGGGGCACATTCGAAGACTGCCAGACGCAAACCGCTTCATTCCTGCGAGCACCATCGCAGTCGTCGATATGATCGGATTCCGGAGTGATGCGCCGCACCTGCCCCTCAAACGAAACGGAGAAGAGCTCATTCCGTGTTCGTCGCTTCCCTCTGCCGGCCGCCTCAAAGACCAACTCGTGGCTGTTGTCAGCCCACCAATAGCCGCGCGCATTCGCGTCGCGGATCAGGTCACGCTTCTTACCGGTGGCGAGTTCGTATACGCACAACGGGGAGTCTGCATAGCTCAGCCACGACAGATACGCCAAATAGCGTCCGTCGGGGGACCACTGGGGAAGGATCTCGGCGGCTTCGCCTGTAGCGACACTCTCGAAGCTCTTGGCGGCCACGGTTACAAATCCTACGTCTTGATTGAAATACACCATCGAGTCCTTGAGCTTGGGAGGCGCTGAGTACGCAACCGCAATCCGCGTCGAGTCAGGCGACCATGAAATAGAGGAGATCTCCCCTTGGTTCTCCCAGATTCTTTCCTCTGTCTTCTTTTCTAATTGGTAGATCCAGAGCTCGGTCGAAACGCGAACCCACTGCTGGGTCAAGAGGGTAAACGTGTCCATGTCGTCGTCGAACAGCACGCCTTCCTTATCAAATCGCTCCGACTCGCTCTTGGGAATGGCAGGAGAACTGGTAAACGCGATTTGACTTCCGTCGGGAGACCACTCGTACGTGAAGACGCCGACCGGCGTTGTATCACTAGGGTGATACCCGAGCCGCCGGATTGTCTGATCCTCGCCAGGAACGTGAGTGAATACAAGCTCGGCGAGTTTGGTGTCCAAGTCAAACCGCCACAGTTGTTGTGAGCCACTCTTGGAGGACAAGAACGCGATACTTTTCCCATCGGGTGTCCAGCGGATAGTGGAGAGGGAGCTTTCTTCGACCACTTTGGCCGGAACACTTCCCGGCGAGGTAGCGACCAGATAAAGCGCGGTGCGGTAGCAGTCGCAGCTAAGAAACGCTTGTGTCACCAGGAACGCAACACGTGAGCCATCCGGCGAGCGGCGCGGCTCCTTCACTTCGCGAAACGAGACGATTTCATCTAACGTGATCGGATGTGTGGAATGGGCGGCGTTCGCGGCTGGGCTGATATCAATCTGCGGAACCGCTTCGTCAATTATTTGCTCCGTCGCACTGGCCGAAACCGCGCACATGAAGAGAAACATGGCGAATGCAAAAGTGGCAGGTTTCATAGGACCCTCCTGACAGCAACTGACCTTCTTCTGTGTCCCCTGTGGGGCACAACAGTTTGCGATTGGAGGCGGCGCCACGCAGCCCGTAGCCCACCCAGTTCCACCTCGACATAGGCCAGCAGGAATATGAATGAGATCGCCATCGCTATCATCAGGGCGAGCAGCGTCATCGCTACCAGCAAACCTGCGTGCTCGCCAAGCGTGCTTTCCATAAAAGCTCGCAGCTCGTTGCTCAGGACGGCTGCCAACATCGTGTGCTAATAGGCAGTTACTTAAACCCGAACCTCGCCATACCAACCGAAATACCCGCCTGACTGTCTCGGAGGTTCTTTTCCCACGGGGTAAGCGAAGCGTCTTGTGGTCCTTCTTCTTCCATGACACGCACCGGCACTTGTCCTATGAGGATGCGGCCTCCGGAGGGCACTGCCCCAAGCATGACTTGAGGATGGACTCGCCACTCCGAGCCAGACTCGTGGAGGGTGGGTTTGTCATCGACTGTGATCGTGCCGAACGCCGGGTGGTTGAAAGTATCGGTGTATGAATATGTTGTCGAGCCGGAAGGCAAGTTGTACGCGTCGACTACAACCTTCCATTGCCCGGCCGCGGGAGAAAATGTCGAGACACTCTTTACTTCGTCGCTGCCCGTGCTCCTGCCACGCAGCACTGCGATACCCTTCACGTCCTGGAACAAGTACAGGTCGACGTCGGCCGCGCGATCCGAGAGTTGGGTGATCGCTGCACTCAACTCTTCCGTGCCCGGTGGAACATTGATCTCGTAAACCTTTCGCTCCCCGGAAGCGAGTGTAGCTGTGAGCCGGCGTGCGCTTCCAAGCGCCGCCGTTACGGCGCCGCCGTGGAACGCGCCTTGCCGGTTCGAGAATGACACCTCAGCGGGGCATCCCTTCACTCCGCTCCGTCCCAACTGGCAGAATGTTTCGCCTGCCGCCACACTCACCAGAGATGCGGTCAGTTTCGTTGGCACCGCGGACAGCGGCTTGGAATCGATCTGTTCGGGGAAGAAGACGAAGTTGTTCCCGTAGAGCACGATTTCCCATACACCTGGAGTGGGATTCTTGATCGTGCTGCTGAGGTGCCCCTTCTTGGTCATCCCCAAGATACCGAAAGGCACGCTTCCGCTATGATCGGGGGTAATGACCGACCCTCGCAGCGTCGGTTTTGCGTCGGGTGTGGCAATGTCGATCTGGAGAGCTGTCGTTTTCGGTGGAACGCGGAGGAAATAACTGGAGCTTCCGGGTCGCTCCACCGGCTCATTGTGGACAACCTGATAGTGGTTTGCCGGAGTAAAGTCGTCGGCGGCAACGATCGTATTCAGAACCTGGTACGCGATCCAAGGCTCATCCGGCCGCTTAAGGTTCAAAATCGCACTATGCGGCCCCGTTCCGCTGAGCGCGATCGAGACCGGCAATTTCACCGCCGCGTTCAGAGGCAACGTGAGCGAATCAGCCGACGTAAAGCTGCCATCATTGCCTACCCATTCCAGGCGGAAGTCCATCGGCTCGGCCGGTCCAGAGGTGCGCACAAAGCTGATCGTACGTATGCCCTTTTGTCCAGCCGCCCAGCCTTCGCGCTCGTAAATGCCGCGGCCCTCGTTCGGCGTGGCCAGGGAGGCGGATATGGCCGTCTTAACGGGCGCATGACTTTCGATCGTTACGGGATCGAATCTCTTGTCCATCGCTTGCAGCATCTTCCAGGCGGCATCCACCTGAACCAAACCATTTCCTTGCTTGTAAGCGGCAATCGAAGGGATAAAGCGAGCGCTGGACAGGAGCGTGGCCCGGATCCGCGCCGCGTCATAACTGACGCCCGACTGCTTGGCCGCACTAATGAGCAGGGCCGCAGCGGCACTGGCGGTGGGTCCCGCCGTGGAAGTTCCGCCGGCGACCGAGTATCCCGGAGGAAGTTCATACACGCCTTTCCTCTTCTCGGGAGGCTTGTAACCCGCATCCGTGCTGATCAGTTCCGACGGGCTGAGTATCTCCGGTTTCAACCCCCCGTCTCCGGCGGGGCCGTAAGAGCCCACGATATGCAGATTGTCGTGGTTCTTAACCTCGGCGCCGTTATTGATGCGATACGCATCTCCGCTCTGGTACGCGCCGACAGCAATGATCTTGTTCGACGACACCTCATCAATCACGGTGTTCATGCCGGGCTCATTGTTGGCCGGCGACAGGATCGGCTTCTTGTACTTGTCAATCAGCCGGTCGAAGATGACTCCAGCAACCAGACGCCCGTCGTGCAAAGGATTGATGGTCTCGTCGACAATACTTGGCTCCACGCAGATCACATCGACATCCGGCAACTTGGCCGCCGTAATCGCACCTTCGACCAGGCGAAAAACGGTGTTTGCACCGTCGTACACCGAGATCAGTTGCGCTCCCGGTGCCACGCCGTCGTAGCTTCCGCCGTAGAAGCCTTTCCCTAGCGAAGCACCCGACACCTCGCTCACGTGCTGCCATACACCGAGTGTTAAGCGAACGTACTTCTTCTTGGCATCGGTTTGGACGGCAAACGCTACGGTCTTGCGCCGCCGGCCGGCGGGGACATTCGAGCCAAATATTCCCAGATCCATGCGCTGAGCGTAATCCATCATCGGCTTTTCATCCGCGAAGCTATGGTTCTGGTTTGTATCGACCCAAACGACGTTCTTTTGCTCGTTCCAGAGGACGGCAAATAGCCCGCTGCTCCCCGGCGGGTTTCCGTCGAAGTTCACGTCCTGGGAAAGATAGGCAGGTTGATGGAGAGCGCGCTCATTGAAGAAGCCTAAGCGATACTCGCCATCTGCCGGTGCGGTGTAGGTTTGGTCTTTATAGGTAAATTTGTCGCTCTCTGCCTTGACGACCGTGTCCATCTTCACCCACATCGGATCGTTGTCGTCGATAGGATCACTTACGGCAAGCGCCTCGGCAATTTTACGGATCGGGCGGCCGTCAATCGAGGTGGCGGACTGCAACTCGGGAACGAGGAAATCCGGGGTCGCGTCCAGGATCGCGACCCCGGTCCCCCTGCCGTCATAGCCGGGGTTCTCCTCCACGAACCGCTCGATATCCATGTCTTTCGCGGGAAGGTAAGGATGGCTCAGCGGTGTGTCAGGATCGGGAGGGTTGTTGGACGGCTCTTCTTTCTCTGGCGGGAAGATATCATCGAAACTGGGATCCCACTTATCGAAGTCAATGTCGATGTCGACGCTCTGGGCGCCGTCAAACGCTGCCAACTTCTCCATCATCGCCAGCGGCACGCGTGCGCGCAGGTAGTCAACTGAGTCTTCCCGAAAATGCACTTCGCCGCCGAGCCGCAGTACTTCCTCAGCGACACGAGCATTTTCACCTGGGCGGGAGGCGATTAGGACGACCAAGTCCTTCTCCCCACGCGCCGCTGCCAGGGCCATCAGCATGCGGTGGTTCTTGAAAAGCTTTCTTTCCTCGGAAGCGGAGGCAGGCTGGGCCGCTCCGATTGCGACTTGCGTACTGATCAGAATGACGATTGCGACAAAGAGTGCGCACCTTTTTCCGTAGCTCATAATCCCTCCTGCCAATCGATCTACCCGAGGCCGGTCCTTGGAAATCACTTCACCTGCGGCAGCATCCCGGTTAAGGCAACGTGAATGTCGGGAATGAGCAAGGGATCGTGAAGCTTGAGGTGCCACACCACTTGTCCAGACAAAGCACCCGGCTCGAGCACCTGTTCCGTTCCGAGCGCCCGCGAATAGTCAAATGTCGCGCCGTCCCCGTCTTTATGGTTGGTAGCGTTGAGTATCGCGGGTGCGTTCTCTTTGAGTAGATCCCCCATGCCGCTGCCAAACTTCGTTATTTCTAGCCTGATCGGCCCATAGATACGCCCCGACGAAATATTTCTTAGCCGAGTGGGAGCGTCGAGAATTCCAGTGGCTGGGTCGTACGAGGTAGGATCGAATACCAGTTCTACCTTCTTGGATAGAGAGGTCAGAACATTGCTAGGTGCAGGCTTAGAAGCTCCGGACTCAGTCAAGGCCCCTTTCTTTGCTCCGTCCTTCCCCTGCGCGCTCGGCTTGATCACCGCTACCGCCGCAGTTTGCAGTTGAAAGGTCCCTGTCCGGGCGTCCGCCCACAGCGGGTGGAACACGCCGTGATCATCCACCGCCATTCCCATGTAATCTCCACCCGCAGGCCACCGTGATGCACCGGAAATAAAAGACACGCGTGTCTCCTCCTCGCCGGACGGCATCTCGATGTCAAACAGGCTTCCTTGCATCGCCAGGTTTCCTTTCCCCATCCGGGATGAAGTCGCGTCGGAAACGCGCACCGGTGCGGTGAAGGTTTGGCCGCCATCCACCGAGGCCGCGAAGTACTCGTCATATTCTCTATTGTCGTGATTGGCGGAATTGCGGGTATCAAACCACGTCATCCCGACCACTCCGTCATTGCTGACAGCAAGCTCGGGCTGATATTGGCTCACGGAGGATGGCACATCATCGACGATCGGTCGCGCAACCGACCAGGTCTTGCCGCGGTCCTTCGAGTAAGAAAACAGTAACCGGTAAGATCCCCCGCGGTAGTCCGTCCACACCGTGTACAGCCGATCTTTGAATGGGCCGTCCGAATCTACAGCCATCGCAGCCATGGTCTGGAATCCCGGAGCCTTGGGGTCGTTATTGAACTCTTCTGTACCCACCTTCACTGGTTGCGAAAATGTCACGCCCCCGTCGGACGATGTAACAATCCAAAGGTTGCTCGAGTGCGCGCTCTTCGCTTTCGCCTCGTCGTATTCGAAATCGACGTACGGGAGGACCAGCGTGCCGTCGCCGAGAAGAACGACGTTCTTCGCGGTATTAATGCCAATGACACTCTTGCCGCTCGCTGCATCAACCGGTCCCGCGAATGTGCGGCCATCATCGTCGGACCGGAAGATTCCGACCGTGTATTCGGGATATTTTCCATAGAGGACTGATATGTACACACGGCCGGCATACTTGCCGAACGTATGGTCGACGGTCATGACCTCGTGGTCATAGTTATAGCCAAGGTCTGTCGGCTTCTGCCAAGTCTTGCCGCCATCCTCCGAACGGTAGAAGAACAAGCCTCCTTTAGCGTTGCCGTTCTCGTCCTTCACGAACGCCAGCGCAGTGAAATACGCCGTCCCGTGCAGACCGAACGCTACTTGTGGATCGCCACCGCCAAACTCCAACTGCTCCCGGAATGACGAATCGACCCAGGAGCCGCCAGCGTCCGTGGAAGCGTAAGTCTTGCAGGCATATCCTCCCTCAGGGCGAGAGGCAGTGATGGCTGCACCGATGATGTTCTTGGGATTGCGCGGATTCACCGCGACGCCGAGTTCCGCATGTGAGAAATCACCGTCGCGCGAAACAAGCATGTTTGGACCCACGGTGATCTTCGGCGTCCCAGGGGAAGAAGAGGCGGTTAAGTCGGCAGCACTTGCGGCCGGCGGAGCAACCACCAGCCTACCCCATGCAATAGCTGTCAACAGGAAAA
>Ga0209698_10002821_pt1 | contig 19425 bp, 19 predicted proteins | sample LitLauG_LLR_2012_FD_187203 | JGI IMG/M metagenome (GOLD analysis project Ga0209698, IMG submission 187203) | Freshwater sediment microbial communities from Pennsylvania, USA - Little Laurel Run_MetaG_LLR_2012 (SPAdes) (version 2) | ecosystem: Environmental > Aquatic > Freshwater > Creek >...
ACAGACTGTCGAAGCCGCAAAGTTTGCCGGATCGGGCCGTCACCCTTGATTACGCAATGTCCGTGTCAGCTTTTTGAAATTGTGCGGGCCCAATCCGAACCGGGACGAGAGACCAACGCGTATTGGATCGCGATGTCTGCAAGCTCTGCATCTCAACAGATGCGGATTTACCGCACGGCTCCCGATCGGCTCTTCACGTGATCGATGAAGGCGCGCAACTTCGGCATTATTTGCCGGTGACTCGGATAGTAGAGAAACACTCCGGGCGTCATCGACGTGAATTGGTCCAACACGCGGACGAGTTTCCCCTCCGTTACGGCGACAGCCGCGATCGGTGCAGGGACTTGTGCGAGGCCCAAACCTTCCATGGCTGCGCCAAGCATCGTGGGAAAGTCGCTGGCGATCAACGGTCCCGATACCGCAATCTCGATCGAACGGCCCTTGGCATTGAGCGACCATGACGCAAGTCCACCGTTTGAACGTCGTATCCTCAAGCAGGCGTGTTGGCGCAAGTCTTCAGGTCGCTGTGGGCGGCCGGAGCGGGCCAGGTAGTCAGGACTGCCGACAATAATGAACGGGAACGGCTGCGTCAGCCGTACCGCGATCATATCAGCGGCGATAAACTGGCCCATTCTGATTCCAGCATCAAAGCCCTCGGCGGCGATGTCGACCAATTCCTCGCTTGCGGCAACCTCCACTTGAATCTCGGGATACTCCCGGCAGAAGGACGTTAGCAGCGGCTCCAATAAGATCGGCACTACCGATCGCGGCACCGTAAGGCGCAACAGCCCCGCTGGTCGCTGCCCGAGTTCACGTGCGGCGCCGCTTGCAGCGACGAGTTCCTCGTAAGCGGGCCTTGCACGCTCAAGAAATCTCTCCCCGGCCTCGGTCAGGCCAACGCTCCGCGTGGTGCGTATAAAGAGCGCCGCGCCGACACGCGCTTCAAGCACGCGCACGGCCTGGCTCATAGCTGACGGAGTTACGCCAAGTTCCGAAGCGGCCCGACGGAAACTGCGATGCCGTGCGACGCTCAAGAAGGCCTCGACGCCGTCGAGCGCTCCATTTCTCACTGTGAAATTTCGCTTCATAGTGCATCAACATTATCACGAATAGTCGATCGAAGAAAGTGGTCCTAAGTGTGGCTCACCGATCGAGACCGACCAATTTGTTTGGAACGTGCCGCAACCATCATCCAACGGAGCGCCACAGCAGTGACCCAATCCTCCAACGCCCAAACGCAAGCCGCCTTCCCTGTCACCACCGGAGTGCTCGTTCTCCTCACAGCTAAAGCCGGTGTCACACGAGAACAGGTCATGGCCATCATGCCGGATGAGATTAGGCAAACCGTTCAACTCTACCTCGGCGGCAAGATTCGCGAGTGGTTTGCGCGCGCCGATAGTCGCGGGGCGATCTTTTTGCTCGACGCCAAAGATGTTTCAGAGGCCCACGAAATAGTGGAAGGGCTGCCGCTGGCTAAGCAAGGCCTCGTGGATCACGAGTACATCGCGGTCGGACCACTTCTGCCGCTACGGCTGCTACTGACGAATTCCTGAACGCCGATAACCAGCTTGTGGAGTTCAAACATGCCTCCGGTCCTCAATCTTCCCTTCGTTCTCAGCATATTCGGCGCCTTCGTGGCAAGCTCGACGATCGCGTACATCTATGTCTGGCCCGCCGTTCGCGAAGTGTCGCGATTCGAAGCTCTTAGGACGTTAGCTGCCTTTCATGCATTCCGGTTTTTCGGAATGAACTTCATGGTGACGGGCTTCGTTTCGCCAGGTGTGAATGCAGATTTCGCCCGGCAAGTCGGATGGGGAGACTTGATAGCGGCTGTCCTGGCTCTGATCGCCATGGCCTCGCTCTCGTGGCGTTGGTCGACCGCTATCCCAATTGTCTGGGCCTTCAATATATGGGGAACCCTGGATTTGTTGAACGCCTATTATCTTGGCGTCACCAAGAACGGCGATCCGGGCCTTATGGCTGCGGGCATTTATGTTCCCGCGATCTATGTCCCGCTTTTGCTTGTCGGCCATGCACTCGCTTTTGTGGTTCTCATCCTCGGCGAACCTGCTCGAAGAACGGGGTGACGTGACGTGGCACCTGATGTTCCGGCCCGCGAACCTGATGCTCTTCCCGACGGCGGCGCTGATCGTGGCGATCACGCCAGGACCGGGGATCTCCTACGTGGCGGCGCGCACCCTGGCAGGCGGCAGGAGCGAAGGATTGGCGTCGAACCTTGGGACAGGCCTTGGTGGCCTCGTACATGTCATTGCCGGAGCCGCCGGACTGTCTGCGCTTGTGATGGCTAGCACCCAAGCATTCGATTTATTGAAATTCGACTGCGACTGTTCGAAGTTCTTGCTCCGTTCGACAAGTTGTCGGCTATCAGAGGCACTTCGAGCATCGTCAGCCACCGCTCAAAGTGAAGCATCTGACCCATGACGTTACCTCCCAGTTATATGATGGCCGGTCTACTCCAAAAGCCGACGATCAAAACGCAGATGCGAGCGAACATTAATTCGCGAGCCCGTGTCGTCTATTGAAGTACGGCAAAGCTGTTGCCATCGAAATGGGGGTTGGACTGCAGACATCAACTGATGCTGCTGGTCCCAGTAGCCACCTATCCGAAGGCAGGCGTGTTCAAGTCTGGAGATTCGAACATCCCCTATCCCGCCGTCCATCCTCCGTCGATCAGCAGGCAAGTTCCGGTCATCATCGCGGCTGCGTCGCTGGCTAGGAAGACGACGGCGCCCATGATGTCCTCCAACTCGCCAACGCGGCTGAGCTTGATCTTGCTTTCGATCCACGCGCGTCGAGTGGGATCAGCGAAAGTGCTCTCCGTGAGCGGCGTCTTGATGAAGGTCGGGCCAATCGAGTTCACCCGTATGCGTTGCTTCCCGAGCTCAATCGCCATCGATTTTGTCAATCCTTCGATGGCGTGCTTGCTTGCACTGTAGACCGTGCGGTCGATCCCGCCGACATGCCCCATCTGTGACGAAATATGAATTATGACGCCTGGCTTACCTGCTTCGACCATGCCGCTGGCCACTGATTTTGCGATAAAATAGGCCCCGCGCAGGTTGATCGACATGACGTAGTCGAAGTCCTCTGGCCGCGTCTCCAACATCGGACGGTGGCGCGACACGCCGGCATTGTTGACGAGGATGTCAAACGGACCGGCGCGCTTGATCTCTCGCTCGACCTTTTCGACATCGGCGACATCGAGTTCTAGCGTTCGAGCATTTCCAAAGGCCGTGCGGATTTCCGCAGCTCGCACTTCCAACTCGTCACGGTTTCTCGCAACGAGCGTGACTGCGGCACCTGCCTCGGCAAGCGCGGCAGCACAAGCGAGACCGATTCCGCGGGAAGCGCCGGTTACGATTGCGTTTCTGCCATCGAGGCGGAGCGACGGCGTCCTGGGAAGGGCGCTCATTCTGCGGCGCGGCCGTAGCCGATGTTGGGCGCCCGTACCGGCGCACCCGTACGTTGGCCTGTTCAGCGTGCCCTACAAAGCCTTCGAGCAGACAAAGGCGCGAGCAATACGCTCCGATTGCAGTGGAGGCTTCATCTGTGAGTACACGCTGGTATGTGTGCGTTTTGATGAATTTGCCGACCCATAACCCGCCCGTGTACCGCGCTGCGCGCTTGGTTGGGAGCGTATGATTGGTGCCGATCACTTTGTCGCCGAACGCCACATTGGTCCGTGGTCCTAGAAAGAGCGCCCCGTAAGTGGTCATATTGTCGAGGAACCAATCGTCGCGGTTTGTCATGACCTGTACGTGCTCGGAGGCGATCACCTCGGCCTCGGCGAGCATTTCGTCATAGGTGTCGCAGACGATTACCTCGCCGTAGTCGGCCCAACTGCGCGAGGCGGTCTCAGCTGTTGGCAGGATCTCGAGCAGGCGCTCGATCTCTGAGATCGTGGCGCGGGCCAGCTTCTCACTGTTGGTGATCAGGATTGCTGGCGAGGTCGGGCCATGCTCGGCTTGGCCCAACAAATCTGTGGCGCACAGCTCGCCATCCACTGTCTCATCGGCAACGATCAGGGTCTCTGTCGGGCCGGCGAAGAGATCGATGCCGACCCGGCCATAAAGCTGGCGCTTGGCTTCGGCGACGAAGGCGTTGCCGGGCCCTACCAGCATATCCACGGCAGCGATCGAGGCAGTCCCGAGTGCCATGGCTCCAACGGCCTGAATGCCGCCAAGGGAATAGATCTCGTCGGCCCCAGCCAGATGCATCGCGGCCACAATTGCCGGTTGCGGACGGACGCCTTCGGTCGTTCGCTGAGGGGGCGCTGTCGCAGCGATGCGCTTCACGCCTGCAACTTTGGCGGTGACCACGCTCATATGGGCAGAGGCGACCATCGGATATTTGCCGCCGGGGACGTAGCAGCCGACTGAATTCACCGGAATGTTCTTGTGTCCAAGTAAGACGCCGGGGCGCGTTTCGACTTCGATGTCGCGCAGGGCTTCGCGCTGCTTTTGCGCAAAATTTCGTACCTGCGCCTGAGCGAAGCGAATGTCTTCGAGATCGCGTTTGGCAACACGCGAGATCGCCATCTCGATGTCCCGTCCCGTCAGCCGAAACGATTCTGGCGAATAGCCATCGAATTTTTGCGACATTTCCCGCACTGCGGCATCGCCGCGCGACGCGATGTCGGCGAGCGCAGCTTCAACCGTAACGCGGACCTTTGCGTCGTCCTCGGCGCGCTCGACCTCCGGCTTTGCCGTCTTCAAACGTCGGATCATGACTTTCTCCTTTGATTTGAATGAATCCGCGAAGGTGTGGGGTTAACACGGCTTTGCCCCGCCGAGCGGTAGCACGTCGGATTCCCGCCGGGATGCGCGAACGTCGCCACGATCGTCCTCGGCTCGTAGTTCCACACGCCATCGGGACTTCGGACATCGGCCGGACGCGGCGGCGCACCGTCGTCATGGTCAATCAAAAAGGGAAACTCGGCACTCAGCGCTTCGCTCTCTGAGCGGACGACGAAATCCAAATTCAGCTCCTCAAAGTAATCCAAGGGCCAATGCCACTTCGCTACGTCTTGTCGACAGAGGACGGCATCGGATAATCCATAGCGTTAAGTACCCAACCCGGCTTTTGCGAGAAGTCGACTCGGGGCGGGGAGAAGATGTCGACAAGCTGGTTCAGACCCGGATCCAGAGCGCGCGTAGTATGAATTGCCGGTGGCGGTATCACAGCGATGGATGGCGTACCGCAGTACTCGTGTTCGTCGTTGCGCCACATCTTCATGTTGGGTGTCCAGGGCCATCGCATGTGGTGAATGAATGCGCCGCGGAGCGCCAACGAATACTGCTCGAAGTCGTCGTGGTGATGCGGCGACAGCTTCGTGATGTCGCGTGGGCCGTGATTGGGAGCGAGGTAGTTGACCATGAAGGTCGTACAGCGCCAAATTCGACCGAACCGTCCCGGTTCGTCCGCGACGTCGAGGCTGTAGCTGCGTACCCTCAATCCTCCAGGAGGAGAAGGCCAGGCCTGGAATGCGGGTATGTTTGGATCGGGATTGCGATAGGCGTCCGCGTTTCCGCACTGTCCAGCCAAGTCTCGCGACCGGGTAGTAATCAAACGCACAACGCGGCCATCGGAAAGAATGCGCAGCTCGCAGTCGCCCGGTGGCACGAATGTGACTGTGCCCCCCGTCAAACGGTGGCTATGCCCGCCGATCGAGAGTTCGGCGGCGACCTCAGGGTCCGGCAACAGCAACACCCATTCGTCGATTTGCCCCGTCCGCTCAAACCTTGCTCCGCTCTTGGTTTCCGAATAGGCGATGATGGCGTTCTGCCCTCGCGTGAGCCAAGTTCTCGCGAGGGGATCGCTAACTTGCGGCGCACCTTCGTAGAAACGCACGTACTGAGACGGATGGTAGGATGTGAATGCTGGGCTTGTCGCGGTTGCGGGCGCCAGGCTAGCTCGCGGGTCTGAGTTGTCATACATTGGGGGGTGTTTCCGATCTCAAATCTCAAATCCCGCCGATTTCGACGATATAGAGCCCGCCGTTGAAGTCCGTCATGTAGCCGACGCCGTTCTTTTCCACGTAGATGTCGGCCGTATGCAGTTGCAGGACGATATCGGGACGGAAGTCGACCAGGCTGCGCGGTGGCGGCGGCACGAACCAGCCGACCTCCTCCGGGCGGAAGGGGTTCTGGATATCGAACACGCGCAAGCCAGCGTTTTGGTAGGTTGCGAAGATGAATCGCGAACTCTGATAGCCTTCCGGGCGGTTTTCCCAGAGATTATGCGGACCGAAGTGCCCGGGCTTCTTAAAATAGTCCTGGTCCGTCGGGGTCGGCATCGTCGCAATCGTCACTGGATTTTCAGGTGCGCGAATGTCGATGACCCAGGTATATTTTAGCGGCTCCACATCGATGTTCCGCACCGCCTCGTCAGCAACGATGACAAGATTGCGGTCGTGCAACGGCAGAGCGCTATGCGTGCCGCCAGCAAAAGGCGGACTCCAGTTGCGATGAGAGATGAGCTTTGGCTTGGATTTGTCCTTGACGTCGAGCAGCGTCAGCCCACCGTCACGCCAAGACGCATAAGCGACGTCGTCGGCAATGACGGCATGATGCAGAGCCACGCGCCCGACGAAGTTCGCGGTCTCTTCGCCCGCGGTCCACATGCCGGGAAGCCACCAGCGGCCAACTTCGACCGGCTTGGTGGGATCGATCATGTCGATGACGGCCAAGACGTGGTCGGTGAAGCCGTCAAGAAAAGCCGAAGCGTAAGCATATCGGTCCCCGACCCACCAGACCCGGTGTAGGCCAAGTCCTTCGGTTTCAAGAAAGCCGATCGCCCGTGGATTGGCGCGGTCAGAAATGTCGTACACGCGGAGGCCAGCGGAATAGTCGAGGCCGCGCTTGCCGAATTTCGAACTGTGCACACCGGAAATTGAGCCACCATAGTAGCTCTCTTCATTGTCGTAGACTTTGTAGAAGTTGAATTCTTCTACGACAAGCATCAGGTCGCCGTGGGTCTGGCAGTGGATGGACCATGAGCGCGGATGCACCGGTAGGAAGTTGACCGGTCTGGGATCGCGGGGATTTCTGACGTCGATGACGGTCAGTCCGGCCGAGAAGTTGTTGCATACGTAGGCGTAGCCCTTTGAGACCATGACCTGGCAACCGTCCGGCCGACCGCCCTGATCGGAATGGCCGAGATATTTGACGTTCCGGGAACTTTCGGCAACAAGCGGTTCGCTCATAGTATTCCTCCGGCGTTACTTTTGGCTCGGTATCAATTCAATCTACTGTCGGTTGACAATGCTCGGTTCACCGGTGCCACTGATCATCGCCCACATGTTGCGAGCGCCAACCCAACCCATGTTTTTCATGCCTTGCAGCGTCCACGCAGCGGAGTGAGGCGACACAACGACGTTCTTCATCTGGAAAAGCGGATCGGCCCGGTCCGGCGGTTCGGTTTCGAAGACATCAAGTCCCGCGCCGGCAATTCTTTTCTCTTGAAGCGCCAAGCGAAGGGCCGGGTAATCTACCAGCCAGGCGCGACCGGTGTTGATCAGAACTGCCGTCGGCTTCATACGCGCGAGCGCCTTGGCATTGATCAGCTTGCTATTCTCGGGCGTAGGCACGGCGTGAAGTGTAACGACATCCGAATCAGAAAACAGACGTTCCAGTGAACAAAGTTCGACGCCGTGTGGCGCCTGTTTGAGGAACGGATCAAATCCGAGGATCTTTACGTCCCAACCGGCAAGCCGTTTGGCGACCCCGGCACCAATGCGACCCAAGCCGATGATGCCGATTGTGGAGCCTGCGACGATGCCGCCAAAGATGTCGCCGCGCCATCCGCCTTCGGCCATGAAGGCCGGTGTCCACTGCGTCAACTGCTTGTTGAGTGCGAGCATCATAGCGATCGCGTGCTCACTAACGGGCACGGCCTGGGTATCGACGGGCGTGTTGCTGACCAGGATTCCCTTTTCGCTGGCGGCAGGTATATCGATACTGTCGTAACCGACGCCAAATTTCGAAATGTATTTGAGCTGAGGAAGCGAGTCCAAGACGCGTCGCGTAAAATGCGCGCCACTCGCGCCCATGACAGCTTCGTACCCTTGTGCCGCCGCAATAATCTCTCCCTCGCTATAGCGCATGAAGCCCTTTTCCCACATCGGGCGACCGAGCTTGACCTCGACACCCTGGTCCTGGAGCCATTGGGTGGATTCGTCGGTTGGATCGACGCGTTCAAATACAAAGACGCGGGCCATGGAGAAACTCTGGTTGTCGAGAATGAGGACGAAAAGTCCGGCTGGTGAAGTTGTGCCGCCAGCCGGAAAGGTGTCAGTTCACGCCCCAGATCTTCTTGTACTGGTCGCGATAGCCATTTCCCGGATCGAAGCTATTCTTGTCGCCGCCATCAGCGTTGATATTGTCCTTGGTCACGAGGTGGACCTTGGTGGTGTATCCGCTGGGCTTTTCACCGTGGAATGCACGATTGAGCTCATCCACGGCCTGCCAACCGTGCATGTTCAGGGGCTCGGGCACAGTTCCGATCTGATACTCGCCTTTGCGGATGCGCTCATAGGCCGAAACACTACCGTCACCGGCCGAGATCAGGAACGGCTTGGCATCTTGAGCAATGCCGGCGGAACGCAGCGTTGGGACCGAGAAGTCGAAATACAGATCATTGAACGCAAGTATGTAACCGAGCTTGTCGCCGTAGCGCTGCAGCAGGGCGCTTGCCAAAGATGGCATCCGCTGTGAGATTTCTGTATAAGGTGCGTTTTCCTCCGAAAGCACCTTGCACGTGTCGCAGGCGGTGATGCCATCCGATTCGCCCTTCGTCTTCGTAACAACGATGGGATACTGTTTGTCGGTGAGCAGCACGGCATTAGCCGTCCCGTTGCTGTGAGCAACCGCATATTTGCCGGCAGTGTTGGCGATGGCATAAGGATCGGTTGAGATGTTCCAGAATACCTCAGGCGCTCCTGCGATTGGCCCCGGAGCAGCGGCCGAGTGCCACGTCACGATCTTGATGCCCGCCGCTGAAGCGCGCTTGAAAAGATCCGTGAAGCGCTCGGCCGGAAAGCTGCCGAGAATGAGGCCGTCGGGCTTAAGCGCGATCGCCTGCTCGAGCGCCGATGTTTGTCCCGTTGCTGTATTCTGACCATCCAGCAACTGGAATTTCCAGCCGAGCGCAGCCGCCGCTTCTTTGGCACCGATTGCGGTTCCCGAACTACCGGCATTCGTCTGGGTGTCCGCGATATAGATGACAAATTTGCCTTTGTCGGCCTTCGGACCCGTGGTTGGACCATCCCACTGGGTCACAGGGGCTGTTGCTGCTGCCGCTTCCGCCTTTATTTGCTCAAGGCTCTCGGCGCTAGCGGGTAATGACATAGCGCCAGCCGCCAACATCACACCAAACAACCTAACTCCGGAAAGACAAATTGATCTCAAGTTTGCCGTCATAGGTTTCCTCCAAACGACTCTTCCTTGCTCGACATTACGCAGGGTCGTGCAATCCTGCCTTGGTCGACGCGCGTCAGGCGCGTCGACCTTCGCGGCGGCGGCGCGCGGCATAACCGGCGAGACCGACCGAGAGAATGAGGCTCACACCTTGGAAAATTGGCTCGACGTAGAAGCCGCCACCAAGTTGTTGGAGCCCTGATATTCCGATTGCGAGAACGAGCACCGCCACGATCGTCCCGAGGGCATTCACCCGTCCGGGTCTGATGGTCGTCGAACCGAGCAGCGCGCCGACAAACGCAGGCAGCAGGAATTCAGGGCCAACGGCACTCTGGCCGACGCGAAGCCGCGCCGCCAATATGACGCCGGCAAAGGCGGCGATCGCCCCGCTGACGATGAATACGCCGATCACCAGCTTTCTCGCGGAGATGCCCGTCAGCTCGGCCGCCCGGCGGTTCCCGCCGATCGCATAAATTTGTCGGCCGATCGGCAGGAACTCAAAGCCGATCCAGAGAACGACCACGAGGATTGCTGCAAAAATAGCGGGCAATGGCACATTGAAGACAGTCGTGTCGTTGATGCCGGTGAAGTATGGCGACAGTTCTCCGACGACTTGAGCGCCGTTGGTGTACCAAGCGCCGAGGCCATAGAGAATTGTACCCACGCCCAATGTGGCGATGAAGGAGTCGATCTTGGCGTATTCAACAAGCAATCCATTGATCAGCCCGATCAACGCACCAATCGAGAGCGCGATGGCCACGACCACGAACCATGGGACATCCGTGCGCGTCATAAATCCCATGACGATGATGTGCGATATTCCCAAATTGTATGCGATGGAAAGGTCATAATTGTTCGAGGCAATGACCACCATTTCGGCCAAGCTCAAAAACGATACGATGACGCTCGCCGACATAATTGCCCGAAAGGTTTGCTTGGACAGGAACGTGTCCGGCAGCAGAAGCGAGTAGGCGATGACAAAAAGCAGCGCGAGCAGAAACAGGCCATGATTGGAAATGACGTGAAGGAGCGTCTGACCGAAGATGCGCCTACGCCTTGTGAGGGCGGTCACATTCCTTTTGGCAACATCCGCCAGCGCAGTCGGCGCCGGAGGCAATAGTTTGGGTTCGGCCACGTTCGTTTCCTCGCTTTTCGGAACTTCGGTCTCGCAATCGAATTCAATCGGCTACGAGGCGTGTGTTCTCTCGTTCGTTTGGGCAGCGGCGGCATTGGATGTTGCACCGCTGATTTCGCTGATCAGCACCTCGACCGTCAGGTCGTCGCGCTGTAACTCCGCGACAATCCGGCCTGAGTTGAAAGCCAGGACCCGGTCGCAAATTTGCGCCAACTCATCCAAGTCTGACGAAATCACGATGCAGGCAGTGCCATTGCCGGCGCCGTCAGCGAGGATCTTGTAGATCTCCGCCTTGGCACCGACGTCGACCCCCATCGTCGGATCTTCAAGCACAAGGACCCGGTAATCCTGTCCGGCCAGCCGGGCGAGAACGACCTTTTGCTGATTGCCGCCGCTCAGTGTGGTGATATCGCGCTCAGGGTCGCTGGGGCGCACGTCGAGCCGGTTCAGAATGACTGCAGCGTCGCCGCTCTCGCGTGCGGCCGTCACAAAAGAAAAGGCTCGGCGGGCAAAGTTGGAAGGATTGAGGAACAGGTTTTCTCGAACGTTCATTGTTGCTGCGAGCCCTTCCTCACCGCGCTTGCTTGAGGCAAAGCCGATGCCTGCTCCGATTGCATCGGAGGGCTTGGAAAGTTGTTTTGCTGAACCGCCCATCCGGATTTCGCCGGAAGTTGCTGGGATTATGCCACCTATTGCTCGGCCGACGGCCTCGTGCCCTTGCCCTCTCAGGCCAGCGAGTCCAAGAATTTCGCCGGGTGCAACATCGAATGACACCGGCCCAATGTGATCGATGCGTAGGTCCGAAATCCCAATCACTGGCTTAGCGCTCTGGCGGCGGCCCTCGCTTTGTCGCCGCACCGGCGTCTTGCCGCAAATGTCTTTGACAAGCTGGTCAGGCGAAACTTTCAGCGGCCTATAGGTCGCCACCACCTCACCATCGCGAAGTACGGTTGCCGCATCGCAAAGCCGAAACACTTCATCCAGACGATGGCTAACATAGATGATGCCAATGCCGCGGCCGCGCAGTGTCCTGACCACCCCGAATAACCGTTCCACATCGGCTTCCGGAAGGCTGGCAGTGGGTTCATCGAGCACAAGGATATCGATGTCGCGCGTCAGCGCTCGGGCAATTGCCACGATCGATTTTTCGGCTTGGCTCAGATCGCTGACCAACTTGTCGATCGGCAGTGGGGTGCCCAGTTTATGCAGCGCCGCTTGCGCCACGACATTGACCGTGTGCCAATCGATCAGTCTGCCATGCATGGGATAGCCGTAGGCCATCGCCATGTTCTCGGCCACGCTCATTGCCTCGATCAGACCCAGATCCTGATGGACGAAGGAAAGGCGGGTGCCGAGCATTGCCTCAGTCAGCGGCACACCGCGAAGGGTAATTTTTCCGGCATCAGCAGGATGCACATGCGCAAGTATCTTGATGAGCGTTGATTTACCAGCGCCGTTGGCCCCGAGCAGAGCGTGGATTTCGCCCGCATTCACGCTGAAATCGACATTCCGAAGCGCTCGGGTTCCACCGAAATGTTTGACAATCCCCTCGCAGCTCAGAGCTGGAGCCGCATTGGCCGCAGTAACGACGGGGCTTGCGTTCATGGCCCGCGCACCTTCGCCTGATAGGGCTGGATCGCGCCCATGTGGACACCGGGGCCGTCTTCAGGCGGCAGCGGATGCAGGCGCATAGCAGCGGCGGCCCGCGCTGGATCGCCGGATGCGATGGCATCGACGATATCTCGATGCATTTTCAATATGCGCTGAGGCCGATCACTGTCGGTGGCTGTAGCTACCGCATCGAGTTCCCGTTCTATGTAATCCAACAATGTCAGGTATATGCCGGAGAGAATCTTGTTCGCACCCATCCGGGAAATGCAGCGATGTAGTTCCCAATTCCATTTCAGTGTAACTGTGGGCTCATTTACCGTTTCGGCCATTTTGTCATAGAGGCGATACATCTCTTTGACATCATCGGGGCGCGAGTGGGCCTCCTTGGCCGCCTCCACCGCGGTCAATACCTCGAGTTGATCGCGCACGGCCAGGCAGTCCTGGATCGACTCGGAGCCCTTACGGAAGCCGAGGAAAATATTGCTCAGGCGCAGGAAGATCGAAGGCTCCGCGACGAACACACCACCTTGGGGTCCACGACGTAGTTCGATCAGGCCGCGTGTTTCCAGAACGCGCATCGCCTCGTTCATGGTGCCGTGAGCGACCTGGAAGGTCCTTCGCAGATCGTCCTTTGAGCCCAGTCTTGCGCTGCCAACGGCGCGCCGCTCGCGGATCAGCGCCTCAATGCGCCGCACGAGTTCCTCGGCGAGGCTGCCCTCAGATCGACCTAGCGGCTTTACGCCCTCAAGCATGACGTTTCCTCTTTCATGATATTGATATATTGAATATGCTCTTCTCGTCAATGGTCTTGTTTTTGAGACGGTCGTTTTGTGATGGCGCCTCAGTCGGGCCGCAAATGGGAGATTGCTGAATGCAGAATTGGCTCATCACAGGCTGTTCAACGGGCCTCGGAAGAGCGCTGGCCACCGCAGTGCTGGCTCGGGGCTGGAATGTGACTGCCACGGTGCGAAATCCGAGTGGGATCGGAGACATAGCCGCGCCCGCCGACCGTACACGATGCCTGGTCCAGAAGCTGGACGTCGCAGATGGGAAAGAGATCAAAGAGGTCGTTGCGCGCTCGCAAGAGCGCTTTGGCGCGGTCGATGTCCTGGTTAACAATGCTGGGTATGGCTACCGCGCGGCCGTCGAAGAGGCGGATGAAACAGATGTGCGCGACCTATTCGAAACAAACTTTTACGGCGTCTTTCATTTGACCCAGGCCGTTCTTCCAATAATGCGTGCACGCAGGCGCGGCTGGGTCGTTAACATATCATCGGTAGCAGGACGCATCTCCCCGGCAGGAAGCGCCCTTTATGCAGCTAGTAAATTTGCCGTCGAGGGTCTGTCGGGCGGATTGCAAAAGGAGCTTCAACCACTCGGTATCAACGTGATGCTCGTGGAGCCCGGGCCATTTCGGACGAATTTCGCTGGACGCTCGCTGAAGCAGTCCAGCCGGGCGATTGAAGACTACGCTGCCACTGCTGGCTTGCTTCGCAAGGAAAACAGCAAGATCGACGGAAGTCAGCCGGGCGACCCCATACGGGCAGCTGAGTGTATCATCCGTACGATGCTGAGAGCGAAGCCGCCGTTTCGTTTGGTCTTGGGACGTGTGGCGAGTGAAAGGGTGGAAGCCGATCTCAGGGCGCAGCTCCAAGAATTGACCGAGTGGAAACCAATGGCGGCCGATGCTGATTTCCCCACTGTGGCTTAGTTCGGTCGTGATTACGGGACCATACCCGGGGCGACATCACACGATCTCCGCCACGCGAACCATGCGACCTTCGCGAAGCGATTTGTAGGCCGCTTCTGCGAGGATTAGCGCCTGTCGTCCGTCTTCAAATCCGGGCGACGCTACCCGGCCCGTCTCGACCGCATCGACGAAAGCGCCGATTTCGGCCATGAATGCCTCGTTATAGCGCTCGAGGAAGAACAGTAGATAGGGCTCGGACACCTCAGTTTTCTGGGCCTTGAAGCGCCTCAATTCGTGTGGCTTGCGATTGTCGGAAATGACCATTCCGACCTGCCCCACGAGTTCCACCCGCTGATCGTAGCCATAGACGGCGCATCGGGTGTTGTTGATATGGCACTGCTTGCCACTGGCGGTTCGCAGGATGAACATCGCACTGTCGACCTCGGAGAGCTCGGCCCCGAGCACAGGATCGTTCAACGCACCAGCGATGGCAAAGACTTCCACGGGCTCTTCGCCCAGCATGAAGCGGGCGAGGTCGAAATCATGGATCGACATGTCCCGAAATAGCCCACCTGCCTGAGTGAGGTAGCTCTTGGGCGGCAGCGCCGGATCGCGCGAGGTGATGATGACCTGATGCAACGCCCCGATCTCACCAGCTAACATGGCCTCGCGGGCCGCGCGGTGGCCAGGATCGAAACGACGATTGAAGCCGATTTGAATTGGCACCTTTGAGCCCGCGATGCGCTGGCGGCAAAGGTCGACGCGCTTCAGGTCGAGATCGATGGGCTTTTCGCAGAGCACGCCCTTGCCCGAGGCAACCGCCATCTCGATGTAGTCGGCATGAGTGGGTGTCGCGGTAGCTATCAAGACGGCATCGACTTCGGCTGATCCGAACACGTCCTCGGGTGATTTGGCGACCCGCGCACCCGCCAAAGTCGCGACCTCGGCAGCCGCGGCAGAGTCGATATCGTATACCATCGTCAGTGAAGCGCGGGGATGCCGCGCAACATTGGCGGCATGCATCCGGCCGATCCGTCCACATCCGAGTACCGCAAATCGTAGCATGTGTGATGTCCGTCCCTTGCGCCGCGTCGTCGGCCTCGAATTATATTGCAATTTTTATTGCAGATAGTTATTATTGTCAATAATAATTTCTATAAGTGGACGGAGCGGTGCCTGCGCGCACCGAGAGCGGCTGGCAATGAGATGGAGGATTAAGACATGAACCGGATTGACGGAAAGTTTGCCATTGTCACCGGCGGAACCCAAGGCTTGGGCGCGGCCGTCGCCAAGCGACTGGCCGAGGCGGGCGCAACCGGGATTGTTATCTGCGGCCGTTCGGTGGCGAAGGGCGAGGCCGTAGCGGCCGACATTGCCGCCGCCGGGAGCTGTATAGTCAAGTTCGTGGCGGCCGACCTCGGGGTGGTGGAAGACTGCCGAGCCGTGGTTGCCGCGGCCGATGAGGCCTTCGGCCGGATCGATATTCTGGTGAATGCGGCCGGGATAACCGACCGCGGCGACATCTTGAACACCAGCCCCGAACTTTTCGACCGCATGTTCGCGATCAATACACGTGGACCTTTCTTCATGATGCAGGAGGCCATCCGCCGCATGATCCGCGATCGCGCGGAAGGCTCGATCGTGAACATCGGCTCGACCTCGGCATTGGCCGGGCAACCCTTCATCGCGGCCTACTGCGCTTCCAAGGGCGCACTCGCCACGCTCACACGGAACACTGCATTTGCGGTGATGCGTAATCGTATCCGGGTCAATCAGCTCAACATCGGCTGGATGGCGTCCGACGGTGAGGACAAGATCCAGCGCGAATATCACGGCGCGAACGCCAACTGGCTGGACGAGGCCGCCAAAGAGCAGCCGTTCGGGCGGCTCCTTGCCCCCGCCGAGGTAGCGCGCGCGGTGAATTACCTCGTGTCGGCGGATGCTGGTTTGATGACCGGGTCAGTGATCAACTTCGATCAGTCGGTCTGGGGTGCCTACCCCTTTGCACCCCCAACGCCGCCCGGTGCGATGAGACTTGGCTAGAGTTTCATTCGCCGTACGGACGAAGTTCACACCGATCTCGCTCCCTCGCGGGTTGCGGTGATTTCAGCATCGTTCACCAGTAGTCGGCGGTCGATCGTTCCGGCGAAATAGTCGAGAATGTTCCGTACCGAAGCAACGGCCATCCGGGCGGCGCATTCACGCGTAAGCCCCGCGGAATGAGGGCTGATCGTCACGCGCGGGTTCTGCAATAGCGGATGGTCTTTCCGCGGCGGTTCATCCGCTAGGACATCGATAGCCGCCGCGCCTAGGCGCCCCGCGCGCAGAGCTTCATCCAAAGCCACCTCGTCAATGAGTTCACCGCGTGCGGTGTTGACCACGATGGCCGTTGGCTTCAGCAGGGAAAACGCGCGCGGACCCAACAACGGGCCATTGGGGGAGGCCGGAACGTGAAGGGAGATGTAGTCGGCGCGAGCGAGGGCGGTCTCGAGATCGGTCACTGCCTCGACGCCTACTTCGGCGAAAGCTCGTGGCTCGGCATAGGGATCGTGGGCCATGACACTCATGCCGAAGGCCTGAGCCAAGCTGCCGACGCGGCGGCCGATACGACCAAAACCGATGAGCAGCAACCCCTTGCCATCGAGTTCGCATGTCTGGAATTGGTTTCGCACCTGCCAGTTGCCATTTCGGCTGGCAATGTCGTGGGCCACGGTACAGCGCGCCGCGGCAAGCATCAGCATCAGTGCGTGCTCGGCAACGCTTCGCGAATTCACATCGCCGACAATGGCCAGTGGAATGCCGCGGGCGCTAAGAGCCGAGACGTCGACCGCGTCATAGCCGACGCCATGCCGAGAAACGATTTGCAGGCGCGTGGCATCAGCAATCACCGCGGCGGGCATTGGCTGCGTGCGGATCAGGACGGCGTCGGCCCTACCGATTAGCGGTGCGTAGGATTGAAGCGAGACTTCGTTGACCAGATCGAACGTTATTCCGGGCGTGGACTTGAGCAGGTCGATACCGTCTTCATGGATTTTTCCCGCGACCAGGATGTGCGGCATATCAGTATCCACTTTTGGCGGGGGACGAGTCCTGCTGCGCCCGTTCGCCGATGAGTTTCCGTGCGGTGGCGACGCTTACCTGAGCAGCGCCCGCCAGCAATCGCACATCGTTGGATATCGTCACGAGATCAAAACCCCAGCCTGCGGCCTTGGCCGCATAGTCGGGTGTGCCGCAATGCAGGGCGGCGCGAATACCCGCAGCATGAGCTTGTTTCAACACCGCCTGGATCGCGTCCACGATCTCAGGCTCCTGGCGGTCGAAGCCCGTGGGGTACTTGCGCCCAGTCAGCCCCAGGGTCAGGTCGGCGGGCCCGATATAGACGCCATCCAGACCTTTCGTTGCGACGATGGCGTCGAGATTTTTCATGGCCTCGGCGGTTTCGATCATCGCGAAGCACAGAACCTCTCCGTCGGCATGTTGACCGTAATCGGCCCCGGCGGCGAATAAGGCGCGGGTCGGGCCGAAGGAACGGACGCCATTGGGCGGATAGCGCATGTACGAGACCAGCCGCGCGGCCTCCTCGGCGGTATTGATCATTGGGCAGACGATGCCAAAGGCGCCGGCATCGAGCGCCTTCATGATGTCGCCGGGATCGAGCCACGGCACCCGCACCATGGGTGTCACGGCGCTCGCCCGCATCGCCTGCAACATGGAGGTCGCGGCCTCGTAACCGACAAACCCGTGCTGAAGGTCGATGGTCAGCGAGTCGTAGCCTTGCGCCGCCATGATCTCCGCGACGAAAGGGCTAGACGTCGAAAGCCAACCATTGATGACGGGTTTTCCCGAAGTCCAACGCTCGCGAATGCCGTTCTTGATCATCTTGTCCAGCCACTCAAAGGGTGATTTGCGATAGTTTGACGTTCATGTAGTCGTGGATGCCTTCACTGCCACCTTCACGCCCCATGCCGCTCGACTTTATACCACCGAAGGGTGCTTCGGCGGCCGCAAGCGCGAAGCTGTTCACGCCCACCATGCCGGCTTCAATCCGTGCCGTCGCCTCGCGGATGCGCGAGGGATTGCGAGTAAACACGTAGGCTGACAGACCATAGTCGCTCGAATTGGCGCGGGCATACACATCCTCGGTGGACGCGAAGGGTGTTATCGCCGCGATAGGCCCGAAATTCTCTTCGGCTAGCGCCAAGGCGTTATCCGGCAAGCCTGAGATGACCGTCGGCTCGAAGAAGAAGCCCTTGTTCTGCCCGGCGGGGCGTCCGCCGCCTGCCTCGATCTTTCCGCCATGTTCGCGGGCATCGGCAACGATGGCCTCCATGGCATCGACGCGGCGCTGGTTGATGAGCGGTCCCATCTGGCTGGACTCATCCAGGCCGTGCCCAAGCTTGAGGGATTTGGCGCGAGCCGCGAACCCGGCGACGAATTTATCGTGCAAGGACTCATGCACATAGAAGCGATCGCCCGTCACGCAGACTTGTCCAGCGTTGGCGAACTTCACCGGGGCGCAGATGTCGAGAACAGAGTCCAGGTTCACGTCGTCGAAAACGATAACCGGAGCATTGCCGCCCAATTCCATGGTCACGCGCTTCAGAGTTCGCGCCGAGTCACGGATCATCTGCTGGCCCACCGCGGTCGAACCGGTCAGCGAAACCTTGCGCACGGCCGGGGACGCCATGATGGGTTCGTAAGTCGTCGAGGTCGGGCCGATCACAAGATTGACCACACCGGCCGGTACACCGGCTTGCCGCAGACAATCGACCAGCAGCATGGCGGTACCCGGTACCTCACGCGATGGCCTGATGATGACGGAGCAGCCAGCGGCGAGTGCTGGGGCGACCTTGCGGGCAATGAGAACGGCCGGGAAATTCCACGCTGTAAACGCGGCAACGACGCCTACGGGCTCATGCGAGACCTCCAATCGGCCTCCCGGTGCCCGGCTCTCCACGATGCGGCCATGGATGCGGCGGGCTTCTTCGGCGTACCACCGAAACTGGTCTATGGAGAGCGCCCACTCGCGGCGAGCCTGGGCGAGCGGCTTTCCAGTCTCCAGGGTCAGGCACCTGGCGACCTCCTCGGCGCGATTTTGCATGACGGAGGCTACGGCATGCAGCGAGTCCGCCCGCGTCCAGGCGGGCGTCGCCCGCCAGATTTTCAGGCCGTTCTCCGCTGCGGCGATCGCGGCCTCGACATCGGCACCGGACGCCGTAGGGGTGTTCCCAATGACTTCGCCGGTAGCGGGATCGGTGACCGCGAGCGTCCCTCCATCGCTTCGACCGCGCCATTCGCCATTGATGAAAAGTCCGAATTTATCGTACATTTACTTGGCCCTCGCTTCGATTGGTCGGCGGAACGATGGCAAACCCCGCAACCACGACAGCACTCTCCACCGAAAGAGCAATTAATATTGCGATGCGCATCGTGACGCAATAGAATTTTCGTGTCAAGCTCGCCAAGGCCTCGTATTGGTCCTACGATTCCGCACCCTATGCTCCATTACCGATCCGGATTTGCCGCATGCCATCCAACAAAGAAAAGCACCG
>Ga0209698_10002822_pt1 | contig 19414 bp, 17 predicted proteins | sample LitLauG_LLR_2012_FD_187203 | JGI IMG/M metagenome (GOLD analysis project Ga0209698, IMG submission 187203) | Freshwater sediment microbial communities from Pennsylvania, USA - Little Laurel Run_MetaG_LLR_2012 (SPAdes) (version 2) | ecosystem: Environmental > Aquatic > Freshwater > Creek >...
TGGTCTTGAAAACCAGCGAGGGGCAACCCTCCGTGAGTTCGAATCTCACTCTCTCCGCCAGCCTTCGCTGCTTCGCAGCTACGGCTGGCAGGCCAGCCAGAAGATTTGCAATTACTGTTGCGCCAGCCGTAGGTGCGAAGCAGCGAAGGCTGCCCGCCATAGCCCGAAGGGCGAAGGCGGGCTGTGATTATCAACGCACCTTTCCCTTTCAATCGGCAGCTACGGCTGGCAGGCCAGCCACACTTCGGGAGCAGACATGCCCATCACCAAAGGCTACCAGCAACTCATCAGCGAGGCTCGTGCGCGCGTGCGCACGCTGAGCCTGGACGAAGCCAAGGCCCGCCATGGCAAGGCTGACGTGGTGTTCGTGGATATCCGCGACGTACGCGAACTCGAGCGCGAGGGCATGATCCCGGGCGCCTTTCATGCGCCCCGCGGCATGCTCGAGTTCTGGGTCGATCCGCAAAGTCCGTATTTCAAGGAAATTTTCGGGTCCGGCAAGGAGTTCGTCCTGTATTGCGCCTCGGCCTGGCGCTCCAGCCTGGCGACCGCGGCGCTGCAGGACATGGGCCTGGCGCCCGTGTGCCATATCGAGGGCGGGTTCAAGGCCTGGAAGGAAGCCGGCCTGCCGGTGGAATCCCGCCCGGCGGCCAAGGCCTGAACACCCGGTGCCGCGCTATACCGGGTCGCCACCGACGCCGGTAAGCAACTGCTGCACGTCCTGGGTCATAAGTGCCAGAAAGGCCACCAGTCCCAGGTAGACCGCGCCGTAGACGATCTTTTGTTCCATGCTGACGCCGTAATAGGCGCGATTCTCGGGCGCCTCGGGGTCATAGCGCCAGGCCTTGATGACCTGCGGGAAGGACAATAGGCCCATGATGAGGAGCAGCGGGCTCGGGTGCATGAGAAACAGCCCGACCAGGATGGGTGCACCGAGCAGCCACAGCTTGGGGCTCAAGGCCGCGGTGACGCGTCCGCCGTCGAAGGGCGACAGCGGAATCAGGTTGAACAGGTTCAGGAAGAAACCGGCGTACGACAGCGCCAGCAGCAGCGGGCTGTCCAGGTCGCGCCCGGCCCAATAGCAGGCCAGTGCCCCGACGCTTCCTACCAGCGGGCCCGCCAGGCCGACATAGGCTTCGGTCTCGACGTTGTGCGGCAGCGTCTTGAGGTTGATCCAGGCGCCCACGAAAGGGATGAAGGTCGGCGCACCCACGTCCAGCCCGCGCTGGCGCGCGGCCAGGTAGTGGCCCATCTCGTGCACGAAGATCAGGGCGACGAAGCCGGCCGCATAGCGCCAGCCAAAGAAAAGCGAATAGGCAAACACGGATACCAGCATGCTGCCCACCGTGAGCAGCACCTTGCCGAATTTTCCTGCCGTCAGCAGCAGCAGCAACAACTTGATCACGATGCTTCCCCTGCAGGCACGAGGCCGGCCGCCCGCGCGCAACTGCGCGCCCGCGTTCGTCGGTCGCCCGCTCCACCGTTCGAACCAGGGCCAATAGTACCGATTCGCGTCTTCATTTCGGATTCGATCCCCTGGCGGCAAATTGAACCGCTCATCCCCGGTATCAAGAAGGATCCATCGCTGCGCATGGGGATTATGTTTCGGTCAGCGTCGCACATCGTGCGTGTGGAGCGGCCGATGCCTGCCAGCGACGCGTCAATCGAACACTTGGGAAACAAAAATGAAACTGGATGCCTTATCCGTCAGAACCAAGCTGCTGGGCGCGTTCGGGGCGGTCGTGCTCCTGATGCTGGTCCTGGCCGGCAGCGCGCTCGTGGGTGTGCGCAGCGTGCACGGCAACGTGGAGGACTTCGCGACCAACTGGCTGCCCAGCGTGCGCGTGCTGGGCGAGATCCGCGATTCCCTGAACAACATCCGGCGGGCCCAGATGCTGCATGCGGCCGCGACCCAGGCCGCGGACATGGAGGCCGCGGAAAAGCGCGTGAGCGACGGTTTTGCCAAGCTCGAGCAGCAGTTCAAGGAATACGAGCCGATGATCAGCGGTCCGCAGGAGAAGGCCTTGTACGACAAGGTCGTCAGCGAGCGCGACGCGTTCCGGGCCGAGACGGACAAGGTTCTGGCGCAGTCGCGCCTGAACACCCCCGCGGGCAAGACCGCCGCCAATGCGCTCGTCGTCGGGGAATCCTTCGTCCAGTTCACCGGCACCCTGGCGGCGGTTTCTGCCGACATCGATTTCAACGTACGCGGTGCCGAAAGCGCCCGCAAGGCAGCCGACACCACCTACAGCCGCCTCACGGCGGTGCTGTACGGCGTCAGCGTCGCCGCGCTGCTGGTGGCGGTTTGCCTGGCCTGGCTGATCACGGCTTCGCTCACGCGGCAACTGGGGGGCGAACCCTCCTATGTGGCGGGCCTGGCCAAGGAAATCGCCGTCGGCAACCTGGCGGTGGACGTGGCCGTTCGCAGCGGCGACAGCACCAGCCTGGTCGCGACGATGCGCGACATGCGCGACAGCCTGGCCAAGATCGTCGGCCAGGTACGCAGCAGCGCCGACAGCATTTCGACGGGATCGGCCGAGATTGCCTCGGGCAACCAGGACCTGAGTTCGCGCACGGAACAGCAGGCCAGCAGCCTGGAAGAGACCGCGGCGTCGATGGAAGAACTGACCGCCACCGTGAAGCAGAGCGCCGACAGCGCCCGGCAGGCCAATCAGCTGGCCTCGAGCGCCAGCGCCGCCGCGGAGAAGGGCGGCGACGTGGTGCAGCAGGTGGTCACCACCATGGACCAGATCTCGACCTCGAGCAAGAAGATCGCCGAGATCATCAACGTCATCGACGGCATCGCGTTCCAGACCAACATCCTGGCGCTCAATGCCGCCGTCGAGGCGGCGCGCGCCGGCGAGCAGGGCCGCGGCTTTGCGGTGGTGGCCGGCGAGGTGCGCAACCTGGCCCAGCGCAGCGCCCAGGCGGCACGCGAGATCAAGACCATGATTTCCGAGTCGGTCGGCGCGGTCGAGACCGGCAGCCGGCTGGTGTCCGACGCCGGCGTTTCCATGGCCGAGATCGTCGATCAGGTAAAGCGCGTTACCGACCTCATCGCCGAGATCACCAGTGCCGCGCAGGAGCAAAGCTCGGGCATCGGCCAGGTCAACGAAGCCGTGACGCAGATGGATCAGGTCACGCAGCAAAACGCCGCGCTGGTCGAGCAATCGGCGGCCGCGGCCGCGAGCCTGCGGCAGCAGGCCGAGGACCTGGCCCAGGCGGTGTCGGTGTTCCGTATCAATGGAACCCAAGCGCGCCAGGTGATCGAACGCGCGCAGGTCAGCGCCAAGGCCAGCGTCGCCCGATCCGCGCCGGCTAGGCCGTCGGTCGCAGCCAAGCCGACCGTGACGCGCAAAGCGCCGTCCGTAGTAGCGCCACGCGCAGCCGCCGACGGCCACCAGGATTGGGAAGAGTTTTAAATCGACGGTTGATGCAGGGCCGCCGCATCCGCCGGTGCGGCGGTGCGCGCCCCCTCATCCGAGGGTTCCACCATTGTGCGCCGGACGGCGCCCCCAACCGCGGGCCCCGGCTGAGCAAGGCCGGGCCCTGAGCAGCAACGCGAGTTTTCCTCCCCGCTAGCGCCCGTAGGGCACGGAAAACCCCAACCCTACGGTGGTGTGGCGTTGGTTGTAGTCGATCAGGCTCTCGCCATAGCCCGTGAACACCTGCAGGTGCAGTTGCAAGGACTGCTCTTCGGGGCGGCGCCGGTCCAGCAGCAATAGCGGCGTCGAAAAGTCGATCTGCGCCGAGCGCTCGCGCGCCAGCAGCGTCAGCAATTGCCGGCCGTGCCAGTACTGCAATTCGACATCGCCGTGGCCCAGGTAATGGCCGATGTCCGGGTTGTTGTCGCTGGCGGCCTGCTCCGGAAAGCGCCACCAGGGGCGCAGCAGCACCGCGAGGCTTTTTTCGGCGGACCAGCGCTGCACCAGCGCCAATTGTGCATAGGCCCGATTCCAGCTGCGCGAGCGCGGATCGGACTGCCCGTTGGACTGATGCACGATGCCCAGGTTCAGGAAGCTCGGGCTAAGGTTGGCAGTGCCGGCGTTGCCCAGCCGCCGCGAGTAAATCAATTCGGGCTCGTAATTGCTTTCGCGAAAGGGTCGCGAATGCGCCGCATCGAAGGCCTGCCACTGGGACTGTTGGGTGTACGCAAACCACAGGGCATTGCCCGTGCCCAGCAGATAGCGCGGCAGCACCGGCGATTTGAGGCTGAACGAGAATTTGATCTCGTTATGTTGCAGCGGATAGCTCGGCGGCACCGTATCGACCGGGTTCTGGCTGGTCGGCGCACTGTTGGGCAGGTCGGTATGGGTCACCATGACGTAACTTTGGCGGTATGGCAGGAAGCCCAAACCCTCGGGGCTGTCCCAAAGCCGCTCGAACGGCGTGCCGCGGTGGTCGGCCAGGGGCTCAGGCTGTGGCGTGCCGGCCTCGGGCACGGCCGGCTCGGCGCCGGCGCGCAGGGCCAACAATAAGGTCAGCGCCGCGGTCGCCCGCAGGCCGCGAGGTTTGCCCATGCTTTATCCGATTTCTCCAGCACGCCTAAGGGTCTTGCAGGTCCGTGCCTGCCCGCTCGTGGCCGCCACTGCTATGCTGGATTGCGGCAGCCTGCCCGGATCAAGATTAGCCCGTACTGGAGCCCTTGGCCTCATGAAATTCCTGCACACCATGCTGCGCGTTGGCGACCTGCAACGTTCGATCGATTTTTACACGCGCGTGCTGGGCATGAACCTACTGCGCACCAGCGACCGACCCGAGCAGAAATACACCTTGGCCTTCGTCGGGGCCGGCCGCGGCAATGCCGATGGCAACGCCGAGATCGAGCTTACCTACAACTACGGCGTCGAGCGCTATGAGATGGGAGGCGCCTACGGCCATATTGCCTTGGGCGTGCCCGACGTGGCCGCCAGTTGCGCGGCCATACGCGCTGCCGGCGGCCGCATCGTGCGCGAGGCGGGGCCGGTCAAGGGCGGCAGCACGGTGATCGCCTTCGTCGAGGATCCGGACGGCTACCGCATAGAACTGATCGAACGCCCCGCCTGAACAAGCGCGGGATGCCGGCTGCGCGCCGATGCGGCAAACTGCGCACCGGTCGGCCGGCCGCCACGGCGGCTACGCCAAGGTGTTTTCTACCCCAGGGGGCCGCCGCAGGCTCCCCATGACAATCTGGAGACCCCATGAATAAGAAGCGAATTTTCACCCCGCTGCGCGCGCTGCTGGCCGCGCTGGCCGTGGTCGTTGCACCGCAGATCCTGGCCGCCGACGCGGTTCCAGCCCCCGATCCGCGCGATGTGGTGCCGGACCAGATGCCCAATTTCATCCCCTACGGTGCCCCGATCAGCGCCCAGCGGGCGCAGGCGGCGATCCAGGCGGCGGCGGCCGAGGCGGCGCACCGCGGCTGGCCCTTGAACATAGCCGTGGTCGATTCGGGCGCCAACCTGGTGGCCTTCCTGCGCATGGATGGCGCGCAACTGGCCTCGATCAGCATCGCCGAGCACAAAGCGCGCACGGCGGCCAAGTTCCGCCGCCCGACCAAGGCCTTCGAGGACGGCCTGCAGAACAAGGACTACAAATATATGTTGACGCTCGATGACGTCATCGCCTCGCGCGGCGGCATCCCGCTGGTCGAAGACGGCAAGCTGATCGGTGCCATAGGCTGCTCGGGCGGTACCGGCTCGCAGGACCAGGTAGTCTGCAGCGCCGGCGCAGCCACCATCAACAAGTAACACCCGCGCGGGCGTGTGCACCAACTACCGGCCCGGCAGCCGCGACTACCTGCGCAACCAGCTGGGCGTGGCGGCCGACTTCGACTACGTCGCCGAGACCTATCCGGCATATCGCGCGCCCATCGTCACGCGGGCAGCACAGGGCCGGCGCTGCCTGAGCGCCGGCTTCGGGCTGATTCCGCCCTGGGCACGAGATGCCAAGATCGCGCGCAGCACCTATAACGCGCGCAGCGAGACGGTGGCCGCCAAGCCCAGCTTCCGCCATGCCTGGGGCGCGGCGCAATTTTGCCTCGTGCCGATGCAGTGCTTCTACGAACCCAGCTATGCCAGCGGGCGGGCGCTGCGCTGGCGCATCGAGGCCGCCGATGGCGAGCCGTTTTGCGCCGCTGGCATCTGGGAATGCTGGCGCGATCCGCACGGCGCCGAACTGTTCACCTTCAGCCTGCTGACGATCAATGCCGATGGCCATGCCCTGATGGGGGCATTCCACGCGCCCGACGATGAAAAGCGTTCCATCGTGCTGCTGGCGCCCCAGGACCACGAGGCCTGGCTGCAGGCCGATCCGCAGCGGGCGCCGCAACTGTTGCGGCCTTTCGCGGCCGCCGATTTTGTGGCCGCGCCCGATCCACGCCCGGTCGCGGCCAAATCGGCTCCGCGCTGAGCCTGGGCGGTCGCGTCCGCGCCGCGCCGTAGAATCAGCGCTCCATGACCCTGTCCGCATTCCTTGGCCAGGCGCTGCGCATGACGCGGCGCGACTGGCGTGGCGGTGAACTGCGCCTGCTGGCCGCGGCCGTGGTGCTGGCCGTGGCGTCGATCAGCAGCGTGGGTTTCTTCGTCGACCGCCTGCACCAGGGGCTGCAAGGCGACGCCGCGCGCTATCTGGGCGGCGATGCGGTGGTCGAGGCCGATCGACCCATCGATGCCCAGTGGGAGCAGGAGGCGCAACAGCGGGGCTTGCGCAGCGCCCGTGCGCTGTCCTTTCCCAGCATGGCCATGTCCTCCACCGATGCGGGTGCCAGCACCCTGGTGGCCGTCAAGGCCGTGTCGCCGGGCTACCCCTTGCGCGGCGCGGTGCAGATCGAGGACGCGGGCGGGCCGCGCAGCGTCGAAGGCGGTCCGCCGCCGGGCAGCGTGTGGGTCGACAGCGCCCTGCTGAGCGCGCTCAATGTGCGGGTCGGCGACGTCCTGGTGCTGGGCAAGGCGCATCCGCGCATCGGCGCCGTACTGACGAACGAACCGGACCGGGCGACGCAGATCCTGGGCTTTGCGCCGCGCGTGCTGCTGGCCGAGGCCGACCTGCCGGGCACAGGCCTGGTTCAGCCGGCGAGCCGCATCAACTACCGCTGGATGGTGGCCGGCACGGCGGACGCAGTCAAAGCCCTGGTGCGTTCCTTGCAGCCGCGGCTGCAGCGGGGCCAGCGCCTGGAAACGCTCGACGATGGCCGCCCCGAGCTGCAGCGCACGCTGGGTCGGGCGGACCATTTCCTCGGGCTCGTGGCGCTGCTCAGCGCCTTGATCGCCGCCGTGGCCATCAACAGCGGGGCGCGCCGCTTTGCCGCGCGCCGCCTCGATAGCTGTGCGCTGATGCGCTGCCTCGGTCTGCCGCAGGCGCGGATCACCGGACTGTTTGCCGTCGAATTGCTGCTGGTCGGCCTGGGCGCCAGCCTGAGCGGCGTACTGGCCGGATTTGCCCTGCATGGAGTGCTGCTGCAAGCCTTGGCCAGCCTCTTGCCCGGCCACCTGCCGGCGCCCGGCGTGCTGCCAGCCCTGCAGGGCCTGTTGCTGGGCCTGGTGTTGCTGCTGGGTTTTGCCCTGCCGCCCCTGGAGCAGTTGCGCCGGGTGGCGCCGCTGCGCGTGATGCGCCGCGATGTCGGCGATCCGCCGGTGGCCACCGTGCTGGCCTACGGTGCTGCGGCGGCGGCGCTGGCCGTGCTGCTCGTGTGGGTTGCCGGTGACCTGCGCCTGGGCGCGATCGTCGGGGCCGGATTTGCCGCCTGCATCGGCGTGTTCGCGCTGGCCGCCTGGGGCCTGCTGCGGGCGCTGCGCGCGGCCCGCTCCCGCGTGGGCGCCTTGCCACTGCCCTGGCGCCTGGCGCTGGCCGCCTTGCAGCGGCGCCCCGGTGCGCGCATTGCCCAGCTGGTGGCCCTGGCGCTGGGCCTGATGGCGCTGCTGCTGCTGGCCATCGTGCGCACCGACCTGATCGAGCAGTGGCGCAACCAGGCTCCGCCGGGCGCGCCCAATCGCTTCATCATCAACATCCAGCCCGACCAGGCCGAGGCGCTGCACGCGCAGCTGCAGCACGCCGGTATCGTCGATGCCACGCTCGAACCCATGATACGCGGCCGCCTGGTCGAGATCGACGGCCGGCGCGTGCAGGCGAGCGACTATGAGGACGAGCGCTCACGCGCCCTGGTCGAGCGCGAGTTCAACCTGTCGTACAGCGACGCGGCGCCGCCCCACAACCGCATCGTGCAAGGCGCCTGGTTCGCGCCCGGCGCGCCCGAACTCTCCATCGAGGAGGGTATCGCCCAGCGCCTGCATATCGCGCTGGGCCAGCGCGTGCGCTTCGATGTCGGCGGCCAGCTCATCGAGGCGCGCGTGGGCAGCGTGCGCAAGGTCAACTGGGATTCGATGCGCGTGAACTTCTTCGTGATCATGGCGCCGGTGCTGCTGCGCGACGCGCCGCAGACCCTGGTCACCTCTTTTTACCTGCCCCCGGCCCAGGCCGGGCTGATCCCGCAGCTGGTGCGCGCCTTTCCCAACATCACCGTGATCGACATCGAGCAGGTGCTCGGACAGTTGCGCGCCACGCTGGGGCAGATCGTGGTGGCCGCGCAGTTCCTGTTCGCTTTTGCGCTGGCCGCCGGGGTGCTGGTGTTGTATGCCGCACTGGCGGCCGCGCAGGACGAGCGGCTGCGCGAGGCGGCGCTGTTGCGCGCGCTGGGCGCCTCGCGTCGGCAGCTGGCCGGTGCCCAGCGCGGTGAGATGCTGCTGGCCGGCGGACTCGCCGGATTGCTCGCGGCCGGCGGCGCGGTGGCCGTGGCCGCAGCGCTGGCGCGCTTCGTCTTCGAATTCACGTTCGTGCCGCACCCCTGGGTGGTGCTTGCCGGAGTGCTGGCCGGAATTGCCGCGGCCTGGCTGGGCAGCTGGCCGGGCATGCGCCAGGTGCTGGCCAGCGCGCCCATGCTGCGCTTGCGCGAGGCCTGAGGCCATGAACCTCGACGCCAACGCGCTGGTCCTGCCGGCCTTGCTGCTGATCCTGCTGGTGCTGGCCGGCTTTGCGCTGGCCTGGAGCCGCGCCAGCGCGCGCGGGCGCCAGGCCACGACCGTGCTGGAGCAATCCTTGTTGCGCCTGCAAGAGCAGGGCGAACGCCTGCGCGCCGATAACGAGCGCCTGGAGCGCGAATTGCGCCAGGCGCTGGACAGCAATGCCAGCAGTGCGCGCATCGAGACCGAGCATCGCCTGGCGCAACTGCAGGCGGCGATCGGGGCGCAGCTGGCGCAGACCACCGGCACCCAGACCGAGCAACTTGGCCTGTACGGCAACACCATGCAGGCGCAACTGCGCGACCTGAGCGGTGGCCTGCAGCTGGGCCTGGCCGAGGTGCGCACCACGCTGGAGGCGCGCCTGCAGTCGCTGCAAACGGGCAACGAGTCCAAGCTCGACCAGATGCGCGCCACCGTCGAGGAGAAGCTGCAGACCACGCTCGAGGCACGCCTGGGCGAATCGTTCCGGCAGGTGTCCGAGCGGCTGGAGCTCGTGCACAAAGGCCTGGGCGAGATGCAATCGCTGGCGGCCGGCGTGGGCGACCTCAAGCGCGTGCTGGGCAATGTGAAGATCCGCGGCGTCTTCGGCGAGGCGCAGTTGGCCGGCATGCTGGAGCAGGTGCTGCTGCCCGACCAATATTGCGCCAACGAAGTCATGCGGCCGGGTTCGAGCGAACGCGTGGACTTTGCCGTGCGCCTGCCCGGCCGTGGAGACGGCGAAACGGTGTGGCTGCCCATCGACGCCAAGTTCCCGTCCGAAGATTACGAGCGCCTGCAAGCGGCCCAGGAACTGGGCGATGCGGTGGCAGTGGAAGAGGCGGCGCGGGCCCTGGAAAACCGCATCAAGCTCGAGGCGCGCAGCATCCGCGAAAAATACGTCGCGCCGCCGCACACCACCGATTTTGCCATCCTGTTCGTGCCCTCCGAGAGCCTGTTTGCCGAGATCCTGCGCCGGCCCGGGCTGGTCGATGCGCTCAATCGCGAGCGGCGCGTGGTGATCGCGGGCCCGACCACCCTGTTCGCGATGCTCAATACCCTGCAGATGGGTTTTCGCACGCTGGCCATCGAACAGCGCTCGGCCGAGGTGTGGCGCCTGCTGGGAGCCGTGAAGACCGAATTCAGCCGCTTTGGCGAATGGCTGGCGCGGGTGCGCGAGCAGGTGCGCACGGTGTCCAACAGCCTGGATGCGGGCGATGTGCGCACGCGCCAGATGCAAAAAGCGCTCAAGCAGGTGGAGGCGCTGCCCAGCGAGCAGGCGACGCAGATCCTCCCCCTGGTCAACGAGTTGCGCGCCGACGCCGAGGAGTAAGGCTGGCGCCGGGCGTCGGATCGGCTATGCTGGCGCGCGCCGCCGGCACGCCATATTCCGCTTTGACTTCAGGAGTCTTCCAATGAAAAGCCCGATCTCCGATGCTGCCCTCGACCAGATCTTCCGCAGCGCCCGCACGGCGCACGGCTTTTTGTCCGAGCCCGTGCCCGATGCCACGCTGCACGCACTCTATGAACTGCTCAAATGGGGACCCACATCGTTCAACTGCCAGCCGGGACGCTACGTCTTCGTGCGCAGTCCGGAGGCCAAGGAGCGCCTGAAGCCCGCGCTTGGACCGACCAATGTCGCGCAGAGCATGGCCGCCCCCGTGACGGTCATCGTGGCCGGGGATACGCAGTTTTACGATCACCTGCCGACCCAGTTCGCGGCCTACGACGCGCGGCCCATCTTTGCCAACAATGCCGCGGCCGCGCAGTCCACGGCGTTTCGCAACGGCAGCCTGCAGGGTGCCTATCTCATCATCGCCGCGCGGGCTTTGGGACTGGACTGCGGCCCGATGTCGGGTTTCGATGCGGCGGCGGTTGACGCGGCGTTCTTTCCCGACGGGCGGTACAAGTCCAATTTCCTGGTCAATCTGGGCGTGGCCGATGCCAGCAAGACGTATCCGCGCGGTCCGCGCCTGGCGTTTGAAGAGGTTGCGCAGATCCTATAGCGGCCGGCACGAAGCGGGCGATCGGCTTGTTGCTCGCTTTACGGATCTGCCCCGCACCTCGACTGTGTTCCAGCCTCCGGGTCGCGCTTTGTGCGAACCGGGGGCATGCGACCAAATGCCTAGCCGGAGCAACAAACGCGATTTTTGCCGTTGGCTTTTGCGATATACATACTTCGATCCGCGTCTCTCAATAGCGGTAGTGGAGCCCAACCCATCGCTCCGTCGAGGGTTGCGACGCCGACACTTGCCGTCAGGATGAACTCCGGACTGCCACTGGGCATTTCTGCAACCATTCTCCTGATGTGAGGAGCGTTGCTGAGGTCCAATTCAATTCCTTTCCGCACTCTCTCAGCGACAATCGCGGCCTGTTTCCCTGAAATATTTCCCATTACGCCACCGAATAGGTTTCCCCCGATTCTTGCGACCACCATTCCATCGCCGGCGAACGACAGTTCGCCGCCCAATCTTCGGGTATCGCTAGTGCCCGACCGATGCGCGTGAATTACTTTGCGGAACCGTGTCCGGTTTTCCGTAAAGAATTCCGTGCTTCCTCCGCCAGCCTCGGCTTTTGTGGCAGGTCGCTTGCCAACGAAATCTGATTGTCGCTGCGCACTCGGCGCCGCACATAACCATGGCCAACTAGCGGTCTAACTCTAGGAGGAAGAAGATGAATTCCATGCGCCCTGCATTTCATTCGCTAGCTTTAGCCGCGATAGGTACGGTAACGGCCATTGCGCTACCGGACATCGCTTTTGCGGCTCCCGCTTCGGTCGAAGTCAGGAACACCGCAGCAAATCCGGTACCGGTTACGGTGGTCAACCCAAGCAATGCAGTAACAGTGAACCCCGGTACCGCCCCGATTCCCGTCACGGGCACGGTGAACATCGGCACCATGCCTCCGGTTTCGGTGACCTCGATCGTCACGGACCCGGCAAAGAACGCGTACACGGTGTCGGCGGAAACGGCGACACTGGTGAATTCCGTCGATTTGAATTTCACTATCCCGGCATCGAATCGATTGGTTATCGAGAACGCTTCAATTGATTGTCAGACGCCTACCGGAAGCGCTCCGCCGCCATTGGCATACTTGCGGTATTTCAACAATTCCACGCCGTCTGCAATCAACGGCGCGACCGCCTACATTCCGCTGCAACTGCAATCGACAAACTTCGTCGGATTCGATTATTACGTCGGCAATATGACTACCCGGGTGTACGTGGATGCAGGCCTACAACCCATTGCGGATATGGCAATCATCGTAGTTCCCTCCACGACCGTCATTTGCCAGGCAAGCATCGGCGGCTATCTGGTACCCATGCCTTGAGCGTGCGGCGCCTGCAGTTTGCAGACCGGCGTGGGCGATTGCGGATGCACGGCCAGGCCGGTCGAACGACGATCTGCGGGGCGATTCATATCCTACAAGTGCACCGATGGCGCGCAACGCCGAATGTACAAGATGGTGCGCAAACGGGCGATCAATCCACCCGCGGAATCGGTGATGGTCAACGCAAATGATGGCAGGAACTTTTTACTCGAATCGATGCGGCGCCGATGTGCAATTTTTCCGGCGATAGTTCGAATACCGTCATCGCGTTGTCGTGGCCGGACGCAATGAAGTCAATTTTTGATGACTTTATCCGGACGACGTATGCCCTCCCCAACCAGTGTTGAAGCATCAGGGCGTTGCGGTCGACCGGAATTTGGCGAGGCAAGCGGCCTGATGCCCACTGAGAATTGACCGGGGTGATGGGCCTAACTGAATCGCAATCGCGAGCTTGGCGAAGCGGTCAACATTAACCTGATGACATTCGGCTTGGCAGAGATTCGTCTGACGGTTGCCTACCCGCTTACTTGGGCGGACCCGGCGAATCAAACGCCGGGCACGGATGTTCTGCGGTACGCGTATCGCAGACGGTGACCTTGGCCAGCATTTGCATCACCGCGCCCAGTTCCTGGTCGGACGGCACGGAGCGCCAGGCCCGTTGAACCGAATAAAGTGCATCCTTGCCCTTGATGACACGAAAGGCGGTGGTTTCGGGCTTTCCGGTCCCCGGGTTCTTGGGGCACTTGAGCAGCAGCATGGAGACCACATAGCCATTCACCTGGCCGGTGAAGATGCCCTTGGCCGTCGTTCCCGGGCACGCGTCCATGTATCGCTTCCCGACTCCTCCTAGAAATTCGGCCGCATCCACCTTGGCGTTACGGAAGATGTGCACGGTGAGCATCTGCGTCCAGTCTTCCACCGTTTCCGTCGCCGGCACCCACTCGGTCATCGACCCGACGCGATCCGACCGGAATCCGACCTTGAAGTCCTTGGGCGGTGAAATCAGCAGATTCTCGGCGGTGATCGTCGGCTGTGCCAAGACCAGGCCTGCCGGCAAGGCAAGCAAGGTCGCCGCGCATGCCCTTCGAATATCGAAAAATTTCAAGCCTTCCTCCCTCGCGAATCAGCGGCTCGTGACAGGCAGTTCCACGATGAACGAGCAACCCTTGCCCTGCAGTCCTTGCGCCAGGCGTATGGAACCGTGCATCCGGTGCACGGCCTGCTTGACGATTGCCAGGCCCAGGCCCGAACCCGAAACGTGGGTGCCCGCGACGCGGTAGTAGCGGTCGAAAACGCGTTCGCGGTCCTCGTCCCGGATACCCGGACCGTCGTCGGCGACGCTCAGGATGATGCGTTCGCCGACCACGTCGATGGCGACCTGAACGTGTTCTCCCCTGTCGATATAGCGCAGCGCATTGTCGACCAGGTTGCCGACGATCGAATGCAGCGCGGTCGGGTTGCCGTGCATCATCACGTTATCGGGCGAATCGAGCGTCAGGTCGATCGACCGGGCCAGGGCGCCGGGCACCAGGGGCGCCAGATGGGCGCGCACCTCCGCCGCCAGGTCGAAGGTCTTCAAGTCGTCCTGCCGGTCGGCGTCGAGCCGGGCCAGCACCACCATCTGCCGCACCAGATGGCCGGCGCGTTGAATCGCGTGTTCCGCGTTGCGCTGGGCCTCAGCCCGTTCGTCGAAGGTCGCCGCGGCGGCGAGCACGTGGGTCTGATTGGCAATCACCGCCAAGGGCGTCTGCAGTTCGTGCGCCGCATCGTGGACGAAGGACTGTTCCTGGCGGATCTTGTGGCGCAGCCGCTCCAGCAGATCGTTGATCGCATGGACCACCGGCCGCAATTCCTCATAGCGCATGTCCGAGGCAAATGGCGCCAGATCGTCGGGTTTGCGACGGCGCAAGGCGTCGGAGAGCACACCCAATGGTCGCAAGCCGGTACGCACCGCCAGCAATAACGGTCCGGACACGAACACGAAAGTGACCAGCATCATGATGGAAATATTGCGCAGCACCGTCGTCGCGATCTGCAGGTGTGGCCCCCCCATGGGCCTGGGATCAAACACGTCGACCAGGAATCGGTCCGATCGGGCACTGGCGACCGTATACGGCTGACCCCTCCAGGAGAACGGTGCACCTGGCGAGTCCAGTGCCGCAGGCCGCTGCGCGGGCATGGACAAGGAGGAATAGACGCGCGCGCCATCGGCCGACCAGACGGCGAAATGCATTGCGCTCTGCAGTATTGCTTGATGCGACTGGGCAACGATCATCCCGTGCATGCTTTCGGCGGCGGCGCGCGCTTCGGCTTCGCTCTTGTAGTGCGAAAGCGCCTGACTCAGAGATTCGGCAACAGCCATGCGTCCGCCGTCGAGACCGGATTCTTGTTGCTGGACCCTGATGGTGAAGACCACTGCCGCAACCACAACGAAGGCCAGCGTGAACGCCGCCAGCGTCGCGACAACCACTCGCCGGGCCAGCGTCTGCTGCACGAGGAATTTCATGATGCGAGCCGGTACCCCACGCCGCGTACCGTCCGGATGGCCTCGCTCCCCACCTTGCGGCGCAGGTTGTGGACATGCACTTCGATGGCGCCGAAGTCGACCGGGTCCCCCAGAGGTTGCAGGCGGCGCGCCAGTTCGTCCTTGGACACCACGGCGCCGCCGGCACGGACGAGTTCGAGCAGGATGCCGAATTCACGCGGCGACAGTTCCACCGCCTGTCCGGCGACGCGCACCTGGTGCTGGCGCGTGTCGATGCGTATGCTGCCCGCGCTCCATTCGCTGTTCGCCTGTTGCGCGTAACGTCGAACCACCGCGCGAATGCGCGAGGCCAGCTCTTTGGGGATGAAGGGCTTGAGGACGAAATCGTCCGCTCCGCCGTCCAGGCCTGCCAGCCGGTCCTCCAGGCCCAGGCGCGCGGTGATCACGATGACCGGAACGCCCAGCTTGGCCTTGCGCCACTCCCGCAACAGATCCAGACCGAAGGCGTCGGGCAGCGCCAGATCGAGCAGCACGCAGTCATAGTCGTGCTGGGCGATGAACCGGCGCGCGTCGGCGGCGCTGCGCAACCACTCGCTGCTCAGGCCCTCGGCGCGCAAGGATTGTTGCAGCGAGCGACCCAGGTCCAGGTCGTCTTCAACGAGGAGTATGTGCATGGTCTTAGGATAAGGCATGCCGGTACCGCGAGCGCGACCCGCGGCCCGCATTGCGGCCGTCGTAGCGCGTCGCCTTAAGCATTTGCGAAGCTTGCTCTGGGCAAAATCGCTTCATCGCATGCGCACGGGGAGGGCCAGGCAATGGAGCGTTTCGAATGGGGTGTAGGCCGCGCAATCGCGCTGGGTTTCGTCGCCTTGATGATTCCAGCGTGTGGTGGTGGCTCGGGTGGATCGGCAACGCCGCCGCCGGTTCCCACGAGTTACATCGGGACCAACGGCGCCTTCGCCGCTGCCGCCAATCCAGCGAACGAGTCCTCGATAATTGTCTTTGGCGGCAGCGCCGGCAAGCGCCAGTTCCTGCGCGGCACGGTAGACCTTGTGACCGGAAAGGACCTGGGTCAGGCCGCTGGCATCGAAATGTACAAAAGCCAGGACGGACACATCTACGCCGTCGACATGACCGCCATCGGCACGCCTGCTCCGGTCCAGGTATCCAGCGAGTCGGCGGCAACGATCGATGACGCCTGCACGTTCGGCGGTGTTGCGCTGCCGGGTTCCAGCGCGGACTACATCGGCGTCTACGCGGCGCCCGACTATGCCAACCCGGTCAACTATTCCTACTTCTACCGACTGGCCGGTCCGGATGGCCAATGCGGCACCGCCGACGACGTGATCCACATGGTTCACCCGGGCATGAAGGCGACGGATTCGCCGCTGGTTGCCGATGCGATGCCGGCCGCCACGACCTACAACCCGGGCACTGGCGCGGTTTGGAATTACATTGCCAAAGTGGGAACCGACCTGGTGGCGCTGGATCCCAACGGAGCCTTGCAAGGCAGCCTGGCCACGTTCGCGGCACCGATCCAGGTGCTCACGGCCTTGCCGAATTCGAATGCCAACGGCCTGCCCAGCGGCGGCTTGTTTGTCGTCGATGGCGATATCGTCCATGTGGACTATGCCAGCGGCGCCGTGACGGGCTCGCTGTTCACGATCCCGCACTGGACGCCCACGACGATCCTGAGCGCAGCGGCGTCGCCGACGACGCTCTACTTCGCGATCGTCACTCCCGCGACGGGCTCCGCACCGGCCTCCTCGGTCATCTACTCGATGCCGCTGGATGGCACCGCGGCAGCGGCGGCGATCGACACGGAAGTGGGCTACGCCGGCGAACTGACGGTGCCCGCGCAATCGACTCAGCTGCTGTTCGGCGTCACGACGGGCGCACCGAGCTATTCGATCAAGGCTATCTCGACGGCCGGCGGCGCGCCGAACACCTTGGTGACGGTGAACCAAAACGGCGGGCGCTTCGTCGCCACGGCAGCGTCGGTGTATTACACGAGCTTCCTGGTGACGGGCAGCAATGCGACGGGCTTTACGCGATCCGGGATCTTGTCGGGCATCGTCGCGATCGACGGTACCCAGATCGTGCCGCAGACGGCCGCTTCGGAATTCATGATCGGCGGGCAGCAGACGCCCAGCCCGAGCGGAACTCCGCTGTGGACCCCCGAGCCGCTTTCATCGGTGCTGCGCATTCGCAACCTGACGTCGGCGTCGGTCACGGTGGTCGACGCGGCCGGAATCACCACGACGACACCGGCCTTGAGCGGCGGCCTGGTCGAATCCATAGACACGGCGAGCAACCAGGTGACGGCAAGCATCGGAACGATGCCAGCGAGCACCGCAACCTATCTGACGGATACCTTCCGCGTGCTGGGCAACGTGGGATTCATCGATGCGACCAACGACGCGTCAACCCCCAATCCGGGCACGCGCGACCTGTATCTCATCGATACCGCGGCGGCCGGCAGCCTGCTGCGGGTCACGCAGGATCTTTGATGCGCGAGCCTGGCACGGGCGTGGGCCCGGCCAGGCATGCACGCAATCAGGCCACCTGCGCCAGCCGCTCCAGGCCCGCGTCCAGCGTCGCATCGTTCTTGCCAAAGCAAAAGCGCACCACGCCGTTGTCCACCGCGCTGGCGTAGAAGGCCGACACGGGAATCGCCGCCACGCCATGGCGGCGCACCAGGCGCTGCGCGAACCCGGCCTCGGGCTCGTCCGAGATGGCGCGGTAGTCGGCCAGCACGAAATAGGTTCCGGGGCAGGGCAGGGCGCGAAAGCGCGTCTGCGCCAGCCCGGCGACGAAGCGGTCGCGCTTGGCCTGGTAGAAGGCCGGCAACCCCAGGTAGGGCGCCGGATCGTGCAGGAAGCGCGCGATCGCCACCTGCATCGGGTGGTTGACCGCGAACACATTGAACTGGTGCACCTTGCGAAATTCATCGGTGAGCGCCGCGGGCGCACAGCAGGTGCCGATCTTCCAGCCGGTGGTGTGGAAGGTCTTGCCGAAGCTCGACAACACGAAGGCATGCGCCGCCAGCAAGGCCGAGCGCGCCATGCTGCAGTGGGGCTGGCCGTCGAAGACGATGTGCTCGTAGACCTCGTCGGAAAGCAGCAAGATGCCGTGGCGCTCGACGATATGCTCGAGTGCCGCAAGGTCGGCCGCACCGAACACGCTCCCTGTCGGGTTGTGCGGGGAATTGACGATCAGCAAGCGCGTGCGCGGCGTGATGGCCGCCTCGACCCGATCCCAATCGGCGCGGTAGCCGCGCCGCGCATCCAAGGGCACGGCCACGGCGCGGCCGCCGGCCAATGCAATTGCCGGGCGATAGCTGTCGTAGGCCGGTTCGAGGATGATCACCTCGTCGCCGGGCCCCACCACCGCCATCACGGCCGTCAGGATGCCCTGCGTGGCACCGGCGGTGATGGTGATCTCGCGCTGGGCATCGTAGGCGTGCCCGTGCAGTTCCCGCACCTTGGCGGCAAGGGCTGTGCGCAAGGCGGGCAGCCCGGCCATGGGGGCATACTGGTTGCAGCCCTCGGCCATGGCCTGCACCACAAGCGCGTGCAGACGCGGGTCGCCGTCGAAGTCGGGGAAACCCTGCCCGAGGTTGATCGCGCCCAGGTCGGCAGCAAGCTGCGACATCACGGTGAAAATGGTGGTGCCCACGCCCGGCAGCCGCGAGGGCCCGAGGCGGACGGCGGATCGGGGCGGCGTGCGCGGCGTCGAGCCCAGGGAGGAAGGCGGCACGGACATCGGACGGCTCGTACAGGGGCTGTGGGAGCCTCAACGATAGCCGATGCCGTCCTGCCGGGCGTCGGGCCGGTAGGCGCTCGGGACGACGATGGCCAGGCCGGCGCGGCGCGCCTTGGCGGCCAGGCTCAGCAGGGCCCGATCCTTGGTGAAGAGCCAGGCCGCACCCGCGCCGCAGGCCAGGTCGAGGAACTTCTGGTCATCGGGGTCGCGGCACACCAAGGCGCAGGCGCCGCGCTGCGCCATCTCGATGGCGATGTTTTGCCAGCGCTGGATCAGGCCTTGCGCGGCGGCTACGGGATCGGCACCGGGCACCCGCCGGCCCAGGCGCTGGGCAAATACCGGGCGCGCCAGCACGCGCTGCAGTTCATCGTCGGTGCCCGGCGTGCGCAACGCCTGCAGCCGGCCCTGGGCCAGCGCGTGCGCCAGCGCCTGCGCGCCAGGGTCGTCATACAGGTAGAGATCGAGCCAGACGTTGGTGTCGATCACCGCGCGCCCGGCGCTGCCGTCCGGCGTGGGAGCCGGCGGCAGCGCGGGGGTACCGGGCGCGCCGCTAGGCGGCAAGGAGCTGGCGCAGCACGAAGGGCAGGATGCCCCCGTGGCGGTAGTAGTCCACCTCGATCGGGGTATCGATGCGCAGGGTCAGCTCGACGGTGCGCAGCGCGCCGTCGGCGCGGCGGATCGCCAGGGTGACCTTCTGGCGCGGCTTGAGGTCCTCGATGCCGAGCAGGTCGAAGGTCTCGTCGCCGACGATCTGCAGGGTCTCGGCGCTGTCGTTGCCGTTGAACTGCAGCGGCAGCACGCCCATGCCCACCAGGTTGCTGCGGTGGATGCGCTCGAAGCTGCGCGCCACGACCGCGCGCAC
>Ga0209698_10002823_pt1 | contig 19411 bp, 20 predicted proteins | sample LitLauG_LLR_2012_FD_187203 | JGI IMG/M metagenome (GOLD analysis project Ga0209698, IMG submission 187203) | Freshwater sediment microbial communities from Pennsylvania, USA - Little Laurel Run_MetaG_LLR_2012 (SPAdes) (version 2) | ecosystem: Environmental > Aquatic > Freshwater > Creek >...
CGAACATTCTCAAGTCGGGAGGCAGCGGAAATTTCGTGTGCGGGAGTGGTGGGAGTCATAAAGGGAAGCACGGCCTAAAAGTCTTCTGACCGAGCTACCGCGATTCTAAATGCTCGGCAAACACTTCGGAAAGTAGCGCCGCTGTCCCCGGCACCCGCCGCGGCGGACGTCTTGTCCGCCACCGCGCCTCCGACCAATCCCCAACAGTCACCTTAGTAATTTGAATTCCCTCAGCCCATGAACGATGATTGCCAGCGATGTCTGGATCAGAACAAAAACGCCGTTGGGACCGCCTTCCCGTGGACTTGAACGTCCGCGTCGTAACGTCGAAGGGTTTTTCGACCACGGTCGTCCAGGGGCGCGGCACAGAACTCAGCCAGGGCGGCATGATGTTGTATGCAGGCATCCTTCTGAACCCGGGCGATTTGCTGGAAATCGAATTCGATACCCCAGTCAACTCCCGAGTTCCGGCCATCGTTCGCTCTCGCGACGGTTACTGCTTCGGCCTGGAATTCATCTCCCCGCTGCCAGCGTAATTGTAGAAATCTCGTCACTCCCAACGCGGTTTTCTCAGTGCACTCCGCGGAAGTTCTCTGTGACCTCAGTGGTCTAAGATTTTGCCTTGGATCCCGTTCCACATAGCGCCGTCCCGAAATTTGTTCTAGCATCTCTAAGCGCCCTGGGGTGCGGCTCTATGTACTTCGAACAGTTCTATCTGGGATGCCTGGCGCACGCCTCGTACATGCTCGCGTCGGAAGGGGAAGCTGTGGTGGTCGATCCGCAGCGCGACGTCGATCTGTACCTCAAGGCCGCCGCTGAGCATCACTACGCAATTCGGCACATCTTTGAAACTCATCTCCACGCCGACTTCGTCTCAGGACATAAGGAACTCGCTGCTCGTACGGGAGCCAAGATCTACATCGGAGCCCAGGCCGGAGCAGAATTCCCCCATGTGGCCGTGCAAGACGGGTATGAACTGCGATTTGGAAAGGCGTCGATCCGGATTCTGGAGACTCCCGGACATACTCCGGAAAGTGTTTGCCTGGTCGTCACCGACAGAGAGAAATCTCCGTTGCCCTATGCCGTCTTGACCGGGGACACGCTGTTCATCGGCGATGTCGGCCGTCCCGACTTGTCGCCGCGGCACACCCCTGCGCAACTTGCTGCTCTCCTATACGACAGTCTCCACACTAAGCTCCTGACCCTTCCCGACAGCGTTCTGGTCTACCCCGCTCATGGTGCGGGATCGCTCTGCGGCAAGAACATGCGTGCGGAACGCTCTTCCACCATTGGAACCGAGCGTTTGACGAACTACGCATTGCAGATCAAAACGAAAGACGAATTCGTGGCGCAGTTGACTGCGAATTTGCCCGCACGCCCCGAGTACTTCTCGAAGGACGCCGAAATCAATCGCACCGGCGCTCCCGCTCTTTCCGACCTGCCTGCGCTGCGCCCCATCCCGCCACAGAAATTGGCTGACATGCTGCTGGAAGGCGAAGTCGCTCTCGACGTCCGCCCCGGCGACGAATTTGCCCCAGGCCACGTGCCGGGCTCCGTCAACATCGCGCTTTCAGGTCAGTTTGCCTCCTGGGCAGGCACGGTGCTCGGATTGACCGCGCATCCTGTGCTCATCGCTGCATCCGACACACAAGTCGAAGAAGCCCGCGTTCGCTTAGCGCGCGTCGGCATCGAGGCCTTGGATGGATATCTCGAGGGCGGAGTCGCTGCCTGGAGGCAAGCCGGTTTGCCCGTCGCAACCATTGCTCAGATGAGCGTCGACGAACTCCACGCGCAGCTCGGCGCCCGTAGCTCGCAGGTGCTCGACGTCCGCCGCGCACCTGAGTGGGACGCGGCCCACATCGACGGCGCCATCTGGTGGCCGCTCGATAACTTCAAAGTCTCCCCGCCGGAGATCGACCGCAACGCCACGATCGCAGTCCACTGCAAGAGCGGCTATCGCAGCATGATCGCCAGCAGCCTGCTGCAGCGCGCCGGCTTCAAGCGCGTCACCAATGTCATTGGCGGCTTCGATGCCTGGCAGCAAGCCAACTTGCCTTCGCTGACTGCAAAGCCAGTCAGCGTGTAACGACTCCAGCCTCGCGCGGCCGTGTCCGATCACAATATCCACACTGTTGCCTTGTTATACTCACTCGTCATGCTCAAGGAGACTCTTGAACAAGGCCAGCAACTCACCGATGGCGCTCTGGATCGGCTGATCCCGCTTGAAACGAAGCACCCCGTCTCCATTCACAAGGCAATGCGGCATAGCGTTTTCGCTGGGGGCAAGCGTCTCCGCCCCATCTTGTGCATGGAGGCCGGGCGCCTGATCGCCGGGTCTCTGCCTCGTGGCATCGAAGAACTGGGCGCGGCCCTGGAAATGCTGCATACCTATTCGCTGATTCACGACGACCTGCCGGCGCTCGACAACGACGACCTGCGCCGCGGCCGTCCGACGTGTCACAAGGTTTTCGGGGAAGCCATCGCCATCCTTGCCGGAGACGCCCTGCAGACCCAGGCCTACGAAGTTCTCTCGCGCTTGAAATGCCCGACTGAGGCGCGTGTGAAGATCATTGAGGAAATTGCCCGTGGGACTGGCACGGTCGACGGCATGATCGGCGGACAAGTCGTCGATCTCGAAGCCGAACATACCAAACCCACTCCAGAGATGCTGGAATACATTCACCGCTCCAAGACCGCGGCGCTCATCACGGCGAGCTTAGTCAGCGGCGGATTGTACGCCGGCGCTACCGATTCTCAGGCCTCCAAACTGCGCGCGTTTGGTTTGGGCATCGGTCTGGCTTTCCAGATCGTGGACGACATCCTTGATGTAACCCAGACCTCCGAACAACTCGGCAAGACCGCCGGAAAAGATACTGCCTCCGAGAAAGCCACGTATCCGGCTCTGTTTGGGATCGAAGCGTCAACGCGAAAAGCAGACGCGCTCGTCAGTGCGGCCTTCGCCGAGTTGGAATCCTTCGGCGAGAAGGCAGAACCGTTGAAGCAACTCGCCCGGTTCTTGGTAGAGCGCAAGAATTGAACCCTGTGCTCCTCCGTGTCCCCTGTGATAAAAAGTATTCACGGCGATGGAGTTCGCCATAACCGCCTCCAGCAAGGCTGAAGGCTGATAACTCCTACAAAATCAAAGAACGCTTTGTAGGAGAACTCTCGGTGAAAGACTTCCTCGCTATATCCCTAGCCGCCATCGTCGGCGCGAATCTCCGCTACCTTCTGAGCCGCCTGGCCGTCCGCGAATTCGGCCCTGTCTATCCCTACGGAACGCTGGCCATCAACATCATCGGAAGTCTGATCGTTGGTTTCTTCATCATCTGGACGACGGAGCGAGTCTTGCTCGACCCGCGCTGGCGGCTGCTCGTAGTAACCGGCTTTTGCGGATCGTTCACCACGTTTTCCAGTTACGCCTTCGAATCGATGGCCTTTTTCGAGCAGGGCCAATATCGCCTGATGCTGCTGAACATCTTCAGCAACAACCTGCTCTGCCTGGCAGGCGCGCTCGCGGGCATGGCGTTGGCGCGGGCCTTGTAACCATGAATAACGATCCCACACTCGAAACGATTCGCCTGAAACTGCGTCCTTACGCCGAAAGCGACATTCCAGAACTGCTCCCACTCATCGGGACACGCGAAGTAGCTGCCACGACTCTGCGCATCCCGTATCCCTACACCGAGAATGACGCCCGAGGATTTCTCGCCATGGTGCGGGATGACGACAAAATCTGGCTCGCCATCACGCTAAAAAGCGATGCGCGTCAGATCGGAGGCATCGGGTTCCGCATTGATCGCGAACATCACCATGCTGAACTCGGATATTGGCTGGGCGCGTCATATTGGCGCAACGGCTACGCCACCGAGGCGTCCCGTGAGATGCTCCGGTACGGCTTTCAAGAATTAGGTCTGCATCGGATCTTCGCCTCGCATTTCGGGCACAATCCCGCGTCTGGCCGCGTGCTGCAGAAACTAGGAATGCGCCACGAAGGCTGCCAGCGCGAGCACATCCGCAAGTGGGATCAATTTGTCGATTCAGAACTCTACGGCATTCTCCGCCACGAATGGGAGGCGCGAGCGTAAAATGCCTGATGCGATGGCCGTTCAAATCACCATCTATCTGAACGAAGCCGACCAGTGGCACCACCGGCCGCTGCACATGGAGATTCTCAACTATCTGCGCAAAGAGAATGTCTACGCGGCGACCGCCATCCACTGCGTCGCTGGATTCCTAGGGCGTCAGCGAGTTGAGACCGCGCATCTGGTCGAAACGGGAGGCAAACTGCCGGTGATCATCATCTTCGTCGACACCGACGAACACGTAAGCCGCGTGCTACCCACGCTGAAAGAAATGGCCGCACACCGCCTGATCGTGCGCGAAAACGTCGTGCTGGAGCAGGGAAGTCTCGACTGAAAATGTCCTCCGCCTCGAATCAAGCCTTGGACATCCTCGCCATCGCCGCCCACCGCGACGACGTCGAGCAAACTTGCGGCGGCACGCTTCTCAAAGCTGCCCAGCGCGGACAGCGCACCGGAATCCTCGACCTGACCCAAGGTGAACTGGGAACTCGCGGCACTGCCGAAGACCGTGCCCGCGAAGCCGACGACGCCGCAAAAATCCTCAATGTCGGCTGGCGTCGCGCCCTTGACATTCCCGACGGCCGTGTGGAGAACACCTGGGAAAATCGACTGAAGGTCGCCACCGTAATCCGTGAAACGCGGCCACGCGTCGTGATCCTGCCTTACTGGAAAGGCCGCCATCCCGACCACTACACAGCCTCGATCCTGGGCTATGAAGCGTGTTTCCTGGCGGGGCTGGCGAAGCTAGACCGTAGCGCCGGCTCCCAGCCGGCTGTCGTCGCGGGCGTCTCGCCCGCGACCCTGTCCCCGCATCGTCCCTACAAAATCATCTACGCCACGCTCTACTACGACATTCGCCCGACCTTCGTGGTCGACATCAGCGATCAGTTCGAAGGAAAATTCGCCTCCATCCTCGCCTACAAATCCCAATTCAGCGATCAGGAAGCGGGAAAAGAATTGTTCCCCGCCCACGATGAAATTCGCGCCCGCGTCGACGCCATGGCCCGCTTCTACGGCATGCTCGGCGGCGTGACCTACGCCGAACCTTTTCTGCAAAAAGAAGTGGGCCTCGTCGACGATCTGCTGGCAATCCCCGTCAAGTCGATTTAAGTACACTGCCGGTAACGAGAGTGAACGGTCATTGAGTTCAGGGTAGCCCTGATCCACACGTGCCGTTGCCGACTCGACCGCCTGCGTATACCATGATCGGACCTCATAACTCTGTGGAGACCAACGATATATGACACGTTTCTTCTGGACCTTCCTCACCTTTTTCACATTGACCCTGGCCGCGACCGCCCAGGCCGGCACCTGGCAGATTGATCCTCCGCACGCATCGGCGCAGTTCTCCGTGCGCCACCTCGGCGTTTCTACCGTTCGCGGTGCGTTCACCAAGGTAAGCGGATCGGCCAAATACGATCCTTCGGATCCTTCCAAGACTTCTCTGGACGCGACGATTGAGGCAGCTTCGGTCGACACGCGAGTCGAGATGCGCGACAACGACCTGCGCAGTCCAAATTTCCTTGACGTGCAGAAGTACCCGACCATCACCTTTCACTCGAAGCAAGTGAAAGCGGCGACCGCAGGAAGACTGCAGATCGTCGGCGACCTGACCATTCACGGCGTGACCAAAGAAGTCACGCTCGACGTCGATGGTCCATCTGCTCCCATGAAGGATCCATGGGGTAATCAGCGCATCGGCGCTTCAGCCAGCACCAAAATCAATCGTAAAGACTTCGGCGTAAACGGAGCCCCGGGAGTCGTCGGGGACGATATCACTATCACCATCGATGCGGAGTTGATTCAGCCGCCAGCCAAATGAACTGAATCGAGCCGCGTCGAAGTTTCATGTTCTGAGTACCGTCTTTTTGGGGGAGGCAGTATGAAGAGCTCTTTGAAATTGTTGGCGTTTGTGTGCGTGTTCGCGGCGATGCTGTTTTCCGCGGTCAGCGCACTCGCTGCCGGCATCACCGTGTCACCGGCCCTTGCTGCGGTCACTACCACGACTCAGACCCAGCAGTTCGCCGCATCCTTGCAGAACGTGACCTGGAGTGTAGACAAAATTATCGGCGGAAACCAGACTGTCGGCACCATCACCACCGCCGGCCTCTACACTCCGCCCGCCAAGCCGGGGAACCACACCATTTCAGCGGCCAGTGGCAATCTTTCGGGCTCCGCCACGATCTCCGTCACAGACCTACCCTTCATTCTCACCTATCACAATGACGCGATGCGCGACGGCGTCAACCTTCGGGAATACGGGTTAAAACCCTCAACGGTAACCACGGCTACCTTCGGCAAGATCTTCTCCTGCCCGGTCGACGGCGCTGTTTACGCCCAGCCGCTGTGGTTCAAAGGCCTGAGCATTGGCAGCGGCGTTCACAACGTGATCTTCGTTGCGACCCAACACGACAGCGCTTACGCCTTCGACGCTGATGCCAGCCCTTGCGTCACTTACTGGCACGTCAACCTCCTCGACACACTGCACGGGGGCACGACCGGCGAGAAACCCGTCACCTGGAACGATGTCGGCGCTTGTTACGGCGATATCTATCCTGAAGTCGGGGTAACCGGTACGCCCGTGATCGATCCCTCTACCAAGACGATCTACCTGGTGAGCGCATCCGAGAGCAATCCCTCGAACTCCGGCCACTGCGCCGGCAGTTCTGGAGACTTCTATCACCGCCTTCATGCCCTCGATCTCTTTACGGGGAGCGAGAAGTTCAACGCTCCCGTCACGATTGCCGCCTCGGTTCCCGGCACTGGCGACGGTTCCGTGGGCGGCATCGTGAGCTTCAACTCGCAACTCCACCACCAGCGCTCCGGCCTGGCGTTTATCGGCGGCAAAGTCTACGTGGCTTTCTCCGCGCACGAGGACGCCACTCCCTACCATGGCTGGGTGATCGTCTACAAAGGCTCCAACGTGCAGCAGCAGCTCGCGGTTTTTAACACCACGCCCAACGGCCTGAACGGCGCCGACGGCGGCATCTGGGGCGGAGGCGGCGCACCCGCCATTGACAGCGGTGGGGACGTTTATGTTTCCACGGGAAATGGCGTCTTTGACCAGGCCCCACCTCCGCCGAACTACGATTACGGTGACAGCCTGCTACGCCTGCATTTGATGAACGGCAGCACGCCCAATGGCACGAACCTGAGCGTCGCGGGATGGTTCACCCCCTACGATCAAGCCACACTCGCCCAGTACGACACAGACCTTGGCTCCGGCGCAACGGTGCTGTTCCCCAATCAAACCGGTTCCGGCCCCCAGCACCTTCTGACTCAGGTCGGCAAGGAAGGCGTCGTCTATGTCGTCGATCGCGACAACATGGGGCAGTACAACCCAAGCAACAACAGCCAGATCTGGCAGAGTTTCTCCGGACCTTCCGGCCTCTGGGGAACTCCCGCCCTCTGGCACAACAACCTCTATGTTGGCGGCGCCGGCGACTCTGTAAAGCAGTTCAGCTTTGATCCCACCAGCGAGTTGTTCAACACGACCGTCGCTTCGCAGACGGCGCAAGTATTTGGCTATACCGGGACCACTCCATCGGTGTCATCGCAAGGAACCGTCCACGGAATCGTCTGGACACTCGACGTGGGTTTGTACGGCTATGCCAGTCCGAATGCGGGAGTGAATTGCTCGGTCGTGCCCGTCCCTGCCGCTTGTAGCGGCCCTGCGATCCTGCACGCCTACAACGCGACGAATCTTGCGGTTGAGTACTGGAATAGCACGATGGCCGCCAACAACCGGGACAGAGCCGGCAATGCCGTAAAGTTCGTGCCGCCCACGATCGCGAATGGCAAAGTCTACGTCGGCAGCAGAACCGAAGTGGATGTATACGGATTACTGCCTTAAACCGGACGGCGGTGGCTATCGTTTTAACGCCACTGCCAGCCCGTCTCGTATCGGCAGAAGCGTCGTGTAGTACTCCTTCGAGTCGTAGAGCTTGCGGTTGAACTCGAGGATTGCCTTGGTCCGCGCATCGGTGGGATTCTTCTCGGCAACGCGTCCGCTCCACAGTACGTTGTCGGTGACAAAGAGTCCGCCCTTGCGCAGCCGCGGCGCCACCAATCGCAGGACGCGCGGATAATCTTCCTTGTCTACGTCGTTGAAGATAATGTCGAACTCCTGCTTCTGCTCCGACAAGAATTCCAAAGCATCGCCGGTGTGCAGCGTAATTTGTTTCGCTACACCGGCGCGAGCGAAGTATCCCCGCGCCCGCTCAGCGTTCTTGGAATCTCCATCGGTATAGATAACGCGTCCCTGCTCGCCGACCGTCTGCGCCCACCAGATCGTAGAATAGCCAATGGCCGATCCCAGTTCGAACACGGTCTTCGCGCCGATCATCAGCGCAAGCTGCTGCAGCACGCGTGCCACGGCAGGACCCACGATCGGGACATTGTGTTTGGTGGCATAGTCCTCCATCTCCGCGAGAACCTCCTCGCGCTTGGGAAGCATGGAGTAGAGGTAATCATCGACCGGACCCGCCGTAGTGAAGTCGTAATGCCGCCAACTAGCCGCCGTTTCTTTCTTCTTGCTTTGCGCCATGTGTTTTCGTAGCGCCGGCCCCCGGCCGGCTGTCGCGCAAGGCAGCCGGCCGGCGCGACCCCTTTCAAAAATTACCCGCCAATCGTCATTCCCGGCTGCATCTCCAGCACCTCAACCCCAGGCACCAGCTTCTGCAACTCACTCGGCCTTCCCGTCAACACCGGAAACGTCCCGAAATGCATCGGAATCACCGTCTTCGGCTTCAATAGATTGCACGCGTATGCCGCTTCTCGCGGCCCCATCGTGTAGTGATCCCCAATCGGAATCATCGTGATCTCCGGTGCATACAGCTCCCGAATGATCGCCATGTCCCCGAACACATTCGTGTCGCCCGCATGATAAATCTTCGTGCCGTTCGAGAATTCCACAACGTACCCGCAGGCTTCGCCCCCATACACGAGCTCGTCCCCGTCCTGAATGCCGCAAGAGTGATCGGCATGCACCATGGTGACTTTGATGTCGCCCACCGTCTGTGTCCCGCCCTTGTTCATCTCAGCAATCTGCTTGACGCCCTTTTTCCCCAGCCAGCGCGCCAGTTCCGGGATTCCCACCACGATCGGGTTATGCTGCTTGCAAATCTCGACCGCATCGCCAATGTGGTCGCCATGCCCGTGCGTGCAAAGCATGATGTCGACCTTCCTGATCTTCTTCTCGGACTCAGGGCACATCGGATTCCCCATCACCCACGGATCGATAATGACAGTCTTGCCTCCCGGAGTTTCTATGCGAAACGTCGCATGTCCCAACCAGGTGAGTTTGACGCCTTTCAAGTTCATGCTTGCTCCTGACTCGTAGCTCGTGACTCGCTGCTTAGTTTAATATGAATCGCCATGGCAGACTTGAAAGTGCTGATTTCGCGGCAAGACATCGCGAAACGAGTGAGTGAACTCGGCGCGCAGATCACCAAAGATTTTGCCGGGCAGTCGATTATCTTCGTCGGCGTGCTCAAAGGTGCCGCCATCTTCCTCTCCGACCTGGCTCGCGAAGTGAAACTGGACGCCACCTTCGACTTCATCGGCCTCTCGTCGTACGGCAACCGCCCCAGCCCGCAAAGCGAATTGAAAAACGGTTGGGACTCCACCGGCGAAGTGAAGCTCACCAAAGACGTCGACCAGTCCATGCAAGGCAAAAATGTCATCGTCGTCGAAGACATCCTCGATACCGGCCTGACGCTTACCTTCCTGAAAAAGCTCCTGCTGGCGCACCAGCCCCGTTCGCTGAAAATTGCGGCGTTGCTCGACAAGCCGTCGCGCCGCAAGCTTCCCCTCGAGGGGGACTATGTTGGGTTTAAAATTCCGGATGAATTCGTGGTCGGCTACGGCCTCGACTACGCGGAAAAATATCGCAATCTTGCCGACATTTGCGTCGTTCCGCGGGAATAGTCTCGCCCAATCCTGCGAGAACAGTTCTGTGCAACGGCAATCCCAAATGCGGCTGCTATCATAGCTAGTCACTTCTATGGGGTCTGTTCTGTCGAAACCGGATCGTCTTCCGGTCGAGTCTCTGCTGCTCGATGTGGCCGACGCATTAGCCACATCGCTCGATCTCGATACGACCGTGCGTCGTTTGGCGGACATCGTCCGCAAGGTCATCGATTACGAAATCTTCGCCATACTCCTGCTCAACGAGAAGACGCAGGAGCTGCGCTTCCGCTTCCAGCAGGGATATCCGCCTGAATTCGCCGACCGCACCCGCATCAAAGTCGGCGAAGGCGTGGTCGGCCTTGCCGCGCAAACCAAGCAAGCCGTCTTGATCAGCGACGTTCGGGAAGACCCCCGTTACATCGCGGCCATCCCGAATGTCTGCTCCGAACTGGCTGTTCCTCTCATCACCAAGAACCGAGTGATCGGTGTAATCGACATCGAAGCTCGTGAACCCGGCTATTTCACTGAAGAGCACAGCCGCCTGCTCACTCTGATCGCTTCCCGCATCGCCGCCGGCATCGAGAATGCCCAGCTCTACACGCGCACCACCAAGCAGGCTCGTATTCTTTTGATGTTGAACGAGATCGCCCGCGAACTGACTTCAATCCTGAATCTCGACGAACTTCTCCGGCGCATTGCAGAACTCGTGCGCCGCCTGATCGACTACCAGATGTTCAGCATCCTCCTGCTGGACTCCTCCGGCGAAAAGCTCCAGCATCGTTTTTCACTCCGGTTCAACGAGAATATCCATCTCAAGCATGACGTCCCGCTTGGCCGGGGTCTCGTCGGAACCGCTTCCGCCACGCAGGAAGCGGTGCTCGTCCCCGACGTGACGAAAGACCCGCGCTACATCGAGTCCAATCCCGAAACTCGATCGGAACTTGCCGTTCCGCTGGTCTATAAAGGCAAGGTCATCGGCGTGCTCGACCTCGAGCACACCCGTCGCGGCTTCTTTACCGAGGAGCACAAGCGCACCATGACCACGCTGGCCGCGCAGATTGCCATCGCGGTAGAAAATGCGCGTCTCTATGAGGAAATCGAGCGGCAGGAACGCCGCCTCGAGCGCGATCTTTCCTTGGCGCGGGAGTTGCAGATTCGGCTTCTGCCTCACGCCAACCCGAAACTCGATCACCTCGATGTGGCCGCCAAATTTGTTCCCGCGCGCACTATCGGGGGCGATCTTTACGACTTCATCCCGTATTCCATGTCACGGCTAGGCATCGTCATTGGCGACGTCAGCGGCAAAGGCGCTCCCGCAGCCATTTATGCCGCTCTGGTGAGCGGAATTCTCCGCTCACATGCGCCCATCGAACCGGCCCCGGCTGAAATGCTGTCGGCTGTGAATCTGTCCCTGGCCGAGCGCCGCATCGAAGCTCAGTTCGTTTCCATCATCTACGCGCTCTGGAACGATGAAGATCAAACCCTTACGGTGGCCAACTCCGGCTTGCCGCGCCCGATCTATTTCCACAATGGCAAGATCGAAGTTATCGAGGCAACGGGCCTGCCACTCGGCTTGTTCGACGAAACCGACTACGACGAATTCCACTTCAACATGAAGCCGGGAGACATGTTCGTCTTCTTTAGCGACGGAATCCTTGATGCCCGCAACCGCAAAGGGGAACTCTTCGGCCGTGGTCGCGTGGAGAAGATCGTTTCCGAGTCGGCGGGAAAATCCGCAGAAGAAGTCGTGCAAATCATCTTCAAAGCCGTCGCCGAACACTCCGCCGGCGTTGAAACTTTCGACGACCAGACCGTAGTCGCCATTCGCGTTCGCGGCGGTAAATCCTCGACCAAGAAATGACCTCGCGCCTACAGAACTCATCCTCCGAACGTCTCCCAGGATTCGTCTTCCGGGAAGTGAAACGAGGTCTTCTGCGCCGGAGCGAAGCCCTCACGCTCTTCTGCGAAGACGTGCCCCTGGCGAAGCTCGCGGAACAACACGGTACCCCTCTCTATGTTTACTCCGCGAGTATGATTCGCTCACGCTACCGTGCTTTCGATCAATCTTTTCGCGGCATCCCCCACACGATCTGCTACTCGGTCAAGGCGAATTCGAACTTGAGCGTTCTGCGTCTGCTGGCTAAGGAAGGCTGCGGCTTCGACGTGGTTTCCGGCGGGGAGCTGGAACGCGTGCTTTCCGCCGATCGCAAAGCTGCCAGGAAGGTCGTTTTCTCGGGTGTCGGCAAGACGCGCGAAGAACTTATCCATGCCCTCAAAGCCGGCATCATGCTCTTCAACGTGGAGAGCGAATCCGAACTTTGGGCGCTCGCCGAGTGCGCCGGCCGTCTGCGCAAGATGGCCCCGCTTGCCTTTCGCGTGAATCCCGACGTGGCCGCCGAGACGCATCCCTATATTTCCACCGGCCTTCACAAGCACAAATTCGGCGTTCCGATCCGCCAAGCCCGTGCTCTCTACGCCAAAGCCTCCGGCGTGCGCTATCTTTCGGTGCGTGGCGTAAGTGTTCACATCGGTTCGCAGATCACCGACGTTGAGCCCTTCGGTGAAGCCATGGCGCGGGTCGCCGATCTAATTCGAGAGCTGCGCGATGATGGGCACAGCATCAGTTTTGTGGACGGCGGCGGTGGGTTAGGCATTGGCTATGACAAGCCCGACGTGGACTTCCCAAACTATGTCTCCCAGTATGCGCGTGCTCTGGTTGCGCCTCTCCGTGACCTCGATGTTCGCCTGCTGCTTGAGCCTGGTCGCGCCATTGTCGGTCCAGCGGGAGTTCTACTGACCTCGGTCGTCTACAAGAAGGCGAACGACGGCAAGCGCTTCGTGATCGTCGACGCCGCGATGAACGATCTCATCCGCCCTGCTCTCTATGGCGCTCATCACGAAATTGTTCCCGTTACGCAAGCATCAAACGCACCGGCGAGAGCAGACGTTGTCGACATCGTCGGGCCCATCTGCGAGACCGGCGATTTTTTCGCGCGCGATCGCGAACTGCCGGCCGTAGAGGAAGGTGATCTTCTGGCGATCCTGGATGTCGGCGCCTATGGCATGGTGCTGACTTCAAACTACAACTCGCGTCCGCGCCCCCCCGAGGTTTTGGTGACGGGGAAGTCGGCGAAGCTCATTCGTCGCCGGGAGAAGATTTCAGATCTTACGCGGGCTGAGCTGTGAGAAGCAGTTAAGCCTAAACCTCGCGCTCTCCCCACTTGAACTTGCTTCGCAGCACCTCAAAGAAATCGGATCCCTTCCGATATAAACTCACCTGATGCTGCGAGCGCCGGCAGCGCACCCGGTCTCCGTCGCGCAGATCCAGCCCTGGCTGTCCATCCAGGCTGAGGTACGCGACTTCCTCTTCGCTGCGCAGCAGAATCTCGATCTCCACTGAGTCCGGCACCACCAGCGGACGATGGGTCAGCGAGTGTGGCGCAACCGGCGTGACCACGAACGCATTCACCGTGGGCATCATGACCGGTCCTCCCGCCGACAGCGAATATGCCGTCGAGCCGGTGGGCGTTGCCACAATCATGCCGTCTGCCCGATAGCTCGCTACAAAAGCCTTGTCGATGTAGAGTTCGTAAGTGTTCAGCCGGGCCAGCGCGGTCTTGTTCACGACCGCGTCGTTGAACACCAGGTAGCTGCCACGCACCGTTTCCCCGCGTCGCAGTTCGCAGTGCATCAGAGCCCGGTGCTCGACCGCCGCCTGACCCCGTTCAATCGCGTCCAGCATCGCATACAGAGCCTGCGGCGGCACTTCTGTTAGGAACCCTAGCGAACCCAGGTTGACTCCGAGCAGTGGAACATCGACTGCCGCCGTTGCCCGCGCCGCGGAAAGTAGGGTTCCGTCGCCGCCCAGCACGATGACCAGGGACAGCGCCCACGTTCCCAACTCATCCCGCGGCACCACCTCCGGCCCTGAAGCGTAGTTTGCCGTCCCTTCATCAATGACAACTCGATATCCATGTTCTCCGAGCCATGCAATGAGACGCGGGACAATCTTGGCGACTTGGTCCCGATCCGGCCGGGAAATAATCGCTGCAGTTTTGGGGGATGCTTGCGGGCTGCCCATGGTGAAACAAAGATTGTACCGGACTCGCAGCCCGACCCGCAGAGTCTTAGTGAACTAGAACTGGGCCCGCAACAGAAATTCGCGGTTCCCTTCTGCGCCCAGAATCGGAGAGTCAATCACGTCTGTTTGTACCGCGCCGGCACTGACGACCGCCGCTCGCACTTTCTCCACCGCCTTCAAGTGTGCTTCCTCATCCCGGACAATTCCCCCCTTGCCCACATATTCTCTGCCCGCTTCAAATTGCGGCTTCACCAGCACGATGATTTCCCGCCCCCGGCGTTCCTCCGCCGATTCAGGAAAAGCAGCGCTCACCACCGCCGGCAGCACAAGCGTCGCCGAGATGAACGAAACATCCATCGCCGCAAATTCGGCCGTGTCCCCTAACATCCCGCGAGTCAGATATCGCGCGTTGGTTTTCTCGAGCAACCGCACCCGAGCATCCTTCCGCAATTTGAAATCCATCTGTCCATAACCTGTATCGACGGCAATCACTCGCGCGGCTCCATGTTGAAGCAGGCAGTCGGTAAACCCGCCAGTGGACGCTCCCACGTCAAGGCAAGTCTTGCCCTGTACCGAAATGTTCCAATGCTCCAGCGCGCGCTCGAGCTTCAATCCACCGCGGCTGACATACTTCAGATCCTCACCGAGGAGTCGAATCGCGGACTGCTCGCTCACCTGTGCTCCGGCTTTTTCAATTTTCTGATCGTCGACCAGCACCTTGCCCGCGAGCACAAGCGCCTGCGCGCGCTCGCGCGACGCTGCCAGTCCGCGTTCCACCAGTAGTTTGTCGAGTCGAACTTTCAAGAAAATGTCGCCGAAGGTTTTACCACGAAAGTGCCAGCACCCGCTCTAGTGCAAAGAGTAGAAGCCTCCCTGAGTTGAATCACTTACGAATGTACTTTGCCCCTTTTCCACAGAATTTTCCACCAACGTGTTGAAAACTTCGCAGAATTCTTGCGCAAAGAAAAAGCCCGCCGGCAAGGCGGGCCTGATCGAAGCGCATCTGCGTTATGCTGCGCGCGCAATGTTTCGCAGAACCGAACTCAGTACGTCATTTACATCTCCCGCCGGACACACATCGGTCGCTCCAGCTTCGAGGGCGGCCATCCACATTTCCTCGTCCGGAATCCTGTGTGTGCAAACAATCGGCAGAGAAGGGAAGTCTCGCCTGATGTCGGCCACGTCGGCAAGCCGCGAGGTTTCAATGTCGAATACCACGGCCTCCGGCCTGCTCTTCGCTAAGTTGTCTCGAAGTTCATCGCTGGAACGAGTCACCAGCACTGCGTGAAAGTGAGGACGCAACCCCCCCACGAGATACTGCGCTACGTTTGGATCTTTTGCGAGCAACACTACACTTTGAGCCATAAATCCCCCGATCTTCGCCGTTCGTTAACGGCTGCACTTCGAACGTTGGATCAGGCTGCGGCTCGGGCTGGGAAAACCAAGGCCGCAGACAAATCAAGAAACCGCCGTGCCCCTTCCAATCAACGCCTGCCCGGGGTCTTCTCAGTCAGCGGCTCGAATGGTTCGGCCTGGAGCTTCCCGTTCTTCTTCAGCAGAATTTCCACTTTGCCCTCCGCCTCCTCCAGTTCCTTCCTGCAGGCGGACGACAGCTGCATGCCTTCTTCGAAGAGCGTCAAGGATTTCTCTAAAGCGACGTCGCCCTTTTCCAGATCCTGAACAATCTTCTCCAGTCGCTGGAGGCACTCTTCAAACTTGGCCAACGGGGTTTCGCTCCCTTTATCTATTTAATGCAGCTAAACGCTGAGAATGTCCAGCGTTTTCACACCTAAGTGCGGGAAATCTCGAGGAACGATTTCCCGGAAAGGAACATTCTACGCCACCGGACATCAGCGAAACCCGCGTCAGTCCTGCTCAGAGGCGATCTTCCAATTGATAAAGCGTTTTAGCAGGTCACGGTAACGTACACGGGTTCCTCAGCGCTTCTCTGTGGTGAGTGAACTAAGCTGGTGTGGCAAGCCCACCGAGAGCTTCCAAGACATCCACTGCCGAGCTGTACCGCCCAAGCGGCGCGCTGATCTGTGCCCCCTGCACGGTTTGCCGCGCGGCAACCAGCATCTCGCGCGCAATGGCCACACCCTCGGCCCGAGCCGCCTCCGGTGTCTGCGCCCGAGCCATGCGTTCCAGAATCGAGTCTGGCACCGAAACGCGCAATTCGTTCTTCATGAACTCCGCATTGCGCACGCTGACCAGGGGCCAAATGCCGGCAATCACCGGAATTCGGCAATGCTCAATCCGCCGCAGGAAGTTCTCCAGCAGCCGCAGATCGAACACCGGCTGCGTCACCGCATACTCCGCCCCGGCCTCAACCTTGTATTCGAAGCGCCGAATCTCTTCATCCAGATCCGTCAGCCCCGGATTCGCTCCCACGCCAATCACGAACCCGGTACCCGTACCAATCGGATTTCCGCCGATATCCAGCCCGCGATTCAAGTTATGCACGATGTTGACCAGCCCGATCGCATCCACATCGAACACCGCCGTCGCATCCGGATAATTTCCCATCTTCGGCGGGTCGCCGGTAATACAAATCAGGTTCTTGATCCCCACCGCCGCCGCACCGAGCAGGTCGCTCTGGATGCACAGCACATTCCGGTCGCGGCAGGTGTAATGCAGAATCGCCTCGACCCCGACTTCGCGCTGGATCAGCAGCGACAAGGCCTGGTTGCTCATTTTCGCTGAAGCCCTGGGGCTATCGGGAATATTCACCGCGTCGACGCCGACCGACTTTACGAAGCGCGCCCCCTCGACTTCCTTGCGAACGTCGATCCCTTTCGGCGGCACGATCTCCACCATCGTCACAAACTCGCCCCGCGCCAGCTTTGCCCCCAACTCCGAACGTTCCGCCAACGGCAGAGCTGGCACCGCCTGTGGAGCAACGCTACTCGTCGTCGCTTTGGCCGCGGCGGTCCGGCCCCGTGCTTCCCCCACGCGCAGCGCTGCCTTCATCACGCGGATATGCTCCGGCGTCGTTCCACAACATCCGCCCACCAATTTCACGCCTAGCGCCACAAACTTCCGCGCAGAACTCGCCATGTACTCCGGCGAACACAGATAGATGTTTCTTCCCTCCACCGACCGTGGAATTCCTGCATTCGGTTGAGCCGCAAGCGGCAGAGCCGTCAGGGGCCGCACGCGTTCCATCGCCTCGTACATCGCCACCGGCCCCACGCTGCAGTTGCATCCGATTACGTCCGCGCCCCACTCCACCAGTTTCGGCGTAAACTGCTCCGGCGTCGATCCATCCAGGCAGTTTCCGTCTTCATCGATCGTCACTTGCGCTACGATCGGTGTCGAAGGACTCACGTCGCGCGCCGCCAGAATCGCCTGGTGAATTTCTTCCAGATATCCGAAGGTCTCCAGGATCAACAGGTCAACTCCGCCTTCGACGAGCGCCTGAATCTGCAGTCGAAACGCCTCCCGCGCTTCGTCGAACGAAGTTTTCCCCAGAGGTTCGATTCTGGTTCCCAGCGGGCCAACCGATCCGGCCACCCACACATCGAAGCTTTTGGCGGCTTCCCGGGCCAGTCGCGCTCCTGCTCGATTGATGTCAGCAACCTTGTCGGCAATGCTGTGGCGTCCCAGACGGAAAGCATTGGCCCCAAACGTATTGGTTTCGATGATCTCCGCCCCGGCTTGCAGGTAGTCGTGGTGGATGCCACGTATCAGGTCCGGCTGTGAGAGGTTCAGCTCATCGTAGGACCGGTTGATGAAAATGCCCTTGGCATACAGCAGGGTCCCCATCGCTCCGTCGCACAAAACGGGCGATTGCTTGATCCGGGTTAGAAAGTCGGCCGCCATATGAATTTTGAGGATACAGGATGACCCCACAACCGTGCATCTCTCCCAAGTTGGCTGCAGAGCGGCCGCGAGCGCCTCAAAAGCCGGTCACCAGATCTCAAATCGACTGCGCGCAGTCTGCTATAATCCACGATTTCGCGACAAATCTTCTTTTTTCATGTTCTTAGGAGCTCGTAGTTTGACAACTCTGAAGAGAGCAATTGCCTTCCTCCTGCTCGGTGTCTGGGCCAGTTTCAGCTTGAACGGATGTAGCAGTTCTTCCAGCAGACCCACAGTGAGCGGTCTGCACCAACGCGTTCTTGCGTCGCAAGGGGTCACGTCCCCCACCGACTTCGGCGGGCTTGTCTTTGTCAACGGCTTGAACGACACCATTGCTCCGATCGCCCCAGTAAGCGCAGGCACTTCTCCCACGTTGGAAGTCGTGTCGCCTTCGCGCAATATCCTCGCCGCCGTCGATTCGGCCAGCAACAATGTCTTTGCCGTCAACACGGTCACCGAGGCGGGCATCGGGCATGTTCAGCTCCAGGGGCCCACCACCAGCATCGTCGTCCCGACCGCCAGCCCGATCGGATACGCCGCCGTCCCCTCTGCTTCCGTCACCGGTTTCCCTCCTGGTGCTGTTGACGTAATGGACTTTGCCGGCGGATCGATCGCGAGCACTATCGCCGTCTCCAACGCGCAAACCGTCGTCTCCGACAGCACCGGCACCAACCTGCTCGTGTTCAGCAGCAACTCCAGCGTCGCCTCCGATTACATCACCGTCCTCACTCCCTCCAACGCCGTGCCTCCTTTCGACACCAGTTGCTACAGTGCGCCGAATTCGGTTTGCACAATAGTTCACGGATTCGATCAGCCCGTCTATGCGGTCGTCACCGGCAGCACGGCTTACGTTCTGAATTGCGGCCCGCAATGCGGCGGAACCCAGGCCAGCGTCGCTGTGTTTGATCTCGGCAGCCTCACGATTACGAACACGATTCCCGTCGACGCGGCGAGGTGGGCGTTTCTCAACGGCTCGACTCTTTACGTTGCGGGCACCTCGCCTTCTTCGACGAACAACGCGTGTACAGGCCAGACGACGGCGGCCACCACCTGCGGCAGGCTCGACATTGTCGACGTCAATTCCGGGACCGTGTCCGGCAGCATCGTCATCACCGACGGCCAGCACTACCGCATGGATATGAGCGCTAACGGCCAACTCTTCATCGGCTCGCTCCGCTGCACCAATATCGGTAACGTCAACTTTCCCAGTGGAGAAGTCCGCGGATGCCTCTCCATCCTCAACACCAATACCGGCTCCGTCGTGATCCCGCCCGTGAACGGAGACGTGACCGGGCTGCAAGGCTTCACTCAGCGCAATATCGAATATGTTGCCGAAGACGGATCGCTCTACGTTTATGACACCACGAAAAACATTTTGCTGATCGACGATTTCCTTCCCCAGGGCAAGATCAACATCGTCGGCTCCGTAGGCGACGTCAAAGCCATCGACTTCTTCTAACCAGCAGATCAAATCGAA